>Ga0157373_10000622_pt1 | contig 27778 bp, 27 predicted proteins | sample C65metaG_FD_113460 | JGI IMG/M metagenome (GOLD analysis project Ga0157373, IMG submission 113460) | Corn rhizosphere microbial communities from Kellogg Biological Station, Michigan, USA - C6-5 metaG | ecosystem: Host-associated > Plants > Roots > Rhizosphere > Soil | place: USA: Michigan... | reverse complement strand
GACCAACAGCCACTTCACCCTGCCCGACAAGGGCATGCTGGGCGGCCACGCCATCTTCGATCCGTCGATGCTGGACACACCCGTCATGGACGAAGCCTTCACCGCGCAGCAGGCGCGCGACGGGGAGTTCAAGGTGGAGATCAAGAAGCGCGGGCAGGTGTCGGTCGTGACCTACGGCTACAATCCGCTGGACGCCGTCGGCTGGCATGGGGAGCTGGCGCCGGTGCGGTTGAACGTGCGCCACATCCGCCCGGTGGTCAGCCACCGCTATCACCTGCCGCCGAGCGTCCACACGACCTTCGTCGCCGACCGGTTCGTGGTCTGCACCTTCACGCCGCGCCCGTTCGAGACGGACCCGGGCGCGATCAAGGTGCCCTTCTTCCACAACAACGACGACTACGACGAGGTGCTGTTCTATCACGCGGGTGACTTCTTCAGCCGCGACCACATCGAGGCCGGGATGCTTACTTTTCACCCGAGCGGGTTCACCCACGGGCCCCACCCCAAGGCGCTGAAGAACATGCACGTCCAGCCCAAGGCCGCGACCGACGAATACGCTGTGATGATCGACGCGCGCGATCCGCTGGAGGTGGGCGAGGGCGCGGCCGCCGTCGAGAACCCAGCCTACGTCGACAGCTGGAAGGCCCCGTGACGGTCGACGAGGACCTCGCCGAAATGGCTCGCGATGAGCTCGCCCGCGCGCTGACGCTAAGCTGGCGCGACCTGGAGCGGGTGGTCCCCTGGGGCGACACCTATGAGGGCGTCTCGCCCTCCGGCCGGTTCGTGAAGGTCGAACGCACCTACATCTGGGTCGAGGACGAAGGCGGCGACATCCTCTGCGAAGTCGCGGTCTTTCCCAACGAAGTGCTCTACGATCAGGCGGCGCGCCAGAGCGTGGTCATTCCGAGGGTTCAGGCGTGAGACGAAAGGCCCAGCACGGCCACCAGCTTGCGACCAAGCAGCGAAACCTGCTCGGGGCCGAGAGCGCCAATCCGCTGGCCGATCTTCTCGCGCCGCACGGCGTGCAGCTTGTCTGTCATGATCTGCGATGCGACCCGCAAGCCGGTGGCGGAGTCCGGCGGCAAGGTGAGTCGAAACTCGTGATCAGTGAGCTCGCTGCTGATCAGGCAGACAAGCACGGTCGGGTGGGCCGCGTTCATGGCATCCGTCTGGACGATCACCGCCGGCCGCGGCTTGCCGTGATCGCCCTGAACGACCGTGACGACGACGTCACCCCGTTTCAATCGAGATCATCCTCGGCGAGGCTGGCCTCAATCCACTCGATCGCCTCCAGCTCAGCCGGGGTGTTGGCGAGGGCGCGGGACTGCTCCTGGATGAGCGCGACAAAGGCTGGGTCGTTCATGTCGTACGACCACAGAGTCACCGGCTTTAGACCTTGGGCGCGCATCCGTTCGCGATATGCGCGGGTACGGGCGGCGCTGGTAGGGCGAGGCTTGGCGTCGGGCTTTCGCTTGGCAGACATGAATCATTCTCCTGCGTCACATGTGACGCATAACGGATCGATTTTCAAGGAACGCGCATGAAGCTTGCCTCGCTGAAATCCGGCCGTGACGGGCGTCTGGTGGTGGTGTCCGACGACCTCGCCTGGTTTACCGATGCGAGCTCGGTGGCGCCCACGTTGCAGGCGGCGCTGGATGACTGGGAGCGGTGCGAACCGCTGCTGCGGGGCCTCAGCGAGAGCCTGGAGCATGGATCCGTGCCGCGCGAGCGGTTCCACGAGCACGAGGCCGCCTCGCCCTTGCCGCGCGCCTATCAGTGGGCGGACGGGTCGGCCTACGTGAACCACGTCGAGTTGGTGCGAAAGGCGCGGGGCGCCGAGATGCCGGAGAGTTTCTGGAGCGATCCTCTGATGTATCAGGGCGGCTCCGACGAGTTCCTTGGGCCGCGCGATCCGATTCCGCTGGCCGACGAAAGCTGGGGCTGCGATCTCGAGGCCGAGGTCGCGGTCATCGTCGGCGAGGTGCCGATGGGCGCGAGCCGCGACGAGGCGCTGGCGGCGGTGCGGCTGGTGATGCTGGTCAACGATGTCAGCTTGCGAAACCTGATCCCGGGCGAGCTCGCCAAGGGTTTCGGCTTCTTCCAGTCCAAGCCCGCGTCGGCCTTCTCGCCGGTGGCGGTGACGCCGGACGCGCTGGGCGAGGCGTGGAAGGACGGGCGGCTGCACGGCGCCGTTGAGGTCGAGTTGAACGGCAAGCCCTTCGGGCAGGCCAACGCCGGCGTCGACATGACCTTCGACTTCGGGACCCTGATCGCCCATGCGGCCAAGACCCGGGCGCTGGCCGCGGGCTCGATCATCGGCTCGGGCACGGTGTCGAATCGCGGCGCGGACGGCGGACCGGGCAAGCCCATCGACCAGGGCGGCGTCGGCTACAGCTGCATCGCCGAGGTGCGCACGGTCGAAACCCTGCTGTCGGGACAGGCGAGCACGCCTTTTCTTCGCCATGGAGACGTTGTGCGTATAGAAATGCGCGACGCGCGGCGCCATTCCATCTTCGGCGCAATCGAGCAGCAGGTCGCCGCGCCATGACGGATCAACCGGGGGGAAGATCTATGAACGCAAGCGTGATGGGCTTCAAACCCAGGAACGAGGCCCTGGTCCTCGACGACTACATTCCATATCGGCTGTCGGTGTCGTCCAACGCGGTCAGCCGGCTGATCGCGCGGGCCTACGAGGACCGTTTCGGTCTGACCATCCCGCAATGGCGGCTGATGGCGGTGCTGGCCGAGAAGCCCATGACCCAGCAGCAGCTGGTCGCGCGCTCATCCATGGACAAGGTGACCGTGAGCCGCGCCGCGCACGGGCTGGTCACGCGCCACCTCGTCGGCCGCGCCGCCCACGAGGCCGACGGCCGCTCGCACATCCTGGCGCTGACCGACCAGGGCCGCGCGCTGCATTCGGAGATCGCCCCGCTGGCGCTGGCCTATGAGGCCGCGCTGCTGTCGGGCCTGACGCCAGCGGAAGTGGAAACCCTCAACCGCCTGCTGATGCGGCTGGAGAGCGCGGCCGGGAAGCTGGCCGGCGAGACCCGCTAGGCGGTTTCGCGAAAACCCGGAGGCTCTTCCAGCCGCTCGCCGCGGCGCCGGGCGAGGTAGCGCGCGAGCTCTTCCTGGAACTCGGAGGGCGGCACGTATTCCTCGCGGTACCAGGGCTGGGTGCTCTGGTCGAACACCTCTTCCAGCCAGGCGACGACCTGCTTCACGCGGGCCGACCGCACGATCTCGCGCCGCTGCACAAGCCACATGGTCACCGGCGGGTTGCGGATGACATCCAGCATCACCAGCGTCGGATCGATCGACAGGATGGCGGTCGGCAGGCCGTGGATTCCGGCGCCCTCGCGCGCGGCGTTGAACGACACGGCGCTGGAGTTGGTGACCAGTCGCTGGCGCGTCGACATCTGGAAGGCGGCGCTCTTCTCGTCGCGCTGATGCACCTGGGCGACGTGGTGGATGTAGGGATGTGACAGCGTCTCCTGCAGGTCCTTGGGCGTACCGTAGAGGTCCAGGTGGCTGCGCGCGGCGAACGGGGCGTAGTGGAAGTAGGCCAGCGGTTTAGCCACCACCTCCTCCTGCGTCGGCTTGGTGAAGGTCAGCGCCACATCGACCTCGCCCTCCAGCGGGCGGTCGACCCACAGGCCGCAGTCCATGACCAGATCGATGTCGGGATTGGCGCGCAGGAAGTCGGTGACGTGCCGCGTCAGGAAGGCGCCGCCGATGCCGTCCGGTGCGCTGATCTTCACCACGCCCGCGGGTGACTTGTCGTGGCCGGCCAACTCCATCTCCAGCGAGGCCGCGGCGCGCTCCATGGCCTGAACGCGCTTGAAGGCGATCACCCCGGCGGGCGTCAGCCGCACGCCCTGTGAACCGCGCACCAGCAGCTTGGCGCCCAGCCTGGTCTCCAGCGTCTCGACGCTGCGGGTCAGGGTCGAGGTGCTCATGCCGAGCGCGCGGGCGGCCGCGCCGAAACTGCCGGCTTCGGCCACGGCCCAGAAGAACCGCAGATCCGCGAAATCAACCTTCCGGCGCACCACGTCCGGCATGCCGTACCTCCAAAAACGCAACGCCCCCTTGCAACCTTTCCGGCTCCTCGGACCCCGGCTGCACGCTCTAGGAAACCTGCATACCACGCATGCAGGGCCTGAGCATGAGACAATCTGCTGCATATCGGCGCTTTGAAAGCACAGCGCGGCGCGCGCTGCGCGAACGGCTGGCGCCACTGGGCATGGCCGAGGCGGCCGCGAACGAACTTGGCGCGATCCGCGCGCTTGCGGCGGCCACGATCAGTCCGGATGTCGCCAGCGAGGCGGCGCTGCACGCCCTCTACAGGCGCACCGGCTACGGCTTCTACGTCGCGCGGGAAGGCGGCTCCATCAACGCCCTGATCGCGCTCGTCCTGCTCAACGACGCGGGCTTCGCAGCTATCCGGGACGAGAGCTTCAATTCCCTGAACCCCAGCCTGGACCACGCCGCCCGCGCCGATGAGGAGCCCGTCGCCGTCTATGGCTGGGGCATCGCCGCGGCCAACCGCGAGGCGGCCCGCACCGTCGTCGAAGGCGGCTGGGCGGTGCTGGAGGCCCTGCCGGCACAGCCTTTCCTCGCCCGCGCCGCCACCGACGCCGGACGCCGGCTGCTCACCGAGAAGATGCGCTTCGTTCCCTACCCGGGCTCCACGACGGGCCTGCTGTGGTGGGAGCACGGCCACACAACCGAGCGGAGGGCCGCATGAACGCTCCCGCCAACCGCCTGGCCGCCGCCATGCGCCCCGGCGCCAACACCGGCCATCTGACGGTCAGCGTGGCGCGCACGCTCAACGACCTGATGCACGTCATGACCGTGCGCACGCTGGTCTACATGGGCGAGCAGTCCTGCCCGTTCGACGAGGAATACGACGGCAACGACTTCGCAGGTTCCACCCACCTGATCCTGCGCTGCGACGGCGAGCCGATCGGGGTCGTGCGGCTACGCTGGTTCGCCGACTTCGCCAAGCTGGAGCGGCTGGCCATCCGGCAGGAATACCGCGGCGGACCGGGCCTGCTGATGCTGGCGCGCGAGGCCTTCGCGCTGACCGAACGCAAGGGCTACCGGCGGCTCATGGGCCACGCCCAGCGGCGGGTGATCCCGTTCTGGAAGCGCTACTTCAAGGGCCGCGTGCGCGAGAGCCGGGGCCAGTTCGTCTTCTCCGACCACGACTACACCGAACTCGAGTTCGACCTGCATCCGCCGGCCGACGCCATCACCATCGACAGCGATCCGCTGGTGCTGATCCGCCCCGAAGGCGAGTGGGACCGGCCGGGCGTTCTCGACCGCTCCGCCGCCCGATCCGAGGCCGCCTGATGCTGGATTGGGGTGGCGGGTCTTCCGGGCGTGAGCGGTTGCTGGTGTGCCTGGATTTGCAGCGTGGCAGCATCGCGGACGGGCGCGCGCCGGATGGTTGTCTCGTCAACTGCCGCCGGATGCTCGCGCACGCGCGCCACGAAGGCTGGCGCGTCGTCCACGTGCACAGCAAGAAGCCCGATCCGGCCCACGCGCAGCCGATCGAGGGGCTGGAACCGCTGCTGAGCGAGCCCGTGCTCTACCGCTCCGGCCTGTCGGCCTTCTCCAACCGGGCGTTCCGGGAGATGGTCGTAGGCCGCCGCTCGGCCGAGCTGGTCATCATCGGTTACTCGATGACCTCCGCGCTCGTCGGTACGGCGCTGATCGCCCATGAGGAGGCGTTGTCGGTGGTGATGGTCGAGGACGCCATCTGCTCGGCCGTGCTGGACCCGGCGACGCGCGACGCCATCGAGTTGCTCGGCCGAAGGGTCGCCACCCCCTTCGCTACCCTGGCCTGCACCGATGACGTGATCGGCGTGGCGCGCCTTCGCCGGGTGGTCTGAAAAAATATTCGCGCACCGATAGGCGGATTTTCCGGCGCCGTTCGTCACAACACGCCGAGGTGGGTTAGGCTCGCCTCGCGTGAGGGAGGGCGATGAGCAGCGGCCGCGCCGAGTGGTTTGCCGAGCACATCCTGCCGCTGGAGCCCAAGGTCCGGGCCTGGCTGCGGAAGGCCGGCTGGTCGCGCGAGGAGGTCGAGGATCTCGTGCAGGAGACCTATGCGCGTCTGGCCGCCGCCTGGGCGGGCGATGAGGTCATCCATCCGAGCGCCTACGTCTTCGCCACCGTCCGCAACGTCGCCGCCGACCAGCTGCGCCGCCAGCGCATCGTCTCCATCCGCAGCGTCGCCGACATCTCGCGCCTCAACGCCAGCGACAGCGAGCCGGACGCCGAAGCCCGCCTGACCGCGCACGAGGAGCTCGACCAGCTGCGCGCCGCCATCGAACGCCTGCCGGGGCAATGCCGGGCGGTCTTCGTGTTGCGTAAAGTGGAGGGCGTCTCCCAGGCCGAGACGGCCCAGCGGCTGGGGCTGGCTCAGAGCACCGTCGAGAAGCATGTGGCGCGCGGCATGCGCATGGTCGCCGCCTGGCTGACCCGCCCCGACGACGAGGGCCTGAAGGCCGCCAACAGTAATGCTCGAAGAGGACTGAGCCGTGGAAACCGCTGACCGGGTAGAGGCCGCCGCCGCGCGCTGGCTGGCCCGCCACGATGCGGGACCGCTGGACGAGGCCGAGACCCGCGCTTTCGACGACTGGTGCGCCGGCGATCCGCGCAGGCTGGGCGCCTTCGTGCGGCTGCAGGCGGTGAGCGCGCGGCTGGACAGGGCCGGCGCGCTGAGCGGCATGCCGGTCAGGCCGCGCCGCTCCTGGGTCTATCCGGCGGCGGGGATCGCGGCGGCGCTGGCGCTGGCGGTCTGGCCGGCGAGCTATGCGGTACATGACCTGCTGCACACCCAGCGCTTCTCCACCGACATCGGCCAGCAGTACCGGGCCGCCCTGCCCGACGGGACGCTGGTCGAGCTGAACACCGCCACCAAGGTCGCCGTCGAACTGACCCCCGACGCCCGCGAGGTGCGCCTGCCGCGCGGCGAAGCGATGTTCGAGGTCGCTCACGACGGCAAGCGGCCTTTCGTGGTGAAGACCAAGCTGGCCGAGGTTCGCGCCACCGGCACGGTGTTTTCGGTCTGCACCGAGAAGGGGCTGGAGGTCGCGGTGCGCGAAGGCACGGTGGAGGTCATGCGCGAGGGAGCGCTGATCGCGCGCGTGTCGGCCGGCGAGACCTTCTCGATGGACAGGGACGGCAAGGTGACCTCGCACCAGGCGAACCAGGACGACCGCATCGCCCGCGAACTCGCCTGGCGCGACGGCAAGGTGGCCTTTGCGGGCGAAACCTTGGCGCAGGCCGTCGAGGAGCTGAACCGCTACAACCGCGAAAAGGTCGAGATCGCCGACCCCCAGACCGCCGCCATCCACGTCGGCGGCTATTTCCGCGCGACCGACCCGGAAGGGTTTGCGCGGGCGCTGGAAAAATCCTTCCCCATCGTCGCCGAGGTGGCGGACGACAAGGTCGTGCTCCATGCGCGGCCGCTCGCCTAGAAATTATTTACACGGGTGTTGGCGGATTTCCGCCGCCCCCTCGTCTCAACCCGCACGGCCGCCTGCGAACGGCCGAATACTGGGGGAGACGACATGAAGACCAACCGATACTCGCGCCTTGCCGCCCTGCTGCTCTGCAGCGCCGCCGCCTGCACCATCCTGAGCGCGCCGGCGCTGGCCGCCGACCAATCGGCCAATATCCAGCATTTCGACATCCCGCCGCAGGACGCGGCCATGGCTCTGAACGAATACGCGCGGCAAGCCGGCGTGCAGATCGTCTTCCCCTACGACTACGTGCGCGGACGCCAGACCCCGCAGGTGCAGGGCGACCTTACTCGTCAGGATGCGCTGGCGATGCTGACCACAGGTCTCGGCCTGAAGGTCACCTCCGACAGCTCCGGCATGATCACCCTGCGAGACGCCGCCGACCCCCAGTCCGGGGGCGCCGCAGGGGACGGCGCTGAGGGTACGGTCCAGGCGCTGATCGTTACGGCGCAGAAGAAGGAAGAGCAGATTCAGGACGTGCCGATCGCGATTTCGGCGTTCACGGAAAAGTCGCTGCAGGAGCAGAAGATCGAAGGCGGCTTCGACCTCCTGAAGGCGATCCCGAACGTCACTTTCTCGAAAAACAACTTCACCAGCTATAACTTCTCGATCCGAGGCGTTGGGACGAAAGCGGTGTCCGCCACGACCGACCCCGGTGTCGCGGTTTCCTTCAATAATATCGCCCTGATCCAGAACCGCCTGTTCGAGCAGGAATATTTCGACGTTGAGCGTGTGGAAGTGCTGCGCGGGCCTCAAGGCACGCTGTACGGCCGTAACGCCACTGCGGGTGTGATCAACGTCATTTCCGCAAAGCCAAACCTTCAAGAGTTCAGCGGCTGGATCAAAGGCGAGGTCGGCAACTACCAGGCCAAGCGTGTGTCGGCGATGGTCAACGTGCCCTTGGTGCAGGACAAGCTCGGCATCCGGATCGCGGGCGCGCTGACCGACCGGCAAGGCTATGACTACAATTCAGTGACCAAAAACCATGTGAACGGCCGCGACCTGTGGTCGGGCCGGATCACAATCGCCTTTAACCCCACCGAGCGTATCCGTTCCAACCTGATCTGGGAGCGGTTCAACGAGGACGACAACCGTTCACGCACCGGCAAGCAGCTCTGCCATCGGGATCCGGGTCTGACGAGCATCGACGGCGTGCCGGTCTACAAGCAGGACGGTCAGGCCGATGCTTATGAGGCGGTCATGCGTCCGGCGATGTTCAGTCAGGGATGCAAGGCCGGCAGCCTTTACGACGACTCCGCCTTCGGCGTGCCCAACGGTCTGGCGTTGCCGTTCGTCTTTGGCGCCATCGCGCTCAGCACGGACTGTTCGCCTGGCTGTGGCCCACTCTATCAACTGGGTACCGACCCCATTACCGACAAGCCGGTGGGTCTGCTCGGATTGAAGGATCCGTACGCCGGAACCACCCAATCGCGCGATCTTCGGACGATCGCCTCTTTCCGGGACCCCAAATATCGGGCCAAGGCTGATGTCGTCGAGCTGAACGTCGATTTTGACATTACCGATCATCTGACGGTTACGTCGCAGACGGCGTACGACAAGGACCAGGTCTATTCCTTCCAGGATTATAACCGGTTCAACACGCAACCGATCTTCAACGATACGTCCGGTCTCGTAAGGTATTCGCGCGCGGAAGGCGATTTTCCGGTCGAACCCAGCCGGTGGCGGGATCTTGCGCCGGGCGGCATATTTTGCGACCCGCAGCTCGGCTGCTCAAGCAGCATAGCGGGCTTCGACATCTCGCAGGCGAAATCCAGCCAGTTCAGTCAGGAAATCAGGCTTCAGTCTGATTTCGAAGGCCCGCTGAACTTCAGCCTCGGTGCAAACTACACCCGCTTCAATGTTCTGGTCGACTATTACGTCTTTTATAACATGATCACCGCATATGCGATGATGGCGCCGTTTAACGCAGTGCCTGATGACGCTCCGGCGGGCACGCAGATCGACATCACCAAGTGCGGTCTCGGCGGCGGATTCGCGGGCGGGCCTGAGGTTCCCATCAACGACCCATTGTCGATTTGCCCTTACATCGACCCGAACCCGATCGAAAGCATCAACGGCGAAGGACATAACTACTTTCGGAGTAAAAACCCCTACGGGCTGAAGTCGGCGGCCGCTTTCGGTGAGGTGTATTGGCGCATGACGGATAAGGTGAAGATCACCGCCGGACTGCGCTTCACAAATGACCGCAAGCACTTTGTCGAGGTTCCGAGTCAGGTTCTTCTCGCCCCGGGTATGGTGGCGGGCGGCGCCGTCAACCACGGATATCCAGAAACGGGCGTCATAAGCCAGCATTGGGGAGAATGGACTGGCCGTCTGGGCGTCGACTGGAAACCGGACGTGTCTTTTACCGACCAGACCCTGCTCTACGCCTTCTACTCGCGCGGCTATAAGGGAGGCGGCGCTAATCCGCCTAGTCCCGGGTTCGCGACTATGCAGGATTATTACCAGCAGGCGCAACTCTTCGGCATTCCGCCATTCTTTATTGATTTCTTCAAATCCATAGGCTTCCTCCCTGTTCTTAATTTAACGGCTGTAGAATACGGCAAAACGTTCAAGCCCGAGTTCGTCAATGCCTTCGAAATCGGCGCGAAGAACACGATGCTGGACGGCGCCTTGACGTTCAATACTGACGCGTTCTTTTATGACTACAAAGACTACCAGGTTTCCCAAATCCGGGACCGCACAGCGGTTAACGAGAATTTCGACGCCAGGATCTGGGGTCTGGAATTCGAGACGAGATTCGCCCCCTCACGAAACCTTCAGTTCATTGCAAACCTTGGTTATCTCGATACGCAGATCGGCAAAGGTATGAAGTCGATCGACATCATGGACCGGACTGCTGGCAATCCCGGCTGGGTCGTAGCCAAGCCTTGGCCACAACTTCCATCTAACTGCGTGATTCCCACCGGTGTGGCTCAGAATTGGGCGAGGGATACCTACGGGCTGGAGGGATACTGGTCGCTCTGCGGCGGGCTGGGAGGCATTATTACCGCACTCGTCCACTATGCGCCGACGGACCCGGCTACCGGACTTCCATACGACCCCAACTATTACAACGGAACGAACGGCAGGCCGGACATCCACGGCGGGGCGGGCTTTGCCAAGGATCTGTCGGGCAACGAGCTGCCGAACTCGCCGCACTGGACGATGAATTTCGGGGCCCAGTACGGCCACGACATCCTGGACGGCTCCTGGCGGGCGACGGTTCGGGCGGACGCCTACTGGCAGTCGCAGAGCTGGGCTCGTGTCTACAACGACAACCCGTATGACAAGCTGCACGGCTGGTACAACGTCAACCTCTCGGTCTGGGTCGAAAAGCCGGAGGAGGATTTGAAGATCGAGCTTTACGCCAAGAACCTGCTCGACAAGACGCCGATCACCGATGCGTTCCTGAACTCCGACGATTCAGCACTGACCACCAACGTCTTCGTCCTCGATCCGAGATTGATCGGGCTGTCGATCCACAAGGGGTTCTAACCCCGGTTTCGGTCCCCTTCGAACCGGTATCACTGAGGCGGCGGCTCATACCCGCCGCCTCAACTTTTTTCACTCACCCGCCTAGGGCGCCGCGCGGTTTTGGTCTCTACTCGAGAGAGGGGGCATGCGCGCGCATGGCGTCACCGCCGAACAGACCGCTGGAAACCGCCGCCGCCCACGCCATCGGGCCTGAGGATCTGCGCGCCTGGATGGTGCAGTACGGGCCGGCCCTTCGCCGCTACTTCATGAAGAAGGTCAGCGCCGCCGAGGCCGAGGACCTGGTGCAGGACGTCTTCCTCTCCATGCAGGCGCGCGGGACCGGCGCGCAGATCGACAACATCGAGGGCTATCTCTTCCGAACGGCCGCCAATGTGCTGGTCCGCCGCCGCCAGCGCCGCACCTGGGACTGGGACCGCCATGTCGCGCTGGACGAGGCGCCGGAGCCCAGCGACGAGCTCTCGCCCGAGCGGGTGCTGATGGGCAAGGAGGCGATGGACCGGGTGGTGGGCGCGCTGTCCGACCTGCCGCCGCGCACCGCCGAGGCCTTCTTCCTGCACCGCTTCGAGGACATGACCTATGACGCGATCGCGCGCCGCATGGGGGTGTCGGTCAAGGCGGTCGAGGACCTGATGCGCCGGGCGCTGCGGCGCCTGTCGGACCGGCTGGAGGCGGACGCATGAGCGACCTCCTCTCCGAAATGGAAGACGTGCGCGACATCGCCGCCGGCTGGTTCGCGCGCCGTCGCTCGGGCGCCTTTTCGGGTCGCGATCAGGCCGAGCTGGACGCCTGGCTGGACGCCGACCCTGAGCATGCCGAAGCTTACGCCGCCATCGAGCGAGCGTGGGGCGGAGCGGGCGCGGCGCGGGCCGACCCGCGCGTGATGGCCCGGCGTCAGGCGCTGCTGAAGGCGCGGGGACGGCGAGCCTTCATGTTGCGCGCGCTGGCGGCTTCGCTGGCGGTTGCGGTGCTGGGCGGCGGCGTTGTGGGCTTTCAGGTGCTGACCGGGCCCAAGCCCCTGGCGACCCAGGCGTTCCGCACGGCCGTGGGCCAGCGGGCGACGGTGACCCTGCCGGACGGCTCGATGGTGACGCTGAACACCGATACGGTGGTGCGCACCCGTGCAGACCATGACCGGCGGCTGGTCTATCTCGACAAGGGCCAGGCCTTCTTCAAGGTCGCTCATGATCGGCGCCATCCCTTCGTCGTGGCGGCCGCCGGACGGACGGTGACGGCGCTCGGCACCGCCTTTGACGTGCGGGTGGACCACGGCGCGCTGCGGGTGGTGCTGGTGGAAGGCAAGGTCCGGGTCGAAACGCCGGCCGCGGCGCCGGCGTCCACGCCGGTTCAGAAAGCGGCGGCTCCGCAAACGGCTGCGCGCGCGCAACCCGGTCAGGCGACCGAAATGGTCGCGGGGTCGGAGTTGGTGGCCCCAAATGACGCCGACTGGCGGCTGACGCGGGCCGATGTGGTGCGCGAGACCAGCTGGACGCGCGGCCAGATCATCTTCGACAACCAGCCGCTCGGCGCCGTGGTCGAGGAACTCAACCGTTACTCAGACCAGAAGATGGTCGTAGCCGGCGGCAAGCTTGCGGCCACCCCGATCAGCGGCACCTTCAAGCCCGGCGACCTGCACGGGTTTGCCGAGGCGCTGGAGAACTATCACCTCGCGCGCGTCGAGACTGAAACCGAAGGCGAGGTGCGCGTCGTCGCCTACTGATAAAAAATAAAGAGGAGGCCTAGGGTGAAGCGGACGAACTGTCTCCCTGTATTCGGGGGCTGAATGCTCCCGAAGAAAACAAGGGGGAGCGACATGTCCATCCGGAAGACGACAACCCATGCCCGCCTGATGTGCGGCGTGGCGGCGGCCGCGGTTATTGCCTTTGCGGGCGCGGCGAGAGCGGAAGACACGCCCACCATCAATATAGCGCCGCAGTCTCTGGCCAGCGCTCTCTATGAATTCGGCGGCCAGACGGGTCACCAGGTCCTCTTCACGCCCGATATCGCCGCCTCGAAAACCACGCATGGAGTTTCCGGCGCGACGGACCAGCAACTGGCGCTGGCGCAGCTCCTCGACGGAACGGGTCTCACCTTCCGCCGCTCGGGCGACACCTACCTGATCGAAAGGGCCTCCGACCCCCAGTCCGGAAGCGCCGCGGGGGACGGCGCTGAGGGAACGATTCAAGCTCTCATCGTCACCGCGCAGAAGCGCGAGGAAAACATCCAGGACGTGCCGATCGCCATTTCGGCGTTCAGCGAAAAGGCGTTGCAGGAACAGAAGATCGAGGGCGGCTTCGACCTGCTGAAGGGGGTCCCGAACGTCAGTTTCTCGAAGAATAACTTCACCAGCTACAACTTCTCCATCCGGGGCATCGGCACGAAGGCCGTGTCGGCGACGACAGACCCGGGCGTGGCGGTTTCCTTCAACAACACCGCGCTGCTGCAGAACCGCCTGTTCGAGCAGGAGTATGTCGATATCGAGCGGGTGGAGGTCCTGCGCGGACCGCAGGGCACGCTCTATGGACGCAACGCCACCGCCGGCGTGGTGAACGTCATTACGGCCAAGCCCGTGATGACGGAGTTCAAGGGCTGGATCAAAGGTGAGGTCGGCAACTACCACACCAAGCGGGTGTCAGCGATGGTGAACGCCCCGCTGATCAAGGACAAGCTGGCCGTGCGCATCACCGGCGCGCTGACCGACCGGCAAGGTTATGATTTCAACGAAGGCACGGGACATCCGGTCAACGGCCGCGATCTGTGGTCCGCGCGCGTCACGGTCGCTTTCAACCCCGTCGACAGTTTCCGCTCCAACCTCGTCTGGGAACGGTTCAGCGAGGACGACAACCGCTCGCGGACCGGCAAGCAGCTTTGTCATCGTGATCCTGGTCCGACGACGATCGGCACGACGCCCGTACTGGCTCCCCCAGGCGATGCGAATGAGCAGATGAACCTGCGCCGTCAGGCCGTTTTCTCGCAAGGATGCCTGCCGGATTCGCTTTACGATCCCGCGTCGTTCGGCACTCCCAACGGCCTTGCGCTGCCCTTCGTGCTCGCGTCCAGCTTTCCCGTCAGCCAGGGCGATGCAGGCGGCCCTTATCCTCCGGCCGGACAGATCCAGCAGGGCCTCGTCGACTGGACGATCGATCCGTACGGCGGAATGATGCAGTCGACGGACCTTCGTGTGATCAGTTCGATCAAGGACCCTCGATACGTCGCCAAGGCGGATGTGGTTCAGCTGAATATCGATTTCGATATCGGCAAGGCGCTGACCGTCTATTCCCAGACCGTTTACAACAAGGACAGCACCTATTCGAGCCAGGACTACAACCGGTTCAACACGGTGCCGATCTTCAACGACACGTCGGGCTGGGCAACCGACAACAACCCGAGCAACGACTACTATGCCGCGTTGGCGCCGGGCGGGCAGTTCTGTGACCCGCAGCTCGGTTGCTCAAAGTCCATGGTCGGTTACGATATCGCCGAAGCCAAGGGCACGCAGTTCACGGAAGAGCTTCGGGTGCAGTCCGATTTTGACGGCCCGGTCAATTTCGCAGTCGGCGTCAACTACACCCACTTCAAGACGCTCGTCGATTACTACATATTCTACAATCTGGTGACGGCGCTGGCGATTCAACCGCCTTACAACTGGGCGATGGGCCAGGGCCAGAACCCCTACACCACCTGTAACAATCCCTACTCGGCTTTTTACCCGGGCGATCCCGCCGACTTGTGCCCGTACGTCGATCCCAATCCGCTGGAATCGATCAACGGGGAGGGTCACAACTACTTCCGCTCCAAGAACCCGTACAAACTGAGTTCGGCCGCCGCGTTTGGCGAAGTTTACTGGAATATCCACGAGAACCTGAAGCTGACGGCCGGCCTTCGCTACACCGACGATCGCAAGACCTTCATTCCGATCCCGACGCAGATCCTGCTGGCTCCGGGCATCATCGCGGGCGGCGACATCCCGCGCGGCTATTCGGAAAAGCCCGCGATCAAGCAGCATTGGGGCGAATGGACGGGTCGTCTGGGTCTCGACTGGAAGCCTGAGGTATCCTTCACCGACCAGACCCTGCTCTATGCCTTCTATTCCCACGGGTACAAGGGCGGCGGCGCTAATCCGCCGGCGCCAGGATATGGGACCGCCTCACTGATCGACTATATTCCGCTCGCGGAAGACCTGATTGTTCAGGTTCTAAATAACGTGGGCAGGCCGCAGTATATCCCCCTTGCGCTCGCCAAGTTCGAGGCGCCGATCCTGCGCATCGCCACCAGCGAGTATTCCCCGACCCTCAAGCCCGAGTTCGTCAACGCATTCGAATTGGGAGCGAAGAATACCCTGCTAGGGGGCGCCGCCTACCTGAACGCCGATACCTTCTTCTATGATTACAAGGACTATCAGGTTTCGCAGATCCGCGACCGGACCGCCGTGAACGAGAACTTCGACGCGCGTGCGTGGGGTGCGGAGCTGGAGGGGCTGTTCGCGCCCTCGACGCACCTGCGCTTCAACGGCAGCATCGGGTACTTGAACACCAGCATCGCCAAGGGTGAGAAGTCCATCGACATCATGAACCGCACCCAGGGCGATCCCCGCTACGTCCTGGCTCACCCCTGGCCGCAACTGCCGTCCAACTGCATCGTGCCGATCACTGTGGCCCAGCAGTGGCTGCAGAATAATGGCGCGACCAGCGCCTACTGGAACATGTGCGGCGGGACGGGGACGCTGCTCGACCTGTTCAACTACCTGACGGTCCTGCAGAGCGACACGGTCCTCAAGGACCCGCTGACCCACAACCTCTACGATCCCAACTACCACAATGGCATAAATCCCGGCACGGCCGACATCCATGGCGGGGCCGGGATCGCGGCGGACCTGGGCGGCAAGGAACTGCCGAACGCACCGCATTGGACCGTTAGCCTGGGCGCCCAATACGGATGGGAGTTTACGCCCGGCTGGACAGCCACCATTCGCGGCGACGGCTACTGGCAGTCGCAGTCCTGGGCGCGGGTCTACAATGCCGTCAACGACAAGCTGCACGGCTGGTACAACGCCAACCTGTCGTTCTGGGTGGAGAACGAAGACGGGCTAAAGATCGAGCTCTACGCCAAGAACATCCTGGACAAGACCCCGATCACCGACGCCTTCATCAACTCCGACGACACGGCGCTGACGACCAACGTCTTCGTGCTCGATCCGCGGCTGATCGGGCTGTCGATCCGCAAGGAGTTCTGATCCCCGTTTCGTCCCCTTCGAAATTGGGAACGAACTGAGGCGGCCGGCTCGACCCCGGCCGCCTTTTCTTTGCCCTTGCACGCTACCTGGCCAAGCTCCACGATGCGCGCGGCGGGGCGGCCAGGGGGTTTTCGATGAAGACGATGCTTTTGGCGTTTTGCGCGAGCGCCATGCTCGCAACGGGCGGGTTCGGCGCGGCCCTTGCGGCGGACGCGCCCGCCGCCCCCAGTACGACCGCCGCTGCGCCGCCTGCGCTGAGCGATGCCGACCGGACCACTGCGGCGCTGAACGCGGCGGTCACCAAGCGCAACGACGAGGTCCGTGCGCGCAACGACAAGGCCAAGGCCGAGTTCGAGGCCGAGCAGGCGGCCTACAAAGCCGCTCAGGCGAAATATGAGGCGCAGGTGCGCGCGACCAAGGCCGCGGCCGCCAAGGCCGAGCGCCAGCATGCCCAGAACATGGCGGCCTGGGAGGCCCAGGTGGCCGCGTGCAAGGCTGGGGACTACGCCAGGTGCGGCCCCGAGGCGGCCGGCCCAAAATAAGCTACACGCTATCCAGATTGCAGGAACGCTTCTGTCTAAACCGTGTTTCCCGGTCATCGCCGCAGCCGATGCTGGAGGGGGGCAATGTCGATCGACACCAACGCACCGAAGATTGCGTCCGATCCCGACTGGTTCTGGCGTGATGCAAACGCGAGCCAGGCTGCGGGACTCTACGGCGAGATTCTGCCCGAGCGGCCGAAGCTGGAGCCGCAGATCGCGGCTGCCGCCGAGGTTTCACCGGCCGCCGAAGCGGTGGCGCTGTAACACCGCGCGCGCCGGGCTAGACTGCCCGGCATGACCGCCATCCGACTTCCCCGTTTTCTGCAGGCCGACCTCGAACGCAGCGCGCGTGACCTGCTGGAGGCGGGCGGACCCCGCGTGGATTTCGAACAGCCCGCGGGCGAACCGGCGCTGGTCGGACCCGACAGCGTCTCCTGGCAGGTTTTCCGCAATCCGGTGGCGCTGATCGTCGGCGGGATCACGGCGGTGCTGCTGGAGCTGGCCGAACCGCGCGTGCGCCACGGCGTCTGGGACCACACCACCTTCCGCACCGACCCGCTGCGGCGCATGCGGCGAACGGGGCTCGCCGCGATGGTGACTGTCTATGGGGCGCAAAGCACTGCTGAGGCGATGATCGCGGGCGTTGGCCGCATGCACGCGCGGGTGACGGGCGAGACGCCGGCGGGCGCGGCCTATGCGGCGTCTGATCCGGAGCTGCTCGACTGGGTGCAGGCGACCGCCTCGTTCGGCTTCCTCGAGGCCTACAGCGCCTTCGTACGGCCGCTAAGCCGGGCGGACAAGGACCGCTACTACGGCGAGGGCCGGGCGGCCGCGGCGCTGTACGGAGCGACCGGCGCGCCGGGCTCGCTTGCCGAGCTTGAGGCGCAATTCGCGGCGATGCGGCCAAAGCTGGAGCGTTCGCCGATCGTCCACGAGTTTCTCGAAATCCTCGGGCGCACCGACTTCTTGCCGCCGGGCTTGAAGCCGTTCCGATCAATGTTCCTCCGCGCGGCGGTGGAGATCCTGCCGGACTGGGCGCCGCCAATGCTGGGCCTGGAGAGCTGGCGGCTGAAGCCGTGGGAGCGGCCGCTGATCCGGCTCATCGCGCGCTTGATGGATGCCATGGTGGTGGACGCGACGCCCGCCTCGGCCGCCTGTCGCAGGGTTGGGCTGGCGTCCGATTACCTCCAGCGCCACCCGCTAACTCCGTCATCCTCGGGCTTGTCCCGAGGACCCATGAACACCGCGTTCTGACGATTGGCCCACCAGGCATGGATCGTCGGAACAAGTCCGACGAAGACGGCGAAAGGGGTCAGGAAGCGCCTTCCTCCAGCCGCGGACTGATCCGCAGCGCCGTGATCTGGTTGCGCTGGCGCCGCAGCACCTGGAAGCGGTGGCGGTAGAAGATGAAGGTCTGGCCAGGATCGGGGATGGTCTGGGCCTCGTGCAGCACCAGGCCGGCGATGGTGACCGCCTCGTCGTCGGGCAGGTCCCAGTCCATGGCGCGGTTGAGCTCGCGGATGGTGACCTGGCCGTCGACATGGACCGAGCCGTCCGGCTGGCGGCGCACGCCCGAGACGGCGACGTCGTGCTCGTCCTCGATCTCGCCGACGATCTCCTCGAGGATGTCTTCCAGCGTGATCAGGCCCTGCAGCGCGCCGTATTCGTCGACGACCAGCGCGAAGTGGCTGCGGCGCTTGAGGAAGGCGTTGAGCTGGTCCTTCAGCTTGGTGGTGTCGGGGATGAACCAGGGCTCGCGGACGATGGCGGCGATGTCGACCTTCGCGGTCTTGCCGTCGGCCTCGGCCAGCGCGCGCAGCAGGTCCTTGGCGTGCAGCACGCCGACGATGTTCTCGGGGTCCTCGCGATAGAGCGGGATGCGCGAATGGCCGGCGTCGAGCGCGGCCCTGATCATTTCCTTCGGCGCCAGGTCGGCGTCGAGCTGGGTGATGGACTTGCGGTGGACCATCACCTCGGAGACGTCCATCTCCGACAGGTCCAGCACCCCGCCCAGCATCCGTCGGTCGCGCGCTTCGACCAGGCCCTCGGAGTGGTGGTACTCGACCGAGCCGCGGATTTCCTCGTGCGCGGCCAGCACGTCCATCTCCATGGACAGCTTGATGCCGAACAGGCCCAGCGTCTTTCGCACCACATACTGAGCGGCAAACGATATCGGCCCGAAGGTCCTGACCACGAAATAGGTCGGCCAGGACATGAACCGCGCCACGTCATCCGGCCGCGTGATGGCCAGCGTCTTGGGCAGGATTTCGGCGAAGACGACGATCAGCACCGTCATGATCGCGGTCGCGATCGCCACGCCCCAGGCACCGGGGACGGCGTGCGACAGCACCGCCGTGGTCAGCGACGAGGCCAGGATGTTGATGACGTTGTTGGCCAGCAGGATGGCCCCGATCATCCGCTCCTGATCGCTGGTCATCTCGTTGACGCGGGCGGCGGCGTGGTCACCTTCGCGTTCGAGTTGGTGCATGCGCCCGCGGCTGGCGGCCGTCATCGAGGTCTCGGCCGCCGAGATCAGGCCCGACAGGCCGAGCAGCAGGATGAGGGTCGGCGCCAGCGCGGCGACAATGGCGACAATCACGGGTTGGCTCCTTCCGCGATCAGGAACGCGCGGAGAGGTTCGACGGGTACGCCCTTGGCGACGAAGGCGTCTCCGATGGCGCGGGCCAGCACGAAGGTCAGCGCGCCGCCCTCGGCCTTCTTGTCCTGCGCCATGTGGCCGATGAGGCGCTCCGCGGAGAAGGGATGGCCGGGCACGTCGGAGAGCCGCGTCGGCAGGTGAGCCTTGCGCAGCGCCGCTTCGACCCGCTCTGCGTCGGCGGGCGAGCAGTGGCCCAGCGCCGCCGAGAACCGGAAGGCGAGCGCGCAACCCGCGCCGACGGCCTCGCCGTGCTTGAGCGCCTCGCCGTAGCCGTTCTCGGCCTCCAACGCGTGGGCGAAGGTGTGGCCGAGGTTGAGGAGCGCCCGGCGGCCGGCCTCGCGCTCGTCCTCCTCGACGATCTGCGCCTTCATCTCGACCGAGCGGCCGACGGCGTGGGCCAAGGCGGCGTTTTCGGCGTGCAGCACCTGACAGCCGTGCTCCTCGCACCAGCCGAAGAAGGCGCCGTCGCCCAGCATCCCGTATTTGATCACCTCGGCGTAGCCGCAGCGCATCTCCCGCTCGGGCAGGGTCGCCAGCACGTCGAGGTCGGCCAGCACCAGGCGCGGCTGGTGGAAGGCCCCGATCAGATTCTTGCCGCGCGGGGTGTCGATGGCCGTCTTGCCGCCGACCGATGAGTCCACCTGCGCCAGCAGCGTGGTGGGGATCTGGATGAAGTCGATGCCGCGCTTGTAGATGGCCGCCGCGAAGCCCACGAGGTCGCCGACCACCCCGCCGCCGAACGCGATGATCATGTCGCCCCGGTCGAGCTCCAGCGCCAGCAGCTGGTCAGAGAGCATCGACAGGCCCTCCCAGCTCTTGGTCTCCTCACCAGGCGGGACGACCAGCACGTCGGTGGCGATCCCGGCCTTCTCCAGCGAGACGGCGAGGCGCTCGCCATGGTGGTCGGAAACGTTGGAGTCGGTGATGACGGCCGTGCGGGGGCGCTTGAGGAGCGGCGCAATATGCTTGCCGGCCCGGTCGATCAGGCCGGAGCCTACCACCACCTCATAGGCGCGCGCGCCCAGACCCACGGGAATGGAGCGGCTCATGCGCTGACCTTCGACACATGCTGTTGCAGGGCTTCGAGGATCGACTCCACCGCCACCTGATGAGGCGTGTCGCCGGTCTCCACGATGATGTCGGCCTGCTCGTAGATGGGGTAACGCACCGCCGCCTGGGCCTGCAGCACCTCCAGCGGGTCCTTGCCGGTCACCAGCGGGCGGTCGGACTTGCGGGCGATGCGGCGGGCGAGAACCTCCAAGTCTGCCTTCAGCCAGACGGAGACGGCCTTGTCCTTGATGAGCGCGCGGGTCTGGTCGTTCATGAAGGCGCCGCCGCCGGTGGCCAGCACGTGCGGGCCTTCGTCCAGCAGACGCGCGATCACCTTGCGCTCGCCCTCGCGGAAGGCGGGTTCGCCGTACTGGGCGAAGATTTCGGCGATGGTGCGGCCCGCGGCGGTCTCGACCTCGGCGTCGGCGTCGCGGAAGGGCAGGTCGAGCGCGTGCGCCAGCCGTCGGCCGATAGAGGATTTGCCGACGCCCATCAGGCCCACCAGGGCGATGGTCTTGCGGCGAAGGGCGGGATCGGCGGTCATGGCCGCCTGCGGTTTACACGAGCATGGCCGTTCGCGCCAACCGCTCGGAGACTCGTGGTATCTTTGGCCATGATCTCGTTTGCGGTCTTCGAGACGGCGCTTGGCTGGTGCGCGCTCGCCTGGAGCGAGGCCGGCGTCGTGCGCGGCTGGCTGCCGGCGGCGAGCGAGACGGCGATCCGGGCGTCTGTTGCGCGGCGTTGTCCGGGGGCGGTCGAAGCTGAACCGTCGGCGTTCGCGGCCGAGGCCATCGACGGCGTGAAGGCGCTGATGGCGGACGGAACCGCCGACCTGACCCACGTCCAGCTCGAGCTCGCCGAAATCCCGCCGCTGCACGCTCGCGTCTATGAGATCGCCCGCGCCATTCCGCCCGGCGACGTGCTGACCTACGGCGAGGTGGCCGAGCGGGCAGGGGACAAGAACCTGGCGCGCGAGGTCGGCCGGGCGCTGGGGCTCAACCCCTTCCCGCCCATCGTGCCCTGCCATCGCATCCTGGCCGCCAGCGGCAAGACCGGCGGCTTCTCCGCGCCGGGCGGCGTGGACACAAAAATGCGGCTCCTGAATGTGGAAAAGGCGCGGACCAGCGCCGCGCCCTCCCTGTTCGACGATCTGCCGCTGGCGGCGGCGCCTAGGCGTTGACCCAGTTGCCGTGGAAGCCGAAGGGCACCCGGCGCGGCATGCGGGCCGAGGCGATGGGGCCCGCGGCCATGTCCTGGGCCTCGAACACCATGAACTCGCTGACGTCGTCGGCGCCGCGATAGGCGACCGCCGTCACCCAGCCGTCACCCTCCGCCGCGTCCGCCGAGCGGGGCACGAAGACCGGCTCGGACATGGCGTCGCCATCGGGCAGGACGTAGGTCTCGCGCCGGCCGCTGGCGAGGTCGATGTGGGCGAGCGTATCGAACCCTCCTGAGGCCCCTTGAGTCACGGCGGCGAACCACCCGTGGCGGTAGGGCAAACCCGACCGGCGCTCGTCGAAGCGGGGGAACTCGCCGGGCAGGTCATCCAGCGGCTCCTCGCGGATGGTGTCGGTGGCGCCCGAGAGATCAAAGATCCACCGCACCAGGCGGGCCGGCATATCCATGCCGCGCGAGCCGTCGGCGTTGGGGAAGAGGGGCGCGCGTTCGTACTTCATCACGTCGGCGTAGATCTTCCCGTCCGCCTCGTAGGCGTTCATCGGGTGGAAGACGTAGGATGGATTGGTCGAGAACCAGCGCAGGCTGGAAACCCCATCCTTGCGGTTCATCACCGCCACCATCGCGGGCTTTTCCGGTTGCCACGCGAAGGCCGGGCCGCCGGCCATCACCCGCTGCAGATCGCCCGAAAGCGGCAGCACCGGGATCAGCACGTGGTTCCTCGTGACCATGAAGTCGTGGATCATCGAGCAGTAGGGCGCTTCGAAATCCTCGCGGCGCGTCAGCTGGCCGGAGGCATCGACTACGCCGTAGCTGACCACGTTGGTGAAGGGCATCTCCCCGGTCGAATAGGAGAAGAACACCATCTCGCCGGTCTCGGGGTCGAACTTGGGGTGGGCCGTGAACTTGCCGCCGTAATCGACGTAGCCTTGGGAGGCGAGGCTGCCGGGTTCCATGGCGAAGGGCGGGTGGGCCTCCTCCAGCGCCAGCAGGCGGCCGGCGTGGAAGACGATGTTGGTGTTGGCCACCCCGGAGTCCTGGCCGATGTAGTCCGGGTCGGTGGTGAACGGGTTGCCGAAGGTCCCGAACACGGCGCGTCCGGCCTTGTTCTCGGCTTCCCACTTGGGCGTGCGCACATAGCGGTTGCGGTAGTGGACGCGGCCGTTCTCGACCGCAAAGCCGTGGACCATGCCGTCGCCGAAGAACCAGTGGTGCTGGTCGTCGCGCGGGTCGAACTGCGGGTTGGGGCCGGTGCGGTAAAGGGTCCCGGCCAGCGCGGCGGGGATTTCGCCGGTCACCGTCAGCTCGAAATCGTCCTCCGACCGGACGGGGCCGTAGTTGCCCAGCAGAAACGGATTGATGTGAACCGAGCCGTCCATGGCGGCGACCTCCCTTTATGTCTTACGTTGTAAATTTATGATGTAAGACATATTCCAGGTCAAGAGGTGATTTGCATGCCCCGTGTCCTGACTGAATCCGACGTCGCCGATTTCCGCGAGCGCCTGTGCGCAGCCGCCGAGCGGCTGTTCGCCGAACACGGGCCCGAGGGGGTGACGATGCGCCAGCTGGCGGCCGAACTGGGCGTGAGCCCGATGACGCCCTACCGCTATTTCAAGGACAAGGAAGCGATCCTGTCGGCCGTGCGCACGGCCGCCTTCAACCGCTTCGCCGAGGCGTTGGAAGGGGCATACGACAGCGCGTTCGACCCGCTTTCGCGCAGCGCCGCTGTCGCCAACGCCTATATCCGCTTCGCCCAGTCCGAGCATGCGGCCTACCGGCTGATGTTCGATCTGATGCAGCCCGATGAGGAGGACTATCCCGAGCTGGTCGAGGCTGGCGAGCGGGCCCGGCGCACCATGACGCGGCATGTCGAGGGGCTGATCCAGGCGGGACTGCTGAAGGGCGACCCCGACATGATCGGCCACATCTTCTGGTCGGCGCTGCACGGGTCGCTGGTGCTGGAGTTCTCCGGCAAGCTGTCGCCGAAGATCGAGCCTCGGCGGCTACGCGAAGAGATGCTGGTGGTGCTCATCAAGGGGTTGGGCTTGACGGTCCCTGGGTAAAGGGTGCTCCCCCCTTGGGGGAGCTGTCGCGAAGCGACTGAGGGGGCTCAAGCCCGCTGACTCGGTGCGCGTGAGCCCCCATCCCCGGCTTCGCCGGTACTTCCCCCAGAGGGGGGAGACCTCACAAGGAGCGCCGCCATGATCAAGCCGTTCGAAGTCGCCTGGACCGAGGCGCAGATTGAAGACGTGAAGCGGCAGGTCCGCGCCTATCCCTGGCCGCCCGCGCCGGCCGGCGGGGAGTGGGCCTATGGCACGGACGAAGCCTTCCTGAAGCGGCTCTGCACCTTCTGGACGGACGCGTACGACTGGCGCGCGGCGATGGCGGACCTGAACCGCTTTCCTCAGTTCACCGCGCGGATCGAGGACTTCGACATCCACTTCGTCCACGTGGTCGGTGAGGCCAGCGGCAAGCGGCCGCTGCTGATCAGCCACGGCTGGCCGGGCAGCCACTATGAGTTCTGGCAGGTGATTGAAAAGCTCGCCTTCCCGAGCCGGTTCGGCGGTGATGCGGCGGACGCGTTCGACGTGGTGGTCCCCTCGCTGCCGGGGTTCGGGTTCTCGTCGAAGCCGCAACGTCCGTTCGGTCAGCGCGGCACGGCGCGGCTGTTCAATGCGCTGATGGTCGAGGTGCTGGGCTACGACACGTACCTCGCCCAGGGCGGCGACTGGGGTGGGCTGATCACCTCGTACCTTGGGCTGGAGCATGGCGCGCACGCCAGCGCGATCCACCTCAACATGTTCGGCCTGCGCCCGTTCGGCGGCCCGCAGTCGGACGCCGAGGCCGCCTGGGCGCAGCAGTCGCAGAGCATGATGGATGTGCTGGGCGCCTACTTCCGCCTGCAGGTCTCGCGGCCGCAGTCGCTGGCCTGGCTGGCGGCGGGCAATCCGGTGGGACAGGCGGCATGGATCACTGAGCGCTTCCACGACTGGTCGGACCTGCGGAGCAAGGGCTTCGAGGAGGTCTATCCGCTGGAGCGGCTGCTCACCAACATCATGATCTATGTGATGACCGGCTCGTTCACGACCGGCGCCTGGTACTACCGCGCGCTCTTGGAAGAGGGCCGCGTGTTCCTCGCCGAGGGCCAGCGGTGCGAGACGCCGACCGCCTACGCCAACTTCCCCGGTGAGCCCCTCTATACCGCGCCACCGAGGAGCTGGGCCGAGCGGGCCTATAACCTCACGCGCTGGACCGACATGCCGCGCGGCGGCCACTTTGCGGCGATGGAGGAGCCGGATCTCTTCGTCGAGGACGTGCGCGGTTGGGCCCGCGAGGTCTAGCCTTCGTGCCGGTCGCGCTGGCCGAGCAGCAGCAGGGCGGCAAAGCTCAGGGCCGCCGCCACGCTGAGGTAGCCGCCGACGAGGCGCAGATCGATGTCAGCAAGCGCTTTCGCAATCATCGGCGTCAGCCCGCCGCCGATCACGCCGCCGATGTTGAAGGCGACCGACGAGCCCGTGTAGCGAACCCGCGCCGGGAAGAGGCCGGGCAGCCAGGCGCCGAGCGGCCCGTACACCAGCCCCATCAGCACCAGCGCGAACGACAGGAACGCCCAGACGAGGAAGAGCGAGCCCGAGCCCATGAGCGGCGCGAGCAGGAAGCCGCCGAGGATCGCGCCCACACAGCCGACCATCAGCACGCGCCGGGGACTGCTCGCATCCGACCAGTAACCGGCCCAGACGATACCGGCCGCCATGAACAGGATGGCGGCGAGCTGGACGCCCAGGAACGCCTCGCGGCTGTAGCCCAGCTTTGTCGTTCCGTAACCCAGCGCAAAGGCCGTCGAGAGGTAGAAGATGGCGAAGCAGGCCACCACGCCGAAGGTGCCGCCGAGCACCTCCTGCCAATGGCGCTTGAACACCTCGCCGAGCGGCACGCGTGAGGGCTCGGCCTTCTCCAGCGCGGCTTCGAAGGCGGGCGTTTCGGTGAGTTTCAACCGCACCCAGAGGCCCACGCCGACCAGCACCGCGCTCGCGATGAACGGCAGCCGCCAGCCCCAGGCGACGAACTGGTCCGAGGTCAGGAACAGGCCGAGCAGCAGGAAGAGCCCGTTGGCCGCGATAAAGCCGACCGGCGCGCCGAGCTGGGGGAACATGCCATAGCGGGCGCGGTGGGTGGGAGGCGCGTTCTCGACGGCCAGCAGCGCGGCGCCGCTCCACTCGCCGCCGAGCCCAAAGCCCTGCCCGAACCGCAGGATGCAGAGCAGGAGCGGCGCGACCCAACCGACCATCGCGTAGGTCGGCAAGAAGGCGATCGCGACGGTCGAACCGCCCATCAGCAGCAGCGAGGCGACCAGCGTCGACTTGCGCCCGATCCGGTCGCCGAAGTGGCCGAAGAAAACCGCGCCGACGGGTCTCGCGATGAAGGCCAGCGCGAAGGTCGCATAGGCGCTCATCAGCTGGGCCGAGGCCGACGCCTTCGGGAAGAACAGCGGCCCGAACACCAGCGAGGCGGCGGTCGCGTAGATGTAGAAGTCGTAGAACTCGACCGCCGTGCCGACCAGGCTGGCGGTCAGGATGCGCCGCGTGTCGGCTGCCGATGTTTTCGCCATGAGCGCTCCCCCGAACCCGTGCTCCTGACTTGCGGGGCGGGGGCTGTGCGGTCAAGTTCGCTCGCGCAGTCCCCCACGGTGAGTAACGATGGCCCGCTACGACTTTGCCTCCGACAACGTCGCCGGTGCGATGCCCGAGGCGCTCGCCGCGCTCGTCGCCGCCAACGAGGGCGCGGCCTCGGGCTACGGGACCGACCACGTCTCGGCCGAGGCCGCAAACCGCATCAGGACCCTGCTGGACGCCGACGCTGAGGTGCGGTTCGTCGCGTCGGGCACGGCGGCTAACGCGCTCTCGCTCGCGTGCCTCGCCCAGCCGCACGAGGCGGTGCTGGCTCATGTCCACGCCCATGTCTGCACCGACGAGACCGGCGCGCCGGGGTTCTTCGGGTCCGGCGTGGGGATGATCGGGCTGGCGGGCGAGTCCGGCCGCATCGACCCACAAGGCCTGACCGAGGCGCTGGCGCACCCGGACGTCTCCTACCGCCAGTCGCCCGCCGCCCTGTCCGTGACCAACGCCACGGAATACGGCACCGTCTATTCCGCCGCGCAGCTGGAAACGCTCATCCGGCCGGTGAAAGCCGAAGGCTACGGCGTCCATCTCGATGGCGCGAGGCTGGCCGGGGCGGCGGCCGCCGGGTTCGACCTGAAAACCATCGCCACAAGCGGCGTCGACATCCTGGTCATGGGCGGCACGAAGGCGGGCTCCACGCCCAGCGAAGCCATCGTCCTGTTCGACAAGTCGCTGGCCCGCCGCTTCGACGCTCGCCTGAAACACGCAGGGCAACTCGTCTCGAAAGGCCGCTTTCTCGCCGCCCCGTGGCTCGGCCTGCTGGGTGAAGACAACAACGGCGGCCCATGGCTCGCCCGCGCCGCCCATGCCAACGCCATGGCCAGGAAGCTGGCCGGCCTGATGCCCTTCCCGATCATCCACCCCGTGGAGGCCAACGGCCTCTTCGTCGACATGGACGAAACCGCCCTCTACCGCCTGCGCGAACACGGCTGGTTCGTCTACCGCTTCCTCGACGGCACGGTCCGCTTCATGTGCTCGTGGGCCACGACCGAGGAGATGGTCGAGGAACTCGGCGAGGCGCTGAAGGCGATCGCCTGAAGCCTACTCCGCCGCCATGGCGCGGCTGGTGAGCATGCCTTCGAGGCGGCCGCGGATGATTTCTTCGGCTTCGGTGACGATGCGGTGGACGAGTTCTTCGACGCTCGGGACGTCGTAGATCAGGCCCTGGATCATGCCGGCCGACCAGATGCCGGCGTCGGTTTCGCCGGTCTGAAGGGCTTCGCGGCCGCGGACCCCGGCGACCAGGTCCTTGACGTCCTCGAACTTGGCGCCGCCGCGACGCTCGATCTCGACGACTTGCTGGCTGATGGCGTTCTTGGCCACGCGGGCGGTGTTGTGCAGGGTGCGGAAGATCAGGTCGGTGCCGCGCTCGTCGTTGGCGACCATCTGCTGCTTGAAGTTCTCGTGGATGG
>Ga0157373_10000621_pt1 | contig 27802 bp, 22 predicted proteins | sample C65metaG_FD_113460 | JGI IMG/M metagenome (GOLD analysis project Ga0157373, IMG submission 113460) | Corn rhizosphere microbial communities from Kellogg Biological Station, Michigan, USA - C6-5 metaG | ecosystem: Host-associated > Plants > Roots > Rhizosphere > Soil | place: USA: Michigan... | reverse complement strand
TGTCGCGCGATCCTTTCTTACAAAGGTGTTTTATACAAAAAACACTTAGAAGGTGGTGTTAAAAAAGGTGCACTAACTGCTGAGCAGGCTGATGCTAAATTCGCAGAATGGTTGAGCGCTAAAGACGGTAAAATCGAAGGCAAAAAAGATGACCTTTCAAAATCTAAAGATGAGGTTAAAAAAGCTGCACTAGCTGCAGAAGCTAAGAAAAATGCAGACCGTGCTGCTGCTTTAGCAATTAAAAATGCTCCTGTAGCGGAAGAAGTTGTTGAAGAAGAAGTGGTAGCTGAAGAGGCTCCTGCAACTGAGGAAGCTCCTGCAACCGAAGAAAACAAAGAAGAACAAGCTTAATATTCTTGTTGTTCTGTAAAATAGCGAAGTATCTTTTCCCTGAAATGATCTTCGCTATTTTTATTTGATGTTATTTCTGGCGGAAATGATCCCATTCCCGTCATACATTTTTATATCATGAAGATCGAAGAGGCATTTTATATCGGGTACATTACGAAGACCAAAGGCTTGAAAGGCGAGGTCCAGTTGTTTTTTGAATATGACGAACCTGAACTGCTTGAACTGGATGTTGTTTTCGCAGATATCAATGGTAAGATGGTACCTTTCTTTGTTTCTTCCTATAAGCTGCAGACTAACAATACGGGTAATTTTTACTTTGATGATGTGGACCATATTGATAAGGCCCAACTGTTATTGAGAAAAAAGATTTATCTGCCGCTGGCAAAGATGCCCGAGCGATCTGATGATGATTTCAGCTATGAGGACCTGGTTGGTTATCTGGTTAACGATGAAAACCTGGGTGAGCTTGGGGAAATTCTGGAAGTCAACGAATATCCACAGCAGTTCGTAGCTACAATGTCTTATAAAAATAAAGAAGTCATGTTTCCGCTGAATGAAGACATGATTGTCGAGATTGACGAGGAAGAGGCTTTGCTGAGGGTACTGCTACCTGATGGGTTACTAGACATCTATCTTGAAAATTAATTTTAACTTTGATCCATGCGTTTCGACATCATTTCCGTACTGCCGGACTTACTAGAAAGTCCATTTGCTCATTCCATCCTTCAGCGTGCGCAGAAAAAAGGGATCGCTGAAATTGTAGTTCATAACCTAAGGGACTATGCGACCAACAAGCAAAAGAGTGTGGACGACTACCCTTATGGTGGAGGAAGTGGAATGGTGATGTCTATTGCACCCTTTGCTGCTTGTATCGAAGCGTTAAAGGCAGAACGGGAATATGATGAGGTGATCTTTATGAGCCCGGATGGAGAAACCTTTAATCAAACCATAGCAAATGAACTTTCCGGAAAGGGAAACCTGATGATTTTGTGTGGTCATTATAAGGGCATAGATCAACGTATAAGAGATTTGTTTGTGACGCGGGAGATTTCTATAGGTGACTATGTTTTATCCGGTGGAGAGCTCCCTGCTGCCGTTCTCGTGGATGCTATCACGAGGTTGATCCCGGGGGTGCTGAATGATGAGACTTCTGCACTATCAGATAGCTTCCAGGGGGAATTGTTAGACGCGCCTGTTTATACAAGACCGGCCGAATGGAATGGACACAAGGTTCCGGATGTATTGTTGAGCGGGCACGAGGCTAAAATAAACGAGTGGCGTCATGAACAGGCGCTCATCCGCACGCAGCACCGTCGTCCGGATCTGCTGGAAGACTAATCGGGCTATTTATTTTTGCTGATCAGGCTAATGATCATTTCTTTATCTTTTAGCTGGTCCTTCAATTGCCGGTTTAACTCCTTACAATCATCGAGACTGCTTTTTAGAAAAAAATAATTTTCATGGGTGTCTTTATCAGCTGTTACCGGCAGGGTTTCTTTTTGAAGTCTAATTTCAGATGCAAAGAAAATTGCCGGAGATACTTCGAGTATTTCCGCCATGAGTACCATGTCGCTGTATTTGATCGATTGGTTGAGAAGGCTTTTTTTCAGACCGTCAAATGTTTTTCCCATGGCCTCCGCGAGCCATTTCATTGGTTTTTTCTTTTCCTTCAGTAATTTGTCGACCAGACTCTTTAAAAGCATAAAATAATAGTGTTTATTGATGTATATGAGATAATATATTGCTATATTAGCAATGTAAATCTTAATTATTTATCATTATTTTGATAAATGTACACATTAAAAATATTTTTCGATGAAATTTTATGGTTTCTAAAGGTTATAAGTATAAAATTGATGAGTATTTGAACGGTCTGACTATAAAAGAATACCGTAAGGCTGTGCATCTGATTCCACAGATTTTAGGAGTTTCTTTAAACACCTTTCAAAATTATCGTAATATCCTGATCGGCGATGTGCAGGATATTCCTTATGAAAAAGTAGTGGTTCTGGAAAGGCTTTTTGACTATCCTCCCGGCACATTGACTAACCAACAGCCGATAGTAGATAAGCTAAAAGATCTGTTTTAACACGTATACTTCTTATATGTTCTTTTCTTGCCTAGGTGAAGTATGCACTGCTTCACCTATCCGTTTTATCATTTTTTTCAACAGAACTTCATTATTGTTTATCAAATAATTTTTTAGTAAATATATTATGATATGTGGGCGCTAATTTATATTATTGCCTCATTGATATTATTTATTAAGAAATAATTTAAGAGTTAAAACAATACAGTGGTTTTAATCTGAAAATTTTACCAAACTATTCAAAATAATGGAGAAACCGAGAAAATACAAGATTGAAGAGGAGATGAATAAATTGACTTTAAAAAGTTATAAAGCAGCAAGTAAAATCATTCCAAAGTATCTGGACATTGCATTTAATACTTTCCACAACTATCGCAAATTGCCACTTAATGGAAAAGCAGATATTCCTTATGCAACAGTTCGGATGCTGGAGGGAGTTTTTGGAATGGAAAGCGGTAGTCTTGCAAATTACCCGATCCCTTTAAAAAGTCTGGAGACCCTGATCGAAGAAGAAAAAAACAATAATAAAAATCAGATGCAGAAACGAGGCCTGTAGGCGCTGTTTGAAGGCAATTAGAAAGGGTAAGGGCAGATGGGGGATTCTATTAAGGTGTGGAAATAATAAAGAATGTGGAAAAAAATAAAAATCGCTTTTATTTCTAAAATAAAATTCCTAATATTGCAGTCCGATTTTAAACAAGAAAAAATCGGCTTAATAGCTTAAAATCATGGATTTAGTAAAATTTGTTGAAGAGCAGGTCATCGCAAAAAATGAGTTTCCTGCATTCAAATCAGGAGATACAGTGAGTGTTCACTATAAAATTCGCGAAGGTAATAAAGAACGTATTCAAATTTACCAAGGTGTAGTATTACAACGTAATAGTGTAGGTGCTAATGAAACGTTTACTGTTCGTAAAATGTCAAATGGTGTTGGTGTGGAACGTATCTTCCCGATCAACTCGCCAAACATCGCTAAAATAGAGGTTAACAGCCACGGTAAAGTTCGCAGAGCGAAATTATTCTACCTGCGTGAATTAACTGGTAAAGCAGCACGTATTAAATCTAAAAGAGTTTAATCTCTTTCAGTATCACATATTGACCTTCCCGATTTTATCGGGGAGGTTTTTTTGTTTGTTCTTTTTAATGCAGTTTCATCCAGGATGACTTGCGCGGTATCACGACCGTAGATAATTTCCCGACTTTAATTCATGATCATGGACAGCCAGTTTTTAGAACAGGTATTCTGGGGCAATACCATTCAGCGGTATTGTCTTTTTGCAGGCATTATTCTTTTTGGCGTACTCTTTAAACGGATCATCTCCCGCGTACTCAGCCTCCTGCTTTTTAAGCTGTTCAGAAGCTTTTCGGCGGCTATCGGTAATGATACCTTTGTGGCGCTATTGCTGAAGCCCATTGCTTTTTTTATCAGCCTATGCTCCTATTACCTTGCCGTAAACCAATTGAAACATCCACTGGATGTGGTGCTTTTCAATTATACCAGGCAGGTGGAAAAGGCAAAAATGCGTGTGGAGGTCGATTTAGGAGATGCCGTTGATAAAGTCTTCCTGTTCCTGATCATTCTTTCCGTATTCTGGATTATTTTGAGAATAATTGACTTTGTCGCCCATGTCCTGCGCTACAAGGCTTCAATGACCGATGACCGGTCTGACGATCAGTTGGTGCCTTTTCTGAAGGAGCTGACGAAAACACTGGTGTGTTTTTTAGGCTTTTTTGTATTGCTCGGATACGTTTTTGAAATCAATGTACTGACACTAATTACTGGGCTCGGGATTGGTGGTATTGCCATTGCCCTTGCAGCAAAAGAGAGTCTGGAGAACCTGATTGGGTCCTTTACCATTTTTCTTGATAAGCCCTTTACAGTTGGGGACGTAGTGAAAGTTGACGGAATAGAGGGGACTATCGATAAGGTAGGTTTCCGCAGTACACGATTGATCAGTCCAGACAAAACCATGATTGTCATCCCTAACCGTTCTATGATTGACGGTGTGCTGGAAAATGTCACCCGACGCAATTTCAGGAGGGTAAGCTTTTTCATCGGCATTACTTATGAAACCCCTGCATTGGCCATACAGAATATCGTTTCTGCCATTAATACGTTGTTGGATAACCATCCAAAAACACGGGACGGCTTTGCAACGTTCGACAACTTTGGCGATTCCGCACTGAACATTCAGGTTGCGTATCTGGTGGTTGATATGAGTCACGCAGAATATATCCGCGTCAAGGAGGGCCTAAATTATCAGCTGATGCAAATTGTGCAGGAGCAAGGGTCTGAGTTTGCCTATCCTACACAACGGCTGATCCGGGAAAATGCGACCGGCAGTATACCACCTGAAAAACCGGAATAACAATCCTTTCCAGAAGCCTGAAAACATGGCGCAAAAAAGGCCCGCTTTGCAACGGGCCTTTTTTTAATATATGGAATAATCTTAGCTAAGCTCGCCCAGTACGGTTATCCCGCCTTTTACGACCTGATTTAGTTCGAGGTTAATCTTAGTGCCAATGGGAAGAAAAACGTTAACCCTAGAGCCAAATTTGATGAATCCGAACTCCTTACTTTGTTCTACCGCATCACCCTCTTTAACATACCAGACAATACGTCTGGCCAGGGCTCCCGCAATCTGTCTGAATAAGACGGGTGTCCCGTTCTCATGTTCTACAACCACTGTGGTACGCTCATTTTCTGTAGAGGATTTTGGGTTCCATGCCGCAAGGTATTTTCCCGGATGGTATTTAAAAAACCGGACAACTCCGGAGATGGGATTTCTGTTGATATGTACATTTACAGGAGACATGAATATTGATACCTGCAACCTTTTATCTTTAAAATATTCACCCTCTTCTATCTCTTCAATCACAACCACTTTTCCATCCGCAGGACAAATGATCTGGTTGTTATGCATAGTGAAGTTTCTACGCGGGTTTCTAAAGAACTGAAGAACGGTCAGGAACAAAAGGGCTGAAAAAATATAAACCAGCCACCTAAGCCAAGTGATGTCAGCGAATTTATAATCGATAACTGCATTGATGATAAAGATAAAAAGTAGTGATATGGCGATGGTAGTATAGCCTTCTTTGTGTATGGTCATTGGTTTTTGGTATATGTTTTTTTGCAAAAATGTGAAAAAAATATAACATTTTAGTCTGTAGCCTTGTAGATGTCCCTTAGATTTCTGCCCAGGCCATTGTAGTCCAGTCCGTAGCCGACAACAAATTCGTTAGCGACCTCAAAGCCTACATATTCCAGCTCATCAATAGGGCTCTTCAATGCGGCTGGTTTGAGCAGCAGGGAGCAAACTTTCACCGAGGCGGGCCCCTTTATGTAGATTTGTTTCAGTATATGTTCAAGGGTAAAACCGGTATCAACGATGTCTTCTACGAGGATAATGTCCCTTCCGCTGATGTCATCGGACAGGCCCAATATCTCTTTAATTACACCAGTACTTTCTGTATTCTGATAGGAGGCTACTCGGATAAAACCGACCTCACAGGGAATGTCGATTTCTTTCAGCAGGTCGGCCATGAACAGAAAGCTTCCATTCAGCACCCCAATGAATACCGGGCATCGTTTTTCATAGTCTACGTTGATTTGTATGGCAATGAGGCGTGTACGCTTTTCAATATTGTCATTTTCAAGCAGGATCTTAAAAGATTTGTCCGCTATTTGAATTGTATTCATATTCGGTTTTTATCGGTGCATTATGGCTTTTTACCTTGTTCTTCCAGCTGTTTTTTCAGGTCACGTTCTTTCTGACGTTGTTCCTTACGTTCCTGCCTGATTTCTTTCCTGGACTTTTCGACGGTATCAGCAATCGCGGGTTGTCTGGATACCGTGTCTTTTTTTGTGCCAAATAAGCGGTCGAAGAGGCTTTTTGACTGATCCTGAGTTTCTATTGCCGGAAGAGGGTCTTCATTGTCGAATGCATTGGTGTCAATTGTCGTAGAGTCTGGCAGTAAATATTGTCTGAGTCCTTCGCGAAGCTGGACATTATAGAAGCCATAGCCACTGGTATCCCGAGGTGTAAGTCCGCGGTTGGCCATAATGTTGCCAATGTAGCGGAAATATGGGCGCAGGTAGTCTTTCAGGCCGCCATCGCCCCTGAATTTGTATAGCGCTATTTTCGGGCGCGGGACAATGTTAGCAAGAAAAATACCTTCTCCGATATTGATATCAGAAGGACGTTTTCCGAAGTAATAACGTGTTGCTTCTCCGATACCATAGATGTTTTGTCCCATTTCAATGATATTGAAATAGACCTCCAGCATTCTGTTTTTGCTGATGAGCCTGTTATTTTCAATGAGCCATACGATCAGTATTTCTTCTGCTTTTCTGGCCAGCGTTTTCTGTCTGCTGAGGAATACATTTTTTACCAGTTGCATGGAAATGGTGCTGCCACCGCGGACAAAACGTTTTTCCTTGAAATTTACGGCGATGGATTTTCTTATAGACTCTGAAACAAAACCCTTATGAGTAAAAAAGGAAGGATCTTCAGAAGTAAGAATTGCATTTTTAAAGTTGCTGGATACTTCCGACAGACGGGTGAAGTTTGGATTGGATGGGCCAATGACGATGTCCCGCATAGGCTTTCCATACTCATATGGGGTATATACAAAGTCCTGATTGATCTTTTGAAGGTTGGTTTTCCCCCACTTCAGGATCTTAAATCCTATAGGTGTAAGCCCGGAGCTAAAGCGGACGCTGTCAGGTTCAGCAGTATCCAGGTAGAAGTTCAGGTCATATTTCACTTGTCCACCTACTTTCAGTCCTTCCAGTGATTCAAAAAGGCCGCCTGGCAGCGCGTTAAGCATCTGTTGGGCATCCTGTTCGGGTGCCTGCAGTTTAACCTCGTATATTTTGTTCGGCGATAAGGTGTACTTCAGGTAAGGATGGAAACTCGCATTTTTCAGGTATACAGTTGAGGCACTGTCAAGAGAGACGAAGTTAGTTCCGATCACAATATCAGCATCTATCCGTGCAGTGGGTATGGCAATGTCGTTTGTTGCGATTCTAGGGTGGTTGACGAGTAAATTAACAACGGACCAGGCGCCTTCAATCCTAAAGTTTCCACCGCTGTAGGCGGCATCTTTCATCTCTGTCCGTACCGTGTCGAAGCTAAACTTTGCATGCAGCTTATGATCCAGGTACGGTAAGGCAACCTTCTTGCCATCTGCATACAGTCGGACATCGAAATTTTTGTTTCCCGGGTTAAGCGTTCCATTTACATGCCAGATGGCTTCAGTATTATTTACCAGGATGGTCGACTGCAATGCTCCATCATTTATAGTGGCGGATGTCGTCAGAAAGCTGAGTTTTGCAGTATCGTTGTCGTTAACCTTCAGGAGGAGGTCTTTCATTTCCATATTGTCCGGAATCTTGTACAAGAGCTGGTTCATCAGGTTATGTGCAAGCTCACTGAGGTCGACTTTAGATTTTTTTTCCGTGCTGTCTTTTTTCTTTCTTTTCAGGAAGAAGTCAAGGTTACTGAGCGAATCTTTAAAGACTACATTCAGGGTTCCCTTGTTCAGGTTGACCTCCGACAATTTTACATTGCCAAAAATCAAAGGAAAGAGTTTTACGCCAACAGTAAAATCGTCAATAAGGGCAAGCGTATCACGGTCTGAGGGAACAACGGAGATGTTGCGCATGTGAACTGTGCTCAGGCCGCTGAATCCGGCCTCTCCGATTTTCACTTCCAATCCATAGCTCTTATCGGCTTTGGAGATGGCTTTTGCCATCATCGATTTGAGCAGGGCCTCTCTTTTGCTGTAAGCCACAGCTCCAAGGATGAAGATCAGGACCAGCAAAACGCCAAACACCCATGCGCCAATTTTTACGTATTTTTTTTGGAAGTTAATTTTCGGAAGATGCATGATTAAAGTAGATAATTAATGCTTAACGTAAAATGTAAATGTTTATTTCGTGTTAAAATTACACTTAAAAAGCCTAAAGTCAATTAATTGTAGCCTTCTTTTGTTAATTTTGGCCAATTATGATTAGTCCAGAACAAGTTCTCTTGGCCTTAAAAAATGTAGAAGATCCTGATCTTAAAAAAGATCTGGTGACGCTAAACATGATTAAGGATCTCAAAATAACAGATAAAAAGGTAAGTTTCACTTTGGAGCTTACTACGCCCGCCTGTCCGATGAAGGAAATGCTCAAAAATGCCTGTACCAATGCCATTGTTCATTTGGTAGATCCGGAGGCCGAAGTACACATCGATGTGACCTCCAGGGTCACTAAACCCATGGACAGCAGTCAGCTTAAAGACATCAGGAACATTATTCTCGTTTCTTCGGGAAAAGGAGGGGTAGGAAAGTCTACCGTTGCGAGTAACCTTGCTGTATCATTGGCTGCTGACGGAGCTAAGGTGGGTCTGATAGATGCCGACATCTACGGCCCTTCGGTACCTACCATGTTTGACCTGGTAGGAGCCAAACCGAGTGCCAGGGAAACGGAAGACGGGAAAACGTTAATACTGCCGATAGAGAAATATGGCATCAAACTATTGTCGCTGGGCTTTTTTGCTGATCCCGATCAACCAGTGCCATGGCGTGGACCAATGGCTTCCAATGCCATAAAACAGCTTTTTAACGATGCGGACTGGGGTGAACTGGACTACCTTATTGTAGACTTGCCACCAGGTACCGGCGATATACACATTACCATTACCCAAAGTTTCCCGATTGCGGGAGCTGTCATTGTGACCACCCCACAACAGGTTGCGCTTGCAGATACGCGCAAAGGGCTGGCGATGTTCAAGATGCCGTCGATCAATATCCCTGTATTGGGTGTGGTAGAGAATATGGCTTACTTTACGCCTGCGGAACTACCAGAGAATAAATACTATATTTTCGGACAGGATGGCGGTAAGTTACTGGCAAAATCATTTGGGGTACCATTTTTGGGGGAGATTCCTATTGTACAGGGAATTACTGAAGCGGGCGACCGTGGTGCGCCGATCGCACTTGATGTACACCACCAGGTGTCTGCGGCATTTGCATTAATAGCGGGACGAGTAGCCCAGCAAGTGGCGATTAATAATGCACAGTCTGTTAATTGCTAAAAAATTACTATTTTTATACTTTAAAATTACCAAAATGGATTTAACACAACAAGTAGAGCAAGCATTGGAGACCATCAGACCTTACCTGATCGCTGATGGGGGAAATGTGGAAATAGAAGAGATTACGGCGGACAATGTAGTTAAATTGAAATTATTAGGGAACTGCGGATCCTGCAAGATGAGCTTCATGACTATGAAGGCAGGCATTGAGCAGGCGATACTGAAGGCTGTACCTCAGATTACATCTGTTGTTGCGGTCAACCTGGCTGAGCCTGTTTAGGCACGATTTAACACTATTTAACTAGTCGTTGGCGTAATTACCGCTATTTTTGTATATATGAAGTACTCACTGGCCATATTATTATTCTTTATTTCAACTACTGCATTCGCGCAGGAGGTTAAGCAGGATAAGAAACTGATCCAATTTTCCGGTATTATTACGGATGTGGACAGCAACACGGTGGTTCCTTATGTAACAGTGACGAATCTGACCAACAAAAACCAACTTTATGCCGCGAATTATAAGGGTTATTTCTCCTTTATAGCCCACCCCGGCGATACAATCTTGTATACTGCTGTCGGCTACAGGGATTTGCTCATGCCTATCCCTTCAGTTATTGACGACAGCAAGTATACGGCAATGGTAAAGCTTAAAGCTGACATCATCAATCTGCCAGCTGTTCGTGTGTATCCCTGGGCTACTGTAGAAGAGTTCACACGCGATTTTATGTCAATGAAAATTGCTGATGATGATTACGGGATCGCTTTAAGAAACGTGTCTAAGGCAAGCATCAATGGTATGATCCAGACGCTTCCCCGTGATGCAGGAGAAATTTCTGGCATTAACTTTCGCCTGAATCACGATCGTGCACTCAACAAAAACATGTACCAGACCAATCCGCTGTTAAACCCATTTGCATGGGGTAAGCTAATGCAGTCCATCTTTAACGGTGATAAAAGCAGAAGTGAAGGCAACTAAAAAAGCTTAGCGCTTTTTATTCGGGAATTTCATCTTATAATCAACACCCCTTACATTTCCTTTCGAAATGGCGTCCAGTTTGCTCTGGAGCATTCTTTTGCGCAGTAAGCTCAATGTTTCTGTGAAGAGTTTTCCCTGAATGTGGTCGTACTCATGTTGAATGACCCGTGCCAGCATTCCGGTAACTTCTTTTTCATGAAGTTCCCAGTTTTCATCATAATACCTGATGCGGATATTGGGTTTGCGCATCACATCTTCCCTGATGTCAGGAATGCTCAGGCAACCTTCATTGAAGGCCCAGGGTTCTCCAGTCTCTTCAAGGATTTCGGCATTGATATATACCCTTTTTACACCATCTTCATCCTCATCACCGCCTGTATCAATTACAAACAAACGAATCGGCAGGCCAATCTGAGGGGCTGCCAAACCAACACCATGCGCATTATACATGGTCTCAAACATATTGCTGATGAGTTGTTTAAGCTCCGGATAGTCTTGCTCAATTGGAGCACAGACTTTCTTTAAAACCGGATCTCCGTAGGCTACGATAGGTAATTTCATGGTGCAAAAATACAAATATTAGCCTAAAGGATAAAAAGTTAGGCTGCTAAGATTGTTTTCATTGAGCATTTCATTGGAAATATCAGACATTTCGGCTGTGGTGACCTGCTGGATTTTATGAAAAACGGTATCCAGGCTGTCTATTTTATCGTAGTCGATCAGGCTCTTGGCCATGGAGATGATCAGTCCAATGCGATTTTCTTCGCCCAGCGCAATCTGGCCGATCCATTTATTCTTTGCCTTCTGCAGCTGCAACTCCGTCAGCGGATGATCTTTGATCTTTTTAAATTCCTTAAATACAAGGGACATCGCCCTGTCCACTTTCTCTTTGTCCGTACCAAAATACAGTGTGAAAATTCCGGTATCACTGAGCGGACTATATCCGGTTTCTATAGTATAGGCGATGCCGTATTTTTCTCTGATCTGGAGGTTGAGGATAGAACTCATGCCTGTGCCACCCAAAAGATTATTTAGCAGGAGAAAGCCTGTTTTGTAAGGATGGTGTAGTGAATAGGCCTGCATACCGAGCATCGTATGGGCCTGCATAATTGGCTTATTCACTACCAAGTTTTGCAGAGGTGCTTTCCCTGGAGTTTTTCTATGGTTTAAATGCAGGTTTTCGGGAATCTCCCCATAATATTTATTGCCTATTTTGACCACTTTATTCAGGTGATAATTACCCAAAACGGCAATGACCATCTTGTCCGTATGGTAGTTGTCTGCGATGAACTTCAGGATGTCTGCACGTGTGATGGCGGACACGCTTTCTGTGGTACCAAGTATGTTTCTGCCCAGGGGGTGTCCCGAAAATACGATGTCCTCAAAGTCGTCGTAAATGGCTTCTTCAGGCTGATCCAGATAGGAAGCGATCTCGTCGAGGACCACATTCTTTTCCTTTTCCATTTCGTCTTCCGGGAAGGTGGAGTGAAAAACGATGTCGTTGAACAACTCCAGTGTACGATCCAGATAAGGATTGAGGAAAGACGCATGGATGCAGGTATACTCCTTGGTTGTATAGGCATTCAGGTCTGCACCAACACTTTCCAGCCTGTTGAGGATCTGGTTGGTTGTTCTTTTTTCTGTTCTCTTGAAAATCAGGTGCTCTATAAAGTGCGCAAGTCCCGTTTGTTGGGCTGCTTCGTCCCTGGACCCGCTATTAATGATGATGCAGGCATGAGAAATTGCCGATGCTGCCGGGACATGAAGTAATCTGATGCCGTTCGGCAGCGTATGAACATTGTATTCCATTGATCTGCAAAGATACAGACTATTACCCGAAATAGATGGTCATTACTAGAAATCTCCGCTGGCACCGCCGCCGCCAAAGGCCCCCCCGCCAAGCCTGCCCTGGTCTGGAAGGTCTGGCGCAGACATGGTCTCTGCAACAATCAGAGATTCGATCTGGATGTTGTCTATCATGCTGCTATCAGACAGTTCAGCAGAGGTAAAGCCATGTTTCGGTGTGTTCAGGTACCGGATAACGCCGTAGGCAAAGGCCAGTAATCCGGCTCCCAAAATCGACAGCAGCGCCTCTGCAGACATCACATGGTAGTAATTCCGGAGGGTAAACGCGGCAACTGCAACAAGGATCATCCCGGAGCGCAATAAAAGTTGGTCTTTTCTTTTGATGCCCCACGCGATGTAAGCGATAGGGACTATAAAAGTCCATGCCCAGAAAAACCAGGCCAGAGGGATTTCGCTGTCGGGAGTTAGTCGCTCCTCTACCAGTTCGGTGCCGATTTCACGCACTACGAAATAATTTCCCGCGGCATAACATACCAATAGCGCTACCAGGGAAGCTACCTGAAGGCAATTTTTATAATAAACAAAAGCCGGATGCTCCCGGGCGCGGTCCGAAACAAGGTATAAAACTGCAGTCAGTATGATGATGAGAAAAGGCATGGTCTGCAAAGGATAGATACCGGTGCGTTGCCATCCGAAGAAAACCAGAAAAACCAGCGCCAGTATTGATGTAATGGCCATCAGAACATCCGCAAAACGTAATGTATAGTATGTTGCCAGCAGGAAGACGAATCCTGACACAGCCAGGTCACCATAAGCATTTAGTATGGAATCTGAGGACCAGAGCATACCCGTAAGGATCAGTCCTGCAGAGGTCCATATCAATGCGTCATCTACTCCGGAACGGAAATGTTTTTTCTCCCTCACCATAAATTCCAGCGCAAAATAGGTGATGATGCCCAGAAAAAAAAGATAAGCCGGTGACTCGAGCATCCTGGAATCCATCATGATGAGGCTGATCAGGCCACCTGAAAAAGCAGCGATCACGAGAGTAAGGAGAAAAAGACCAATCCTTATGAAAAGGTTTGGCGTATAGAACCCAACAGGATACCGCAGTTTCACCTGTTCGAATTCATCCCGGGTAACCTCACCAAGGTTACGCGCGCGTTCTACCTGTTCCTGGATATTTTCGTTGACCAACCAATCTTTATTGAAAATGATCATGATGTTTTTACTTTTTTGTTGAGGTATTTCAATACCCTGATCATGCCAATTGCGGAGCAGATAAAGTAGATGAAACACAGATAGAAAGATGCGATATTTTCATTTAGGAGCATCACGCGGATCAACAATGCTGACACCGAGATATAGGCATAGAGGGCTACCAGCATCAGAAAATAGAAAGACTTGTGTTTCATGGCATCGGTATATGCATAATACCCTGCCACAAAGGTGATGAATAGCCAAAGGATAGATCCAGGTCTGTCATAATTGTAGAAATAACCTGCGAGGATAGAAATGAAAGTCAGGTGTGTAGCGAAGTGCATATAGGTAAACCAGAAGTGAGGTTTGAACTGGTTTCTATCGCTAAGAAAAGCAAGGGCCATTAGAAAAAAGCCGAGGAATAAGCCAGTCAGGATCAGGTTGTCGTCGCCCCAAATTGTAGAAAGCAGGGACATGGGGCTAATGGAAAGCCCCAGCCAGACACCCAGGTTGGTAATGGCCATGCTAAGGATTCCGAGGTGATCGAAGGCATAAGCCACGTAAAAAAGTACAATCATCGGAATAAAAGTAGCCAGGCCATAGGCGGTGCCGAAGATGGTATATTGGAACTGAAGGTAGCCGAGAAAACTTAAGAAGCTGAGACAGGCCAGGAGCAGGATATAGTCAAACCAGGAGCTTGAAACAGTCACCCGGGTTTTGCTGAAAGGCTTTTTATGTTTGAAGCAGTAAAAAAAGCAGCTTCCGCTGATGGCGGCGATGGCAGCAATGATAACCTGGTGGCCGATCGTATCTATGTTCTTATAGATTAGGATACCTAAACCGGTGCTGAGCAGCATGACGCCCAGATAAAGTAATGTTTTCAGCTCCCAATGGAGGGAAAATAAGGGGTTCTGCCGTTTGTTGCGGATGCGCCCGAGTGACTCGTTGCTGATGCATCCTTCTTCAAACAGTTTTTCATAAAGATCAGTATTCATGATCAAAAGGGTTAATTCACAGGAGGATCAAGTATAAGAAATTATTTCATCTGATTTTCTTATTTAGGAGATAAACTGTCAATTTGACAAGATGCGGCGTTTGGAATAGGCATTGATAGTGTCGCTATGTACTTAAAAATGAGTTAACATATGAGCATAGAAGAAAAAGGAACCATTTCCATTCACACGGAGAACATTTTCCCAATCATCAAAAAATTCCTGTATTCAGACAATGAGATTTTCCTTCGTGAGCTGGTGTCAAATGCCGTTGATGCGGTACAAAAAATAAAACGCCTTGCCGCGTTGGGCCAGTATAACGGTGAACTGGGTGACCTCCTGGTAGAAGTAGCCCTCGACGAAGAAAATAAAACCATCACCATTTCCGATAATGGATTGGGTATGACTGCAGAGGAAATAAAAAAATATATCAATCAGGTGGCTTTCTCCGGCGCCAGCGAATTTGTAGAGAAGTTTAAGGACGCCAAAGATGCAAATGAAATCATCGGTAAATTCGGACTGGGCTTCTACTCTGCTTTCATGGTAGCTGATCTTGTGGAAATCCAGACCCTGTCTTATCAGGATGGTGCTGAAGCGGCGAGGTGGGTATGTGACGGAAGTACGGAATTTGAGATTACTCCTGGAAACAGAACCAGTAGAGGAACAACTATTATTCTTCATGTGAATGCTGAATCCGAGGAATTCCTGAGTAAAAACAAGCTGGAGGAGATCCTGGACAAATACGGTAAATTCCTTCCTGTACCGATTAAATTCGGCACAAAAACAGAGCAGGTGCCGGATGGAGAAGATGAAGACGGAAAACCAAAAACTACTGCTGTAGAAGTCGACAACATCATCAATACCACAAACCCAATCTGGACGAAGGCACCTGCAGATTTGTCAGATGAAGATTATTTGTCTTTCTACAAACAGCTATATCCGTTTTCGGAGGACCCTTTGTTCTGGATTCACCTGAACGTAGATTATCCATTTAACCTGACGGGTGTATTGTACTTCCCGAAAGTGAAGAACGATTTTGATATGCAGCGCAACAAAATCAAATTGTTTTCCAGACAAGTATTCATTACCGATGAGGTGAAAGACATTGTTCCAGAATTCCTGATGTTGCTGCATGGTGTAATTGACTCACCGGATATTCCGCTGAATGTTTCCAGAAGTTTCCTTCAGGCAGATAGCAATGTGAAGAAAATCAATAGTTACATTACTAAAAAGGTAGCTGATAAACTTCAGGAACTTTTCAATAAGGATCGCAAGTCTTATGAAGAAAAATGGGGCGATATTGGTTTGTTTGTGAAATACGGCTTGGTGAGTGAAGATAAGTTCTATGATAAAGCCAAGGACTTTGTCTTGCTGACGAATACTAAAAAAGAAAACTTTACCCTTGAAGAATACAAAGATAAGGTAAAGGATTTTCAAACCGACAAGAACGGTCAGGTGGTGTACCTGTATGCAACTGATCCCGCAAAACAGGATAGTTTTATCCAGTCGGCCAATAAAAAAGACTATGACGTGTTGTTGATGAACTCGCCGATCGACAATCACTTCATCAATCATATGGAGAGCAAGCTGGAGAAAACGCAGCTGAAACGTGTCGATTCGGCTGTCGCAGATAAGCTGATTGAAAAAGATGAAGCGATTGAGTCTGTGCTTACAGAAGAACAAAGTAAAAAGGTGACTGAGATCTTTGAGAAAGCAATAACCAAGGCAGGAATGCATGTTGAAGTGGTGGGTTTAAACCCAGACGAACTCCCGGTAACAGTGACAATGGATGAATTTATGCGCCGAATGAAAGATATGGCCCAGATGGGTGGCGGCATGGGTTTTTATGGCAATATGCCGGACAACTACAAGGTGGCGATCAATGGGAACCATAAGCTGATTGGAAAGATACTTGCCAGCTCAAATGAAGAAGAGCAAGGAACTTTAGCCAAACAGGCGGTTGACCTGGCACTTCTTGCACAGGGAATGCTGACCGGCGCGGAGCTGACTGCTTTTGTCAGCAGAAGTGTTGATCTGATTTAAACAACAACAATTGAATTCAAAAAAGCTCCCTGCACCTGATGCAGGGAGCTTTTTTGTTTTATTATCATATTGATATAAAAAAAAGATTAACCTACTGTAGCGTTTCAAAAAGCCTTCCCGTTTTAAAAGAAAAAGAGTTGATGGCCGTTGACTAAGTAATTTTATTAAACTAAATAATCAATCGATGAAAATGTCAAACAATTTCAAAAATATATCTAAAGCATTTGTTGGGGTGCTCACTTTATCTGCTGTATTGGTAGCTTGTTCCAAAGACACCAGTGAGCCGATTCAGCTGGCAGGATTAAATGTGATCAATGCGAGTGCTGAGGCTACTAAATATGACTTTATTGTAGACAACACGAAGGCCAATGAGAAGGACTTTCAGTACAATAGTCAGCTTGGTTATCTTAACCTGTATCCTGGATTGAGAAGAATCGGTATCGTTGAAAAAGGAAAAACAGCTTTCCTCCTGAGTAAACAGGAAACATTTTCACCAGGGGTGGCCTACTCTGTATTCATTGCAGATACATTGAGCAAAAGGACTTTCATTAAAGTGGAGGATGACCTTACGGCACCAACGGGAGAAAAAGCTAAAATTCGTTTTGTGAACTTGAGCCCTGATGCACCTGCGCTGAGTCTGGGCATCAATGGAGCTGCAACGGACCTGTTTACTGGAAAAGCATATAAAGAGTCAACGGCATTTGTTGAAGTAGAACCTGGAGCAAGCATTAATTTCGAAGTGAAAAATGCAGCAAAAACTGTCGTGGCTACTTTGCCTGCGACTAAAATTGAAAAGGGCCTGATCTATACCATTTGGGCAAAAGGATTTAATGGTGCTGTTGCTGCAGACAGTCTAAAAATGGCAGCGAAAATATACACACACAAATAAACACACTGATTAACTATCTAAATCTGGCTGGCCCTGCGCATGGGGCTGGCTTTTTTTAAATCAGCCATAATTGCTAAATTTACAATTCTATTGATAACCAATAAATTATAAGTCGATCCGAATGAGAATTGGGATAGTCTTTTGCGATATCAGGTATATGATCAACTTACAAAATCCTTAATGGTGTTAACAAAGAATGCTCAGGTTTAAGGAGGTTTTAGCAGGATGTTTGAAAAACGACAACAAGAGTAAGGAAATGGTCTATAAATCATTTTATGGCTATCTAATGGGCGTAGTTTTTCGTTATGTCAGCGATAGGAACGATGCTGAGGAGTTGGTTAACGATAGTTTCATTAAGATTTTTAAAAATCTTTCCCATTTTGCGCATCCTCGGGATGAGGACGCGCTGACCAAAGCATTTAAAGGATGGATTGCAAAGATCTCGTCCCGTACCGCCATTGACTTTATCCGGAGCCGGAGAGCCCTGGTTTATATGGATGATTTTACTGAAGCGGAGCAACCAGTTACGGAGTGGAATGCCTTGACGAAGTTAAATGTTCAGGACATTCTTCGTTTGTTGAATGGGTTGCCTGAGTTGCATCGGCTGGTATTCAACTTATATGAAATCGAGGGGTATGCGCATGATGAGATTGCAAAGTTGCTCAGCATTCCCGAGAGCTCGAGCAGGGTATATTTAACCAGGGCAAAACAGAAATTAAGGATGCTGTATTCGAATACCTCAGTAGGAACTTATGGAACAGAATTAATCTAGCTGGGATGAAAAAGAGGAACGAAAAGAGCATTAAACCTATTGAAAATATGAAGTCGCCAGAAGACGAATTTATAGCACATATCAGTGCACAGCTTCACGCACACGAAGAACAATATCTTCCAGGAGCATGGGAGCGGTTTAATCAGAAGGATGAGGAGCGCCGTGTGCTGCCTTTATGGCTGAGGTATGTGACGGGCGCTGCTGCGGTCTTATTTGTGGGATTTGGTATTGCATTTTACAGTTACATGAAACAGGAGGTTTCAGTTTCGGTTGTCAACAATAGCAAAGGTTCTGTACATTCTAAGATCGAATCAGCACCTCAGCGTCCGGATGAACCTTCCGAACAATTTGTTACGCCGCCTGTGGCCGGGAATGATCTTGTTAAGTCAGGCCCCGTTGAAATGGTCAGACCGACTGATGCCTCAATTTTATCAGCTTCAGCTCAGCAGAAAGAAACATCATCGGAAAACATTGTTGGACTGCCAGAAAAGTCTGCCGGAATGGATGGGGTGAAAGATCAGTTGACTGCCAATGTGAATCAGCAAATGGCTGTCAGTGCACAGTCTCCTCTGCAAAAAATGGGTATGGATTTGAACATGCCACTGGAAGTGAAAGATAAAGATCTGACTACCTCCACGGTGGAAAATCAAAAAAGGGAGCCTGTCAAGCAGAGTTTTGAAGAGTTTCTAAAGGCGGAGAGCATGAAGCAACAGCCTATGGTAGCCAAATCAAAACAGCAGGATAAATGGGAGTTGGGTGTGATGGTGGCCCCATCATTTGGGAACGCCAAGAAGATCAATATGGGATATGGATTGAGTATGGCCTATGCGCTGTCTGATAAAGTTTCCATAAGTTCAGGACTTGCTTACAATGAGATGGGAGCTTCAAAAGAGAATATCAGCAATGGCGGCGCATCAGACGCACCAGTTATGACCTCTCTGGCCAGCAGTACGAGATCGTTGGAATCGGTTGATGCCCGTTTAACTGGAATTGACATCCCTTTAGAGATCAAATACAGGTTCAGTAAAAAGCTTTATGCAAATGTCGGCTTATCTGCATTTGCGGTGCTCAACCAGCGTCAGCAGAATAATTTCATTGAGAATAATGTGGAGACAGTATCGTCCGACTTCGCAGGGGGCAGTACCGCCACCTTCCGTACCATGGTAGTCAGCCGCAAAGTGTCAGAAACGGTGCCGAAGGAAGAGGTTAAGGAAGATCAGTATCTTGGATTCTACAACTTCTCTTTTGGCTATCAGCAGAAGGTATTCGGGGGCAAATCTTTTGCTGTAGAGCCCTTCGTCAAGTTGCCCATAAAACAGTTCACACGTGAAAATTTATACCTGATCGGGACCGGGCTGAAGTTGAAATTCGATTTTTAGATCTTCAATAATCTGAAGCTATATTGTTGATAATGAAAAATTTATTCTATAATTTTGTTTTTTACAAAGCGCTTTAATCAGCGCTTTATTTTTTTATAATAAAACGTAAGCCTTCAACTTTCTGGTATTTTTATTTTTAGTTTAATCTATACAAAGGATGCCCGGTCCAGCATCGTCATTATGCATCAACTCAGTTAATTTTAGAACTTGAAATTATCATTCTGATGCTAATTTGGCACATTGTAAGCAGCTAGAATCCATTTGTTTATGGTAACAGTTGTTTTGCTTTATACAGCTTTATTTTATTGTGAAGCAAAATTTATTTTTTAGCTTTGCCGTGCGGTAAATTTTTTTACCAAAAAAATCCCTATTCCTGAATGAATGATGGACTTCTACTTCGTCTCTATGAAGTGAAAACGATCCGTTTTTACCTTATTGGAAAACCTATGGCTTTTTTTGCGGTAATAAGACCCCATCCCTATTTTTTCAGCAGCACTTCCTTTTTTACACATGACGCGAATATTCCTTAATAGCACTTTAGGTGTTTTATTATTATTGCTTTTAACATCCGCTCTCAACAGTCAGGCACAAACCCGATATTATGTCAATGCCGCCGCCACAGGTACCGGCACCGGTCTTACCTGGGAAAATGCTTTTCCAACGCTCACAGCAGCAATTACCAAGTCGGTAAACGGCAACGAGATATGGGTAGCTAAAGGAACCTACGTTTCTGCTTATACCACTGCTGGCAGCTTTGTCATGAAAACTGGTGTACAGATTTATGGTGGATTTGCTGGTACAGAGACCTTGCTTAGCCAGCGTGTTGCAGCGTCAACGGGCCTCTTTACCGTAAATGAAACAATTCTGGATGGCCAGAATATGAATTATCATGTTGTTACATCTGCAAATAATAACGCGACACTTCTGGATGGATTTACCATTACACATGGTGCAACCGGACTATCAACTTCGGTTTCAGCGGCTTATATAGGTGCCGGACTTTATGTAACCAGTGGAGCTGCAGTGTTTCAAAACCTATGGTTCAAGGAAAACAATGCAGCAGCAGCGGGAGGGGCAATCTATACCGCCGGGGCTTCAGCAACATTCAGGAACCTGATCGTTGAAAACAACAACCTTCAGCGACTCGGTGTGGGCGCGGGAATTTATAATACTGGCGCCTCCGCCTCATTTGAGAAGATCATTTTTAGAAATAATGCGGGAGCCGTAAATGGAGGAGCTTTCTATAATAATACCGTTAACAATGTCGTGTTGACAGATGCGATTTTTGAAAATCACAGTGTGACCACCAATGGAGGTGCAATATTCAACGCGGGAACATCATTTACCATTAACAAAGCTAAATTTATCGGCAATGTGGCAGCTCAGCGTGGCGGTGGTATCTACAGCTCGGGAGGAACCTTTGTCCTTCAAAATGCAGTCTTCAGTCAAAATGCAGTTACAGGAACTGCTGCGGCCCACCTGGGAGGAGCCGTAAACATCGCTGGTGGCCCGGCAAATATTTATAACTGTAGTTTCAGCAACAATACCATCGCGTACGGTATTGAAAATACGAATACTTATGGTGCCGGCCTTTACACATCGGTAAACACGACCAATATTTACAATAGTATTTTCTGGGGAAATAAAAGGGCTGGCGGTGTTCTCGACCAACTGAATATCACACCAAAATATGGTCTCTATAACAACGTGATCCAGGATGGTTTCCCCGGATCCGAAAATACCATCATAGGAGATCCTGAGTTTGAAAATACATCCACAAATGACCTGCGATTGAAAAATGGCTCTATTGCGATTAATGCCGGAAACAATGCGCAAGTGGCAACTACCACTGATGTGAATGGAAATACAAGGGTTGTAAACGGTTTTGTCGATCTCGGGGCATATGAACATCCAATAGGAGCGCCTTCGTCTATCATCCTCCAGCCCTCCGCCATAGGCAACGTCACGCGTGGGGTCGCTTATCAGCTGCAATTGACCACATCAGGTTCAGGAGCAACTACTTATCAGCTTAGTTACGGAGCATTGCCTCCGGGAATAAAACTGAATACGCAAACAGGTGTATTGAGTGGCATCCCGATGATTAGTGGAGAGTACACTTTCGTAGTCAAGGCAAGTCAGGGTGGACAGACTACCAGCAGACAATATGCAATGAATGTCAACACATCTCCGGCAAGACTTTATGTTCGTGCTGCGTCGACAACAGGTACCAACAGTGGGGCGAACTGGACGGACGCATACATCAGGCTACAGTCGGCAATAGACCTGGCTAAAAGCGGAGATGAAATCTGGGTGGCTAAAGGAACTTATTCGCCCGTTCAGCATATAGACTCTACTTTCAATATGGTTTCCGGGGTTAAAATCTATGGTGGTTTCGCTGGAGCGGAAGCTCAGCTTAGCGAACGTGTGGCAGATGCAAAAGGAAAGTATACCATCAATGAAACTATACTAAACGGAAACTATGTAAACGTGCATGTGGTAAGCAGCATTACTGCATTGACGGCAGAGTCTATGCTGGATGGTTTCAGCATCACTGGCGGTACTGCAACATCCGGAAATGGGGTGAAGGCTTACGGTGCAGGTATCTATATCAATAACCTCCCTGGTAATGGAACATATAACAACCTGGTCATCAAAAACAACACAGCCAATGTGTATGGTGCGGGGATGTATAACAATTCGATTGGCATCCGACTAATTAATGTTTCTTTTGAAGGCAATGTTGTAACTACTACCAACCGTTTCGGTGGCGGACTCTATAATAGCGGTGTTGGTCTGGAACTCAATGAGGTTTACTTTAAGGGTAACCAGGCTGTAAACGGAGGTGGTATGTGGAACAACGCAGCGAGTGTAGTGTTAAACAAAGTTGCCTTTGAGGAGAACGCCGCTACAAGTGGAGGCGGTCTTTTTACATCTGGAAATATCACCTTAAATCGGGTGTCCTTTATCAGGAATACGGCCGTAGGAAACGGAGGTGGATTATATGGTACGGGTACCATTGCCGTTACTAACAGTGTCTTTAGTACAAACAGCATCTCGGCGGCGACAGCCCCAACAGCTGTGTACGGAGGGGGTATGTACTTTAGTGGTACAGGATCAGTAACCAACAGCACCTTCAGTAATAATACCATCAGTTATGTGCTCGCCGGGACAACAACCGTGGGAGCAGGTTTATATGTTGCGCCTGCGGCCTTCGGCGTATATAACAATATCTTATGGGGCAACAAACGAGGTAATGATGTATCCGATCAGATTGGCGGCACCACTACTAATATTGTCAATAACCTGATTCAGGATGATTATAGCGTCGGTTCTAATACCATCATTGGAAACCCGGAATTTGAAAATGCCCTAACTCATGACCTTCGACTCAAAAATGGGTCAGTAGCCATTAATGCGGGTAGTAATACCTATGTATCTACCTCCAATGATTTCGCTGGAAATACAAGGATCATCAATACCACTGTCGATCTTGGTGCCTATGAGAATGTCAACGCCAATGCAGAATCTCTTTCTATTCTGCCAGCTGTTTTACCTCTTGCGAGAAGAGGAGTAGCCTATACTCAGCCGTTGAGCACCTCAGCAGGAGCAGGCACCATCACTTGGGAGCATACATTTGGCACGCTTCCCCTGGGAATTCTCTTCAACAAACAAACTGGAGCACTTAGTGGTGTACCGATGGCATCTGGAGCCTATAACTTCGTCATTAAAGCCACACAAAATGGTACGATGGCTACCAGACAATATACCCTACAGGTAAATGAAGGAGCCACACGCTGGTATGTTAAAGGCAATGCCAATGGTGCCAATAATGGGGCCGACTGGCTGAATGGATTAACCAGATTACAGTCGGCGCTAGGCATGGCTAAGGATGGAGATGAAATCTGGGTAGCTAAAGGAATTTATAGCCCTGTGCAACATGTCGACTCTACATTTAACATGGTTTCCGGTGTGAAGTTGTATGGTGGATTTGCCGGTACAGAAACGTTGTTAAGCCAACGTGTAGCGGATCCAAATGGAAAATTTACCCTAAACAATACTGAACTGAATGGTACTGGATACAACAGGCACGTTGTTTCCAGTACTACTGCAATGTCCGTAGAGACAGGTATAGATGGTTTTACCATTTCAGGAGGATATATTGCCCCGGCTGCAACAAGCATATACGGTGCTGGTATTTATAGTCTTGCGGCAGCCGTTAATGGAAACTATAAAAATCTGATCATAAAAAACAATACAGGCAGCGTTGCAGGGGGAGGAATGTACAATACTGCCGTAGCCATCAAACTGGACAATGTCCTTTTTGAAGCTAATGCGCTGGGAGCGGGTTCGAAACAAGGGGCCGGCTTTTATAATTGGGGAGCAAACGCTCAACTGAACAATGTCATCTTCCGCGGTAACCAGGCGATTCAGGGTGCAGGATTTTATAATATAAGTGCGAACGTTACGGTCAGCAATGCGGTATTTGAGAACAACAGTGTGACCACTTTTGCTGGAGGCCTTTTCAATTCCGGAACGAACTTCATCCTGAGTAATTCCGTTTTCGAAAATAATGAAGCCACACAGTATGGTGGAGGTTTTGTGAATACGAGTACCGCCACCCTCAGTGAAGTCACCTTCCGATCTAACCGGGCTACCCAGTATGGTGCCGGTATCTCAAGCACGGGAACATTGAACTTGGATCGCGGATTGTTTATTAATAATATAGCGGTGCAACATGGAGGCGGTATCTATATGAATGGTACTGGTAACTTCAGTAACATTGCTTTGAGCCGTAATGCCGTAACTTCAACCGCTGCCTATTATGGTGGAGGTATATATGTTGCCGGAGGAACGGTTAACATTTACAATGCCACCCTTAGCCGGAATAGTGTAGCAAGAACCGCGGCAAATAGCGGCGGGGGATTGTATCGAGCTGCAGGAACCGTTAACGTAATCAACAGCATTCTTTGGGGGAATACCCGTGGCACAGGTGAGTCTGATCAGCTCAACTCACTCGTAACTTCGGTTGCAAACAGTACCGTCGAGGAGGGTTTTGCAACAGGAACGGCAATCCTTGTAGGCGATCCACTGTTCACCGATCCGGCAAATGACGACCTGACCTTAAAAACAGGCTCACTGGCGATTGATAAAGGTAACAATGGTGGCGTAGGCACCAGTAAGGATCTCGACGGTAATCCCAGGATCTACAATAGCCTCGTCGACCATGGCGCTTACGAAAATCAGGGTGGTGCATCTCTTAAGATTACACCATTAACCTTGGGAACAATCACCAGAGGCACCGTAGTAGATATACAAATGGTGGCAACCGGTGGAACGGCTCCTTACACCTGGAGTATTCTTTCGGGGGAGTTGCCATTTGGATTGTCTATGACTGCAACAGGACACATTCAGGGACGTGTGATGAAAAGCAGTACTGGTGGTGATACTTTCGTAATTGCAGTAGGTGACGGTACGCTCATCGGCAGTAAGCAGTATACTGTTGAAGCCGTTGCAGGCCCTGTACGCTTTTATGTAAAAAAGGATGCACTAGGAAAAGGAACAGGCACGAGCTGGAACGATGCTTTTATTGATTTCCTGCCTACCTTAAGTTATGCCCTCGCGGGAGACGAGATCTGGGTAGCCAAGGGAACATATTCACCGGGGCCCGATCCAACCAGCACCTTTACCATGAAGTCTGGCGTAAAGTGGTACGGTGGATTTGCAGGAACAGAAACTGACCTGAACGGACGTGTGGCAGATGCAAATAACTTATATACTGCCAACGAAACCATACTTACCGGGAACAACAAAAGTTACCATGTCGTCACCAACCTGGAGCAGTCCACAAATGGAACAGTGATAGACGGCTTCAGTATCACAGGTGGAAGAACGGCAACAGGATCAACGGCCGTCACAAACAGTGCGGGAGGGATCTATAATGTTGCCGGCGAAGCGATTTTCAGAAACTTATGGGTGAGGAACAACAATGCCTATACGCATGGTGCGGGGATCTACAACCTTGGGCCTGCAACCTTCGACAATATCCGTATTGAAAAAAATATTGCTGTCGGGGGACAAGCCTATGGTGGTGGTTTTTATAACAGGAATGCTTTTGTGATCCTGCGTAATCTGACATTTGTTGAAAATGAAGCCATTTATGGTGGAGGTATTTTTAATACCATTGCCGATGTTACCGCGGAAAACCTAAACTTCCTCCGTAACAAGGCCAGTAATTCAGGCGCAGGAGTATACCACAATACCGGAATGCTGACCATTAAAAAGGGTGTTTTTGACGGGAATGCGGTAATTGGAACGGGTGGGGGACTGTCGACAACCACTGGATTTACCGGTGAGGATCTCATCTTTAAGAATAATACGGCAACGGTAACCGGAGGCGGGGTGATGGGAGGAGGCCCGATGACCCTCAACCGTGTTTCCTTTATCAACAATACCTCAGTTCAATTTGGTGCAGGGTTATATAATAGCGGAGCTTCCAGAATTGATAATGCGGTTTTCAGTCGCAATAAGATCACAGGAAATAATACTTCAGGCTTTGGTGCAGGGATGTACAATAATAGTGGCACCTCAGTACTGAGCAATACCACATTCAGTAACAATAGTACTGCCAATACTGCAGCGATAAATTCTGGTGCTGGATTTTATCTCCGTTCCGGATCGGTCTCCATTTCTAACAGCATCTTCTGGGGTAACAAAAAAGGCACAGCTGCGGCAGAGCAGATTGGTGGTACGGTAACCATTGCCAGCAGTATTGTGGAGAATGGATATACCGGAGGAACCAACATCTCTATTGGTAACCCTATGTTTACGGATGCCGCTAACGACAACCTGAAGCTTAAAGGTGGGTCGGCAGCAATAGATGTCGGGGACAATGCCGCTACTGGAACAGCAATTGACCTGGCCAACCAGCCACGGGTGGTGAACGGTATCGTCGATATGGGGGCTTATGAGAATCAGGGGGGGGAGAGCCTCAGCATTCTGCCTGCAACATTACCGGGTGCTGTCCGTGGAACAAATATGAACATCCAACTGACAGCTACTGGCGGAGGGGCATCACTTACTTGGAGCATCTCTTCTGGTGCGCTGCCTACAGGACTTAGCCTGTCTGCCTCGGGGCTGCTTTCAGGCAGGGTGATGTACGCAGGTAGTTACACCTTTGTAGTCTCTGTGAGCGATGGGGAATTTGCCGGAACGAGACAATTTACCATGGCTGTTACTGCGGGTAACACTAATATATATGTGAGTGAAGCGGCAGCAAGCGGACGCAAAGATGGCAGCAGCTGGTCAAATGCTTTTACAGACCTCCAGCTGGCCCTGGCCCAGGCGACTGCTGGTGATCAGATCTGGGTAGCCAAAGGAAATTACAGTCCAGGTCTCCTTGCCACATCGACATTTGCCATGAAGGAGAATGTAAAGATTTACGGTGGTTTTGCAGGAATTGAGGAAACGCTGGAAGCAAGAGATCCCAACACAATACATACAATTAATAAGAGTATCCTTGATGGAAGTCAGGGTGTCGCCAGTTACCACGTAGTATCCAGTACTACAGCAGTGACTGCGGAGACCATTCTCGACGGGTTTACTATATCCGGAGGACGTACAATGACGACGACCTCCACCAGTTATCCGTCGGTGGGCGAACTGAGTCCTAATTATTATGGTGCCGGGATCTATACCAGCCTTGGCCGGCCAATATTTAATAACCTGATCATTACAGGCAATACGGCACTTTACGGAGGTGGAGCCTTTGTTCTTTCGGGAGTAGCTACCTTCACCAATACCACAATTATTGCTAATGGTACTATCGGCAATCTTGGTCGTGGAGCGGGTATCTATAATCATACCGGAGGGGTTGTGATTGATAAGGTCGTATTTGAAGGAAACGCGATCGCTGCGGGATCCAATACTTATGGTGGAGCAATGTTCAATAACGGTACTGCAACGATCAGTAATTCGACTTTTAAAGAGAACATCACAGCAGGTACAGGTTATGCCTACGGTGGTGCCTTATATACCAGCACCGGCGCTGCCGTTAAGATCTCTAATACGACCTTTACTGGTAACCAGGCCCTCAACGGCGGAGCTGTATATATCAACGCCGTTGCCCCCGAATTTACGGACGTCACTTTTAAGTCCAACAAATCCAGGGCAATCGGCGGTGCCATGATTGCTGCGGGATCACCGGTGTTCGAACGGGTA
>Ga0157373_10000618_pt1 | contig 27838 bp, 18 predicted proteins | sample C65metaG_FD_113460 | JGI IMG/M metagenome (GOLD analysis project Ga0157373, IMG submission 113460) | Corn rhizosphere microbial communities from Kellogg Biological Station, Michigan, USA - C6-5 metaG | ecosystem: Host-associated > Plants > Roots > Rhizosphere > Soil | place: USA: Michigan... | reverse complement strand
GGGGAGCGAGCCTCCGCATGAGCCGCTGGAATCTGGCCCGCCAAGATCGAAGGACCTATTCTATCCTAATGGGGTGATTCCGTATCGAGCAGTCAACCAACCATAACAGAAACTCAGCGCGGGACTACCAGACCACCATCAACGGTGCGCTGGACATGGAAGTTTTCGTCGATCTTCAGGCCTCCGCCTTCCACAGCGTCCGTGTTCTTGATTTGATTTTTCAGGAGCGTAGCAAAGGCCAGCTTCTTGCCGGTGAGGACACCGCCCTTGGGAGTAAGGATGCGGTTGTAGAGCCATGCGGTATAGAGGCCGTTCTGCACGTTGGCGGAAGTGAGTTCCACACCGTTGTACTTGAGCGCTTTGCCCTTGTTGCTTGGAACCTCCAAAATACGTGGCTTCGCATCACCTGGAGTGACGTAGCCGATGTAGTAACCTGCCACAGCATCCGGATAACGGTCAAAGGTTTCACCATCTTCGGTGTAAGTGCCCTTGTAGGCACCTGGTCCAAGGGTGACGGTAAGGGCGGAAGCAAGCAAGGCACCCGAGCTGTAGCCACCGCTGCCCTCGAGGCTCTTGATACCGCTGATGGTTTCTTCAGGCCATGGGATATGGGAGTTTGCCACACCGCCATAGGTAATGGAGCCGGAGGTAAGCTGGCCGGTGATAGATGGCTGCCACACGGTGACATTGGCCGCAGTTCCCAGACCGATCTCGGTGTAAGCACCGAAGCGTTGTCCGGCGTCGGTATTACGACCGATCGCCCACACCGTCTTGTTCACATCGTTGGTCGCCACCGTGTAGTCACCCGTGAATTGGGCAACGTTCAGCACACCATAGGTGTAAAGCAACTGGGCAAGCTGCGTGGTGATGTTGTCCGCGGGAAAGCCAGGACTAGCGTAGAATCCCAGAGGAGAAACACCCACCACTTCTTCATCAATGTCGTTATAGGCATGACCGTTGAAAGTGCCTTCCACAAACGGGGAGGTGGATTGGAAGTTTGTGGAAAAACCGAAGTCGGCCTTGGCCAGTTCATAATCCACCCCAATAACCGCATTGGAAGCGAGCGGGCTCTTGTTGACGGCAGTGGCACCGTCACTGAATACAAAGCGCTGATCCAGTTGACCGGCGACTGCGGCGATGCCTGCGAGGGCCCCGGAATAGGAAACCTTCACGATGTAGTTGTCCGTGCCGATCGTGCCAGTCCATACACCGAAGTTGGAGCCAGTGGCATTGCTGAGGTTGCCTGCTCCCTGCGCCGCCGAAGTCGATGCGGTGGAGCCAAAACCCTGATAGCTCCATGAGGACAGGATCTTAGAGAGCGCCGTCTGGGTGGCGGTACGGTCGCCATTGGAAGCGACGATCCGGATGTAAACGGGTTCAGCGGAAGCGGAAGAGATTCCAGAGGCCAGAACCAGGGAACCAAGGAGAAAAGTGGAGATTGCTTTCATTTGAAAAAAGGAATGGGAGGGGAAGAAAAAAGATTCTATCAGACGGATTGGGCGATTCTGCGGCGACGGCCACCGAGAAGGAACAGGGTACCCAGAGCGCCCAGCAGCGGCACGGTAGGCTCCGGCACCGCTGTGAAGGTGACCACACCTGTATTACTGATGCTGAAATTGCCGATATTCGCCACTACGCCCGTGGTCCCGGTGCCATTGAAGCGATAGAGATCCAGGACACTGTTAGTAGCTCCACTGGAGAAGTTGCCTTCGATGTTGCCCCATTGATCGATGAAGTCATTTGGACCCGCCACCGCAGCGTTATAGCCGGCGGAGGCATTGTTCGTTTGCAGGACGCCCAATGCACTATAGATGCTGGCATTTTGGTAAATGTAGCCGTTCGTGGTGTTGGAAATCACCGAGGACAATGCATTCTTCGCCGCCGTCCGCGCACCTTGGTTGGCCAGCGCATCCCACGCCTCGGAAGGAATGGAAATATCATCCCGTTCACGTGAGGCATACACATTGATCGTTCCGGTATTTCGATAGCCGAAGACACTCCAACTGATGTCGGAGCGCGTCTGCCAACCGGAACCGTAAATTCCCTCAAGCGCCGCACCCGTGCCCGCACCTACCGTAAATGAGGAAGTGGCAGGGCTGTAGAAGTTTGAAGCGGTTCCGATATTTACGATGTACGTGGTTGAGTAGCCTTGGGCTTCACTATCTGTAGCGCGGAACGCGATGAACAGATCTCCATCGGTAGGTGCCGTGACGGCAGCAGACGCTCCGGAGATTCCTACGATGCTGGCAGCAACCACCAGGAGGGATGCGCGCAGCAAATGTCTTTTGATTTTCATTCGATATCTTGTTGAAGGTAGTGGGTGCACTCCGCGACCATGGGCCAAATCGAAGCACGAGGCTTGGGCATGCGCCGTGTAGCCTCTGGAAAGAGGAGGATTGGACAAAAACCGACCAGTGCCGGAGCTACGGACGCCTTCCCCTTGAAGGTAGTCCTTGTGTATTTTTTCGGGCTCCCTGTTTGAGGGTCACCCAGTCAGCACTCACCTCCGAATGAAAAGGTCGGTAGGGCTGACGGCGAAACCCTACAAATTAGAGTAGTATAGGCAAGGAATTTCTGATCAAAAAATACTGAACTTATTAGGTATAGCCTCAAAAAAACCTTTCAATAATTGACCGAATTTCACATAATGAATTTACAATCAATGAATTAATAAAAACAAAAAGGGAATTCTAATTTATTATTAATTTAATAATGTTTTAAAAGAAAACCCAAAAAAAGAGGCTCCTCCTTGCGAAAGAGCCTCTTGCAAAGCTAACATTCAACCGTAGATCAAGGCCTCTTCATTCTCGGTTTCATCCTTTTCAATATTTAAACGGCTGCGCAAAAGTGCATCCAATCTGGCAGCGAGCGCAGCAGCATGGAGACGCAATTCATGAACCGCCGTTGCCTCGTAATAACGGGCACGCAACATTGGACCCACCACGAAAAGCCAGCCGGATGGCTTGTTATCGCGACCCACAGCCCTGTAATCCGCAGAAACCTCCGCTCCCAGATGATGCACGTCCGATTTCAGGAAGCCCCGGCGCAGCAGATTCTGAATCAAGGGATGCTTCGCGGATTCCAGATCCCGCGCAGGGCCGGTGGCATCCAGAATATGATCCACTTCCAGCCAGCGGGTGGCCTCATCCCGGCTGCGTGCAGCAAGGCCCATCTTCAATTTCTTCTCACCCTTCAAAACGCTGACGATCGTGCCGCGATGGAGCACCAGCCTCCCTGCACTGATGAGTTCATCGATGCGATCCCGTGTTTCCCGCGGGCATTGGTGACGGTGGATTTCCCAGAATGGACTCAGCAAGCGGAGAAACTTGGTCCGCTCCTTGAGAGAAAGCTCCTGCCAGAGCGACGGAGTGGAAGATCTCACGGCGGCAAACACATCACGCCACGTTCCACCCTTTGCCTCTCGCTCGCGGATGGCCTTCCGGAACAGACGAACACTTTTCCGCAAATTCGAGTCCGGCAAGTGATCCAGATCCGGCAGATCCAGATTCTCCGTGGGCTCATAAGGCTGGGGCAGCAATCCATTGCGGGAGATCGCATGAATGGTCCCGTTGACACCACGGCGATCCAGATCCAGAACGGCATCAATCATCGTCAGGCCACTGCCAATGATGAGCACATCATCCTCCGGCTGAACCTTGGCCAGCGCATCCGCATCCCGCGCTGATAGAGTATGGGACGCCCATACCGAGCCCGAAAAAGCAGACCCCTGGTTTCCTGCTGCCAATACCACAGAGGAAGCCTTGATCGAGGTATGGTCACTGAAGATGACTTTAGCCGTCACACCGTCCTCACTCCCATTCACATCGATCACCTTGCGGCCAATCACTTGAAGGAGTGGATTTTTCTCCCGCGCCTCACGCAGGCACTCCTGCAGATAATTTCCGTAAATCCTGCGTGGAAGGAAATCCTCCGCCATCACCCCCTCCCCCAGCACAGTCCGGGCATACTGCAGAAAATGCCCCGGTTCTTTTGGAAAAGCACTCATTTGCCCGGTGGGCACATTGAGTAGACATGATGGATCCGTGCCCTGATAGGCCAGCCCCGGACCCGCCTCACCACGCTCCTCCAGCAGGATCACCGGCACAGTGGGAAGGCGGCGTGAAAGATGAATGGCCGTCAGCGTTCCGCTGAAACCACCGCCGATTACTACGATTGGAAGAATATTTTCGGGCATATGAATAACGATTGATAGATTGAAAAAGGACTAAAAAACTCAGAGCACTCAAATAAGCGAGCTACGTTCCGGCACAGGATTCTGAAGCGAGGAATAGGAGCGAATGAGGCGCGAAATGAATCGAGCCACCGCATGCACCTCAGGAGCCTCCGTCCAGAAGAGCGGGACCGAAAGTTTCAACCTCCAAGGTTCCGTGGCAGATACAGGGCTGAGCAGAATGCGATCCGGCACTAAAACCCGGGAACGCCCGGCATCCTTCGGGACCTCTGCCCGGACTTCATCCAGAGCCTGAAACAGTGAAGAACTTACATTTCCTTCCAGCGCATAACCCCCATCGGTCACCACCACTTCCAGTACACCTTCGGTGGATTGCTCCTGAAATTTACCGATCATGTGCTCAAGGATCGGCCAATCCGAGAGGTGGGGTGCATGCTCTCCCAGCTCCAGGGCTACCGGATTTGCGACCGGCAGAATCCGCAGGATCGAACCCTCCCCCACTTCCGGCCGCTGGACCAAGATTTCGATCAATTGCAGAAGAATCTCGGAGGAAACCTGGGAATCCGGAGTATTTACCCCCAGCAGTCCGATCACACGGCGGCGTACACCCTCCTGCCCGGGCGCCGAATGGGTGAAAATCGGCGCACCGAATTTGAAACCATGGAAATAAATCGGAAAATCAATCCGCGCCATGAGGTGGTGTGATACCTGGCAATGCTCTACGTAGCCTTCCAACAAATCTTTCAGGTTCCTACGCAGGGAGGGATCAAGACGTTTGAGTTCCATAACGGTAGAGGGTTTGGAGTGGATACCAACCTGGCGCACCGTGCGCCTTGTTGAATTCATACTGCTTCATATACTTTGAGGTGTCTAGTAATTTTACACACTCCACCCTCCACCCTTTCATTGGAGCATGAAACCCTTAAGAAATAAGGAAAAAATGCAATCTTGCGCTTTAGTCTGATTTGATACAAAATCCCTCAACAAGGAATAGATAACCTACCAAGTAAGGTTTAAAAGTAAAAAAACATCTTTTATAATCCATTGATTTGAAATTACATATCAATCATCATCACTGCTAGGATCGAATTTCTACTTGGCAAACCCGACTTAATCCCTACAAATACATCCACATAACCGAATGCACCTTTCCAAAAAAGCTGAATATGCACTCCGCGCCACCATCAACCTCGGCATTGCCATGGAAGTTGGCCGCGTCACGGTTTCAGGATCGGAATTGGCGGAAGCAAACCGTCTCCCCCTCAAATTTGTGGAGCGTATTCTTCAGGAGCTGCGCGAGGCTGGCATCGTCGAAACCCATCGTGGGAAATTCGGCGGCTATGCTCTAGCAAAGCCTGCGGACAAGATCGGCATCGGTCAATTGGTAAGACTCATGGACGGCCGCCTGGCCCCCATCTGCTGCGCGAGTGAAAACGCCTATCAACCTTGCACCTGCCCCGACGAAGATCACTGCGGATTGCGAATGGTGATGATTGATGTGCGCAATGCGATTGCCGCCATCCTTGATCGCTACACCGTCGCCCAGGTGGTCGAAGTCACCCTTAGGAAAATGCGCCGGGACGGCATCGTCCCGCCCTTCGCAAGTGCGGATTCACTGAACATCAAAGAAACTGCGCCCAAACGCAAAGCGGACCCTGCAGACGGCTTCCTTGCCGGACTCTCCCAATTGGCAACCTTCACATCGGAAACCAATGACAACCATAGCCTCTGAACGCCCCACCCCGGAAGGATCCAAAACCGACTGGTTGGAAATCGTTCGAAAAAACGTCGCGAATCTTCGCTACGGCTCAGTTCAAATTACCGTCCATGACGGTCGCGTGACCCAAGTCGAAAGCATCGAGAAGACGCGCTTCGTCGCTCCTCGCGAGGAGTCCCCAAACAATCGCTGAAAAGCAACAACTCCGATTTTCCTCGGCCTGGCTAACAACCGGGTCGGCATATTCCGCAGAGAGATCTACCGGACCGCCGGAGGTTTATCTTCGCGAAATGGATAACACCCTTATGTGCGAGTGTAAGGCAGCCCATTTCGTAATTTCCAGCAACTCGGTCCCTTTGCGTACGTATGCCACGAAAATCAATGTCTCCACCGCAATTGCGGAGATTTTCTTCCATATAACCGCCAAAGCCACCGGAAATCCGGACGCCCAGACACATGAAAACGACACAACGCCAGAACCGTATCCACCCTTCATTCCAACTGAAAAAAGCCGCTGTCGCCACGCTCACGCTCGGCACCGCGCTTTTCATCACCTCCCCTGCAAAGGCAGCTGATGATTTCTCGATCAATGATCTGTGGAACTTTGCCACCCTTTACAAAGACGACTCGAATCCGTTTATCCAGGAGTTCAAGCTCCGTGGCCGCTATCAGGGCCAGTACCATCACGTGGATTCCGATCTAGGCACCACCGATGGTTGGGAAGACCGCCGCTCCCGCCTGGGCTTCGACGCAAAGCTCTTCAAGAAGCAGATCGAAGTAAGGGCGGACTTCCAGAGCAATGATGGCTTCCAGGAAGTTTACACCAGCCTGGTGGATGCCTATGTGAAGTGGAAGCCCACTTCCACCTTCTCCCTCACGGTGGGACGCCAGAAGCCGCAAATCGGTTATTACGATTTCCTTCAATCCACCAATGCGCAGCCCACCTTTGAGCGTTCGCAGATTTTCAACCAACTTCGGGTGGATCGCGTGACGGGCATCGTCGCGGAAGGTAAGGAAGGTAAGTTCACCTGGCAGGGCGGTGTTTATTCCAATGAGGTGAACCGCGAGTTCGGCACCTTCAAAGGCTCCTACAGTTATGGTGCCGGCATCGGCTACGATCTGAAGGAAGAACTGGGCTGGAAGCGTGGCGATGTGCGCCTGGACTGGGTGCACAGCGGCCATGACGTGGACGACACCCAGCTCAATCGCTACGATAATATCATCTCCGCCACCTTCTGGGGCCAGAACGGCCCATGGGGTGCCGTTTTTGAAACCTTCTACGCCACTGGCGCAGAAGGACGTTACGAAGATGTGGCAGGTTTTTATGTCCTGCCCACCTATGATGTGACGGAAAAGTTCCAGATCGTCGGCCGTTATTCCTTCGCCACTGGAGATGGACTGGCCAGTCTGGATGGGCAGACCCGCTATGAGCGCGAGCCCACCGGTAGCGCCCAGGGCAGCCAATACCACGCACTCTACCTGGGCGGCCAATACTTCATCAATGGCGACAAGCTGAAACTGCTGGCTGGTGCGGAATACGCCACCCTCAGCGGTGGCCCGGAAAGCGACGACTACGAAGGTCTCACCCTGCTCACCGGCATCCGCTTCTCTTTCTAACCAAATACCATCCTCCCCTTCCATGAAACTGCGTTACCTCATTCCCCTGTCCCTGTTTGCCGCACTTGCCCTGCCTGCATGCAAGAAAAGCAATCCAGCTACCAAGAGTGCGCCCGCAGTTTCCCTACTGAATGTTTCCTATGATCCCACCCGCGAACTTTACGTGGATGTGAATGCAGCCTTCAGCAAGAAGTGGAAGGAGGAGCATGGCCAAACGGTTACCATCGACCAATCCCACGGCGGCTCCGGCAAGCAGGCACGCTCCATCATCGATGGAGTCGAGGCCGACGTGGCAACCCTCGCCCTTTCCCTGGACATCGACATGCTCCATGACAAGGGCGATCTGTTGCCTGCGGATTGGCAGAAAAAGCTACCTAACAACAGCAGCCCATACACCTCCACCATTGTCTTTGTCGTCCGGAAGGGAAACCCGAAGGGAATCAAGGACTGGGGAGATCTGACGGCAAGCGGCACTCAGGTCATCACTCCTAACCCGAAGACAGGCGGCGCACCGCGCTGGGTCTATCTGGCAGGATGGGCATGGGCCCGCCGCGCCAATCATGGCGATGACCAAAAGGCGAAGGAATACATCACCGCGCTCTACAAGAACGTCCCCGTTCTTGATAGCGGCGCCCGTGGCTCCACCACCACTTTTGCCCAGCGCCAGATCGGAGACGTTCTCCTTTCCTGGGAAAATGAAGCCCATCTGATCGAGAAGGAATTCCCCGGTCAGACGGAAATCGTCTACCCATCCCTCAGCATTCTGGCAGAGCCCTCCGTGGCTGTGGTCACTAAGAATGCTGTGAAAAAAGGCACGGAAGCCATTGCCACCGAGTATCTCAAATTCCTTTATTCCAAAGAGGGCCAGGAACTCGCGGGCAAGCACTTCTATCGCCCGCGTGATCCAGAGATCGCCGCCAAATACGCAGAGCGTTTTCCCGCCATCCAACTTGTGACCATCGATGAGGAATTCGGCGGATGGGCCAAAGCCCAGAAGACTCATTTTTCCGATGGCGGTATCTTTGATCAAATCTACCAACCCTAATTTTAATCTCCACACGCATCCGCATCATGAAAAACAAACTACTTATCCCATCGGTCGCCCTGCTCGCATTAGCGTCACTGACCGCATGCAAAAAAACACGGCACGCTGCTGCCGAAGGCGGAGTGAAGGCTCCGGTTTCCCTCCTCAATGTGTCCTACGATCCCACCCGTGAACTCTACGTGGGTGTGAACGAAGCCTTTGCCAAGCATTGGGAAAAGGAGCACGGCCAGAAAGTGGAGATCAAGCAATCCCACGGCGGCTCCGGCAAGCAGGCCCGCTCCATCATTGATGGTCTTGAGGCAGACGTCGCCACCCTCGCCCTCGCAGGCGACATCGATGTCCTCCACAAGAACGGCAATCTCGTTTCCGCAGATTGGCAGAGCAAGCTCCCGGACAACAGCTCCCCCTATACCTCCACCATCGTCTTCGTCGTCCGCAAGGGCAATCCGAAGGGCGTGAAGGACTGGGGAGACCTCGTGCAGCCAAGCATCCAGGTCATCACCCCCAATCCGAAGACCTCCGGCGGCGCCCGCTGGAACTACCTTGCCGCATGGGCGTGGGCTGAAAAGCAATACGGCGGTGACCAGGCCAAGGTGATCGACTACATCACCCGCCTCTTCAAGAACGTGCCGGTACTGGATACTGGAGCCCGTGGCTCCACCACCACCTTCGCCCAGCGCCAGATCGGCGACGTTTTCCTCTCCTGGGAAAACGAAGCTTACCTGATCGAAAAGGAATTCCCCGGCACCACCGAAGTCATCTACCCCTCCCTGAGTATCCTTGCGGAGCCCCCAGTGGCCGTGGTGGAAGCCAACGCCAAAAAGCACGGCACCACCGAGGTAGCCACCGCTTATCTGAAGTTCCTCTACACGGATGAAGCCCAGGAATTGGCCGGTAAAAACTTCTACCGCCCGCGTAATCCTGCCATTGCGGCCAAATTCGTGGACAAACTGCCACAACTTCCGCTAGTCACGGTGGACAAGGACTTCGGCGGCTGGACAAAGGCCCAGAAGACCCACTTCGAAGACGGCGGCACATTCGACCAGATCTACAGCCCTAAATAATTTTCCATCAGCACCCGACTCCATGTCAAAACGTCGCGTCATCCCCGGTTTCGGTCTCTCGCTGGGGTTCTCCATCACCTATCTGAGCATCATTATTCTCATCCCTCTGGCAGCCTTGTTCGCCAAGTCTGCCGGCCTGGGGTGGAGCCAATGGTGGGAGTTGCTTTCTTCTCCCCGTGTCGTCGCTGCTGCCAAGCTTACCTTTGGTGCCAGTGCTGCTGCGGCAGGAGTGAGCGTGGTGTTGGGGCTGCTCGTGACGTGGGTGCTGGTAAGATATGAATTCCCCGGCCGTCGCATCCTGGATGCGATGGTCGACCTTCCTTTTGCCCTGCCCACCGCCGTGGCGGGCATCACCCTTACCCAGATCTATGCCCCCAATGGCTGGATCGGGGAATGGTTGGGAAAATTCGGCATCAAGGCCGCCTACAATCCGGTGGGGGTATTCATCGCCCTCACCTTCATCGGCTTTCCCTTCGTCGTTCGCACACTCCAGCCCGTGCTGGAGGATCTGGGAGTGGACATCGAGGAAGCCGCCGCCACACTCGGCGCGAAACGTTGGACGGTTTTCCGCCGCGTGGTCTTTCCCCTGCTGGTCCCCGCGCTCATCACCGGCTTCACGCTGGCCTTTGCACGTGCCATCGGGGAATACGGCTCGGTGATCTTCATTTCCGGGAATCTGCCCATGAAAACGGAGATCCTGCCTCTGCTCATCGTCGCCCAGTTGGAGCAATATCATTACGGAGCCGCAGCAGTCATCGCATCCGGCATGCTGATCATTTCGTTTACCCTGCTGTTTCTCATCAATCTCCTGCAACGCCGTCTCGACTGGCAACATCGCTGATAATTCATGGCTCACCCACGTGTCACCACAGAGTCCGGGCCAGTCCGGCTCCTTCTCATTCTTGCAGCGCTGGTCGTCCTCAGCCTCTTCCTGCTCCTGCCTCTTTTTGCAGTATTTGCCGAGGCTCTGCGCCGCGGCTGGGAGGTATTCTTTGCCTCACTGCATGAGGAGGCTGCGTTTTCCGCGATCAAGCTCACCCTGCTCGCCGCCGCCGTTTCCGTTCCGCTCAATACCATTTTCGGGGTGGCAGTGGCCTGGCTGGTCACAAAGTTCCGCTTCAAAGGGCGTGCATTTCTGCTGTCCCTCGTAGATCTGCCTTTCGCTGTTTCACCCGTGATCGCCGGCCTCGTGTGGGTCATGTTGTTCGGCTCCCAGGGATGGTTCCCGCCCCATCAAGTAGCGGAATTTCTCAAGCCATTGGCAGATCTCGCCTATCAGGCGGCACAGAGTGAAAACTTCGGTGGGCTTTTCGAAGGCCTTGCGGACTGGCTGGCCAATCCGAAGATCATCTTCGCCACCCCAGGCATCATCATTGCCACCATCTTCGTCACCTTTCCGTTTGTTGCGCGGGAATTGATTCCTCTCATGGAAACCCAGGGCAGCGATCAGGAGGAAGCCGCCGTCACCCTCGGGGCGCGGGGCTGGCACATCTTTTTCCGCGTGACCCTGCCGAATATTAAGTGGGGCCTTTTCTACGGAGTCCTGCTTTGCAATGCCCGTGCCATGGGAGAATTCGGCGCAGTCTCCGTCGTTTCCGGCCACATCCGCGGTAAAACGAATACCCTGCCCCTCCACATCGAGGTGCTCTACAACGAATACCAATTCAGCGCCGCCTTCGCCTGCGCCACCCTCCTCGCATTCCTCGCCCTCGTCACCCTGGGTCTCAAGAGTATCGTGGAGCATTTTTCCGGCCACTCCGGAACCGTGAAGCACTAACAAGCCTCCCCCTTTTTTCCTTTCCCATGTCCATCTCCATCCAATCGATCAGCAAGACCTTCGGCACCTACTCGGCACTTCAGGATGTTTGCCTGGAAGTCCCTGATGGCTCGCTGACGGCACTGCTTGGGCCATCCGGCTCTGGAAAAACCACCCTCCTGCGAATTGTTGCGGGGCTTGAATTCGCCGATGATGGCCCAGGCCAGATCAAGTTCCATGGCCAGGACGTCAGTAAAATTCCGGCTGGAGAGCGCGGTGTGGGCTTCGTTTTCCAACATTATGCGCTCTTCAAACACATGACTGTGGCAGACAACATTGCCTTCGGCCTCAGCGTGCTGCCGCGTTCCAAGCGGCCTGCCAAGGCGGAGGTACGTGACCGTGTGTCCGAATTGCTGCGGCTGGTGAAACTGGAAGGCCTGGATAAACGCCGCCCTCACGAACTCTCCGGCGGCCAGCGCCAACGTGTGGCCCTAGCCCGGGCCCTGGCCATCAAGCCAAAGGTGCTCCTGTTGGACGAACCCTTCGGCGCCCTGGATGCCCAAGTGCGGAAAGATCTGCGTCGCTGGCTGCGCCAGTTCCACGATGAAATCGGCCTCACCACTCTTTTTGTCACCCACGATCAGGAAGAAGCGCTCGAACTTGCCGATCAGGTGGTCGTCATGCGCAACGCCCGCGTGGAGCAAGTCGGGAAACCGCAGGGAATCTACGATCATCCGAAAAGTCCTTTCGTTTACGAATTTCTCGGCAACGTGAACAAACTGGCAGGCGCTAAAAGCGGCTTCGATTACATCCGGCCCCACGAAGTGGAGGTGCTTTTCGCAGCAGAGTTCAATGCGGAGACCGATCGCCTCGGCCGGGTAACTCATGTTTTCTCCGCCGGTCCTGTCGCCACACTCACCGCACGCCTGGCCGATGGCCAGTTCCTCGATGTGGAACTTTCCCGCAAACAGTTCGATGAACTTGCCTTGGGTGTCGGAGATGAAATTTCCATCCGCATTCCCGCAAAAGATGGCACTCTGGATTGAACTTGGTCCTGGGAGGAAAACTGGCAAACGGTCTGCTGGGAAAAGCTGTCGGGCAGGTGAGAGCTGATCGCATCACCCCACTGTTTTTTCCGTCATTCCCTGTTTCATGTTACTTCTTTCTCTCGTCGTTCTATCCTTGGGCCTGCTGCTCTCCTCCTTCCTGTGCTCCATCACGGAAGTGACGCTGCTCAGCTTGAATCCACTGGATCTGAAATTGAAACATAGCCGTGGGGCTGTAAGTGCCGGGCGCTGGCTGGCACTCAAAAGCAAAATCGAGCGGCCCATCGCCGCGATTCTGGTCTTCAACACGCTCAGCAATACCGGCATTGCCACGCTCACCGGAGCCATTTTCGTAGAAAAATTCGGCAACCAGTGGCTTTGGCTTTATTCCGTCATTCTCACTATCGCCATCCTGTTTTTTGGTGAACTTGCGCCCAAAATCCTGGGAGTCCATCACGCCCAGCGGCTGGCAGGGCCTCTGCTGCGGCCCTTGGAATGGATGCTCTACATCGCCCATCCCCTGGTGGGTCTGATGGAACGCTTCTGCGAGCGGCTGAAGCCCAAGCTGGTTTCCAGGAAGAAATCCAGCGACCACATCATGGACATCATCACACTGGTGGAAGCCGCCCGTGCAGAGCAATCCATCCATAGCCGTGAAGAAATCATCATCATCCACGCGGCCACCCTCTCTGCCCGCCGCGTGCACACCGTGATGGTCCCGGCGGCTGCCATCGTTTTGTTCGATGAACGGAAAAGCCTCCTCGAAAACGTGCGCGATGCCGGGCCTAAGCTGCACCGCAGCTACCCCGTTAGCTCGGATGGCACCCTACAGGGCATCACCGGCTACGTTCGAGTAAGAGATGCCTTCGTGAACCATCTTCTCAACGAAGAGAACGGCCATTGGCGGGACAAGGTGCGCCCGCTCCTAACCATTCCAGACAAATCCTCCATCACCCAGCTCCTCGCCTCATTCCTGGAAAACCGGGAGATCGCCGCCATCGTTCAAAACAATGAAGGAACCATCGGTTGGATCACCATGGATGATGTGACTGAAACTCTGATGGGCTCCAGATAAGGAGGCGGGGCATCTGCCCTGCCTCCTTAAGCTCCTTTGACAAGTCCGCGCTCCGCTGGCTATCTCACCGCATGCGATCGCTCATCAAGCATGTCCTCCGGCGCGAAGTAGCCACCGATGATCTCCACGTGGCCGGGTGGGTTCGCACCCGCCGGGATTCCAAGACATTCTCATTCATCGAGCTGAACGACGGCACCTGCTTGGGCAATCTCCAAATCGTGGCAGATACGGGCATTCCCGGTTACGGGGACATTGCGAAAATGAGCACCGGTGCCTCCGTGGAAATCCGGGGCAGACTGATCCCCTCCCCAGCCGCAGGACAGAAATGGGAAATGCAGGCCACTTCCCTGAAGCTTCTGGGCGAAGCTCCCGAAGATTATCCGCTTCAGAAAAAGGGCCACTCCACGGAATTCCTCCGCACTATTGCCCATCTCCGCCCGCGCACGAATCTCTATGGAGCCGTCTTCCGCATGCGCAGCCGGATGGCCTATGCCATCCATAAATTCTTCCAGGAGCGGGATTTCATTTATGTCCACACGCCCATCATTACCGCCAGTGATTGTGAAGGAGCTGGTGAGATGTTTCGCGTCACTACCCTTCCGGATGGCTCCACCGGGAAAGATGCGGAGGATTTTTTCGGCAAGCGCGCCTTCCTCACAGTGAGCGGCCAACTGGAGGGCGAAACCTTTGCATGCGCACTCTCCAATATTTACACCTTCGGCCCCACCTTCCGTGCTGAAAATTCCAACACCTCGCGTCATGCAGCGGAGTTCTGGATGATCGAACCGGAAGTCGCCTTCTGCGATCTGGAGGGAGACATGGATCTCGCGGAGAATCTCGTGAAATACCTGGTGCGGGAAGCCCTGGAAAACAACGAGGGCGACTTGGCGATCTTTGAAAAATTCGTCGATAAAGGGCTGCGCGAGCGCTTGGAATTCGTCGCCAGCCGCCCGTTTGAGCGCATCTCCTACACAGAGGCGGTGGAACTGCTGAAAGCCAGCGGCAAGAAATTCCAATATCCCGTCGAGTATGGCCTCAACCTGCAATCCGAGCACGAGCGCTGGCTCACTGAGGAACACTTCAAAAAGCCCACCACCGTTTTCAACTACCCGAAGGAAATCAAACCCTTCTACATGCGCTTGAATGACGATAACAAAACCGTCACCGCAATGGATGTGCTTGTCCCGGGTATCGGTGAAATCATCGGCGGCAGCCAGCGGGAGGAAAGACTGGATGTCCTGCTGGAAAACTTCAGCAAACACGGCCTGGATCCCGCAGCCTATGATTGGTATGTGGATCTGCGGAAATACGGCAGTGTTCCCCACGCAGGCTTCGGACTCGGCTTCGAGCGGTTACTCATGTTCGTCACCGGCATGGCAAACATTCGCGATGTAATCCCCTTCGCCCGCACTCCGGGGCACTGCGAATTTTAAGGAGTGACGGCACTTGTGGGCTGAGGCGGAATCCGAAATGGCTTGCCCCCAGGCCCCGCTTGCCCTACCCCCGCCGCGTCCTGGCGGGCATCGTGCCTGCATCCTATTTTTCACTCCTCCAATTCCCCACCATCATGGCCGTTCTCGTTGGCAAACCAGCCCCTTCGTTCAGCGCTAAAGCCGTCAAAGGCGAAACCATCCTCGAAGGCTTCTCCCTCGATCAATACATTGGGAAAAAATACGTGGTTTTCTTCTTCTACCCGAAGGATTTCACCTTCGTCTGCCCGACTGAACTGCATCGCTTCCAGGAAGAACTTCCTGAGTTTGAAAAGCGCGATGTCGCAGTCGTCGGCTGCTCCACGGACTCCGAGTTCTCCCACTGGGCGTGGCTGCAAACTCCGAAAAACCGCGGGGGCATCGAAGGCGTGCAATATCCGCTCGTAGCCGATATCAACAAGACCATCTCTCAGGACTACGATGTGCTGGCGGGTGATTACGTAGCCGATGAAAACGGCAATGTGGAAGTGGTGGGTGAACTGGTGGCCTATCGCGGCCTCTTCCTCATCGACAAGGCCGGCATCGTCCGCCACCAGATTGTGAACGACATGCCGCTGGGCCGCTCCATCCGTGAGTGCCTCCGCGTGGTGGACGCCCTTCAACACTTCGAGCAATTCGGCGAAGTTTGCCCAATGGACTGGGAAAAAGGCGATGACGCCATGGTGCCAGATCACAACGGCGTGAGCGACTACCTTTCCAAGTAAGCCTATCTCATTTTTCAAAAAGCGGATCGCTTCCCATACACGGAGGCGGTCCGCTTTTTTTATGCGTGGATCATGCCGCCGTCGGGCTGTTTCCAGCCTCCAGTTCCGCCACGCTCATGCGGTCCCGTTTTTTCAGGAAGAAAAACGCGCCGAGTAGTGCCCACAGCGTATTGCAGGCAAATCCTCCCAAGGAAGCAGCCACGGCCACCTCCGCCGTGACTCCTGCCAGATCCTTCATGAGAACCTGGAAGGTGCTTTCCCGCACACCCACCCCTGCCACGGAGATGGGCATGGCACTCACGGCATCGATCACTGGCATGGCTGAAATGACCGATTCCAGAGACGCCGTGCCTCCCACTGCCCTAAGGCCGCACCAAAATGAGGCAAAATAGGCAATCAAGAGGATGATCGAACAAAAGATCCCTCCCATCGTGAGTTTCCAATTCCGCCGATAGGTATCGTAAATCAGCGGAATTTGCTCCAGAATGGGCCACTTGGCGAAGCGGTCATTGGCGTGAATCCGGCGATGGATGGGAGGTGATGCACAAAAAAACAACAGCGCGATCATTCCCAAGCCTCCCGCAAACCAGATCCAGGAAAAGTGGATGATTTCCTTACCCAGGCGGCTTTGGCTGGCCAGCGCATCGAACTGGGAGGCGGAGATCACAAAGAAGATCAAAGCCAAGGCTACCATGCCTGCCAGGTGATCGACCATGACAGCCATCGCGATCACCAATTTTTTCCCGGGATGATCACGGATGAGCAGCACAATCCTCGCCGCATCTCCGCCGATGCCACCGATTGAGGCAAGATTGCAGAGATTCCCGATCATGGTGAGTTCCACCGTTCTGCCCAGACTCACCTTGAGCGCCTGGGCACGCAGGAAAAACCACCAGCGCGAAGCGGAGAGCAGCATGCCCACCCCGGCGGTAATGACGCCTGCCAGCAGCCACGCATAATTCACCCCTCCCGGCTTGCGGAAGGCGGAATGGCTCCAGTCAACATGGGAAAATGCCCACCACAGGCTCAGCGCGGTAAGCGCCAGCTTCAACAGAACAAACAGGCCCGCCTTGATCCGGGATGGAGAGGAAGTGCCGCTCACTTGGATTTCTCAATCTCCTGAGCGATGGTCTCCACGCTTTCCAGGATGGCCTTCGCCGCATCAGAATTTCCCACTTTCAGGCCGAAGTGCTTTTCAAGAGCCACCACCAGTTGCAGCGCGTCCACCGAATCCAGGCCCAGACCATGCCCGCCGAAAATCGCAGTTTTATCACCGATTTCTTCCGGTGCGTAATCGAGCATGAGCTCCTCCACCATGACTTCCTTGATTTTGTGCCGCAGTTCCTCGCCTTGCATGATTCTTAATATTAAGTAATTTAGAAAATTCCACCGTCGATTTTAAGGGACGCCCCGGTGATGTAAGCAGCCTCCTGGCCAGCCAGGAAATACACGGCCGCTGCCACTTCCTCGGGTTTTCCGAAGCGACGCATCGGCACTCCCATTTTTGCCTGTTTTCTGGCCTCGGCATTCATCTCGGAAAGCGCTTCAGTCTCGATGTATCCGGGGAGTATGGAATTCACGGTGATGCCTGCACGGGCCGTTTCCTTGGCCATGGTCCGGCTGAAAGCAACCACCCCAGCCTTTGCTGCGGCGTAGTTGGTCTGCCCCAGGGGTGGCATCAGCGCGCTGAGAGAAGCGATATTGATAATCCTGCCGAAACGCTGGCGCATCATCACTCCCACGACGGCCCGGCAGCCATGGAAGACCGAATCCAGATTCGAGGAAATGACAGAGTGCCAGGACTCATCCTCCATCGCCGCCAGCAGTGAATCCCGATGGCTTCCCGCATTATTCACCAGCACATCCAACCGTCCATCCTGAGCTACGATTTTCTCCACGGCCTCTTTCCACGCGAAAGGGTCCGTCACTTCAAGATCCAACAGATGACAGCGATTTCCAAAAACCCCGGCAAGTTCTTCCGCATGCACACGATTCTTCCGGACTCCCAGCCAGACGGAGGCCTCCAGATCTTTTTCCAGAAAACAGCGGGCGATCGCCAGACCAAGCCCGCCATTTCCTCCTGTTACCAAAATCGAACGCACGTGCGGAGGCTTCACCGTCACTGAGGCGGGGTCAAGCAGCAGAGTGATCATTTTGGTATCAGTCATTCAAAGATGGCAAGACGCCCGATTAAGTGGCCGGAAATGCCTACAGATTCACTAAATTTCACCTCACCAAATTTAATTATCAGCAAGTTGTGTCAACTATATGAAGACGGCACGGAAGTGGCTTATTTTCTTCACTTTTTTGATCGACCTCCCTTCCCCCCCCTCTGCATAAGTTACCTCATAACCCATTTTTCCCTATTCTTTCCCAGAACAGGGCAGCCATTCATCAAGAAAGTCTCTTCTTTTTCCGGATACCCATTATGAAACCCAAGCAGCTTCGTTTTCGTTCCTATTCCTTTCCGTCACACGTCTCCTTCTGCTTTGGTTTTGCAGTTTCCATGCTCGCTTCGGCGGGTGCATTTGCGCAATTGACGTGGAACAATGCGGGTCCAAGCGATAACTGGAGCACTGCTGCAGGCAATGAGAACTGGACTGGGGGAGTGGTATGGACAGACGGGCAGAGCGCCATCTTCGGGGCGACACCTGAGACGGTGACACCTACGACCGTCAATATCGTGGACAATATGACTTTTGGCGGTTCGTGGACGATCGCAAATGGCGGTGCTGCCTCGATCAACCTGACGACCGATGGGAACTCGGACATCACCGTTGATCCGACCTTTACCACTACCATTGCGGAAGTGCTGTCCGGAACGAATTCGGTTACCAAGCTTGGCACGGGAACATTGGTCCTCAGCAGTGCGAATACCTACAGCGGCGGCACGATCATCAGTGCAGGCACGGTAAGTATCACCAATGCAGGTGGTTTCGGAACCGGCACTGTGACTGTTGGGTCTGCTGGCACAGCTAATTTAAATTTTGGGGCAAATGCCAACATAGGAAACATCTTTACCGGGAATGGAATCATAAGCGCCACCGGAACATTCACACCAGCCCTGACCAACGCGGCTGCCCTTAACAACTTCACAGGGACGCTCAATGTGAACACCACCGGTGGTGGCAAGTTCGTGATGAACGGTGGTGGGTCTAATATTGGCAGCGGAGCGATCGTCAACATCGCCGCCGGGGCAACCCTTTACCTTCCTATTGCTTCGACCATTGATGGTGTCACCTTCAATATCGCCGGGGCCGGTAATACGGAGAATTTGGGAGCGCTCCGTCTTGAAAACGGCACGGTAATCGGCGCGGGGAGTTCCATCGTGGCGGGCGGGAACATCCAGTTGGGCCACAATGGCACTTCCGCCGCCTCCACCATCAATGCGGCCATCAGCGAGACAGGCGGCTCACGTTCGGTGGAAAAGGTGGGCAGTGGAGCAATGAAGTTTGGTGGGAACAATACCTACACCGGAAAAACAACGGTGACCGGGGGCATGTTGCAATTTACCAAAACCGCTTCGCTCTACAATGGTGCGGCAGCAAGTTGGACTGCGAACAACATCAACGTGAAAAGCGGTACGACTCTGGGGCTCAATGTCGGCGGCACGGGTGAGTTCTCTGTTAGTGACCTGGATACATTATTGGCCAATATCTCCGTGGCGGCATCTACCACGAGCGGCCTGCAAGCTGGGTCGATCATTGCCTTGGATACAACCAATGCCTCGGGTGGTATCGTCACACAAGGCAACATCATCGCTAACTCCACGGGTGCGAATGGCGGGGCCATCGGCCTAACCAAGCTTGGCAAGGGTACGCTGGTGCTCGACAAGGCCAATACCTTTACCGGAGCGATCAACGTGGCTGGTGGCAAGCTGACTTTGGCGAATACGGTCGGGACCAATACAGCGAATGCCCAGTTCAAAGTCGGCACGATAGGCAATACTGGAGCAACGCTCAACATCGTTACAGGCGCGAACATCACCAATCGCTTCAATCTCTTTGTGGGTGATGCCGGTGCAGGAACGGGCGGCGGTGCGGTTTACCAGAGCGGCGGCACCCTGACCCTGACGCAAGCGGCAGGCACCGACAATCTCCGCATCGGTTCGAATGCAGGTGGTTATGGCTATTACAGCCTTTCCGGTGGTGCCTTGACGTCTAATGAAGTCGGCATCGGAGCCAGTTCCAACGGGACCATCGGGGTAATGGATATTACTGGTGGCACCTTCACGACGGGTGTCGTGGCAATTGGCCGTGGCGGCACGAATAGCTCTGGCGTGTTGAATACGCTCGGCGGCACAGTCGTTTCCACGCGCATCCAGCTGAACAGCGCAGCCACCGCCGGTGCATCTTCCGTTCTTACTGTTGGTGGCGGCGCCGGCGCGGCTGCCGTAGGCACAACGGGTAGCGCGACACTCGGCCTTGACCTCGCCAATGGCAACACTGCCGGCACGCTCGGCATTGCCAACCTGTTGACAAACGGAACGCTCACGACAGGTATCGTGACTGCGACAAACGCAAATCCAACGGCGCTGCTCAACTTCAACGGCGGCACGCTGAAAGCCACCGCGACAAACGCGGGAGTCAATTTCATCGGTACAAATGTCGATGCGATCACCGTTTACAGCAACGGGGGTACGATCGACAACAGCGGTACCAATATTTCGATCAACAAGGGACTGACCGGGGCAACCGGTACCGGGGTGACCTCGGTTGCAGTAACCAATGGCGGCTCGGGCTACATTGGCGCACCGCTAGTGACCATTACGGGTGGTACAGGTAATACGGCAACCGGCTACGCCGTGATGGTGGATGACGGTACGGGCAATGGCACTTACAAGGTCGGCAGCATCGTCATCACCAGTCCGGGTAGCTACACGGCTGATCCCACCACGGTAACGCTTTCGGGCGGTGGCGCTTCGACGGCTGCCACGCTCGGCGCTATCACGACGGCAGCCAACACAAGTGGAGGCATGACCTTTGCCGGGTCTGGCACCACTATACTCACCGGTACCAACACCTATTCTGGTCCCACCATCGTCTCCGCAGGCACTCTGCAGGTGAATGCCGGATTGTCCGCCACCTCGGGAGTCAGCGTGGCATCCGGTGCCACCTTCTCAGGTGCGGGAGTGGTCAACGGGCTTACCACCATCGCCTCCGGCGGTGCCCTCATCAATAGCAATGCCTCCACTCCCCTTACCTTGGGCGGGTTGACCTTCAGCGGCTCTGGAACGATCAGTTTCAACAAAAGCGGAACCACCTCGGACATCGTGGTCACCGGCGCTCTCACCACTGGCGGTAGCCCTATCGCCCTTAAATTCCTCTCCGCTCCGGCATGGTCTACGGGCACCTACAACCTGCTTACCTACGGCACCCTCGTCGGTTCCTTCAGTGATTTCACGTTGAACCCAGCCGATGTTGCAGGGTTGAGCAGCCGTCAGACCGCGACGCTCGGAAACTCCGGAAATACGATCACTCTCAGTATTACGGGGGACACCATTGTCTGGTCCGGCGCGGGTGGCGGGATATGGACCACTGCTCCGACAAACAACAATGCGGGTCCCAACAACTGGGCCACCAAGACCGCCCACACGCCTACCAACTTCTGGTTAGGTGACGGCGTGGAGTTTGCCGATACCTACAACGCAGGTGCCGGTAACACAGCACCCACCACCACTTCTGTCGTCATCACCGGCGGTGTGGCTCCGAGCACCATTCTTTTTTCCAACTCGGTCCTCGATTACACAATTTCCAGCAGTGATGGTACCGGCATCATCGCTGGATCGGTGATCAAGAATGGAACGAAAACCGCCACCATCAACACGAACAACAGCTACAGCGGCTCCACCACCGTTAATGCCGGTTCGCTTATTTTCAATGGCAACAACACCGGTAACGGGGCCTATACTGTCAATGCCGGTTCCCTTGCTCTAAATGGTAACAACACCGGAACCGGGGCATTCATCATCAATGGCGGCACCCTCACCGTGGCCGGCACGAATGCCAATACTAGTAACGTTACCATTGCCAGCGGAGGCACCATGCAGATCGGCAATGGCGGGGCGACTGGCTCGCTCAATGCTGCCGCCTCAATCCTCAACAGTGGCACCCTGATTTTCAACCGCAGCACCGCCCTAGTTCAAGGGACGGACTTCTCCACGGCAGCTATCAGCGGCACAGGTTCGGTTGCTCAGAATGGAACCGGCACGGTGACCTTCAATGTCGATAATACCTTTTCCGGCGGACTGACGATTTCTGCGGGAGCGGTCACGACCACAACTGTAGGTGGCCTCGGTACCGGCACGGTGGCGATCGACGCTGCCGGTACAGCGAATCTCAATGTGAATGGCAACATAGGGAACATCTTTACCGGGAGTGGTGTCATCGCTAGCACCGGAGCTTTCACAGCGAACCTAGCCAACGCAGCCGCCCTGAACAACTTCACTGGCACGCTCAATGTAAACACCACTGGCGGAGCCAAGTTCGTGCTGAACGGGGCAGGGGCAAACTTTGGCAGCGGAGCGATTGTCAACATCGCCGCCGGAGCGACTTTCTATCTTCCGGTGAGTTCGACGATCAATGGCGTCACCTTCAACATCGCCGGAGCAGGCAATACCGAAAATCTGGGAGCACTGCGCCTCGAAAACGGCACGATAATCGGTGCGACAAGTTCCATTGTGGCAGGCGGGAATATCCAACTCGGCCACAATGGCAATTCCGCCGCCTCCACCATCAATGCGGCCATCAGCGAGACGGGCGGATCTCATTCTGTGGAAAAGGTGGGCAGCGGCACCATGATCTTCGCCGGGAATAATACCTACACCGGGGCGACAATCCTAACAGCTGGCACGCTGAGTGTTTCCTCGGACACCGTCGGCGCGTATAACCTCGGTGGCGGCGGGACCAATGGAATCGTCTTCAACGGTGGCACGCTTCGGGTCACCGGCACAACGATGACGAGCTTCGGCTCCCATACACCGACATTCACTGCGACGAAACTGGTGTCTCTGGACATCGCGGATGCCGCAAACAACTTCACGATCAGTCAGGTGATGGACCAGACGACGGGAGGTCTGACCAAGCTCGGAGTAGGAACCCTGACCCTTACCGGAGCCAACACCTACACCGGTGTCACCAACATCAACGCCGGCGTGCTCAACATTAGGAACGATACCGCACTAGGCACCATCGCCGGCAGTACCAGCGTGGCCAACGGAGCCGCACTCGAAATTCAGGGCGGCATCACCGTAGGAGCGGAAGCCCTCACTCTCAATGGCACCGGTATCGCCAACGGCGGCGCCCTACGCAACATCTCCGGCATTAACACTTTCGGCGGTGCTATCACTCTGGCCTCCGCCTCTCGTATCAATTCGGACGCAGGCACCCTCAATCTCAGCGGTGCCATCGGTGGCGCCTTTGACCTGACTGTGGGTGGAGCAGGGAATACCACCATCAGCGGTGTCATCAGCACTGGTGCAGGTGCCCTCACCAAGGATGGCGCCGGGACACTCGTCCTCACTGGAACGAACACCTACACTGGCCTCACCACCATCACCGCAGGCACCTTGCAATTGGGTGACGGCACCACCGATGGCACCATCGCCAGCACCACGGGCGTCGTAAACAACGGCACCCTCGCCTACAATTGGGTGACGGACCACACCGCAGGCTACGTTATCAGCGGCACCGGCGCAGTCACCAAGACGGGCGCTGGCACAACCACCTTCACCGGAGTCAATACTTATACAGGTACCACCACCATCAATGGTGGCCGCATCTTGGTGAACGGCTCCCTCGCCAACACCGCCGTTACCATCAACGCTGGTGGTGCACTGGGCGGAAAAGGCAGCGTCGCCGGCCTGGTCACCGCCTCCGCCGGAGCCGCCCAGATCGATCTGCGTGACAACTCCATCGGCACTCTTACTCTCAGCGGCGGCCTGACGCTCAATGCAGGCAACGTCCTGCACTTCGATTTCAATACCGTCAACAGCACCGTGGACAGCATTGCCATCACTGGTGGCGCCTACACCTTCGCCAGCGGCACGGCTTCGATCGACATCACCACCTTGGGTGCCGGCACACCCAACATCGGGGACTACAATCTGATCACCCTCGGCGGTTCCGCAACTGGCTCGCTCAACGCCTCCAATTTCAATCTGACTACCGGCACCGTGGGCGGACTGGGTGCCACGCTCAGCTCCACCGGGAGTGTGCTCAAGATGACGCTCGGCTCACTGGGCACGGGCGATACCACCGCTTACTGGAAGGGCGGCAATTCCGGCACATGGGCAGTCACAAATTTCTCCTCCGCAGCTAACGGCACCGGTGCTGTGACTTCCATCCAAGGTAATACGGATGTTTTCTTCTCCGCCAGCAGCCCCGCGCCGGTAGCCACGGTCACTACTCTAATCGGAGACACTTCGATCAAATCCCTCACCATCCTATCCAGCCAGACCGGCAGCGTCAGCATTGGCGGTAGCCAAAAGCTGCTCACGGGTCCGGGAGGCATCACCCTCCAGTCCGGTGCAGGAGCCCTCACCATCAGCAGTGAGGTAGCGCTCACCAGCATCCAAACCTGGCAGAACAACTCCTCTAGCGCCCTCACCGTCTCCGGGCCTATCACTGGCACTGGCTACGGTCTCAAGCTCAGCGGCACTGGCAATGGCGGCTTCTTCTTCAGCGGCACAAACACCTATGATGCAGGCACTACCATCGGTGACACCACCTTAGGTCCAGCTGTTCTCCACCTCACCGGTACCGGTTCCTTGCTCTCCACCGGAGCAGTCACCATCGGCACCAACTCCACTCTGGACATCGCAAGTCATACGGGCGACACCGCCATCGGCACGCTCAATACTGCTGCCGGAGCCACTGGAGCCAGTATCGCACTGGGAGCCAATGCCCTCACCATCAATCAGGCGGCAGCGACCACCTTCGCCGGTATCGTTAGCGGCACGGGCGGTCTGACCAAGCAAGGCACCGGCACGCTCACTCTCACTGGTGCCAATACCTACAGCGGTCTCACCACTATCAACACCGGCGCGCTCAATATTCAGAACGCCGCAGCCCTCGGCACTGCTGCTGGAGGGACCACCGTCGCCAGCGGTGCTGCCCTTGAGATTCAAGGGGGCATTACCGTGGCAGCGGAAGCTCTCACCCTCAATGGAACCGGTATTTCCAACGGTGGCGCCCTGCGCAATATCTCTGGAACCAATGCCTATGGCGGTGCCATCACCCTTGCCTCCGCCTCCCGCATCAATTCCGATTTAGGCACGCTCACTATCAGCGGTGCCATTGGTGGCTCCGGCCTCGGTCTGACCGTGGGCGGTGCAGGAAACACCACAATCAGCAGCGCCATCGCTACCGGTACGGGCACTCTCACCAAGGACGGCACCGGCACCCTCGTCCTCACCGGTGCAAACACCTACTCCGGCATCACCCTCATTAGCGCAGGCACCCTGCAGATCGGCAATGGCGGCACCAGTGGCACCCTCGCCACCACCAGTGCCATCACCAACAATGGCGACCTGACCTTCAACCGCTCCAACGCTGTCGTTCAGGGAACGGACTTCAGCGGCGACGCCATCACCGGCACCGGCAGCGTCACCCAGGCTGGCACTGGCACGACCACTCTGAATGCGGCCAACACCTACAGCGGCCTCACCACCGTTGCGGCTGGAACCCTCAACATCCAGAATGCTGACGCACTCGGCACTACCGCTGCAGGCACCACTGTTGCCAGCGGAGCCACCCTGGCAATCCAAGGCGGCATCACCGTAGGAGCGGAAGCCCTCACCCTCAACGGAACAGGGGTGAGCAATGGCGGTGCCCTGCGCAACATCTCCGGTAACAACACCTTCGGCGGTGCCATCACCCTGGCCTCCGCCTCCCGCATCAATTCCGATGCCGGTCTGCTCACTCTCAGCGGTGCCATCAGCGGTTCCGGCCTGGGCCTGACCGTGGGCGGTGCAGGAGACACCACTATCAGCAGCGCCATCGCTACCGATGCCGGCACTCTTACCAAGGAAGGCACCGGCATTCTCACTCTATCTGGAGCGAATACCTACACCGGCGCCACCTTCATCAATGGCGGCAAGCTCGGCCTCACCGGCTCCCTCGCCAGCACTGCCGTCACCGTCGGCGCCTCCGGCACCCTCAGTGGCACCGGCACGATTGCAGGTTCCGTCAATCTTGCCACCTCTGGCTCCCAGATCGACCTACGGAACGGCAGCGTCGGCACGCTCAGCATCGGCGGTGGACTTACCCTCCACACTGGCAACGTCCTGTCCTTCGATCTGGGCACTACCGCGGGTAGTTCGGACCGCATCGCCCTCACCGGCGGCACTTACACCTTCACCGATCCCGGTACTGCCAACGTCAACATCCAGACTCTTGGCACTGTTTCGCTCGGCAATTACGATCTCATTACCGGAGCCACCGGGATGGATGCCACCAAGTTTACCCTTACCAGCGGCTTTATCGACGGGCGGGCTGCCACTCTTAACTCCAGCAGTGGCAATACCCTTACCTTGGTCTTGTCCGTCGCGGCCGGTGATGCCACCGCCTATTGGAAAGGTGGAGCCAGTGGCAACTGGGATGCCACCAACTTCTCCACCGCGCCGAATGGAACCGGCACCGTCGGCGCAGTCGGCAATGCTACAGACGTCTACTTCTCCGCTACCAGCCCTGCTCCCGTCGCCACCAGCACCACCTTGGCGTTTGATCAGAGCGTGAAATCCCTCAACGTCCTTTCCAATCAGACTGGCAGTGTAGGTATCGGCGGCACTGGTGCCCTCCACATCGGCACCGGTCTCACCACTCAAGCCGGAGCAGGAGCTCTTACGATCAATACCTCCGGCGGCGTGGTTCTCGATGGTGTCCAGACCTGGACCAACAACTCCACCAATGCCGTCACCATCGACACCACCATCAGCGGCAGTGCCCTCACCCTCACCGGCAGCGCAGGCAATGCAGGATTCGTCTTCAGTGGTGCTACCACCTATGCTGGCGGCACTGCCATCAACGGCACCAAGCTCACGCTCACTGGCGCGGGCTCCCTCCTTGATGCAGGCCCACTTAATCTCGGAGCCAATGGTATCCTTGACATCAGCGGCATCACTGCCGCCGGAGAAACCATCGGCGCACTCACTGGCGACGCCACCAGCAGCATCGCTCTCGGTGCCAAGACTCTCACCACCGACACCAGCACCAGCAGCACTCACAACGGTATCATCACGGGCACCGGCGGCGTTACCAAGCAGGGCACCGGCACCCTCACCCTCGGCGGAGCCAATACCTACACTGGCACCACCGCCGTCAACGCAGGCATCCTCGAGATCGCCGCTGGCGGATCCACCCTCAGTGCCACCACCGTCGCCAGCGGTGCTACCCTGAGAAACAACGGTATCCACAGTGGTGCCATCAATCTCTCGGGCATCCTCTCCGGTATCGGAAATGTTCAGGGCCTCACCACCACCAACAGTGGCTCCACCATCCAGCTCTCGGACGGCAGCATCAACACGATCACCCTCAATGGAGGGCTCAGCCTCGCAAACAACTCCGCCATCCGCCTCGATATCGGTAACACTGCAGGCACCGTGGACCACATTGACCTCGCTGGCAGCTTGTTTACGGGTAATGGCACTACTGCCATCAGCTTGGATCAGATCGGCAGCGGTCCCCTGGCAGCTGGCAGTTATACCCTCATCTCCAATGCAGGAAGTAGCAGCCTTGATGAATCCTACTTCACCGTCGCCTCACTTACTCCTGGCTTCTTCTCTGTCCTCACCTCGGATGGTTCCAGCCTCGTTCTCACCTTGAGCGTCGCTAACTTCAGCCAGTATGCCGAGACGCCCAACCAGCAAGAGGTCGCAGATGCCATCCAGGAAGTCGTCGCCAATCCTGGAAACTACTCCCCGGATTTCGCGAACGTCATCGCCGCACTAGGGGAACTCACCCCGGCTCAATACCCGGCGGCGTTTGAGGAAATCTCTCCAGCGTTCCACTCCGGCACCCTGAATGTCATCACAGAATTGAGTCTGAGCACGGCTGCCGCCCTGCAGCAAAACCTCAGCATGCGCAGCCTGAACTCGGTGGATTACAGCGATCCAAATGCAGGTGATTACCTCTG
>Ga0157373_10000616_pt1 | contig 27858 bp, 24 predicted proteins | sample C65metaG_FD_113460 | JGI IMG/M metagenome (GOLD analysis project Ga0157373, IMG submission 113460) | Corn rhizosphere microbial communities from Kellogg Biological Station, Michigan, USA - C6-5 metaG | ecosystem: Host-associated > Plants > Roots > Rhizosphere > Soil | place: USA: Michigan... | reverse complement strand
TTGTCATCCTACCCCAATGGTTTAACACTTTTTGACGCTGTCCAAGGTCGCCCCGACCCAGTGCGTTGCCGTGCTCAAGATCCATTCCTCCGACCCACGCACCGTGCGGGCCGCGATGGATGCCGCACAGCGCCTGGGGGCCAAGGTGTATGCGGTGGAGTTGCCGTCGTTTAACCATCCGCGGGCGATGGGCAATGACATGACCGCCTACTGCGGCGACACTGCGCTGACCGGCAACATCGCGGCCCAGCGCGCCCTGGAGGCCGCCGACCTGATCGTCGACACCATGATGCTGCTGCACTCCCCGGAGCAGGAGCAGATCCTCAAGACCGGCACGCGCATCCTGCTGGCCGTCGAGCCACCGGAAGTGCTGGCGCGCATGCTGCCCACCGAAGAAGACAAGGTGCGCGTGCTGGCGGCAGAACAGTTATTGAAAAAGGCGCGCTCGATCCATGTGAAGTCCCGTGCCGGCAGCGACTTCCGTGCCGCGCTAGGGCAATACCCGTCGGTGACCGAGTACGGGTTTGCCGATGAACCGGGGCGCTGGGACCATTGGCCGAGTGGTTTCCTGTTCTCCTGGCCTAACGAAGAAACCGCCGAAGGCGTGCTGGTGTTGGACATCGGCGACATCCTGCTGCCGTTCAAGACCTACACCCGGGAGAAGATCACCCTGGAGATCGAGAAGGGCTTTATCACCAGCATCCATGGCGGTTTCGAGGCCGAGTACCTGCGTGACTACATGAAGTACTTCAACGACCCCGAGGTGTACGGCATCTCTCATATCGGCTGGGGCCTGCAGCCACGGGCGCAATGGACCGCCATGGGCCTGCACGACAAGAACGATGGCATGTGCATGGACGCGCGGGCGTTCTATGGCAACTTCCTGTTCTCCACCGGGCCGAATACCGAAGTGGGCGGGACGCGCAAGACGCCGTGCCACATGGACATTCCGCTGCGTAATTGCGATGTATACCTGGATGATGAAGCGGTGGTCATTGCTGGCGATGTGGTCGCCCCAGCGGCGTCCCGGGCACGCTGAATAACCCCGGTGGGCGCTGGCTTGCCTGCGATGAGGGCGTATCAGCCAGAGCAGTGGTTGCTGATGTACCGCTATCGCAGGCAAACCAGCACCCACCGATTGACCGTGCTTTTTCAGTGAGAAACTTGAGTCCGTTCCCTAAGCCCGCCATCATGCTTCCCCATCGCTAGCCACCCACCGAGCTTCGCCGTGCCTGATTCCTACGTCTTTTCTGAACAAGTTGGCCACCTGCTGCGCAAGGCGTACCAGCGCCACCTGGCGATCTTTCAGCAGAATGTCGGCGACTCCCAGCTCACCGCCGTGCAGTTCGTGACCCTGTGTGCGCTGCGCGATCACGGTGCAAGTTCGCTGACTGAACTGGTCAAGGCGACGGCGGTGGACCAGGCGACCATTCGCGGGATTGTCGAGCGGCTCAAGGCCAAGGAGCTGATCAGCCTCGAACCGGACCCGCAGGACAAGCGCAAAGTGGTGGTGGACCTGTCCCCCGAAGGTGCCGAGCTGGTTGCCCAGACCGCGCCGCGCGCCGCGCAGATCAGCGAATTGACCATGAGCAACCTCAACCCCGCCGAACGGGTCGCGGTGCTGTTCCTGTTGCGCAAGATGATCGACGACCCGCAGGAATAAGCGCGACTGGCACCGATTTTGCTCTGATTTGATGTAGTAGGCACTTCACTCGTCAAGTGTGTCGTGAGACCCCATGTCCGCGACGCTTTTTTTTGACTGTTTCATGTAGTGTCCACTTCACCAACTGTTACGGGCGAAGCGAATGATCAGCCAGCACATCAAGGTAGCGCTTGAAGTCAACGGGCATGTCAGCGACGTCAGCGCCATGGCGGACACGCCGCTGCTGCTGGTGCTGCGCAATGACCTGCAACTCAATGGCCCCAAGTACGGCTGCGGCCTGGGGGAGTGCGGTGCGTGCACCGTGATCATCGATGGGGTGGCTGCACGCTCCTGTGTCTTTCCACTGTCGGGTGCGGTGGGACGCGAAATCGTCACGCTCGAAGGCCTGGGTACGCGACAAGCGCCGCATCCCGTGCAACAAGCCTTTATCGATGAGCAGGCTGCGCAATGCGGCTATTGCCTCAACGGCATGATCATGACCACCAAGGCCTTGCTCGACCGTAACCCCAACCCCAGCGAAGCCGAGGTGCGCAACGAGCTGTCGGGCAACCTCTGCCGTTGCGGCACCCATATCGAAATCCTGCGCGCCGTGCTGCGTGCCGCCCGCCTGATGACCGTGGATTGATGACCATGACAGACACACCGCTTTCCCGTGACCAGTGGCTGGCCAAGGCCGGCGTCCTGTTGATCGTCGATGACGTGCTGCCGCCTTCGGGGCCGGTGGCCAAGGGCGGTACGCCCACTGTGAAACCCAAGGAACTGGGGCTGTTCATTGCGGTGAATGATGACGGGCTGGTGTATGCGTTCAACGGCCATGTGGACCTGGGCACCGGCATTCGTACCGCGTTGGCGCAAATCGTGGCCGAAGAGCTGGACCTGGCGATGGATCATGTGAAGATGGTGCCCGGCGACACCGAGCGCGTGCCGAACCAGGGCGCGACTATCGCCAGCGCCACGTTGCAGATTTCCGCGGTGCCCCTGCGCAATGCGGCAGCCGAGGCGCGGCGGTTTCTACTGGCGCGGGCAGCGGGGCGCTGGGGTGTGAGCACCGCCAGTCTGACGGTGGATGCCGGTGTGATTCAGGCGGCGGACGGGCGCACCACCACCTACTGTGAGCTGGTCAGCGGCCAGCACGACCAATTGCGCATCAGCGGTGACGCGCCGTTGAAGGCCGTCGAGGACTATCGCCTGGTGGGCAAGGGCGCAGCACGGGTGGACATCCCCGGCAAAGCCACCGGTGAGCTGACCTATGTGCATGACATGCGCGTGCCGGGCATGCTCCATGGTCGGGTGATTCGCCCACCCTATGCCGGGCTCGATTGCGGGGATTTTGTCGGTAATAGCCTGCTGAGCGTGGACGAATCCTCTATCGCGCACATCCCCGGCGTGGTCGCGGTGGTGGTGATCCGTGACTTCGTGGGCGTGGTGACGTTGCGTGAGGAGCAGGCAATCAAGGCCGCACAAGCCTTGCGGGTGCACTGGAAGCCCTGGAATAACGCCTTGCCGGACATGAGCGATGTCGAGCAAGCCATCCGGGACAACCCCCGTGTGCGCCGCACCGTTCTCGATCAGGGCACTGTCGATGAGGCCCTGGCCAATGCCGGCCAGCGCATGCCACGCAGTTACCTGTGGCCGTACCAGATGCATGGCTCGATCGGCCCTTCCTGTGGCGTGGCGGAGTACTCGCCGGCTGGCAGCCGGGTGTGGTCGGGCAGCCAGAACCCGCACCTGCTGCGCGCCGACCTGGCGTGGCTGCTGGAGTGCGAAGAAGGCCAGATCGATGTGATCCGCATGGAGGCTGCTGGCTGTTACGGGCGCAATTGCGCCGACGATGTGTGCGCCGATGCCTTGCTGTTGTCCCGTGCGGTCGGCAAGCCGGTGCGCGTGCAACTGACCCGCGAGCAGGAACACCTGTGGGAACCCAAGGGCACCGCGCAATTGATGGAGGTGGACGGCGGCCTCAACGCCGATGGCAGCATTGCCGCCTACGACTTTGAAACCAGCTATCCCTCCAACGGCGCGCCGACCCTGGCGCTGTTGCTCACCGGGCGCGTCGAGCCGGTGGCGGCGATGTTCGAGATGGGCGACCGCACCTCGATCCCGCCCTACGACATCGACAATATGCGCGTGACCATCAACGACATGGCGCCCATTGTGCGCGCCTCGTGGATGCGCGGCGTATCGGCCTTGCCCAACACCTTTGCCCACGAGTCCTATATCGACGAACTGGCCTTCGCTGCCGGCGTCGACCCGGTGGAATACCGCCTGCGCTACCTCAAGGACCCGCGGGCCATCGACCTGGTGAAGTCCACCGCCGAACGCGCCAACTGGGCACCGCGCACCGCGCCGATGCAAACCGCCAACGAAGGCCCGCTGCTGCGTGGCCGCGGCTTTGCCTACGCGCGTTATATCCACAGCAAGTTCCCCGGTTTCGGCGCGGCTTGGGCGGCCTGGGTGGCGGACGTGGCCATCGACAGGCAGACCGGCGATGTGTCGGTAACGCGCGTGGTGATCGGCCATGATTCGGGAATGATGATCAACCCGGCCGGGGTGCAGCACCAGATCCACGGCAATGTGATCCAGTCCACCAGCCGTGTGCTGAAGGAGCGGGTAACGTTTGAAGAGTCGACGGTGGTGAGCAAGGAGTGGGGCGGCTATCCGATCCTGACCTTCCCCGAAGTACCGAAGATCGACGTGATGATGATGCCGCGCCAGGACCAACCGCCCATGGGCGCCGGCGAGGCGGCCTCAGTACCCAGCGCGGCGGCGATCGCCAATGCGATCTATGACGCCACCGGCATTCGTTTTCGCGAGTTGCCGATTACCCCGGAGCGGGTGCTGGCGGCGCTGAATGCCGCGACGCTGGGTGAGCCTGCCAAGTCGCCGCAAAAGCGCCGCAAGTGGTGGTTCGGCGCGCTGTTCGCTACCTTGGGCGCGGTGCTGGCGACGGCCTGGCCGTTTCACAATGAGATCGCACCCATTGCACCGCCCAGCGCCGGCACCTGGTCCAAGGCCACCCTGGAACGCGGGCGTTTGCTCGCAGCGGTGGGGGATTGCGCGGTATGCCACACCGCGCCCGGTGGCGCGACCAATGCCGGTGGGTTGGCCATGGAAACGCCGTTCGGCACGCTGTACAGCAGCAATATTACCCCGGACGTGAAGACCGGGATCGGCGCCTGGTCGTACCCGGCCTTCGAGCGGGCGATGCGTGACGGTATTGGCCGTGACGGGCGCAACCTGTACCCGGCGTTTCCCTACACGGCGTTTCGCAATATCAATGAGGCGGATATGCAGGCGCTGTATGCCTACCTGATGTCCCAGGCGCCAGTGAGCCAAGCGCCGACGCCGAATGCCATGCGCTTTCCGTTCTCTATCCGGCCGTTGATGGCGGGGTGGAATGCGCTGAATTTGCGGCGCGGTGAAATTACGCTGCAGCCTGAGCGCGGCGAGCAGTGGAACCGTGGCAACTATCTGGTCAACGGCCTGGGCCACTGCGCTGCGTGCCATTCACCGCGCAACTTGATGGGGGCGGAGAAGGGTGGAACGTCTTTCCTGGCGGGCGGGACAGTCGATGGCTGGGAGGCGCCGGCGCTGACGGGATTGTCCAAGGCGCCGACGCCGTGGACCGAAGACCAGTTGTTCACCTACCTAAGTACCGGCTATTCCGACGCCCACGGCGTGGCCGCAGGTCCGATGGGGCCGGTGGTCAGCGAGTTGTCGAAGCTGCCCAAGGCAGACATCCGCGCCATGGCGGTGTACCTGGCCTCGTTGAAGGGCGATGCGGCGGCCGAGGCCCAGGTGGCCGCCGCCGTTAGCGTGCCGAACCCCAATGGCCGGCGGGTGTTCGAAGGGGCGTGCAAGGCCTGCCATGCCGACGGCCTGGGGCCGAAGTTGTTGGGTGTGAGCCCGTCGTTGGCGACCAATACCAACGTGCACAGCGATCAGCCGGATAATTTGATCAAGGTGATTCTGCAGGGCATCAGTACGCCGGCGACCAAGGATCTTGGGTATATGCCAGGGTTCAGGGACAGTTTGTCGAATAGCCAGGTGGCGGATCTGGTGGCGTATCTACGCGGGCAATTTGCGCCGAATGCGCCGCAGTGGAACGGCTTGGAACACAAGGTCGCCCACCTGCGCGCCAACCCCGGCACGCACTGATCGTTCAAGGCCTATGAGGACCAGATGTGGGAGCTGGCAAGCCAGCTCCCACATCTGATCCGGTTTCTATAGTGGGATCGGTGTTACACCCCGCACCACCAAATCACTGATAAACCCCAGCCAATCCTGCTGCTGCCCCTTGCCCGCCAGGTCTTCACCGAGGAACGAGCTGAGGGTGTGGCGGTTGGAGTTGTAGAAGTAGCACAGCGAGGCAATCATCAAGTACACATGCTTGAGGTCCACATCCAGGCGGAAAATCCCCTGGGCCTGTCCGGCTTCGATGATCGGCTTCAGCACGCCCACCGCTTCTCCCGACAACCTGCGCATCTCGCCGGATTGTTGCGCGTGCTTGCCCTGGTGCAGGTTCTCGATGCTCAAGATCGCCACGAACTCCGGGTGCTTGACGTAGTAATTCCAGATGAACGCGACAAGGTCGCGCAAGGCCTGCTCCGGAGCGTCCAGGTTCAGCTTTAGCGTGCTTTCGGCTTTGTTGAATTGCTCGTAGGTGTGTTCCAGCACGCAGACGAACAGGTGTTCCTTGCTGCCGAAATAGTAATAGAGCATGCGGTCGTTGGAGTCGGCTTCCTTGGAGATGGCGTCGACGCGCCCGCCGGAATAGCCGTCGCGGGTGAACACCTTGACAGCGGCCTGGAGGATCCGCGCTCGGGTCTGGTCGGCCTGTTGGGCGCGGATGCCGGTCTTCTTGATCGCCATATCAAAGTGCCTTGCAGGACAGTCAGGGCGCGAAATATAGCATGGGCTTTTTTCGGGCCGTTCTGTGACCGACAAGTTCTGTAACAAAAACGCCATCGCGCTGGGGATTGATTCCGTGACGGGCTATTTTGGTGCGTCTCAATAACTAGAGTAGCCATGGATGAAATACCAACCCTTCAGCCGTACCTTGATTGCCACAGCCCTGGTGTTGATGGTCAGTGGTGTGCAAGCCGCTTCCCAGGCCCCGGTGGCCGGTGAAAATGGCATGGTGGTGACGGCCCAGCATTTGGCAACTCATGTGGGTGTGGATGTGCTCAAGGCCGGTGGCAATGCGGTCGATGCGGCCGTAGCCGTGGGCTATGCGCTGGCGGTGGTGTATCCGGCTGCGGGCAACCTGGGCGGCGGCGGATTCATGACCGTGCAACTGGCGGACGGTCGCAAGACCTTCCTCGACTTCCGCGAAAAAGCCCCGCTGGCGGCCACCGCCAATATGTACCTGGATAAAGAGGGCAACGTCATCGAAGGCTTGAGCGCCAAGGGGCACCTGGCCGTCGGCGTACCTGGCACCGTGTCGGGGATGGAACTGGCCCTGAGCAAATACGGCACCCTCAAGCGCGCCCAGGTGATTGCCCCGGCGATCAAGCTGGCGGAAAACGGCTTTGCCCTGGAGCAGGGCGATATCGACCTGCTGCACACCGCCACCGGCGAGTTTGAAAAAGACAAGGACATGCGCGGGATCTTCCTGCACAACGGCCAGCCCATGCAGGTGGGCCAGAAGCTGGTGCAGAAAGACCTGGCCAAGACCCTAAAGGAAATCTCGGCCAAGGGCAGCGACTGCTTCTATAAAGGTTGGGTCGCCAAGGCCCTGGTGGACTCCAGCCAGGCTGGCAAAGGCATCATCACCCAGGCTGACCTCGACAAGTACAAGACCCGCGAGCTGGCGCCCATCGAGTGCGACTACCGTGGCTACCACGTGGTCTCGGCACCGCCTCCGAGCTCCGGCGGCGTGGTGATCTGCCAGATCATGAACATCCTCGAAGGCTACCCGATGGCCGACCTCGGCTACCATTCGGCCCAGGGCCTGCACTACCAGATCGAGGCCATGCGCCACGCCTACGTGGACCGCAACAGCTACCTCGGCGACCCGGATTTCGTGAAGAACCCGATCGAGCACCTGCTGGATAAAAACTACGCGGCGAAATTGCGTGACGCGATCGAGCCGCAGAAGGCCGGCAATTCCCAGGCGATCAAGCCGGGCGTGTCGCCCCATGAAGGCAACAACACCACCCACTACTCCATCGTCGACAAGTGGGGCAACGCGGTATCGGTCACCTACACCCTCAACGACTGGTTTGGTGCGGGCGTGATGGCGAGCAAGACCGGGGTGATCCTAAACGATGAAATGGACGACTTCAACGTCAAGGTCGGCGTGCCGAACATGTACGGCCTGGTCCAGGGTGAAGCCAACGCCATTGCGCCGGGCAAGGCGCCGCTGTCGTCGATGAGCCCGACCATCGTGACCAAGGACGGCAAGGCCGTGATGGTGGTGGGGACACCGGGTGGCAGCCGTATCATCACCGCCACCTTGCTGACGATCCTGAATGTCATCGACTACAAGATGAACATCCAGGAGGCTGTGGACGCGCCGCGCTTCCACCAGCAGTGGATGCCGGAAACCACTAACCTTGAGACCTTCGCGGTCAGCCCGGACACCCAGAAGATCCTCGAAAGCTGGGGCCACAAGTTTGCAGGCCCGCAAGATGCCAACCACTTGGCGGCGATCCTGGTTGGCGCGCCGTCCCTGGGCGGCAAGCCGGTGGGTAACAACCGCTTCTATGGCGCGAATGACCCGCGTCGCAACACGGGGCTGTCATTGGGCTACTGAGGCCTGATGCGCTACAAAATGCGGGCGCGGGCAAGTCCGCGCCCGCATCTGGAGGTGTGTGGGATTGAACATCCGCGCCTCTCCAAGGCTCTACCCCAAGAGCCCCGGCAGGACACCGCCCATGAAAGCGCTGAAAATCGCCACCTTCAACATCAACGGCATTCGTGCCCGGTTGCCGAACCTGCTGGAGTGGCTGGCGCGGGAACAACCCGACGTGGTGTGTCTGCAGGAGCTCAAGGCCCCGGAAAGCCTGTTCCCCTACGCCGATCTCGACACGGCCGGTTATGGCGCGATCTGCCTGGGGCAAGCCTCGTGGAACGGGGTGGCGATCCTGGCCCGGGATGCCCAGCCGCTGGAGAGCCGGCGCGGTTTGCCCGGCGATGACGGCGACACGCAAAGCCGCTATATCGAAGCCGCCGTGCATGGCGTATTGGTCGGCTGCCTGTATTTGCCCAATGGCAACCCGCAGCCCGGGCCGAAGTTCGCGTACAAACTGGCCTGGTTCGAGCGGCTGATCGCCTATGCGAAGGCGCTGCAAGCCAGTGAACATCCGGTGTTGCTGGCCGGGGACTTCAACGTGGTGCCCACTGACCAGGATATCTACAACCCACGCTCCTGGCTCAAGGATGCCTTGCTGCAACCGCAAGGCCGCGAGGCCTACCAGCGCCTGCTTGACCAGGGCTGGACCGACGCCGTGCGCCATTTGTACCCCGATGAGCGCGTCTATACCTTCTGGGATTACTGGCGCCAGCATTGGCAGAAAAATGCCGGACTGCGCATCGATCACCTGTTGCTCAACCCGGCGCTCGCGCCTTACTTGAAAGAGGCGGGCGTGGATGCCTGGGTGCGCAACGAGCCTCACCCCAGCGACCATGCGCCGACGTGGATTCAACTGGGGACGCGCAAAACGCGTTAACGGCTGCGGATCAGTTCAAGGGCTTGGGCCTTATCCAGCGGGTGCTGCATACGCTGTGACAGACGCGCCACCGCTTGTTGATGCTCGCAGGCGATCACTGCTTCGACCTGATCGCCATGGCAGAGCAGGGCGATGAAATCATGCTGTTGCAGGTCGCCTTCCAGGTGCAACCGGTTCCAGTGCTGCGGGTGGCCGAGGACTTCGAAAGTCTTGTCGAAGTGGTAGGTCCAGAAGAACGGCACGTCGGCGTACGCCAGGGCTTCACCCAGCATGTTGCGCGCCGCCAGCACGCCGAGCTGCTGGGCCACGCGCCAGTGTTCGATGCGCGTGGGCTGGTGTTGCCATGGGAACGTCACGTTGTCGCCGGCGGCCCACAGTCCCGGTGCTGCCAGCAGGCAATCATCGACGACCAGCGAGTGGTCCTCGGCTTTCGTGACGCCTTCGACAAAGGTGGTGGCGGGTGTGACGCCGACGCCCACCAGCACCAGGTCGGCTGCCAGGCGATTGCCATTTTTCAACAGTACGGTACTGACGGCGCCATGCCCGTCCAGGCGCTCCGGCTCGGTGTTGCTGTGGAATATGACCCCGTTGGCCTCGTGCAATTGGCGCAAGGCGGCACCGATGCGCTTGCCCAGTTGCGCCGCCAGCGGGATGGCGTGGCGGCTGACCACTTGCACCACCAGGCCACGTTGACGCAAGGCTGACGCCGCTTCCAGGCCGATGAAGCTGTCACCGATGATCACCGCGCAGGTGGCCGATTCTGCGCTGGCGCTGATGCGCGCGGCGTCTTCGCGGCTGCGCAATACGAACACGTTGTTCAGTGCGGCGCCGGGAATTTCCAGGGGCTGGGCTTGGCCACCGGTGGCGACCAGCGCGGCGTCGTAGTGGTAATGGCGACCGTCAGCCAACTCGATGCGTTTGGCGACGGCGTCCAGGCGTTGCACTTGGCCGTGAACATTCACCGCTTCGTCCAGCAGTGACGGGGTGTCATCGGCCGCCATTTCGCCGGCAATCACGAATTTGCTCAGGGCGGTGCGGTCGTAGGCCGGCCGCTGTTCGCGGTCGATCCACAGCAAGCGCCCGGCAAACCCGTGGCGCTTCAAGGCAGCCACGGCAGCGGCACCCGCGGCACCGGCGCCGATCACGGCAAAACAGCGAGCGTCTGCAGGGGGGGTTACTGACTCGGCAGTGAGGGGTTCGTCGCCGACGCTCACCACGCCATCGTGAACGTGCACCGGGTATTGCTTGAGCCCGACCAGTGCCGGTGGTTCGCGCACGGCCCCGCTGTCCACTGCAAACGCTGCCTTATGCCAGGGGCACACGATGTGACCTTTACAGATGACGCCTTCTTCCAGCGGCGCACCCGCGTGCGGGCAGTCCGCCTGGAAAGCCCGTACCTGGTCGCCGACGCGTACCAGCAGCAGGGGATGCGCCGCGGTCTGGACGCGAACACCCCGGTTTTCAGGCAAATTGATCAGGCGAGCAACGATGCGCACATTCATGGGCCAGTCTCCTTTAGAAGGTTGACTGGCGAGCAGGGCGATGGACTGCGTTGGCCCGATGGTCGGTCGCTAGGCGAGCAACCTCGCAACGGCGGCGAAGGCCGTGGCGCGGCGCTCTGCCCAATCCCCGCCTATCACCACCAGCGGTTGCCGGTGCTGCTGCATCCAGTCCAGGCTGGCCTGGAAAAACGCCTGGCGATCCGCCAGTTCCGGTTGGCAGCGCTGGCCGTCGGCGGTCCACTCCACATCATCCGGTGACAGCAGCAGGTGCAGGTCGTAGTGGCGTGCCAGCAGTTCACTGTCGAGCCAGGCCGGGTAGTCGCCGAACAGGGTCTGGCTCCAGAGTTTGTTGGTCAGCAGGTGTGTGTCGAGGATCAACAGCCGTGGCTGTCTGGCGCGGGCGGCGTCTTCCCAGGCCAGTTGGCCATGGGCGATGTCCGGGATGTCCGCCAGGCGGGTGTCGCGTTGATGGTGATCGATGAAATAGCGCACATATTCACCCACCATCAACCCGCCGAAATGCGTTTGCAGTTCTGCCGCCAGCCAGCTTTTATCGCTGGATTCGGGGCCGGCCAGTACCACCACCTTCATGCGTGCAACGCCGGGTCGGCACGCCATTCACGCCAGCCCTGCACGGCGATCACGGTGAACAGCGCGTAAAGCGCAGCGGTGAGGTAGAGGCCTTTGTAGAGGAACAGCCCGACGAAGATCACATCCACGGCAATCCACAGGGGCCAGCATTGCACGCGCTTTTGCGCCATCCACATTTGTGCCACCAGGCTGAACCCGGTCAGGGCGGCATCCAGCCAGGGCTGGGCGGCGTCGGTCCAGTGCGCCATGGCGGCGCCGAGCAGCAGGCTGCCGATTGCGCCCACCGCCAGGCTGGCAATGATGGCTGGCACGCCCAGGCTGGTCACCTGCCGACCCTGCTTGACCTCGCCGGCTCGGGTCCACTGCCACCACCCGTAGACTTGCAGGGCGGCGTAGACCACCTGCAAGAGCATGTCGGAATAGAGCTTCACGTCGAAGAACACCCAGGTGTAGAGCAACACCATCACCAACCCGATGGGCCAGCACCAGGGGTTCTGCTTGACCGTCAGCCACACGGCGATCACCCCCAGGGCGGCAGCGAACAGTTCAAGCCCGGACATGGTGGTTCCTTGGGAGAGTGGAAGAGGGCGGGGATTGTAACCAAAGATGATCCTTTGTAGGAGCTGGCTTGCCGGCGATGGCGGCCTTGAGTGTTGCGCCGTTCTCAAGGGCTTCATCGCCGGCAAGCCGGCTGCTAAGGGGGGTATCAGACTTTGAATGGGCGGAGGAGCTCATCAAGTTGTTCGCTCAGGCCGCGCAAATGCGCACTGGCTACGCTCGACTGCTCCGCCGCCAGCGCGGTGCTGTGGGACAGGCCCGCGGCCTGGGTGACGTTCTGGTTGATGTCTTCGACCACATGGGCCTGTTGCAGGGTGGCGCTGGCAATCGAGGCGTTCAGGCCGTTGAGGTTGCGCAGGGCCTGGCCGATGGCAGTCAGGCTGGCGCCGGCCTGGCCCGCCTGTTCAATGGTCAGTTGCGACGCACTGTGGCTGTCGCTGATCACCTTGACCGCTGCTTCCGAGTGGCCTTGCAGGCGCTCGATCATGCCCTGGATCTCGGCGGTGGATTTTTGTGTACGCTGGGCCAGCAACCGTACTTCGTCGGCCACCACGGCAAAGCCACGGCCTTGCTCACCCGCACGCGCCGCTTCAATCGCGGCGTTGAGGGCCAGCAGGTTGGTCTGGTCGGCGATGGAGCGGATCACTTCGAGCACGCTGCCGATCTGGGTGCTTTCAGCCGACAGGGTGCGGATCACCTCCACCGCCTGGCTGATGGTGCCGGAGAGCTGGTCAATCTGCTGCAGGCTGCCGTCGATATTCACTTGGCCCTGTTGTGCCTGGGCCTGTGCGTCGCGCATTTCGCTGGCGGCGTGTTCGGCGTTCTTGGCCACATCCTGCACACCGTAGGTCACTTCATTGATGGCGGTCGCCACCAGTTCCATCTGCTGCGACTGTTGCTGGCTGCGGTCATGGGCCTGGGTGGCGTTGTTGCCCAGCTCCTGTGAAGACTGGCCCAGGGCATTGGCGCATACCTGCAATTGGCTCACCACCTGGCGCAGCTGGGCGGTAAAGCTGTTGAAGTGTCGGGACAGTTGGGTGACCTCGTCATGGCCATGAGTGTCGAGGCTGCGGGTCAGGTCGCTTTCGCCGCTGGCGATGTTGCCCATGGCGTTCACCGCCTCCTGCAACGGCCGCACGATGCTGCGTGCGATCAACGAGACCAGCAATGCCATGATCGCCGCGATACCCAGGCCGATGAACGAGGCTTTCCACACCTGGCCGCTGAACTCGGCCTGCACGTCATCCACATACACGCCGGAGCCGATAATCCAGCCCCAGGGTTCGAACAGCTGGATATACGAGGTCTTGGCCACCGGCGCTTCGGCTCCGGGCTTGGGCCAGCGATAGTTGACGATGCCGGCGCCCTTGGCCTTGGCCAGGACCACGAACTCGTTGAACACGGCAAACCCGTCAGGATCCCGGATGGCCGACAGGTTCTGGCCGTCGAGCTTGGGGTTGGCCGGGTGCATGATCATCACGGGGGTAAGGTCGTTGATCCAGAAATAGTCGTCATGGTCGTAGCGCAAGCCGCGCACCGCGCTCAAGGCTTGTTTCTGGGCGGCCTCGCGGGTCATCACGCCCGTGGTTTCGAGGCCGTGATAAAACGTCAGGATCCCGCTGGCAGTCTGGACCACATGCTGGGTCTGTTGGCGCTTGGCCTGGTACAGGTCGTCGTGAATCTGCTTGAGCATCAGCAAACCCAGGGCCAGCAGCATCAGCACGGCGACTATCAGGATCAGCCAGAGGCGCCGGCTGATCGACATATTGCGCAAACTGTTCATCGTCCTGTCACTCCGTGCTTTTTATAATTGTGGGGGGCTGCATCGACTTTTCCGCCTTGTCTGATAGGCTTTCGGCCTGCAATCGCAAAACCTGAGTACTGCCTGATTTTTCACGCAATTTTTGCAGGCCGGGGTTGAAACTCAACACCGGTGCCTTGTCGTCAGTGAACCACTAAAAAAGATTAACGAGGCATGCCGTTGAGCATGACCTTTGGGGGAAGCATGGATTTTTGGACCGCCATTCAGGCATTGATTCTTGGCGTCGTGGAGGGGCTTACGGAGTTCCTGCCGATTTCAAGCACTGGCCACCAGATCATCGTCGCCGACTTGCTCGACTTTACCGGCGACCGTTTCAACGCGTTCAACATCATCATCCAGCTGGGCGCGATCCTGGCGGTGGTGTGGGAGTTTCGCGGCAAGATTTTCGAAGTGGTCAGTGGCCTGCCGACCCAGCGCAAGGCCCAGCGGTTCACCGTCAACCTGCTGATCGCCTTTCTGCCGGCGGTGGTGCTGGGGGTGATTTTCGCCGACCTGATTCACCACTACCTGTTCAACCCGATCACTGTCGCCACGGCGTTGGTGGTGGGCGGCATCATCATGTTGTGGGCCGAGCGCCGCGAGCACGAAGTGCACGCCGAAACCGTCGACGACATCACTTGGAAAGACGCGCTCAAGGTTGGCCTGGCCCAGTGCCTGGCGATGATCCCGGGCACCTCGCGTTCGGGTTCGACCATTATCGGCGGGCTGCTCTTCGGGCTGTCACGCAAGACCGCCACCGAGTTCTCGTTCTTCCTGGCGATGCCGACCATGGTCGGTGCAGCGGTGTATTCGGGCTACAAGTACCGTGACCTGTTCCAGCCTTCGGACCTGCCGGTGTTCGCCATCGGTTTCGTGACGTCGTTCATCTTCGCGATGATTGCGGTCAAGGGCTTGCTCAAGTTCATCGCCAGCCACAGCTATGCCGCGTTTGCCTGGTACCGCATCGCATTCGGCCTGCTGATCCTGGCAACCTGGCAGTTCGGCTGGATCGACTGGGCGGCGGCCAAGGCATGATGATCCAGTACCCGCGCCTGAAGGCGGCGCTCTTTGTGCTGCTGTGCGCAGCGCCGTTGTTGGGTTCGGTATTGGTGTGGCAGCGTGGCGAGACGGTGATCCCGCTGGCAGCCTATGGCGTGGTCAGCGTGATCGCGTTCTTCCTTTACTGGAGCGACAAGCGCAAGGCGCGCACCGACAGCTGGCGCACCCCGGAAAACATTTTGCACGCCGTCGAGCTGGCGGGCGGCTGGCCGGGAGCGCTGATCGCCCAGCAAGTGTTCCGGCACAAGACGCGCAAAGTGTCTTACCAGGTGCTGTTCTGGGTGATCGTGCTGCTGCACCAAGTGTTCTGGCTGGACCAGTTGTTCCTGGGCGGCACGTTATGGTCAGTCCTCTAGGCATAATTACCTATACAACTTTGTACCCCCCCTAACCACGATGCGAAGCGAGCTGCTCTTGCTCTGGCTCTCGCTCCAGCTTTTGATCCTAGGCGCCCCATCAAACACGCTGGCCGGAATTCGACAGGGATTTGGGGGGTAAACCGGCAGGGATGCCGGTTTAGCTGCCCCGCGCCATGGAGGGCGCGGGGCGGCGGCCCCCCAAATCACTGTCGGATTACGAGCACACCGAGCGTGAGCGAGGTGCCGAGTGTTGGGGCAAGAGCCCTTTTGGTGACTTTGGGGCTCTTTTCCAAAGTGACCCGCTGTAAGAGCGGAACCCCTAGCAGCCGTTGCCTAAATAACGGATATGTACCCGGTCTGATCCAATCTCCTGGTCGGCTGTCAGGCCGCCTTCGCGGGCAAGCCCGCTCCCACAGTTGGATCGCGGGGTGTCAGGAAGAGAGTGGTCGGCTGTCAGGCCGCCTTCGCGGGCAAGCCCGCTCCCACAGTTGGATCGCGGGGTGACAGGCAGAGAGTGGTTGGCTGTCAGGGCGCCTTCGCGAGCAAGCCCGCTCCCACAGTTAGATCGCGGGATGACAGGCAGAGAGTGGTTGGCTGTCAGGGCGCCTCCGCGGGCAAGCCCGCTCCCACAGTTGGATCGCGGGGTGTCAGGAAGAGAGTGGTTGGCTGTCAGGGTGCCTTCGCGAGCAAGCCCGCTTCCACAGTTGGGTCGCGGGGTGACGGTTAGACAGTGGTTGGCTGTCGGGCCACCGGCGTGACAAAGCGCCCTCGGCACCGATACCTATGTCTCTAGAAGCAGGCCAACCTGAGTGCGCTTGGGCAGCTTGCTCACCACCAATTGGTGGGAACGCTGCAACAGCCCACGCAGTTCCTCGGCACCCAGCGGGTAGGGCGTGTTCATGATGACCCACTGCGCCCGCGCCAGGTAAGGCGCAGGGTGGATGCCCGGGCGATCGACATGCCCCAGGAACAGCTCTTTGTCGACCTTGAACGCCAGAGAATCACCGCGCAGGTTCTGCAGGGCAAACATCTTGTTGCCCGCAATGGAAAACACGCGCACGCCACCCCATTTGTAGTCTTCCCGTGCGCCGGGCAGGCTGAGGCAGAAGGTCGCGACTTGGGCTTCGGTCATCGTCATAGCAGGCGGTCTCCACAGCCTTTGAAGCCTTCTTCGAGGTAATCGATCCAGGCGCGAATGGCCGGCAATACACCACGGCGATGCGGGTACACCGCTTGCAGCCAGCCGCCCGGCAAAGACCATTCCGGCAGCAGTTGCACCAACCGGCCGCTGGCCAATTCTTCTTCACAGTACATCATCGGCAGCACGGTAAAGCCCAGGCCCATGATGGCGCTGGCTTTGCGTACGATGAAATCATCAATGCCGAGCCGGGCTTCCATCGCCAGGTCGTGGGCGTTGCCCTGGGGGTCGAGAATGCGCTGATGCACCAGGCGATCCGCCTCGAGCGCACCCAGGATCGGCAACTGCTTGAGGTCATCCAGGGTCGCCACCTGGCGCCCGAGCATGAGGGCAGGGCTGGCCACCAGCACAGTCTGGGCCTGACGCAGGCGCTTGGTGACCAGCAGCGGGTCCTCGTCGCCGAGTTCACGCACCCGCAGGGCCACATCGATGCCTTCGGCTACCAGGTCGACGCGGCGGTTGACCAGGGTCATCTCCAACTGCACCTGAGGATGGGCTGCGAGGAAGCCGGCGACCAGCTCCGGCAGGATGTGCTGGGCCATACCCACCGGGCAGCTCACCCGCAGTCGCCCACGGGGTTCACTCGACATGCTGGCCACGGCCTCATCGGCCATTTCCGCCTCCAGCAGCATGGCCTGGCAGTGCCGCAGGTAGCGTTCGCCGACAGCGGTGAGGGTCAATTGACGCGTAGTGCGTTGCAGCAGACGTGCGCTGAGGCGTTCTTCCAGCTCGGCAATGCGCCGTGACAGCCGCGACTTGGGTATTCCCAGCATGCGCCCGGCCGCCGCAAATCCACCTGCTTCGACGACTTTTGCGAAATAAAACAAATCGTTTAGATTGGTTGGGGTACCCGATTTCACTGAACAGAACCTTCCCGGCTGAGTAGCGTCGCAAGAGTGTACGATGAAAAAGGTTTCGCCCCTCAAAAACCCATCGCCGTATACCCCCGCAAGCTATGGAGCAGGCGTTGCTAGCGGTAGCCCGTTTGTACCTGCGTAAAAAACAATTAGCGTGGCGCCAGACTCTCCAGTAATTCCTCGGTGCGCCACATTCAGTGTTTCAGCAAGCGCGCCGCCTGTTTGCGCTACAATCTTTTCCCCACTGAGTTTGTTTTCGAGCGTTAAAGTCCCCTCCATAAGGTAGCCCGCGTTGGGTACCGAATGCGTGTGCCAATCCAGGGTTGTATGGGGAGGGACAGTTATCTTAATAACGGTTAGTTCCGGCTGTGATTGTGGGTAAGGTGCTAACTTGGTACCTTCCCACGAGCAATCAGTCACGAGAATGACTTCAGCCTTTAGTGTGTTCGTATTGTTGCGTTGATGGTCGGTCACGGTGCGCCCCATTGGCAGTTATGATGGTGAGACAGGTCAACGTCTATTTAAAAAGAGGTGTCGAACTTTTAAAGAGGTTTAGTTTTATAGCGAGGGGCTCCAGTTCTGAAGTTGGCAACGCTAAAAACACTCGCTTTTAGTAAGTGCTGCAACCGGGCGCAGTCTTGACGGATAAGTAGCCCGGAAACCGTAGTTGTTTTTCAACGCGCCGCAGCCAGGTACCTCGCTTGAAAAGCAACAGGAACCGAATATAATCATTTGTCTCTCGTCTGCCCCGGCAAGCCATAATGAAGGTTTTGGGTGCGTTTATCAGCGTAAATAATGACAACTGTAGGGTGCGAAAGTGACAGATTGTATGGGCGACCCTATTGAAATAGGTATTCTAGAATACGCGGGCTCGGCCAAATCCGTCATTTTCGGGCTGGTTGATATGTTTGATATTGCAAACAATGAATGCCGGGCGTTGAAAGACACTTCCAGGCGCTTGTTTAATGTAAAGGTACTTGAGCTCAGTTCAGCGGCCTCCCTGGCAGGTATAGACACCTACCGAAAACACAACCTGTCAGTGTTGATTATTCCGCCTACGTTGACCACGTTGCCGGACGACGATCAGGTCCGTGACTTATCGAAATTGATCCTGGACGTGCATCACACAGGGACGATTGTCGTATCTGTTTGCGGCGGCGCTTACTTATTGGCTGCCTCAGGCATAGCGTCCGGCCGTGAGATGACGACTCACTGGGCTCATCGGGATGTGCTGCAGCGAAAATACCCCGATATCACGGTTAACACAGAACAGCTCCTCATTGACGGCGGCGACATAATTACGGCAGGTGGGCTCATGGCGTGGACGGACATTGGGCTATTGTTAGTCGACCGTTACCTGGGCACTGATGTCATGATTTCCACATCAAGGTTCATGATATTAAATACTGCCGCCCGATCGCAGGTTGTATATTCGGGTTTTCATCCAGCGCTCACCCATGGCGATGCGGCCGTTCTGAAAGTACAGCTTTGGATACACCGGCATGGCGGGCAAGGCGTTAATTTGCCTGACATGGCCGATCAGGCTGGCTTGAACTTGAGAACGTTCATTCGTCGGTTTTCATCCGCCACGGGTTTTAACCCTGGCGAGTATTGCCAGCGCTTTAGGATTTCGGCGTCACGTAACTTTCTTATGGTGCCCGGCTGTACCATAGAGCATGCCGCATGGCAGTGCGGCTATGGTGACGTCAACGCGTACCGGAAAGTATTCAAGCGCTATCTGGGCGTAACGCCAAGCGAATATAAAAGTCAGTTTTTGATGGCGAACACTACCGACACCCTACCCACCTAGCGTTCAGTGCGCTTCAACTGCCGTTAGCGCTCACTGACGACACAGGGCCTGAGACGCGAACGCCTATCAGGTGTGTGCTCTATTGCCGCCCCGTGCGGTGTTGATTAATAAATCAGAAACGTTGCCGTGTTGAATGCGCCTTTCATCGGGCCTGCCTTCAGCGTCGGCGTGTCAATTATTACCCGAACGTTGTCAACTTTGGCGCTGGCTGACTGTACGCGTGATGGGCGAAATTTGAACCCTGCCGCACCGACTCACGGGTTCATCTTACCTTGTGGGAATTCCTTCCCAACGTCACCGGTGTTTATTCCAGTGTTATTTCAATCAAGAGAGAGGCGTTATGCATAACCAGAAAGCAGGTCGTGCCCGTGGGCAAATGATCAGTTTCCAACGACCCGACGGTGCAACTATCAATGGTTATCTGGCGAGTCCGGCAGTGTTGACCGGTGCCCCGGCTATTGTCGTGATTCAAGAGTGGTGGGGTATCAATGATCAGATTAAAGGCGTCGCGGATCGCCTGGCCGAGTGTGGGTACCGTGCGCTGGTACCCGATTTATATCGTGGCGCGTTAACGGTCGAAGAAGAAGAGGCTCATCACCTGATGAACGCGCTCGATTTCAGCGATGCCGTTTCCCAAGACATCAAGGGGGCCGTGCAATATTTACAGGCTGACTCGGACAAGGTCGCAGTGACCGGTTACTGCATGGGCGGCGCACTGACCTTGTTGGCCTTGAGCGCGATCCCTGAATTTGTCTGTGGTGCGGTGTGGTATGGGTTCCCGCCGCTTGAGTATCTCGACGCCTCAAAGATCAAAGCTGCATTGATTGGCCATTGGGCTACCCAGGACGCCTTCTTCAACATCGAAACCGTCGGCGAACTTGAGTCAACACTGCATGAAAACAACGTGGATGCCACTTTCTACACGTACTTGGCGCACCACGCCTTTGCAAACGAGGACGCGGTCGGCAACGGCCGTATTCCTGGCACCCAATACGATGCGACGTGGTCCGAAATGGCGTGGGACAGTACGCTGACATTTTTTGGCAGGAAACTATGGCTGTCATGACCCGCCTTTCATTCTCAATCACAGCAGGCATGCACGGATGTTGATCAGTGAGGCGGTGCTTGGTAGGTCCAGGAGTACAGGCGAAAGGGATTGGCAAGTACCTACATAACATTACAAACACCTCTCCACCCGACACATTGCAGATACATGGGCGCGATGTAATCGCCAACGCATCACCACTACAACAATAAACAGTGCCAACGACCAGTCGTTGGCTGGAGACTTTCCATGTCCCGAGTAATCCGACATGTCGGCTGGCTTGCAGTCGCAGCGCTCGGCGCCTTTGCCCTGGGTGTGATCGCGCTGCGCCGCGGCGAGGCCGTCAACGCTCTCTGGCTGGTGGTTGCCAGTGTGGCGATCTACTTGGTTGCCTACCGTTACTACAGCCTCTTCATCGCTAACCGTGTCATGCAACTTGACCCCACCCGTGCTACCCCTGCGGTTCGAAACAACGATGGGCTGGATTTTGTCCCCACCCACAAGAACGTCCTGTTCGGTCACCATTTTGCCGCCATCGCCGGTGCCGGCCCGCTGGTGGGCCCGGTGCTGGCGACACAGATGGGGTATTTGCCGGGAATCCTGTGGTTGATCGTCGGCGTAGTGGTAGCGGGCGCCGTACAGGACTTCATGGTGTTGTTCATGTCCATGCGCCGCAACGCCGCGTCCCTTGGGGAAATGGTGCGCGAGGAAATGGGCCGGGTACCCGGCACCATCGCCTTGCTTGGCTGCTACATGATCATGGTGATCATCCTTGCGGTGCTGTCGCTGATCGTGGTCAAGGCCCTGGCGGAAAGTCCATGGGGGATGTTCACGGTGATGTCCACCATTCCCATCGCGATGTTCATGGGTGTGTACATGCGCTACATCCGCCCCGGCCGCATCGGCGAAATCTCGTTGATGGGCGTGATCTTGCTGCTGAGTTCAATCTGGCTGGGCGGGCAAATCGCAGCTGACCCATATTGGGCCAAGGTGTTTACCTTCACGGGGACGCAAATTACCTGGATGTTGATCGGCTACGGTTTTGTTGCCGCGGTGACGCCGATCTGGCTGATCCTGGCCCCGAGGGACTACCTGTCGACGTTCCTCAAGATCGGAACGATTGTCGCCCTCGCGATCGGCATTCTGCTGACCCTGCCAGAGCTGAAAATGCCAGCCCTTACCCAATTTACCGACGGTACCGGGCCGGTCTGGAAGGGCGCCTTGTTCCCGTTCCTGTTTATCACCATCGCGTGCGGCGCCGTGTCGGGCTTCCACGCCCTGATTGCCTCCGGCACCACCCCGAAGATGCTCGACAATGAAGTCAACGCGCGCTTCATAGGCTACGGCGCGATGTTGGTGGAGTCCCTGGTTGCTGTGATGGCCATCGTGGCTGCGTCGGTGATCGAGCCAGGTGTGTATTTTGCGATGAACAGCCCGGCGGCGATTGTCGGCTCGGACGTGGCCACGGTGGCACAGACGGTTAGCAGTTGGGGGTTTGTGATCACGCCTGAAACGTTGCAAAGCGTGGCGCGAGACATCGGTGAAAATACCCTGTTGGCTCGGGCCGGCGGTGCGCCGACATTGGCCGTGGGGATCGCTCAGATCCTGCACAGCGTGTTGCCGGGCAAAGACACCATGGCGTTTTGGTACCACTTCGCAATCCTGTTCGAAGCGCTATTTATTCTCACGGCGGTCGACGCCGGTACCCGTGCCGGACGTTTCATGCTGCAAGACCTGCTGGGCTCGTTCGCACCGTCGCTCAAGCGCAGCGACTCGTGGGTCGCTACGTTGATTGGCACGGGGGGGTGTGTAGCGATGTGGGGATATCTGCTGTACCAGGGGGTTATTGACCCTTTGGGCGGGGTCAACACGTTGTGGCCGCTGTTCGGAATCTCCAACCAGATGCTCGCCGCCATCGCGTTATTGCTGGGCACTGTGGTGCTGATAAAGATGAAGCGCCAGCGCTACGTCTGGGTGACTCTGGTGCCAGCGGCGTGGCTGATGCTCTGCACCACCACTGCCAGCCTGATCAAGCTGTTCGACACAAACCCGGCCGTGGGATTTCTCGCCCTGGCCCACAAATACCGTGATGCCCTGGCCGCTGGGCAATTGCTGGCGCCGGCCAAGGACATCGGCCAAATGCAAAACGTGATGGTCAACGCCTACCTTAATGCCACGCTCACCGTTTTCTTCCTCTGCGTGGTGATGAGCGTGCTGTTCTACGCGTTCCGGGTAGGTTGCCAGGCGTGGGGCAAACCGTCCCGCAGTGACAATGAAACCCCCTTTCAACTGTCGACAAACACGAGGTCTGCCCATGTCCAGTAGATGGCGTCGCAGCGTGAAGTTCGCGCGGGAGATGGCCCGCCTTATGGTAGGCGTACCCGATTACGATAATTACGTAAAGCACCGGACCCTCCACCATCCGGGGGAGCCGGTAATGAGTTATGAAGTGTTTTTCAGGGAGCGCCAGGAGTCGCGTTACAACAGTCGAAAGTGTACGACGCGGTGCTGTTGATCCGTGCGGAAGTTGGCAATGGTTTGCCGAGAGATAGTTCAATACAACGCGTATCTATTTATACAAGATCGCCGCCGACACCGATGAGCAGGCATGTCGTGATGCCGAGTGAAGTACGGTGTTAGAGCACGTTGCTACGCGTTTCCCTGTGGCAACTAAGTGAAACAGTGACCCGGCACATATCGCCACGCATTGGCGTGTCTGCAGGCATGACCGTGTGTTTTTTAACGAAGTACTTCCAACCCGAAGAGCAAAGGAACCATTGATGAAAAAGTTACTGACAGGTCTGACGCTTGTAGCCGCAATGATCAGTGCGGCCTCAGCGTTTTCTGCAACAGTCAAACCCACTATTGTGCTGGTGCACGGCGCGTTTGCCGACTCCAGTAGTTGGAATGGTGTCGTTGGCATTCTGGAGAAAGACGGGTACCCAGTGATCGCTGCCTCCAATCCACTGCGAACACTTAAAGGTGACGCGCAATCGGTGGCTGATGTGCTGGCCACTATCAAGACCCCTATCGTACTCGTAGGGCATTCGTATGGTGGCCCTGTCATCAGTGAAGCCGCCTACGGAAATCCGAACGTTAAAGCCCTGGTGTTTGTTGCTGCCATTGCGCCTGAGGCGGGTGAGTCTACCGCTGATTTGGCGGGTCGCTTTCCGGGTAACACCCTTGGGCCCACCCTTGCCCCGCCAGTGCCGCTGGCAGACGGTGGGAAAGATTTGTATATCCAACAAGACAAATTCCACGATCAGTTTGCCGCAGATGTGTCGAACGCCGAGGCGAAGTTAATGGCGGCGACCCAGCGTCCCGTGACCGTGGCAGCCTTGAATGAAGCGTCAAGCCAGCCGGCCTGGAAAACAATACCGTCATGGTTTGTCTACGGCGATAAAGACAAAAATATTCCTGCACAAGCTCAAGCGTACATGGCTGAGCGAGCACATGCCAAAAAGGTAGTTGTTGTTAAAGGCGCGTCTCACGTTGTGATGGTGTCCAGCCCCAAGACAGTTGCAAGCCTGATTGAATCGGCCGCGTCGGCGAAGTGAAAGAGGTTGATGAAGGCGCTGGTGCTATCGCCATGAAGCGGCAATACGGATTTATCAGTGGTGCGTCGCGGGCGCCCTCACAAACGCATAAGCAAGTTAGAAACGAACGTCATTAAAAACCGGAGAACGACTTTGAATACTGTAAAAAATAGAAAAGGCCCAGGCCAGTTGCGTGCACGTGCCTGCGTTATCGCCCTTGGATTACTTGCGTTGGCGGGCACGGCCTGTGCGGAAGAAGTAAAACCTGTAGCGAAGAGCTGGCAGACGGGGCTTCATCGTACTGATCTCATACAGCGCGATTTAGGTGTCGCTGATCGTGAAGTCGTTCAAGTTCGTGTTGACTTCGATCCGGGTGTGGTCTCCCCGAAGCATTCTCATCCAGGGGTTGAAGTGGCTTATGTTATCAGCGGCACTTTCGAGTATCAGCTCGAAGGGCAGCCGAACGTCATACTCAAGGCGGGGGATTCCTTATATATTCCCGAGGGCACGGTGCATGTCGCGACCAATATTGGCTCGACCACCGGCTCAGAACTGGCCACTTATATCGTCAAGAAGAACACCCCTCTCGTAATACTATCCAAATAGTCAATGCGACTAGCTACTTGAGGCCTTGTTTCAAGTAGCTAGCAGGATGTCGAGAGGCCAGCGCTGGCGACGACACCCAATTTTCCAGGAGGGTGCACTGTCCTTTCGGATCCGTCATTGGCGAATGGTATTCGCCCAAGTGATGCCCACGTGGCGCTGAGCATCATCTGCGGGTTCAGACGCTTTCTTGTCTGCGTGACCGTTCATTGTCCTGCTGGCGGGACAAACAGTCACAATTAAACCCTCTAATCGTTTATTCGGATCATCTGTAGGATTAACTCCACTTGATCGCCACGTCGCGATCCTCACTTGGAGATCCCGCATGAAACTGTTGCATATCGATTCCAGCATCCTCGGCGACAACTCGGCTTCCCGTCAGCTCAGCGCTAGCGTGGTCAAGGCCTGGCAAGCGGCGGAGCCGGGTGTGGAAGTGACTTACCGTGACCTGGCCAGCGAAGGCATCAACCACTTCTCTGGCGCGACCCTGGGCGCCTTGGGTACCGCCGCTGAACTGCGTGATGCCGCGCAACAGCACGAAGCCGAGCTGAGTGCCTCGTCGCTGGCTGAGTTCCTCGCCGCCGATGCGGTTGTCGTGGGTGCGCCGATGTACAACTTCACCATTGCGACCCAATTGAAAGCCTGGATCGACCGCATCGCCGTCGCCGGCCAGACGTTCCGCTACACCGAAGCGGGTCCGGAAGGCCTGTGTGGCAACAAGAAGGTCATTATCGTCTCCACCGCGGGTGGCCTGCACGCCGGGCAAGCCTCCGGTGCCGCCCATGAAGGCTATCTGAAGTTGCTGTTCGGCTTCCTCGGTATCACCGATATCGAAATCGTGCGTGCCGAAGGCCTGGCCTATGGTGACGAAGTGCGCAGCAAAGCCCTGAGCGACGCCAACGCACTGATCAACGAACAATTGTTCGCCGCCGCGTAAGGCTTGTGTAAATTTCGCCGTTGACCGGTTTCAATCCGAAGCCGGGCGCCTAAACTCTGTATTCTGATCGCCTGAAAAGTGATCGGAGTACGGAGTTTTTTCGTTTGCGCGCAGTCTTTACTTTGGCCCAGGTTATGCAGCATGGGTATATCACTCGGTGCGAGTACCTTGAACCATGGACTTTTCAATCAGACATGCCGCGGGTGTTGAGCGTGGTTGCACAGCAAAGGTGGACATCCTCATGATGCGTCTTTGTGCTGTTTTGGTTCTTTCCCTGCTCGGCGGCCTGGTTTCAGTGCACGCCGCACCCGCACCGCACCCGCATTGGAGCGTGGGCTTCCATCGCATGACGTTTCTCGATCCGCTGGATCTGCAGCCGATGAAAGCCGTTGCGTTCTACCCCTCCACCGACGACGAGCACAGCACGCAGCTGGGGCCTTATCGCGTCGCCGCCACCGAAGATTCCAAGATTGCCATCGGCCGCTTCCCGATGTTGATGCTGTCCCACGGCAACACCGGCACGCCGCTGGCCCTGCATGACCTGGCCACCTCGCTGGCGCGCAAGGGCTTTGTGGTGGTGGCGGTGTTGCACCCCGGCGACAACTACAAGGATCACAGTCGCCTGGGCACGGTCAGCAACCTGTATGGGCGGCCGATCCAGATTTCCGAAGCGATCACCGCGACCCTGGCGGACCCCATGCTGTCACCGTTCGTCAACGTCGATCAGGTGGGGGTCATTGGTTACTCGGCCGGTGGCGAAACCGCTTTGATCCTGGCGGGCGCCAAGCCTGATTTCGACCGCCTGCGCCGCTATTGCCAGGAGCGCCCGGAAGACCGCGATGCCTGCACCACCAAGGGTGAACTGGTGGTAGACCGCGATGACCTGCAGCCGCAATCCGATCCGCGTATCCATGCCTTGATGTTGATGGCGCCGCTGAGCTTGATGTTCGGCCGCCACACCCTGGCCGATGTGCATGTGCCGGTGCTGCTCTACAGCGGCGACGGCGACAAGCTGGTGGCCGTGGACAAGAATGCCGCCGCCCTGGCGCGCAAGTTGCCGGAACCGCCGGACTTCAAGTTGCTGGCCGGGGCAGGGCACTTCGTATTCATGGCGCCGTGCGACAGCGATCAACTGGCGTTGATGCCGGCGATCTGCACCGACGCCGATGGGGTCGACCGCGAAGGCATTCACCGCGACCTGATCTCCGAGGCCGGGCGCTTTTTCAGTCACACCCTGGGGCAGTCCACCCGCGCCGGTTTGCAGACGGCCGATCAGTAAGCGCGGCGCTTGAGCAGCAGGGTCACGCCCAGCGCCGTGACTGACAACAGCGCCGCGCAGAAGAAGATCCAGCCGTAACCCAGGTTCAGCGCCACGGCGCCCATCAACGGCCCGGCAATCGCCAGGGCCAGGTCGAAAAACACCGCATAGGCACTCAGCCCCGCGCCCCGGCTGCTGTTGGGCACCTGCTTGATGGCTTCCACACCCAGCGCGGGGTACACCAGCGACAGACCGAAGCCGGTCAGCCCCGCACCGATCAGTGCCACGCCGGTGGACGGCGCAAGCCACAGCAGGGTCAGGCCCAGGGTCTCGATGATCATGCAGGCGATCGCTGCCCTGAAACCGCCAAACCGGCTGATGGCCGAGATAAACACCAGGCGCGAGACAATAAAGCACACACCGAATACCGTCAGGCAGTAGGCCGCGCCTTGCCAGCCGCGATTGAGGTAATACAGGGTGATAAAAGTGGTCAGGGTGCCGTAGCCGATCGAGGCCAGGCACAGGCTGGCGCCAAACGGTGCGATACGCCCGAATACTGCCCAGAACGGCAGGCGCTCGCCACGTACCACCGGCACCGAAGGTTTGTTGCGGATCAGCACCAGGCCCAGGGCTGCCAGCGCCGACAGCGCGACCCCGAGGCTGGTATAGCTGTACTCGGCAACCATCACCACGCCCAGCGGCGCACCGATGGCAATGGCGCCATAGGAGGCGATGCCATTCCAGGAAATCGAGCGTGCGGTGTGCTCGGCGCCAACCTGGCCCATGCACCAACTGATGGTGCCCACGCCGATCAGGCCCTGGGCCACGCCGAGCAACAAGCGCCCGGCAATCAGGACGCCCAGGCTCAGCGCCGGCAGGCTTTCCATCAGTGTCGCGACAAACGTCAGCACGCCACTGACCAGGATACCGGCCAAGCCCAGCACGATCGCACGCTTGGTGCCCACGGTGTCGGACATGCGCCCAGCCATGGGGCGGCTGAGCAGGGTGGCCAGGTACTGCGAGCCGATGGTGACCCCGGCCACCACGGCACTGAAGCCCAATTGCTCATGCACATAGCCTGGAATCACCGCAATCGGCAGGCCGATGCAGATAAAGGCAATGAAGGTGTAGAAGACGATGGAGACGATCTGCAGGGTGATCGACAATGAGCTGGGGGTGGCGGCAGGCATGGGTGCTCGTTCGCGGGCGGGCGGTGAGCGCATCATGGCAAGGGCTTGGGGGAAAAGGAAGCAGCCTAACTAATTTGGCTGATGAATAGGCTTGCCGGGGGCAGCGTGAGTTTGCTGTGTCGAGCGGGCTTGCTGTAGTGAGACGGTTCGCTGTGGCGAGCGGGCTTGTTGTGGCGAGCGGGCTTGCCCCGCGTTGGGCTGCGAAGCAGCCCCAATAA
>Ga0157373_10000614_pt1 | contig 27878 bp, 36 predicted proteins | sample C65metaG_FD_113460 | JGI IMG/M metagenome (GOLD analysis project Ga0157373, IMG submission 113460) | Corn rhizosphere microbial communities from Kellogg Biological Station, Michigan, USA - C6-5 metaG | ecosystem: Host-associated > Plants > Roots > Rhizosphere > Soil | place: USA: Michigan... | reverse complement strand
TAGGCTGACGATAGAGAGACGAATTTTCACGCGGATGAACTCGCTAAAAAAGTAAGGAAATACCGTTCGGGAACGGTTTTTGGATAAATGCCGTTACATTTTAGGAGTATGGATCAGAAAGTGATAGAGAGCCTTTAAATAAAGGCTCTAAGCCGATGATTGGTTAGGCTTGTACCGATTTTGTACCAATCATCGATTGCTCAAGCTTTCCAACTTCTGACCAGTCAGTGCTTGACGATAGCCATTTTGCGTAAGTCGTCAGCAGCACCTGGATGCTGTGCCCAAGTTGGCCGGCGATAAATGCAGGGTTCATGCCCGCCATTAGACACATGGTGGCATAGGTGTGTCGGCAGTTGTACTGCGGTCTATGTCGTAGATCAAGCGCCGTTAACGCCTTGCTGAACTGGTCGCCCGTCTGGGATGGCCGGCAGATGAATTCAGATCCACCCGATGGCGGAAACACGTACTGCGATTTCGTTTTGATTCTGCGCCGCTGTAGCAATCGATCATCTGCGATCTGCTTGGCCTGCCGCAAGGCATTCAACGCTCGACTATTGAGCATCACCGTTCTGGCGTACTTCGTCTTGGTGCGCTCCTCTACTTCCCCATCCACAACAATCCGGCAGACGTGTGCAGTGCGCGCGTCCATATCAATCTCATCCCAGCGCAATGCCGCTATCTCTCCTGTCCTCATCCCGCTGAAAAAGGCAAACTCAAAGTACGCAGCAAATATCCGCACGGCTGGTTTTTTGAAATTCGCGTACATCCATTCGATGATTGCGGCCGCTTCATCTCCGGAAAAAGGGTCAACCTGCTTTTTTGATTTCTTCGGTAGCTTGATCGGCGTCGCTGGGTTGCGATCGATCAACTCATCTTGCACGGCAGACTTCAGTAGTGAAGTGACCCGCGCTATCGACTCGCGCTTAATCGACTGTGTTTCCCAAACTGTTTCGCTTATGACTCTACGTAGCACCATCGTGGTGATTGCCGTGATCGGGAGCTGCCCAAGCCATGGCATCCAGTAGGTGTTGACCGTTGCGCGATAGTTTCTGCGTGTGCCGGGCACGATCTCCAGGCTATTGATCCAGGCCTGGGCGTACTCGCCGAACGTCATCACAAGTGAAATGGGCATATAGCTGGAGTTCGGGAATAGTTCAGCGTAGCGCTGATCATCCAGAACCCCATGCTTAGCCAGGCTTATTACTTGATCGCGTAGATCGGCTGCCGCTTTAATCCCTTTTGGTGTTTGTGGGTGTGCGAGAGTCTCGCAGCGCCGCTCGCCTCGCCAGGTGAATCGAATGCGAACGGACTGGCCAACGAATTCAACTCCTGTGGGCAGGCCCATTGGCTTTCTAGCCATGCTTCATATCTCCTGATGCTATAAAAAATCCGGTTATCTATCTTGTTCCACACACCTTCGGGGATGACCCCGCGGTCTCGCTTGCCTTCCAGCGCCCGCTTGGTGGTCCCGATGATCTCGGCCATGCGGACCTCCGGAACCTTGTCGAGCTGGAATGCTTCAGGTCTTTCTTGGGCGTCTGCCATAACTACCTCCCGCTGCCCGCTGAGAGCTGCGCTGTTTTGATGATGTTCATGGGGAGTCCTTGCCGGGCAATGCCCGGGGTGTGGTGCTACGATGGCCCATTCCTATAAATGGGCAGGACCATGACCAAGCACGATATTTACGATGAGATCGAAGGCTTTCAGGTTTGGAACTACATGGAATGCGACAAGGACGAGGAAGGCCGGGAGACCTGGCGTATCAATGTCGAGATAAAGCGTGGTGGTGAAGTGGTAGTGCCGGTTGTTGCAGGTGACCGAACCTATGTTGACCGTGGCCTGGCGCAGGTGGCTGGGCGTGAAGTCGGGACCAGGCTGATTGCTGGGGCAGACCTATAGATTTTCTGTAGGCATGGGGAGCCCTTGCCGGGCCATGCCCGGGCGGTGGAATGGGGAGGATGGATCAGCTACAGTGAAATGATTGCCTGATTTGCAACTAAGGAGAAAGAAAATGGAGTTGTATTTATGGGGCGCATGGGAATCTATAAAGTCGTTTATTTACTTGGCATGGACAGCGTTTAAATGGCCGCATGCAGCGCTTATTATCAGTTATTTTTTGATATCCAATTTTAAAGCTGAGTTTCGAGGCGCGATAGGGCGACTTAATAAGTTAGGGCCGGCGGGCGTCGAGTTTGGGCCAGTCCCGGCTCCAGAAGAAATGCAGGGTGATCGAGATTTAGTAATCAAGCCTGTCGGTGTTTCAACTGGCACTCTTGTCGATGATCCCTCAACAGAGGAAAGCAAAAAAACGCCGACAAAGAAACTAGTTATACCGTTACCGCCATATGGGGTGACCCAATGTCTGGTCGATACTAAATCTAACATTCTATCTGAAATAGAAGGTATGCAGCCTGTTGAGGTAACTGAGTATTTAATTTCACGACTTGCGATGATGAGAGTTTTGTATGACTTTGAAACTATATATTCCTCGATATTCGGTGGGCAGATAAAATTTCTTAACTATTTGAATCAAAGACTTGCTACTGGATGTGCGATGTCAGAGGTCGAGGCTTATTGGGAAACTCATAAGTTACAATTCGCTCCTCACATGGACGCTTGGACAGTGGACAACTATTTGGAGTTTCTGAGGTTCAGAGGGCTGATCAGGTCTGTAGGTTCAGCAATTTTCTTAACAACCAAAGGGCACGAGTTTCTTGTCTGGCTTATGCAGTCCGGTAAATCACAGGAGAAACCTTGGTAGGCAAAAACACCAGCTCATGCCGCGGCCAATAATGCTTCGATGATACGTTTGCCGGCTAGTGGCGGCACCGCGTTGCCAGTCATGTGCATGGTCAGGCGGTGGTTGTCTGGGCGCAGTGTGTTTTCCGGGAAGGACTGTGCGGCCATGGCCTCGTCGGCTGTGATCATGCGCATCCGGTCACCGTCGACGACGGCCCATCGGTCCAGGGTGGTGATGGTACCGATCGGGCGGTCCAGGCTGCGCCCGGTGAGCCCAGACCCGGAGCCATAATATGGCATTACGAACCGCTCGCCGAACCGTTCCCGGCCGTTTTTTACGCGGGTCAGCGTTGATTCGGCACGGCCAGGCTTGATGATCGGCGACCACTTGCCTGCGTTGAAGTCGATAATTTCGCTGGCAGGTACATGTTGGTGCTGCTGGAGTTGCAGGTAGAGCGGAGCCTTGCTGCGGGAGCAGACCATGAACAGGCGAACTCGATGTTGTGGTACGCCGAGGTCGGCGCAGTCCACTATATGTGGTGCCAGCGAGTAACCCAGGCGCTGCATCGCATCTGCCCAGGCCGGGTACAGGATCCAGTCCATGAACTCAGGCACGTTCTCGATCACAGCGAAGTCAGGTCGGTTGACTTCAGCGTTTGCAACCGGTGCCCAGGCAGTTGAGCGCGAGTTGTCGTGCTGCGGGTTTCCTGCGGCCTTGCCGCGCGCCTTTGCGTGGCCCTGGCAGCAAGGGGATGCAAGCATGACTTCGTGCTTCGGCACCTGCGACCAATCAGCCTGGTGCAGGTCCTGGCACACATGCTGCGTTTCCGGGTTGTTCTTGGTGTGCCACTCTACGGCTGCCGGCCAGTGGTTGGCGGCCCAGAGAACATTGAGTCCGGCGTCTTTTCCGCCGCGGGTCCATCCGCCGAGTCCGGCGAACAAATCGATAGCAGTTGGCATTAATGAGCCTCATCTGTATGTTCACGTAAAATTAAGAGTTAGGGTGCTATGGACTTTCCCGAGGTGTACCGACTGTGTAAGAGAAGCCAGTCACTAAAGCGTGGAATCAAAGCTGTAAAAAAACGTCTAGAGAGTTCGGGCGTGCAATACATTGCGGTAGAAGAGGTGACCGTTAATTATTTTGCGGCAATTCCTGGGTATCGATTCACTACATTTGAAGGTACAGCATTCTTTCCTCGCGATCTAACAACAGTCCCTAGCTCGTTAGCTGTAACCTGGATGCGGGACGCATTTATTCAAGCAGATATAGTTGTTCCTCCTTACTATAGTATGGGGTTTCTCGGTGGGTATGCTTCGCGAATACTTTCGGCACCCTCGGAGCTGGATCGTCTCGATATAGGTAGTGAAATGCTCAGAGTTATGTACCCGTCGGATGGGCTGGCGGAACTTATCTGCGGCGTCTGGGCCTTGAGGAAAACGTATGTCAGTTTCCACAAAACACTAATTGAATCAGCTAAAGCTTATTCTGTCGGACTACATAACGTAGCTATCATAGGATTACTTCCCTGTATAGAGGGGGTGGTTAGAGCGCTAGGAGTAAAAGTAGGCCTGCGTGTTGAAGCTTCTGTAAGTATTCATCAGTTACTTAAAGTCTTTGATCGGCTTAAGTCAAAAGAACTCGATATGATGTTTGATGGATACAGCTGGCTACCAGCCGACTTGAACAGCAAATTTCTAAGTCGGTTTCATGAAAGGGTTCAGATGTATGATGGGATCTCAGCATATTTCACTACAAAGCTCTATCAGCATACGAATGATGTCAGTGATTCGACGTCATTAAATCGACACGGAATTGCTCACGGACTTTTTTACGGATATGCGACTGCGGAGAATTATCTCCGTCTCTTCAACCTTCTTAGCGCATTGTCTATGGTTGCAGCTATCGCAGAGGGAAAGGGCAGCATGTTGCATCCTGGAGCAACCGATGATTCCAAGTTGCTGACCCAAAAATTGGAGCTCTGCCGAGCTTTTGCAAGCTCGGTGAACTGATATCCATAAGGCGCCCGAAAAGGCGCACTCAGACGCATTAGCAGGCGCCGCCCTCCGTGGCCGGTGGTGGCAATTTGGTTTGGATTGGGGTATTACGAGTGACCGGCATGGAGCCGGATCAAGGAGTGAATATGAAAGTCAAATGGAAGAAAAATGATAGATTGAAGCCGCAAGTACTTATTGACAAGCTTAGAGAAATTACTACGGTTAGTAATGAAGGTCAGGTTAGTTACTCTGCTTTTGAAAAGCATGAGATAGACAGTGTTATGTTAACCATGCTGGATTTTGATGGTGATTATAGTTACTCAACCACCAGATCTATTTTTATGGAAGCCCAAGCTTCTTTTGCGAAAGGTAGTGTATTCACGAAGGATTCATTTCTTCAAGAATTGAACGCTGCTGTAATAAGGCGCGGAAGGAAAAGAGAGGACACCTATGTGATGGCTACGTCTATCTCTCTTCGGGATGGATTTCCTATTAAAGCTATACTGACGAACAAAGCAGTTATAAAGTGCTATCCAACAGGCCTGCCAAAAAAGTTTAATACTCGCGACAAGCTCAAGTGGACCAGCGATCTTGAGCCCTTGCCTAAAGGGTATAGCTCAATAACTGTAACTTTAAAATCAAAGGATAAGATGGATGCGTTTCATTCGGCAATTTACGAATTAGATTATGTGAGGGGCGTTTTCTCCCTTTTGACCAATCCGGTATCCGAATTTAATTTCGGCAAACCTAAAATCGGTTCTTTAAATCGTATACTGCTTGGAGGCTTACATTCGCTCCATCAAGAAAATGGAACGTTAGTTGATGAAAATTTGTTCTGGTATGAGAGAAATTATACGGTAATAAAGCCGACGGTTGCCAAGTCGCGAGAAGCTATGGCGAAAGTGTCTCGAACTATATTTAAAAAGGTTGGGGTACACGGAAATTCCTCAATAATTAAGTCTGCAATTGTGCGTTACGTCCGTGCATTTGATGAGCATGACAAAAACATAGTTATACTCAAGCTTTGGGCCGCGCTTGAGTCCATGGTTAGCCCTTCTGAAAATAATGCGGAGGCCATAGTTAGGCGCTGCTCTTTTATGTTTTCGGATCGGCCATATCACGCGCAAATCTTAGAGCATCTTAGGGAGTATCGTAATCGAAATGTACATACTGGCCATGAGGTGGAAAATTTAGATTACCACTGTTTTCAGCTTCAGATGTTCTTTAAAGAAGCAGTGCTTTTCTATATTAGTAATTATAATGTATATCCAACACTAGCGGACGCGAATAGGTTTTTAGACCTGCCTAGTGGATTTGATGATTTAATGTACTTGAAAAAGTCAGTTGCCAAAGCTCTGAGATATCAACGGCACTATGATAAGGATGACTAAGTCTCTGCTTTGCTCACGAACTATCAGAGATAGTGAGCATCATTGTTATTCGTTGCCGTCGTCTTGGTGTTCTTTTGGAGCGATTCGGCAAAGCCTACTTGCCGTAATTTGCGCGCCACGTTTTCAGATATCTCGAAACCATGGCGCTTAATTTTGAATAGCGGGCTGGACTTATCAGCGCCCAGCGAATGAGCGTGTGCGATCAGGCGCCAGATGGTCGCCCGGTTCTTCGTATCACCCAATTCGGCGGTGAGCTCTTCGAGCCGGTCACGCATCCCATGCCGGAAGTAGTGGCGGATCATGTCGGATGGCCCCTTGATATTCGGAGGCGCCGGCGGAAGATCCTCTGCACGACCATTCATCACCAGCAGTTGCACCGCTTCACTAACCTCCTCTATCTCATGCCAGCGCATCAGCTCATCGAGCATCTGCCGAGTGCCGTAGGGGACCGTGTGACGCAATTCCTGCTCGCCCAGTTCCTGCCGCTTATCGGCAAGCCTGGCTGTGCGTTCCTTCTGTTCGGCAGCCATGGCCTACCTCTTCGATTCCACTTGCCTGAATTGCCAGCCATGTTGGCCTGCGCCGCGCAGCGTCTATCTTGCTGATGCGCTTCACGGCGTTGCGTTGATCACTGGGACCATCCTTCAATGTGGATCTTCTTGCCGTCGGCGCGAGCCTCGAGCAGCTGGGCGCGGTTGACCGCCGCCTTCCAGGTGAAACACATCCCCATGACTTTGCCGGTGGAGCGCTCGACAACGTGATAAGCGCCGCTGCCCTTATTGATTACCTGGAAGCGAACCTCTTGCACGGGCTGCTCTTTACCGATCATGGCGTACATCGCGCTGGTGGCAATGGTTGCGCGGACACGGAGAGCCGCGAGCCCTTCGGCACGCTCTTGAATTGATGGAGGCATATCTTTTTCCTCGGTGTTTGAGTTAAGCGAGCAGCATCGGTTGTTCGGCGCGGCGTACCATCCTGACCTCTGCTGTACGGCGTTCTGGCACCCGGCGATCACGACGCATTGACTCATCACCGATCATTGCGTGGATGGCTATGAGGACCGCCAGGGCGAAGCACATCGGCGAGATGATCTGGCGGCGCATAGCCTCAGCAATCATGGCGGTCTGGCGAGTCACGCCTAGCTTGAACATGGCGCAGGAGAGGCGCTTGGCCACAGTGCAGGCTGCAACGTCGAACTGGCGGGCGATCTCTTTGGCCGTCATGCCCTGGGCCGCGGCCAGTAGGTACTGAAGCTCTTTGGGTGCAAGGCCTCTACCGAGGTGACCCTTCCATGCGCCGTTGATGATTTCGTTCATCGCTTTGACTCCCGGTTGTTTTCCCGCTGCACCCGTCACCAGGTGCAGAAGTGAAAGCTTCTGGTGTCGCTTGCCGGCTTCCCGCTACTGGCGTCGGTCGCCGGCCCATCAAATTGTTTGTCCAGCCGCGGGCCTTTCGGCTTGTTCTCCCGCTGGATAACTCGTCTTGGCGCTTTACGCTGCGCACCCGGGTCAGTTGCCAACCCTCTGAACCGTTTAGGCCGGTTCATCGCTGCCTTCCATCTGGCCGGTTGTTATCCGGCGATGAGGCAAAATTACAACTGTAAATTGTAATAAGCAAGCATTGGTTGTAATTATTTATGCAGAAAGGATGCATTTTTGTAATTTCAGGATGCATGAAAAAGCCCGCTCAATGGCGGGCTCTGATGATTTGGAATGAATTTAGAATTGGTTAGCGGGAGTACATTGCCCACCAAAACACATGGCCCAGGATGCCAAGTTGTTGCTCCTGGATCTCCTGAAATGTGTACTCCTCATCAGGATGCTCATCGCGGTTGAAGCTTCGCAAGCGAATGCCTGTGGGTAGGCGAAACAGTTGCTTAATTCTGAGTTGGCCGTTGTGATTGATGGCGTACATCTCCCCGTCAACCACGTCCTTCAGTGTATTTTTTCCAACATTGATACCCACGGTTGCGCCGTCTCGTAATACCGGAAGCATGCTGTTCCCGCTTACAACCACGCACTTTGCGTTGCTGAATTGAACGCCGTTATGCCGCAGATCCTTCTTGAAAAAGCGCAGTCGAGATCTGTCGCTTTCCTCTATGGCAAATCTTCCAGAGCCGGCCGCGAGCTCAATCTCGCGAAGAAAAGGTACGTAAACCTCATCTTCATCAAGAGGGGTGGTTTCGTCCCAGGGTTCGATTGCTTGCAGAGAGGTGTCAGTAGTGGCGCTGTGTGATTCGGCTGGCCCAGATTCACCCATCAAGTAAGCCATTGAGACGCCAAGCACTTCGCTCAGATGCTTGATACGCGGGTATCGCGGAGCTGTGCGCCCCGACTCCCATGCTTGGACCGACTGAGGGCTAACGCCAAGCTTGCGGGCTAACTCAGATTGATTGAGTCCCTGCGCTTCTCGTGCTGCGGCTATGCGTGAGGAGGTCGTAGTCATGGAAGTGAGAATACAACCAGCACTTGTAGCGAGCATTGCAATTCTCACTTGTAGAGATATTCGAAAAACTGTAACTTTGGGTTGTAATCGCAGTTTTAACGAGGATTCTATGGAACCTAATGCAGCAGAGCGTGCGGCTAAGGCAGCAGGCAGCCAGTCGGCCCTTGCTCGCGTTCTTGGCTGCACGCCACAGAACGTTCAGCGCTGGTGTGCCTCCGGGCGAGTGCCAGCGGAGCGCGTGATCTCCGTCGAGCAGGCAACCGGTATACCGCGCCATGAGCTTAGACCGGATCTATATCCAGAGGCCGCTTAGCCGTTCGTTGGGATGATTTTGTACCTGAAGAGCGAGGTCTGGTAGTGATCTGGATTAGCTGTTGATTCATCCAGTGCGCAAATAGCAGACATAAAAAAACCGCCTGGCAGGGCGGTTCAGTACAGCGTTTTAGCGAGGTCAATAATGATCAAAAACACCCCCCCAGTCAATAGTTCTGGCGATGACACGACACTTCCCGGCGAGCCCGAAAAGGTGTCTCGACACACAGTCACCAATCAATCCGCCGCGATGAATGCCGCCCTGATGATCAGTGGCCAGTATTCGCGCGCTTTTAAGTCTCAATTACGCCGGGAATGCCTCGATTACTTGAAAGCATCCCTGGCTCCTGCCCAGGATGTCCCTGCATGAGTACCATCATCATGAGCCTGTGCTGGCCGTTGCAAGGCATGAGTGGCCCGCAAAAGGCAGTCCTAATTTCGCTGGCTGACAATGCAAACGACGAGGGTGTTTGCTGGCCTTCTATTGCCCGAATCTCTGAGCGTACTTGCCTCGCTGAAAGGACTGTTCAGGCCGCCATAAAGTGGCTTTGCCAGGTGGGGATTTTGTCTGTCCGGGAACGGATGGGGCGGTCGACAATTTACACCCTAACCCCCGCATCTTATGCACCCCCGCAGGAGGCGCGCCCCGCAGCAGATGCACCATCACCCCCGCAGCTCACGACACAACCCCCCGCAGCAGCCGCACCCAGAACCGTAATAGAACCATCAAGTGAACCGTCACCTCTTGTTGGCGCCGAGCAACCAACGAAAATTTCGAAGCCGAAATGCCCAACCCAGGCAATCGTCGATTTGTTCAACGCAACGATCCCGGAGTTTCCCCGGGTCATGTTGTTGACCAAGGATCGGATTGCCAAGGTCAGCGCACGTTGGAACGAGAGCGATGTTCATCAGGATCTCAGTTTCTGGGCCGAGTACTTCGCCCTGGTGCGCTCCAGCGAGTTTCTGATGGGCAAGGTCTCGGCTTCTGGCGGTAATCCTTTCCGCTGCAACTTCGATTGGCTGATTGCCCCGAGCAACTTCGTGAAGGTCGTTGAGGGTAATTACAATGCGTGATCCCTACAGCCTGGAAGCCGAACATGGTGTGTTGGGTGCGATGTTCCTACGCCCTGAGTTGATCGACATATTGGCCGCCGACCTGGTGCCCGAGGACTTTTACTACGAGGACAACGCCGAGCTGTATCGTGGAATTTTGGCCTTGCACGGTGATGGTCATCCCGTCGATATCGTGACCGTCGGGGTTTATGTGGGGGATCTGCCTGGTGGTGCGAGTTCGTTTGCCTACGCCGCAGAAATTGCCCGCAATACGCCAAGCGTTGCAAACGCCGCTTCCTACGCCGGAACGGTTCGTGAGCGCAGCCTGGATAGGTCGATCATCGAGCTGAGCGTGCGGATCAACGACATTGCCTACGGTGACCAGCCGGCGGCTGACAAGGTTGCAGCGGTACAGGCTGAGTCCCACGCCATTGACAGCCAATCGGCAACATCCGAAGTGGTCAAGGCTGAGGACTTTCTCAACGACTACATCGAGGTGCTGCAGGCCCGGGCTGATCGTGGTGACGAAATTGACGGCCTGTCCACGGGCATTCCTGATTTGGACGAGAAGCTGCAAGGCCTCAAGCCTGGCCAACTGATCATCATCGCTGGCCGCCCGGCCATGGGCAAGACCACGCTCGCCATGAACATCGCGTCTCACGCGGCTATCCGTGATGGGAAAAGCGTAATGGCGTTCAGTTTGGAGATGGATAACACGGGCCTGATGGATCGCTTCATGGCGTCCGAAGGGCGGGTGCCCTTACAGCTGATCAAAAATGGCAAAGCGCCGAACACCCACGGCGCCGAGCTGATGAGTGCCGCCGGCAAGCTCAAGAAGTCGAATCTATTCCTGTCGGATCGCGCGTCGATGTCAATGAATCGACTGCGCTCGGCCGCTCGCCGCCATATGCGTCGGTATGGCTTGGACCTCATTCTCATCGACTACCTGCAATTGGTGGAGTCCGACTCGCGCACCTCCAGTCGTGAGCAGGAAGTCAGCCACATGACACGCACCGCGAAGCTCATGGCCCGCGAGCTGGGCGTTCCGGTGATCCTGCTCAGCCAGCTCTCCCGTAAATGCGAAGAGCGCCCGAACAAGCGTCCGCTGTGTTCTGACCTGCGTGAATCCGGTGCCATCGAGCAGGACGCGGACATCATCCTGTTCGTGTACCGCGACGAGGTCTACCACGAACACTCCGAAGCCAAAGGCATTGCCGAAATCATTATCGGCAAGGGCCGTGATATTGCCGGCGGCACCGTGCGTGCCGCTTTCCACGGTCAGTACAGCCGATTCGAACAGCTCGCAGCGGGCTGGGTTGAGCCGACCAAACCCGAAAAGGTCAGCAGCCTGGCCGGTCGTTACAGAAAGGAAAACAACTGATGGCACCGATTCGCCTGGCCGTTCCGGTCCCGGCCAATTACCGCTATGCGGTGCATTGCTGCGGCTTCAAGTTGGACATGGACGTCCTGCCTGACCATGCCGTGGCTTTGTTCGCTGATGAGGCCATGGCCAAGCGCTACGGCGATTGGATGTGGCCATCGACTTTTGAGGTCGTTGACCTACTTGCCCGAAAGGAGGGCAACGTTTGAATACCCAAATCAAAACCCTGACAGTAAAACTGTCGGATGCCGAGATTGTGCGCAACGCCAAGCTCGAGCATGTGCGTGACCTGCGCGATGCCGGCCACCCTGCATTGCACTTTCGTTTCGCCAAGAACCGTGCGCGCGGCTCTTGGTACCTGCTCCACAAGCGCCAGTGGCACCGTATCGGCGCCTTTCCTAACCTGAATACCAAGCAGGTGATCGCGGCGTTGCCGGCAGTGCGCCTGCGTGTGGCGGCGGATGGGGCGGCCAGCGTGTCGGGCTGGCTGACCGTCGGCGAGCTGCTCGACTGGTTCGGCGAGCGCATGGCCAAGTCACGGGCGCTGTCCGACAAGCGCCGCGCGGCCATCAAGTCTGCGATCAGCTGCCAGCTAAAGCCGCGGCTGAATGATTTGCTGCTTAGCGATGTCAATGCCCAGGCCCTCGACCGGTTGCTGATGTGGCCGGTGCAGGCTGAGCTGTCGCTGTCGTATGTTCAGCAGCTGTTTCGTCTGCTGGCGATGGCCTTTCGTCAGGCGCGCAAGCTGGACCTGATCCCCGCCAACCCGATGGCCGAGCTGAAGTTCAGCAACTTCACGTCGGCGCGCATTCAGCCCAAGCCCGCCCGGCTGCGTGATGTGCAGGTGCCCGAGTTGGTGGCGCTGCTGGCTGAGCGCTTCGACAGCGCGCCAGGTGACGCCATGCTGGCCTTGATGATGCTGTGCCACGGCACCCGGATCGGTGAAACCCGCCAGGCGCGGTGGGCTGACATTGCATTGCCTGAGTGTGAGTGGTTCCTGCCGGCGGAACACACCAAAAGCAAAACCGAGTTGCGCGTACCGCTGACTGATCAAGTGTGCGCGCTGCTGCGCCGTTACCGTGACCGCCAGACCGCCCAGGGCTACACAGGCGCTTTTCTGTTCCCATCGCGCCGTGGCAAGCCGCTGAGTGATAACCAAGCCAGTGCCGTGTTCACTCGGTTGGGGCAGGGCGCCTGGACCAGTCACGATTTGCGCAAGGTCGCCCGCACCGCCTGGACTGACCTCGGCGTCGACGGCCACATCGGCGAGATGTTGCTCAACCACTCGCTGGGCAAAATCGCTTCCACCTACATCAACACCCAGGCCAAAGAGCAGCGCCGCCTGGCGTTGGTGAAGTGGCACGACTGGTTAGATGCGCGTGGCTTCAAAGCTATTCACGCGCAGACAGGCGTTAGATATGAAGATTATCAAAACCTCGTAGACGCCTTGAATGGCGGGGCCTGCGAGCCAGAACCACAATTTGTTAAGGGCGAGGTTTTAAAACGTGCAGAAACGACAGGGGCCTGGCTTTAAGCGGGAGCGGATCGAGCTTGAACCCTGCTCGATCTGCAAGGGTAGGGCGGTAGTGGCGGGGGTGTTTTATGAGCTGGTTTGCACGGATTGCAACGGCTCAGGTTGGGTTGTTCAGGGGAGCAAGTTGGTGCTTTCTGTCGACGAGTTGGTCACCCAATTGAGTTTTAAATTGCAACAGGTACAGCGCGAAGTCTTGGCGTTAAAGACTCCTCCGACACCGATAGGGCCACAGAGCCAATACGAGCAACCAAACCGCCTGGGAGCAGGCGGAACAAATTACACAGGGGATTGAGAGCATGATGATTCGTAAGCCTGCAGGCCGGCCGTTAGGCGACACCGAGTATCTGTTGGAGCAGTGGGGATGGTGGAGAATGGACGGGATGGGGGTGCCTGGTTACACGTCTCCGACTTTGGCGCTGATGCGGCAGGCGGTAGCACAGGTATCAGCTAGTAAGAATTACTGCATAACAGATGAGTGGGCCGTAGCTATCGATAATGCTGTGGCTAGGCTAACTCATCGGGATCAACAGATGGGAGACGTGCTTTGGCTTTACTACGGTGAAAAGTGGCCAATGTTGCGAGTGGGGAAGTATTTCGGACTCAGTGAAGGGAAAGCACGTGAGTTGGCGAGGGCTGGGGCTGCTTGGGTGGATTGTGCTGTGAGTGAGATGAGGGCGGTGGCTTGACCTCTGCGACGCTTTCCTGACTGCTATCTGAGTCGCCCCAGATTTCCTAGACACCATCCGACTGTCTATTTATGGCCGATTCTGTTGAAAAAGTCGGCCTCGGTTTCCGCGGCCGAAAAGTACGCACCTGAGATTGAAATCTGTACTTTTGGTGGAATTCGCATAGAAGCGCGATTTCTAATCCGGTTTTGAGTACTGTCGCGCTGAAAAACGCTTTTACACAGCCTCGGCCAAAAGCTGACAGTGGCGACAGGCAGCTGCGCCTACAAGATTAGAGGCGGTTCAAGTGGATACAGATTTAGTGATGGATGGACATCCAAGAGGAACACAAGGATTATGGGACATCCGATCCTACCCTCTCTTAAAAGGAATTAGTTGTGATCACCATGCACACGGCGCGTACCAATCTAGAAAACCTCATCGTCGAAGAGCGCGCTAAGCAGGTATCTCCGGATAGGAACGAGGCAGAAACCAGATTTCATATCATCGATTACATTATCGAGCATTGCCTAGATTGGAGTCGATCGGAAATCGAGGTGGAGCGTCATGAGCGAGGGAAATTCACAGACTATGAGTTAGGATCGCCCCGGATTGCAATTCTGGAGGCTAAGCGCGAGGGCATTGTATTTGAGATTCCTGCTGGAACAAATAAACTCAAAATTGACATGCCATCGCTTTGCGCTATGAGCCCAGAGGCAAAGGAAGCTATCGTTCAAGCTCAAGAGTACTGCGGAAAACGCGGAGTGCCGATCGGCATTGTATCCAACGGACACCAATTCATAGCATTTTTAGCGTCTAGACAAGATGGTATATCAGTCTTAGATGCTGATGCGGTTCTTTTTAAAAGCCTAGATCATCTGTTAGAAAAATTCTCAGTCGCTTGGCAGCTCTTATCCAAAGAAGGACTCAAAGAAAAAAATATTGTAAGGTATCTTTCCACTGGGGAGAACGTAATCCCTCACAAACTCTCCGCAAGACTTGTAGACTTTCCAAAGATTAGATATGCGAGCGACATACAAGCCACGTTAAAGCAACTATCAGAACTCCTAATACAAGACGTTCTGGAGACGAAAGAGGTTGAAGCCCTATTCTTCAAGGAGTGTTACTGCGAAAGCGGTGCCTTATCAAAGTACGCACTTCTCAGTAGGAATATTTTGGACGCACGCTACGCGTCGATGTTCAGCACATCAGAGCCACACCCGCATACTGCTTCAGTCAAAAACAAAAAGAAAGATACATTTGCATCCGATGTCATCGCAGAAGCACTTTCCAGGCGACCAATTGTTCTGATCGGAGATGTAGGTGTAGGCAAAACTTCTTTCGTTAAAAATCTCGTCTACAACAGCGCCTATGAAGAATTTAAAAATTCCTTATATATATATATCGACCTTGGGTCAAAAGGGGCACTTACAGCAGATCTTAAAACATTTGTATTGGAAGAAATAGAGCGGCAGTTGTTCTCTGTTTACGACGTTGATCTTCACGAGGATGGCTTCGTCAGAGGTGTTTACCATCAAGAAATTTCACGTTTTGCTAATAGTGTATGGGGTAGGGCATATAAAGATGATCCCGTAAAATACGAGGAGGCGCTTCTAACTGATCTATCAAAAAAACTTGGAAGTAATGACCAGCATTTGAAAGCTTCGATTTTACATATTTCTAAAGCAAGAAAAAAGCAAATAATAATCTTCTTGGATAATGCAGATCAACGAGATTTTTTGATTCAGCAAGATGCTTTTATCATATCTCAGGAGCTAGCTAATAGTTGGGCGGCCACGGTATTTATCGCAGTACGACCTCAGACGTTTTATAAGTCAAAGCGCTCAGGGGCTTTAACTGCCTATCCTCATAAGATATTCACAATATCACCTCCTAGAGTAGATGTTGTAATCGACAAGCGACTTAAGTTTGCTCTTGATATGGCAGAAGGGCAGATACCACTAGAGACTTTAGATTTTGTGCGAGTTAATGCTAGAAGCCTAGCATGTTTTTTGAAAGCCTTAATAGTTTCTTTAGATCAGAGCGAGGCGCTTCAAGAATTTTTAGTGAATATTACAGGGGGGAATATTCGAGCGGTTATTGAGTTTGTGACTGGTTTCATTGGAAGCCCCAATGTAGATGCCGAAAAAATAATAAAACACATGGAGGAACAGGGCTCATATGCTGTGCCAATACATGAGTTCACAAAAAGCGCCTTGTTGGGTGATTTTTCTCACTACAATGCTGACACTTCGCTAGCAATGAATGTGTTTGACGTGTCATCACCAGATCGGAGGGAACACTTCCTCGTTCTCATCATGTTGTCCTTCCTAAATAATGACGGGCCGCACAAAGATAGGGATGGTTTCTGCGCGACTGCAAAGCTAGTTGGTGAAATGCAAAATTTTGGATTTACTAATAATCAAGTTGAAGTGGCGCTAAGAAAGACTACAAATAAGAAATTGATCGAAACGTCTCAGCGACTAACATTTGAAGAGGATGAGAGCGGGTTAATAGGCGAAATGCCTTCAAGTTTTCGTATAACAAGTGTTGGCGCTTACCATCTTAAACGATGGTGTGGGACCTTTACATATCTCGATGCAATGGTGTTTGATACGCCTATATTTGATGGTGACGCATTCAACTCTATGTTGCGAAAAGTTGAGTCTCTTCGAATTGAGGATCGTTACGACAGATCGATCATATTCAAAAGTTATCTTCTTCGTGTTTGGAGGGATTTTTCGTCGCCGCCGACGTACTTCAATTTTTCCGACTATGTTCAGCAGGAAAACTCAACATTTGAAAGAGTAAGAGCGGCTATCGTTAAAAATGGGGCTAAAGACTCTGGCTTTTGATTTTACTCAGTTCTAGTTCTAGGTAATATGAGGCGTTCCAGATTTTTTTGGAAAGTTTAATGTGCACTTTGGCCGTTCTCAGCCGATGATGATATCAAGGCTTATTCGCCAAATTCCATTCAGTCGTTGGTCAGGACGAATGTAAATGGATGCTCAAGTGGAGCCGGATTTCGCAATTTAATAACGGAAAAGGTCACATGGACGTCTATGTAAAAGTGGTGCTGATTGTTTCGGTTGTGGTTATCGTTGTGGTGCTTCGGTCTAGAAAAAAAGCAGCGCCCGTCGAGGCTAGTGATTGGAGAGAGGGAGAGCTAGAGCAGGTTGAGCCGGTTGAACATTCGGTGCCATTGTCGACACAGACGCCCAAGGTCAGGCTGACAGAGATCCAAAGTGTTGCACTCAATTCTGCCTCCCTTGGTTACGTGCTTTACCCAGATAGTAAGTTTCAGCGTGAAAAAGAAGAGTTAGAAACCTACTCATTCAAGACTATCGACTCACTTGTTAAAAGGGGCTTTCTTGAGTCAAACGGTTCTGGTGGGTACGTCATTACTCCGGCTGGGAGTGACATCCTTAGGAAAAGTTACGGTTATTGAAATTAATGCTTTTCCGCACGGAATAGATTTGTTTTTATAGCAGCGTGTATTGCTGTGAACGCAGCGAGACGCCTTAAAAACCCGGCCCCTGAGCCGGGTTTTTTGTTCCTAATTACAAGCCCTGCCATTGAGCAGGGCTTTTTTGTTTTCGGTCCCACGCCTGTCTCCTTGCCTAAAGCGGATGCCAGCTACGTGGAGGCCGACCTATTTGAGGACTCAAGATGAACTCCGAGCATCAGGCATTGACCGATGTGCCTTTGTGGTTGTTGGTTCTACTAAGCCTCGCCGGTTTGTCTGGAGAAATGCTTCGCGCATCAGGCAGTGACCTAGGCCTTCGCCAAATCCTTCAGCGAGTGGCACTGCGCTTTCTAGCTTCTGGACTGTTGGGTATGGCCACGTTGCTGCTCGCAATGGCCCTTTGGAACAACCTCTACCTGGCCGCCGGCTTGGGCATTGTAATCGCGGTGATAGGCGCAGACGTTGCAGGTGGCTTGCGCGCGGCATCATGCGCAGCGGCCAATACGCAGTGCCCACCACAGCATTTATGAACCAATACGGCAACGTATCTCGCGGCACGATGTTGAAGATCCTATCGGGCCTTGGAGCTGCTGAGTCTTCGAGGGGCTATCAGGCGAACGCTACCGGTAGCGCCCGAAGTCGTCGCAAGGGCAATGCTCGTAGCTTCTTCGCTGGTGAGATCGACGGTACGCAGGGTGTGTGGGAGCGCAAGTCGCTGGGTAAGGGCGATGAGGTACGGCCAGTGTTTATCTTCAGTGATTCAGCGCCCAGGTATCGAACTATTTTCCCGTTCTTCAAGATCGGGCAGAACATCGTCAACGCGAACTATCAGGCTGACGCAGCCACCGCCTGGGCTGAAGCGATGGCTTCGGCTCGTTGATGGCCGTAGTCGACGGTAAGTCAGAGAAAAGGTGAAAAAAGTGGTCTTTTCTTCGATTTCATCGCCTTTTTCGCTTGACAGGTCGGTCGATACGAAAAGACGAAGGTACTCCCGGACCCCCACCCCTCATGGGGGTAATTCGGGCCCCGCGTCTTCGCTATATATGACCCATTTTCAAAGGTTGGTTGTTGTGTAGTTATGGCTAATCAATCGATCACCCGTAAACCTGAGTGGCTGAACAAGTCGCGCATGGCGGACAGCCTCGGGATTACCACGCAAGCCTTCGATAAATGGGGGGTGACGCCCATCGCCAAGATCGGCCGAGAGTCGTTTTATGACGTGCGTTCTGTGCTGGATAACCGGCTGGTTCACAAGGGCGAGAAACAACAACCGCTCGATGACGACGGCCAACCCATCGATCCGCTGATTGAGTACAAACAAGCGCAGCAGAAACTGCGGTTGACCACTGAGCAAGCCGACGCCCAAGAAATGCGTAATCGGGTGAAAGCCAAAAAGCTGGTGCCGGTGGATTTCTGCCTGTTCGCCCTGGGCAAGTTGAGCGCGATGCTCGGCTCAACCCTGGACACCATTCACATCAAAGTGAAACGCAAGCACCCGGATATCGAGGTGCGTCACATCGAGGCTATCCAACGTGAAATAGCCGTTACGCGGAACGAAGCGGTCAACCTGGCCGACACCTTGCCGGAGCTTCTAGATGAGTTCGTCGAAGCCCTGGATGAGGGCGCTGATTGATAGCGTCCGTAAGGGCCTAAGCGGTCTCTACAAGGAACCGCCACTGACGGCGGTTGAGTGGGCCGATAAGCATTTTTACCTTTCCTCCGAGTCGTCCTATCAGGAGGGGCGCTGGACTACGGCGCCGTTTCAGGTTGCCATTCTTAATGCGATGGGCAATGACCTGATCGCTGTAGTCAACGTGCTGAAGTCCGCACGGGTTGGCTATACCAAGATGCTGGTAGCCAATAAGGGCTACAAGATCCAGCACAAGAAACGCAACGTGTTGTCCTGGTGCCCGACCGATCCGGACGCCGACACCATGATGAAGCGCCACATCGAAACGATGATCCGCGACGTTCCCCTAGTGCGCGCTTTGGCGCCCTGGTACGGGGTGAAGCACCGGGATAACACCCTGGACGAAAAGCGTTTTGATAACTCGAAAATGCTTTGGTGTCTGGGCGGTAAGGCGGCGCGAAACTACCGGGAGAAAAGCCCTGATGAAGTGATCTACGACGAACTGTCAAAGTTCGACGCTGATATCGAGGGTGAGGGCTCCCCGACGATGCTGGGGGATAAGCGCCTTGAAGGTGCGACGTTCCCTAAGTCGATTCGCGGGTCAACGCCTGGGGTGATCGTTGCCGGCGGTGAGGACGACGAGTCAGTGGGGGAGGGCTGCCAAATCAGCCGCGCGGCTGATGAGTCGCCTCACTTCCTTCGGTTCAACATCAAGTGCCCGTGCTGCGGCACAGAACAGCACTTGAAGTGGGGCGCCTTCGAAAAGCCTTACGGCATGCGCTGGAGGCTCGATGGGTACGGCCAGGTAGAAAAGGCCTGGTACTTGTGTGAGTCCGGCAACGGTTGCTCGTTTGAATACCACGAAATGATCCAGGCGTCAGTTACCGGGCGCTACATCTGCGAGCGACAAGGCATTTGGACCCGCGACGGCATGGACTGGTTTTCCGCTGATGATCAGCCCATCACCACGCCGCGATCTGTCACGTTCCACATCTGGACCGTGTATTCCGAGTTCGTTACTTGGGCTTCGGTGGTCAGCGAATGGCTGAAGGTCGGCAAGGACCGGGGCAAGCTCAAGACTTTTATCAACACCACCCTGGGCGAAGCATGGGAAGAAGACCAAGGCGAGAAACTGGAATGGGAAGTGCTGGCCAAGCGGCGTAGTAACTACCTGAAAGTGCCCGCACGGGGTGTCGCGCTGTTCGGCGGGATTGACACGCAGGATGACCGTTATGAGGGCCGTGTTTGGGCTTTCGGCGCCGGTGAGGAAGCATGGCTAGTTCACCGTTGGGTGCTGACCGGTGACCCTGCAAGCGTTGAGCTTCGCAAGAAAGTGGGCCAGGAAATACGACGCCAGTTCACTCGCGAACCGCGCGCAAACGCGCCTGATCAACGAATGGCGCCGCGCGGCGGTCAATCAGGTGCGAACCGATCCGGCAAACCCGAACATCATCATCACCGAGCAGGTTATCCCGGCCGACGTGGGTGGTAAGTGGATCCGGGAAATCGCTCTGTATGACGCCGACGGCGACATGGTGGCGGTGGCCAACTGTGCGCCCAGCTTCAAGCCTTTGCTTGTGCAGGGGACTGGCAAAACCCAAATCATTCGGATGAATTTCATCGTCGCGAATACCGCGAGCGTCGTCCTGAAGATTGACCCGGCGATTGTCCTCGCAACCCGAGAGTATGTTGACCTCAAGGTCGCGGAAGAAATTGGCAAGCTCGATTTGAAGCAATCCGTTGTGGTTGCAACCCTGAGTAGCATTGCGTTGGGAGGCCTTCAAACTATCGACGGCATTGCCCTGGGTAACCCCAACATCCCGCAAAAGGTGATTGTTACCAATATGCCTGTTGGCGGTTCTGGCGGCATGGGTATGGGCGACCTCGATGACGCTGGCGGCAAGGATGGAAAAGGTAAGGGTAAGGGCGGTCGCCGTGGTGGCCGAAGTCCAGGGCGCGGCATTGGGGCGGGCATGAAGGGGCCGGCAGTATTGGCCGTTATAGAGGCCGGTTTTAAGGTCAAAGACACTTACGACAACGCTGAAACCCAGGACGAAAAAGCCGAAGGCTATGGCGCTGCGGCTGGCGGCCTTGCTGGCACGCTCGCCGGTGCGGCGGCCGGGGCGGCCATTGGTTCGGCAGTGCCGGTAATCGGCACCATCCTAGGCGGCCTGATTGGGGGCTATCTGGGAAGCTTGGGCGGTGACGCCCTGGGCGGTGCCATCGGCAAGTCAATGTATGGCTCTGACGAAAGCAAGAAGGTCATGCCCGTGGCCGGGCCGCTGATGATGAAGGATGCCGGCAAGGACATCCCGCCAGTGTTGGGGGATATCGCCAAGTCGTTTTCCCCATCGCGTACGGGGCCGCTGATGTTGGCCAATCCCGGCCAGGGTGCTTTGCCTGCAACGCCTGGCGCGGTCAATCCGGGTGATGCTGCGCGGTCCATGATGATGCCCCAGGCCAGCACCGATGCGGTAGCGGCGCCACTTGCGGCGGCCGTGGTGGCGAAGGTCCAGCCGGCCAAGATCGAGCCCAAAGTGGACATTCACGCGCCTATCACGCTGACGGTGCAAGGCGATGTGAAGGATCCGGCCGAGCTTATGGCCCAGCTGCGGCCGCTGATAGAGCAGCAGCAACGGGAAATCGCCCAGCAGCTCGAGAACCGCAAGCTATACGACGCGCCGCACACCTAAGGGGGGAATATGGAATCACTGGCACAGCTACAGTCCGGCCTGAAGTACCTGGCCTCGGCCGGCGAAGCGGGCCGGCGCAGTATCGACGGGGTGATTGGACCGGTAAACGGTGCGATCAGCGAAATCACCGGCGCGGCCAACGAGCTGGAGGATTTGCCGTTCATTGGCCCTGCCGTGGGGGAGAAGCTTCAGCGAGTCATGCGTGGCATTGCGACCGCCCAAGCCAAGGTTGGCCAGGTGGTGGCCACCTACAACCGTGCTACGCGCGCGCTGTCGCAGATTGACGAGCGCCTGGGCACCTTGAAGGAGCAGGCCGGGCGGGCGGCTACTGCGATCAACAAGATCGCCGGCAAGATTGACCCGTCGCTGGCAAATATCCTGCCCACTGGTGCGTTTGCTACGGACGGCACGCCGGCGAAAGAGGCGGTGAAGCCGTTCCCCCATCTGCTGATCATTCAGCCGCTGGACCCGAAGGCGCAGCCGTATTACTTCAACCTTGATACGGCGGCCTTTGACTCGCTGCGCCGCTCGACTGAATACCGCTGGGCCTCCCAGGAGCGCCTGACGCGTCGGTCGGCCCAGCAGGCCGTGGGCATGGGTGACGAGAAGATCACGCTCAAGGGCGATATTTTTCCGGGCTACCGTGGCGGTCTGGAACAGCTCAACACGTTGCGCTCGATAGGCTCCCAGCTCAAGCCGTTGACCCTGACCACGGGCTATGGGTTTGTGCTGGGTACCTGGTGCCTCAAGACCATTGACGAAGATCAAAGCGCGCTTATGCAGGGCGGTATCCCCCGCAAACAGGCGTTCATCTTGGAGTTTGTGCGCTATGGCGACGACATGCAGAACATCTGACGGGGATCTGCTCGATACCATTTGCCATAACGTCTATGGCCATCTGGTGGGCAGTGTTGAGGCAGTGCTTGCGGCCAATCAGGGCCTGGCCGATGAGGATCAACCTTACCGCGCCGGCGTGGTTATCGTCTTGCCGGATTTGCCAGGCCCTGTGGATGAGCAAGTGGCCCTGTGGGATTGATTCAGTTCACGGCATCCAGGCATTCCTGGCGTTCTTTTTCGTAGCTGTCTATGCCGTTATCGAACTGCTGCTTGTTGTTGCTAAGCAGTCCTTGCCAGGACGACGCCGCGCTGATTGAAGCCTCGTTGCACATGTGGAACGGGGTAAAGAGAACGCCGAATTTCTCGCCTTCGTTCTGGAGTCCGGTCAAGTCCTGGGCCTGCTTACGGCGGGCTACAGGATCAATCTTGCCGCTGAGGATCTGCGCGTTACCGCGTTCTACCGCCGCATCCAGGCGGGTAATAAAGTCCTTTGCTTCACGCTTCGATGATTCGGCAGCGTGGCTGGTAAGTGCGACGCCGGCGAGCAGTGCGGCAAATAAAGTCCGTTTCATGGGGTTCCTTACTGGCTGAGTTGAAGGCCGGGATTCTATTGGCGGCCGTGGGCTGAGTCCATTCGGCGTTACGCGTAACGCCTCCCTTTAATTCCGCCCAGTGCGCTCTATTGGCCAATGCCCTATGACCCCGCAATTTCGAATCGTCGCGAACGGTTCCGATATCACGTCGCTGATTAACGATCGGCTTTTGCTGTTGCGTACCACGGATAAGCCCGGCATGGAGTCGGACGAGTTTGAGTTGCGCATTGATGACCGGGACGGACTGGTGACGCTGCCCAAGCGCGGCGCCGGGATCGAGGTCTACCTAGGCTATGCCGAAACGTCCCTGGTGCGCCTGGGCCGGTATGTGGTCGATGAAATCGAAGTTTCAGGTCCGCCGGACACAATCGTTATTCGGGGCAAGGCCAGCGACATGCGTGGGACCGGTAAGTCTATCCGCAGCGATAGCTGGGAGGACGTGCCGCTATCGAAGATCGTGTCTGACATTGCGGCCCGCAACAGTTGGACGCCGGCTTGCACCATCGCCACGAAGGTCGCCCGGGCTGACCAGCTCCATGAATCTGATTTTAGCTTTGTCACGCGCTTGGCCAAACAGTACGACTGTACGGCCAAGGTGGGCGACGGGAAACTGATGGTGATGCAGCGCCAAGCGGGCCTGAGTGCCAGCGGTAAGACAATTGCCGCGATCACTATCACGCGCAGCGACGTAAGCCGCTGGCAATTCCGCCTTGGTGACCGTAACGCGCACAAAACCGTGGCGGCCAAGCATCAAGATAAGAAGACAGGCAAGTTGTCTGTGGTCTCCCTGGAGAATGACGACGTACCGGACGGTCTGCCGGCAGTACACACCGACCGCCATATTCACCCTAACAAAACTGCTGCCGAATCCGCGGCCAAGGCGCGTCTCGCTGCGTTCAACCGCTCGACTGCCGGCGTGCGCCTGGAAATGCCCGGGCGCACGGATCTATTCGCGGAACGATCTATTAACGCCCGAGGCTTCAAGGTGGGGCTCGACGGCGAGTATCTGGTGGATTCCGTGGAGCAGACATTCACCCAAGCCGGCTGGTCCACCACCGTCGAGTGCAACGGCGGCAAAAAGGGCAAAGCAAAAGCCAAGGGCAAGAAGCCGAAGAAAGCCGCGAAGCCCGTCAAGGTTGTCAGCCTGGCGTAGCGACTCTTTGCACCATCCATACCCGCCGCGTGCGGGCGATTCACGTTAGGAGCTTGTATGCCAATTACTCAGCAGCAGTTGCTGCAGATCCTCCCGAACGCCGGCCGCCAAGCCGGCGTTTTTGTTTCTGCCCTGAACACGGCCATGAACCGTTACGGCATTGTCGGCGCAAGACGCGCAGCCGCATTCATCGCCCAGGTCGGGCATGAGTCAGGCCAGTTGTGCTACGTGCGCGAGATTTGGGGGCCGACGGCGCAGCAGGCCGGCTACGAAGGCCGCGCCGACCTCGGCAATATCGTGCCGGGTGATGGCTCCAATTACCGTGGTCGGGGCCTGATCCAGATAACGGGCCGTGCGAACTATACGGCGTGCGGTGAGGCGCTGGGCCTGGACTTGATCAATCAACCAACACTGCTGGAGCAGCCGCAGTACGCCGCGATGTCGGGGGCCTGGTTCTGGTCTACCCGTGGGCTGAACACCCTGGCGGATCAAGGGCAGTTCGTGAAGATAACCCGGCGCATCAATGGCGGGCTCACCGGGCTGGACGATCGTCAGGCGCTATACGACAAGGCGCTGGAGGTGCTGGCATGACGCCGGGACAGAAGCTGGTATGCCTGATATCGGCACTGGCCATTGCTTGTTTTTCGACATGGAGGGTGCAGGACTGGCGCTACGACGGGAGGCTGGCGAGGCAGGCAGCCCAATTCCAATCCGACCTGGGCCTAATCAGTGCGGCAGCTGCCAAGCAGGCGCGCGATGATACGGACAAGCGCCTGACGCTCGAGCAACTGCTCGCCGGCCAAGACCAACAACACAGCAGAGAACTATCCAATGTCCAACGCAACCAGGCTCGCCTGCGTGACCAGCTTGCTACTGCTGATGTGCGGCTGTCAGTCCTTCTCGACGCCACGGATTCAGCCAGTGGCTGCGACGTGCCTACCGCCTCCGGCGCCGGCGGCTTGGTTCATGCAACCCGTCGAGCCCAAATTGACCCAGCGCATGCTCAACGAATTATCGGCATTACCGACGACGGCGACCAAGGATTGATCGCGTTGCGGGCGTGCCAAGCGTACATCAGGGTAATTGCCCGCTGACCTAAAAACCGCGGCCGCAAAAAATCAGAATGGCCTCAATGAAAACCTCAATTGCAAAGGATTGCAAAAAATGACAACCCCAATCGTTCCATGGATGGGTGGCAAGCGCCGCTTGGCTGATCGCTTGATCCCTCTCTTCCCTCCACATGAGTGCTATGTCGAGGTCTTCGCCGGCGGCGCCGCCCTTTATTTTATGCGGCCCCAGGCGGCCCCCGTTGAAGTCCTCAACGACATCAATGGCGACCTGGTTACGCTGTATCGGGTGGTGCAGAACCATCTCGAGGAGTTCGTGCGCCAATTCAAATGGGCGCTCAGCTCCCGGCAGGTGTTTGAGTGGCAGAAGATGACCCGCCCTGAAACCCTCACCGACATCCAGCGCGCCGCTCGGTTTTTCTACCTGCAACACCATGCCTTCGCCGGCAAGGTCACCGGGCAGACGTTCGGTACGGCCACCACCGGGCCTGCCATTAACTTGCTGCGGATCGAAGAAAACCTCTCGGCCGCTTGGCAGCGCCTGTCGGGCACGTACGTCGAAAACCTCCCTTGGCTTGAATGTGCTGAACGATACGATCGACCGCACACCTTCCATTACATGGACCCGCCTTACTGGCAGACCGCCGGATATGGCGTGGACTTCCCCTTTGAAAACTATGAGCGGATGGCCGACTTCATGCGCCGTTGTAAAGGCAAGGTGATGGTGAGCATCAACGACCATCCTGATATCCGGCTGGTTTTTGAAGGGTTCCACTTCGAAACGCTGGACATTCGGTACAGCACCACCAATCAGCGTCAGGGAAAGGCCGAGGTCAGTGGCGAGCTCGTGATTATGAATTGGAAGCCCTCCGACTTAGGCGGGCTGTTTTAAGGGACCGGTTGTATCAGCTTGGGCCCCTGGTTCCGCACATTGCCCACGGCGGTATCGACCTTGAACCATTCGAAAGCCTCGGCCGGTTCGCCCTGATGCAGCACCATCTGCTCGGCGCGCTCTTTGGGCGTGGCCGGGTCCAACCATTCACGAGCCAAGTCCGGCGTCAGCACCACGGGCCGACGGTCGTGGATGTCCACCATGCCGCCGGCGCTGTCGGCGGTGATGATCACAAAGCCGTCATGCTCGCCAGGTCCTTCGTCCGCGTCTGGCAGTTGGCCAATGGCCGCGCACAGCACTGGCGCGCCGTCCCGCCGACGGATCAAATACGGTTGTTTCTTCGGGCCGCCTTCGTCCACCCATTCAAACCAATTGTCTATGGGTGTGATTACACGATGCGGCCAGATCGCCCGGAAGAAAGGGCCGTGGGCAACCTTCTCGACACGGGCATTGATCGGCGCGGCACGATCCTTCGCCCAGTGCGGCCGCCATCCCCACCTTAGCTGGTCGGCGTGCAGTAAGTCTCCCTGCAGGTGAAGCAGCGCAACCTGTGTTGTCGGCGCGACGTTGTAGCGCTCGATCGGTTGATCGCCCACAGAGTTGGCCAGAGCATTAGGCATGCTCAGCGCTGCAACAAAGTCATGGATGCCGCGGTACTGCGTCAATCTTCCGCACATGGTCGTCTCCGCTCGTCGGGGATGGTGAACCCCCAGGATTCGGTCAGTATCTACAGGGTAAACACTGGGCAAGAGCATTCGTCATGACGATCAGTAATGGGCAAGGCAATGCATTAGAGGGATCAACCCCGTCGAGCATTCGGGCAGCGACCGGATCTCTATCCCCTCAAGAGCGGTACGACACGAGCATGTCCGCTGCGAACGTTTTGAGGTCGCATGGACTTATTGATGCGGCCGGTTGGATCGACCTGTCAGATAGAGCTCTGACTGTATACGCAGACGAGCTAGGTTGAAGGCTCTTTTAGATTTTTCAGCTCCATCAGCAGTCGCTGGTTCTCTCTGAGCAGGTGGTCGCGCTGGCCGGTAACCAGATCTATGGGACGAAAGCTCACGTTGTCAGGCGCCTGATTGGTCACGGTTGAACTTCGCCCGATGGCTTCTCTGAGAGCCGCCTCTGCTGATGCCTTTCCGGTGGCGAGCAGGTCATTCATCTGCACCAGGCCTGCGATGTTGGCCCGCGCCTTTCTGAGCATCGATTCAGTCTCGACGAGCTCGTCCTCAAGTAGGGCGCACTGGTGTTGGTACATTTCGAGTGGTGTGGGGCAGCCAAGCCACGCGGAGGTGTCTTCGTCGATATTCATAGTGGGTTAACTCAATTACTGTATGCGCATACAGTAGTTGAGGTTTGTCTGGTGTGCGATTTGAGGCGACGGGAGGCTATCCGTCAGGAGACATGAGCACAGCCAGTGTTAGCTTGATGAACTCTTCGTTGTCGTCGATGGTATGCAGCGCACCCCGAATATTTTCTGCGACCTCAGCGGAGCCACGCTGCTCAACCCAGTTCGATAGCTCCATGATGGAAGCCTCAAGGGCCAGCTGGTTTTCGTAGAGCTTGGACAGAAGGGAGGGGAGTAGGTCTGAGTTTGGCATCGGCGTTCCTCTGGCGGAGTGAAGAGCTTAGCAGTCGGTTCTTTGAGCAGTTGTGTTCGGTCGGCAGGACGCCGTGGGAGGGATGGATTTCGTACCAATTTTTGTACCACTGACCGCGTTCCGCTATCGAATGGTGTGTATCCCAAAGTGGAAAGGCCCTGTATTTGCTGGGCCTTGCTACTTTGTAAAACTCTGGAAAACACAAAATTAATATTAGGAGTATGGATCAGAAACTGTCGAATGTTCTTCTGGAACCAGACGAAAGTGCTTAAAAACTAAGAAAAAAAAGGATTTATTACGGGCAATAAAAAGCCCTGCGATAAGGCAGGGCTTTTTCAGTACACCCGGTTATTAAGCGTGCAGGGTCTCTGCGGCGTACAGGGTGTTTTCCAGCAGGCAGGCGCGCGTCATCGGGCCGACACCGC
>Ga0157373_10000608_pt1 | contig 27924 bp, 21 predicted proteins | sample C65metaG_FD_113460 | JGI IMG/M metagenome (GOLD analysis project Ga0157373, IMG submission 113460) | Corn rhizosphere microbial communities from Kellogg Biological Station, Michigan, USA - C6-5 metaG | ecosystem: Host-associated > Plants > Roots > Rhizosphere > Soil | place: USA: Michigan... | reverse complement strand
GCACTTCGGACGGTGGGACTGACGAAAAACAACGTCGTCTACACCCAGGTTTATCTCGAAGATATAAGCAAGTATGGCGAGATGGACCGCGTGTTCGGACAGTACTTCGCGGATCCGCGTCCTGCGCGAGCAGTTCTCGGCGTCGCAAAAATTCCTGGGTCAATCATTCAGATCAGCGCGGTTGCTGTGCGCGATACAACCAACCGAAGTGCGGTCCGTCCTGCGAAACACCAAGTTGATGATTCCGCCTCGCCTGGAATTCTCACCCGCGACCGTCTATTTGTGTCAGGCATGCTCGGCACAGATGAAAACGGAAAGGTTCCCGGCGATCCCGCTGCGCAGGTCGATTTCGCGCTCGACAGGATGAAAGCAGTCCTTGAAGCCGCAGGTTTAAGTCTCGGCCACATGGTGTTCGTCAACCCATATCTCACATCAGATATTCCCGCGCGAACGATGAACGAACACTACGCAAAGCGTTTTGAATTCGGCAACACTCCGGCACGAGCGACGATCGAAGTGTCGAGTCTGCCGCATGGCGCGCACATCGAGTACACCGGCGTTGCGGTGCGGGATCTGAAACAGAGGCAAGCTGTCCGCCCCAAGAACATGCCTCCAAGTCCTACGGCCAGCCCATGTGTTTTTGCGGGAGACACGCTTTACTGCTCTGCCAAAAGCGGGTTCATACCTGGCCCACATGGCGGTGTTTACGCCGCTACAACCCCTCACCAGTTACGGCAGACCATGCGCAATCAACTCGACAACTTGGAAGAGGCGGGAATGGATTTCGCACAAGTTGTCGAGACGGATGTTTACCTCGACAACTTAGGCGATCTGGCTGCTTTTGATGAGGTCTATCCCCAATATTTCAGTACGCCTTTGCCGGCGCGAACGGTCATCCAACAAATTGCGCCAGCTGACCGCAAACCGGACAAGGACGATCATTATCCTGACCTCGAGCAGGTGTCACTGATTGCGGTGAAAAAGAATTCGCGTCAGTAGGTAGAGTGCTCGCACGAATCGTGGACTCTGGCCCTGCGGCAGAACACCGCCCCGTAAATTTGGTTCGAGTCACTTCAAACAAATCACGGTATCCCATCATGATCGGCTCCCGGAATCTTCTTTTGAAACCCACACAGATACTCTCTGCTTTGAAGCAACTTTCTGGCGATGGCATTTTGCTATTGCCCCTGTCACTTTTGGTTGAATGTATTGGTCGAAATATAAGAAGAGTCGATCATCGTTTTCTATATTGGACCACCGTCTCATCATCAAGGAGCGTCATGAGTTTTTGGGGAGTCGTTTTTTGCGCGATACTGAGTAGCCAGTTCATGGCAGCTCAGGCCAAAGAAGAAAAAACTCCACCGACACCGCTGCTCGGATATAGCTCACAATCATCGGAAAAAGAACAAGGATGGGAGCAGAAATTCCGAGACGGCATTGTTCCGGCCAACATTCGCGAGAACATGAGGCGTCTGAGTGCTAGACCGCATCATGTCGGATCTCCTTACGACAAAGATAACGCCGAATGGATACTTTCAAAGTTCAAAGAGTGGGGGTTTGACGCGCGAATTGAGACTTTCAATGTGCTGTTCCCCACTCCCAAGGAGCGGGTTGTCGAATTACTGGAGCCAACAAAGTTTTCAGCGAAGCTGCAAGAGCCCGTGCTGCCTTCCGACGCAACCTCCAGCCAAACTGCACAGCAACTCCCAACGTACAACGCGTATTCCATCGATGGTGACGTCACCGCCCCCCTCGTTTACGTGAACCATGGCAATCGTGAAGACTATGATCGCCTGGATCGTCTCGGAATTTCGGTGAAAGGCGCCATCGTAATTGCGCGTTACGGCGAAGGATGGCGTGGAATAAAGCCTAAAGTTGCCGGCGAGCGTGGGGCCATCGGTTGCATCATCTATTCTGATCCAAAAGGCGATGGCTATTATCGAGGCGACGATTACCCCGAGGGCGGCTGGCGTCCACGCTTAGGCGTGCAACGAGGCAGTGTGATGGACACTGACTACCCTGGTGATCCACTCACACCTGGTGTAGGCGCAACGGCCGAGGCAAAAAGACTCACGATTAGAGATGCAAAGACCATCACGAAAATTCCGGTGCTTCCCATTTCGTATTCAGATGCGGTTCCGCTGCTGTCCGAGCTTCGAGGGCCGGTTGCGCCCGACGAGTGGCGGGGAGGCTTGCCCATCACGTACCACGTCGGTCCCGGACCAGCCAAAGTACACCTCAAAGTTTCCTCTAACTGGGAGATGAAACCGATTTATGACGTCATCGCCACACTGCACGGTTCTGATGACAACGAATGGGTACTGCGCGGCAATCATCACGATGCCTGGGTGAACGGGGCAGACGATCCGGTTTCCGGCCAATCGGCGCTACTCGAGGAGGCGCGAATGCTTGGCGAGTTGCACCGTCAGGGATGGCAGCCCAAGCGCAGCATTATTTACTGCGCATGGGATGGAGAGGAACCCGGCTTGCTCGGTTCTGTGGAGTGGGTGGAAACTCACGTCGATGAATTGAAAAAGCACGCCGTTGCTTACATTAATTCTGACAGCAACGAGCGCGGTTTTCTGGGGGCTGGCGGCACCCAGGACTTGCAGAGTTTCATCAGCAGTGTTGCCCGTGACATCCGAGATCCGGAAACAAATATGTCTGTATTTCAACGCTCACGGTTGAACAGCATCGTGCATGCAAAGGATGCGGAGGAACGCAAAAACATTCGCAGTCACAACGACTTTCTGCTTAGCACGTTAGGAGATGGGTCCGACTATACTGCGTTTCAAGATTATGCCGGGATATCGACTCTCAGCGTGGAATTCGGTGGGGAGAATGACGGCACCCAATATCATTCGATCTACGATGATTTCTATTGGTACACACGCTTTGTAGATACCGACTTCGTGTACGGACGCGCACTGGCACAAACCATCGGCACTGCAATCATTCGATTGGCCGATGCGGACCTGGTCCCGGTTGATTACTCTCCCCAGGCGGAAGCCATTGCGAAATACGAGGCTGAGCTGGAGAAGATATTAAAAGATAAGCAAGACGAATTTACCGAGCGCGATCTCGAACTGCATGAAGGCGCCTTTGCAGCGGCGAATGATCCCCGTAGGCCCACTGTGCCCCCGCCAGTAGAGGTCGTTCCTCCATATATGAATTTTGCTCCCATGAAGAATGCTATCGAGCTGCTTAAGAAGAGTGCTGAACGGTATTCGAAAGCATTGGCTGCATGGCAGAGAGAGGGTTCGCCGGCAGTTTCCGTGGACAAGTTGCAGGCAATCAATACAGACCTGATCGCTGTCCCTCGGTTATTCCTGAGCGAGAAAGGCCTCCCCGCGCGTCCTTGGTTCAAGAACCAAATCTATGCCCCTGGGGCGTACACGGGCTACGGCGCTAAGCCGATTGCCGCTGTGCGCGAATACATGGACGAGAAGAAGTGGAAAGAGGCGGATGCGCAAATTCCCCAAGTCGCACAAGTGATCGAGAATGTTGCCGGCGGCATTAACAAAGCCGCCGCTGATTTAGAGAGTCTCACACGAGAGCACTAAAATTGGATCCGCGATCGCGTAGAACCCTGTTGTTCGCGGATACCTTATCGTCGATGGACGCAGGGTCACCGCTTGCTTGAAAGCGTGTATCGCGAGTTCAGATTGGCCCAGTTCCTGATCGCTAAAACAGTGGCAAGATTGGACAAGTATTCGGAATTGTTCGGCGCGAGTGCTACAGCGGCGCGTAGCTCGGATTCTGCTCCCGCAAGGTCGCCTGCGTGAGCAAGCTGTAAATCTTTATCCGAATGTGCCGTTGCGATATTTTGGTCGGCGGCGTAAACAGCAGGCGAATCGAGCAGAGCTGTGCCGAGAACTAACGCTGTTACGAGAAATCCGCCGGCGGCCATCCGACAGCTAAAACTGAAGAACCTTTTTTCACGCACTGCTACCCACGAGTCAAAGACGTGAAAGCAGTACAGCGGAAAGGGCCGACGATCGCCTGAAGGCCTGTGCTCGACGTGACTTTCCGGCTTCAGCTCGCAACCTGGGTGTCGTGCTTTCGCTCGTCCACGCTTTATTGTGCTTCGACGCGAAAACTTTATCGCGAATTGTAGCCCAGAGCGCCAGTTTGTCGTAACATTCCTACACTCACAACTCAATTCCGGATCTAACAATCAGTTGCTGTTGAAAAAATATCAAGGAGGCAAGATGGCGTCAGGAATCAAGGGCCGAAGGGATGAGGTCTGCGCTCGTATCGCGCTTTTGTTTGGGATCGCAGCCCTCTGGACATTTTCAGCTGCACACGCCCAGACCATCGTGGTCGATGCTGCGCCCTCGCACGTCGTCAACACCTTCAGTCCTGCCCGCTCTTTGGGTGCGGCAATTGATCGACTGAGAACTGGAACGCCGGACCATTTGCTCACCGACCCTGTTCTCAAGGAGATTCTTGGAGCAGGGTGGCAAACCGTGACCTATCGGCAAAACACCGAATTAATGGTCGAGGCATGGCACTGGAACCCACACGGTCACTGGAGCGATCCGGGAAAGCAGCAGGGATACTTTGTGGGCGACGCGGAGCCGACCGCGGAGATGATTCGACATTCGTGGGCAGCGCCACTCCCGCACCGTGGGTTCAGTCGTGGCGACGGAAATGGCTGGTCCCGCCTTACTGACGGAGACCCGAAGTCCTACTGGAAGAGCAATCCGTACCTTACAAAAGCCTTTACTGGCGAAGACGATTCGCTGCACCCACAGTGGGTGATGATCGATCTGGGCAGCAAAGTTCCCCTCAACGCTATACGGATTGCCTGGGCGGAGCCTTACGCGAAGCATTACTCGGTCCAGTTCTGGACCGGAGACCTTGAGCCCTTCTACGACGGCACCACCAAGGGCACTTGGCAAACTTTTCCGTTGGGCACAATAACCCAAGGCAAGGGTGGGATCACTACGCTCAAGCTGGTTTCCTGGATGATCCCCGTAAGATACCTCCGCATTTGGATGACAGAGTCTTCTAACACCTGCGACAGCCACGGTTCAGCCGACAAGCGAAACTGTGTGGGTTACGCAATCAATGAACTCTATGCAGGTGCGCTTTCGGCAGACGGCCAGTTTAACGATTACGTCACTCATTTCCCCAGCCGCAATCAGACTGTGACCTGGCCTTCCTCGGTTGACCCCTGGCATGCAGCCACTGATATGGACGAATCCAGAGGAGACCAGGTGGGATTCGATTTCTTCTTTACCAGCGGGGTCACTCGCGGACTTCCCACTATGGTTCCGATTGCGATGTTGTATTCCACGCCCGAAGATGCAGCGAACGAGATTGCCTATTTGTACAAACGCCACTATCCGATCTCCTGGATCGAAATGGGCGAAGAAGCGGATGGGCAGCACATGCTCCCCGAAGATTACGGCGCGTTGTATCTGCAATTCGCCACCGCGATTCATCGGTTGGTTCCCGAGGCGAAGCTCGGAGGACCTCCCTTCGAGGGAACGTTTGATGACGTGGAAGTATGGCCGGACGCAAATGGAAAAGTGTCATGGCTGGGGCGCTTCGTGGACTACCTCAAAGCCCACGGCCGGCTCAACGACTTCACCTTCTTCTCGTTTGAGCATTATCCCTATCAGGACAAGCCCAACTATTCCTGGGCCGACTTGTATCCGGAGCCTGAATACGTCAGTCACATTGTTCAGGTCTGGAAGGACAACGGCTTGCCTCCAAACATTCCTTTCTTCATGACCGAGGGCAACATCGGAGGCGGAGCTGGCGTGTCCACAGTGAAAGGCGCGTTGTGGCTGGCTGATTATGTCGGATCGATGATGACTGCTGGCGCCGGGGCTACTTACTATTTCCACTACATGCCTTCTCCCGGCCGCTACAACAGCGCTTACCCGCTTCTTCTAATCGATGAAAACTACAACGTGACAGCCTACCCCCCGCAGTACATGGCTTCACAGGTAATCACGAAAGAATGGGTACAACCCATCGATGCTCCGCACAAACTGTTCAAAGTTTCCAGCGATGTGACCGACGCTGCGGGAACGCTGCTGGTCACAGCCTATGCGGTCGAGCGTCCAGATGGACAGTGGTCGGTGATGCTGGTCAACCGCGATCAGCACAACGACCACATGGTGAAGGTGGTTTTCAACGATCCGGAATCCAAGCGTGACCGCCATTTCTCGGGACAAGTAGATCGGATTACTTTCGGGTCCGCCGAATACCAGTGGCACCCAGAAGGGGAACGTGGTCACGCAGACCCCGATGGTCCACCCTCACGGTCGCAGGTAACCGGGGGTGCAGAGACACTTTATAAACTTCCGATGGCATCTATTACCGTCCTGCGCGGCTCCATCGTAGGACAGTAAATATCTCGGAAAAGTACGGGATTCAGGGCGGCTGGTCGGCCACACGGCAGATCGCCGGACAAGAGGGCAGTCTGAATTCCATGGAACCGTCCTCGTGTGAGATGTAACAGAAGAAGGCCTGGCTGTCACATTTTTTGGTGACTTAGAAAGCGATACATCGAGACCGTAAAAAAATAAACCTCGAACAAGGACAGACCCCACTCGCGACCAGTCTTAACCTGCTACTGGTCACTCAACAAAACGGCGTCGACGCAGTGGGCGCTAAGCACTTCGTGCGCGCGATAAGAGATTTTTATGTTTGTAGCGCAGTGTCGTCCGATTGGCGATACGGTGAATGCGATATTTTGGGCTCGGGGTATCAACTTTATATACCGGTCGCGTAATGGCTAACAAAAATCACAATCCTGCTGAGCTTGTTCCAGTTTCAGTTGCATCGCAATACAATTGTGACCGGTCTGCGTTTGTGGGGGAAGGCAACTCATGATTTCTTTACTGGGGTTTACTCAGCGTCGGATAACCTCGTTGGTGGAGATGTTGCGTAGTCATTGGTTGGTGCTCTCTATCTTTCTACTGTCCACGGCGCTGGCCCAGGCTCAATTCATCGACAATTTTGATGGTCCTTCGGTGCAACTCGACCCCGAAGGTATCAAGGGATGGCTTTTTCGTGCCGGCGACGGTACTGCCACCATGGACTTACGCCAGGGAGGTGACGGCTACGCATCAATCTTTGTGGATGCTACTACGGACAAGCGTGGGATCTGGTGGGCGCTGATTGAGCGCAAGGCTTCCGATCACATGGATCTGAGTTTGATGCAAAAGCCCGGGCATGAATTCCGTATCGAGGCGCGAATCCGAGTGAGCCACGCGCCACGGAGGGTGAACCTGCAAGTCGCGACTCAACGCAGCACTGATTATGACGCCAACCTGATGGAATACGACATCGCGGACTCGACCAACTGGCACGTTATCAGCATGACGACGCGCGGATTTGATGCTCGCCCTGGAGACACGGTGTTCGCACACATGGCGCTTATGGATTGGGGTCTGGAGAAATATCGCGTAGATGTGGATTACATCAAGGTGGACATGGTCGATCCCGCCACTGCCGGCCCGGACAGGGGAGATCCGATCCCGTACCATCCGCCGGTAGCGGACGTGGGCAAGTTTTCAGAGCATCTCAACGTGACGCAGGACAGCATGATCGATCTCGTCGATACGGATGTCAGCGAGAATGACTGGTCGGTTCAGGATAAAACTCGCGGCAAAATCAACCTCGTTGCCGTAGATGAGAGTCACCATGGAATTCTGCGCTGGGACTTGAGTCGATTCGCCGGAAAGAAAGTTGCCGACAATGGCCTGCTGGAACTGACGACGTACTCGATTCAGCGCAAAGCCGAGTATGTGAAGGACTTTGGCCTAATTCGTGTCGTCGAGATTCTGGGCGGGGACCCGATTTGGGATCAGAACACCGTAACTACCGACAGCTTTTGTAATTACGAACCGCTCAACCGTGTACTGAATACCCAAATGATTATCGATTGGCCGGTAACACCGGGAGACGGCGCGAAGACCTATCTGACGATTTCAAAAACGGTCTTGCAGCGAATGATTGACGGAAAAACTCACGGCATTGCCATTAAAGCGCTTGGCGCAATCGACGCTTCGTTTTATTCGATGGAAAACGAGGAAGGCAAATACGGCGCCCGGCTTCACTTCAACATCCAAAAGTAAATCGCCGGATGCAGTACCTGCTTACGGCTTCTTGCCTGATTGAGTCTTTTGATACCGCTCCAGCCCGACATTGTCGAGGTACTGCATTGCGGCTTTTGCAACTTCCTCGGCATGCTCCCGTGGAACTACGATGACTCCGTCGCCATCGGCCATCACAACATCACCGGGGCGAACCAGCACACCTCCCAAAGTAATCGGACGGTTGACAGACTCGATTTCGTTACGCCCTGGGCGAAAGCCTCGACCCATCCTCTTGTAGTATGCCGGAACCTTGTGAAAGATAATTTCGTCGCTGTCCGCCAGCCCGCCGCTGGTGATGACACCGCGCATCCCCAGCTTTTGCCAGTCAAGAATGTTGGTCGAGCCAATACTGCGAGTGTCGTTGTCTCCCTCGGCGTCAATCACCAGCACCGACCCCGGGAACAATGCGTCCATATAAGGCTCACCGGTGATGTTGTCATACCAATACTCAACGTCTTTATCGGTGGTTTTTGCCAGTCGTTTGTTGGTGGGAACGTAGCGGGCAGTGACCGCGATCCCGACGATGCGATGAGTAAAATTTTCGGTGTCTTTCCAGAGGGGCCGGATGGATTCATCGACAATACCGATGTCCTGCAGACCAACTGTGTCCATGCCATCAGACACATCAGAGACTCGCAGCGGCTCATACAATTTCAAAATGCGCTGGTTCTCTTCCTGTGAATATTGCTTATAAGGAATGAACAACTGCACCTGACTGGGAACAGTTTTTGGGGCTAATTGCGCCGGCGGCTTTGCTGGTTGCTCATTCTGAGCAAACATTGGCGAGGTTAACGTCAGAAACCCTAATAGGCATAGTCTGAGGCGAACGTGTCTCATGCTCAAATCCTCCGGCGAATAGAATCAGTCGGTGCATTATAGCCGAGTAGAGGATTGTTCCAGCGCGCAGATCGTCACGCAATTTGACGCAGCTGTTGGCCGCGCATTTCCGCGGGAGGGTCTAGTGATTGACGCCACTTCTCGGAATTATAACCACGTCGGCAGTTGTGGAGGCATTGTTGAGCACACGGTGAAACATTCTCCGCTCTTCTAGTTCACCTGTCCCATATTCTCAGCTGCAATTTGCTGTAACGTCGGGTGATAGTCACAACCTATAATAAGCGCGAAGTGTAACTTTCCTTTATACCCGGAATCTTACAGGGGTTGTAACGCGTCCACGCGAAGCCGCCTATGGATTCACGAATTGAAAGCAGAAAGTTCAAGCGCGTCAGCCGGCGCGAGCTGTTTAAACTCACTCCGGTGATTGCTCTCGGTGCGTTTGCCATTCCGAAATTCCAGGCGCCTTTACTGAAAGCCGGACTCGGCTTCAGCGACTGGGCCGCGTCTTTACTCTTCCGCCGCGGGCATCTCGCGCCGACATTTGCCACCACCGAACTGACTGCCTTCGAAAAATTTCCCATTAACGACTACGACGTGGACGATCCCGAAGTCGATCTCGATCACTGGAGCATCGACGTCGGCGGCGCCGTCCAGAGGGCAGGGAATTACTCGCTGGCGCAGGTTCAGGCTCTGCCCAAGATCACGCAGAATACCCGTCACGTCTGTGTCGAAGGATGGGACGTGATCGGTAACTTCGGCGGCGCGCGCCTGTCGGATTTTCTGGCAATGATTGGCGCGGATACGACTGCAAGATTCATCGCCGTGCAATGCGCCGACGAATATTACGAGTCGCTCGACATGGCGACGGCGCTGCATCCGCAAACCTTGCTTTGTTATGAGATGTACGGGCAGCCGCTGACGCGCGAGCACGGCGCGCCGCTGCGTCTGCAAATTCCGACCAAAATCGGTTACAAGCAGGCAAAATATCTCACCAGTTTGAAGGTCACAAATGTGCTGGAGAAGGTCGGTTACTGGGAAGACCAGGGCTACTCAAATTTTTACGGACTGTAGTTCTACCAATCGAAGAATCGACAAACGCCATGGCGACGCGAGTAGTTGAAATCGAAGAGACGAAAAACGGCGAGATCACCCAGGCCGTGTACGAGCATCCGTTCATCGTGCGCTTGTGCCACTGGGTCAATGCGGTCGCGCTGTTTGTCATGATCGGCAGCGGGCTGCAGATCTTTCGCGCTTTTCCCAGCTTCGGCGCCAAAATTCCGCAGGAAGATTTGATCAACTGGCCGAAGTCACTCGCCATCGGTGGTTGGCTGGGCGGCGCGCTGCAATGGCACCTGACGTTCATGTGGATCTACATCGCCAGCGGGCTTGTGTACGTCGGCTACCAGCTTTTCAGCGGGAACTATAAGCAGATTTTGTTCGTCCCCCGCGATGTTCCCGGTGTCTGGCCGATGGTACGGCATTATTTCTTTTTCGGCCCCAAGCCTCAGGCGAAAGAAGCGTACAACCCGCTGCAGAAGCATGCTTACACGTCGGCCATCGTGCTCGGAGTGCTCTCGGTACTGACCGGCCTTGCCATCTGGAAGCCGGTGCAATTCTCCTGGCTGGCATGGCTGATGGGCGGCTTTCATTACGCGCGGCTGTGGCACTTCATCATCATGTGGGCGCTGATCGCGTTTGTGTTCGGGCATTTGATCATGGTCATCCTGCATGGCTGGAACAATTTCATTTCCATGCTGACAGGATGGAAGAAGGATCCGGATTACCGGGCCGACTAAGCGGGTTGTTGCATTTTCACTTGAAGAGGGCTGATGCAGGAAGCAGCAACTTCGCAAGCGGCTTCGCCGCAACCCGGGAACGAAGCCGCGCTGATCGCGCGTATTCAGAACGGCGAGCGCGAGCTCTTCTACGAACTGATTCAGCCGTACGAGCGCCGGGTTTATGCGGCTGCATTCGCCATTTTGCGAAACGAAGCCGACGCGGAAGATGCAGCCCAGGAAGCGGTGCTGAAGGCTTTCCGTTATATCAAGCAGTTTCGTTCGGAGGCGAAATTCAGCACCTGGCTCATCCAGATCGCGATCAATGAGGCGCGCATGCGCAGACGAAAACAGCATCCGGAGTTGATCGAGCCGATTGCCGATCGTCAGGACGATTCCGGCAACTACGTACCGCGCGATTTCGCCGATTGGCGCGAGATCCCTTCGGAGACTCTGGAACGGAAAGAAGTTCGCGAAAAGCTGGCCGAAGCACTGGCCTCGCTAGGCCAGATTTATCGCGACGTCTTCGTGCTGCGCGACATGCAGCACCTCAGTATTGAAGAAACGGCGGCAGCGTTAAAAATCTCAACCGCTTCCGTGAAGACGCGCCTTTTGCGCGCGCGGCTCATGTTGCGCGACTTGCTTTCTCCGGGATTGGGCGGCGCATGGCTGAGCCAGGCGTTCGGAAAGGGGACGAAACCATGGTAGTCAGTTGCGAAGAGGTCTGGCGCGAGGTTTCGAACTATCTCGAAGAAGACGTAAGGCCTGAGTTGCGGGCCGCTATGGACGAGCATTTCCGTGGCTGCAAAGGTTGCACCTCGATACTGGAAGGCACACGCAACGTGGTCAAATTGTATGGCGACGAGAGCATGGTTTCCGTGCCCCTAGGCTACAGTTATCGCCTGCACCGCCGGCTGGAAGAAGATATGCACCCCAGCCGCAGAACATTCTTCGGATGGATGGTTGCGGCGGCCGCCTCTGTTCTGGTCGTCGGTGGATTCGAGGCCGCGCGATCTTCTGGTCGCGTACCTCAATTGCGCTCTCCGCACGCCCAGAGAGCGAGCGCCGTGCCCCCGGACATGACGGTGCTGATCTATCCCGACGGCAAGGTCTTCCATGTGGCCGGCTGCACATATATTCCCGCTGAGGCGCACCTGCGCAGCGTTTCCGCCCGTGAAGCCGAGCGCGAGGGCTACACTCCGTGTGTACGCTGCCTGAAACAGTATTTGACTCAGAACACGTTTTCCGGAGACACTCCGAACCGCGCGGTTTGAGGCTTTCAGCGAGCCGCCTACGTCGTACTTTATCTCCGGAGGAACCTAATGCGCATTTTTGCTTTCATCCTTTGTCTTACTCTGACTGTTTCTGCTGCAGCCCAAGCCGGAGGGTCCCGCTGGAGCGAATCCCAGGCCAATGATTGGTATCAGCATCAACCCTGGTTGGTCGGCAGCAACTTCCTTCCGTCGAATGCGATCAATGAGCTCGAAATGTGGCAGGCCGAGACCTTCGATCCGGGGGAAATAGACAAGGAGTTGGGCTGGGCCGAAGGTATCGGTATGAACACCATGCGCGTGTTTCTGCATGACCTGCTCTGGCAGCAGGACTCGGCAGGCTTTCAGAAGCGGCTCGATACTTTTCTTGAAATCGCATCGCGGCATCACATTCGTCCAGTTCTCGTGCTGTTCGACTCCTGTTGGGACCCGAATCCGAAGCTTGGGCCGCAGCATCCTCCGATTCCCGGAGTGCACAATTCCGGCTGGGTGCAGAGCCCGGGCGCCAAGGCATTAGAAGATCCTTCGCAGGAACCGCGCCTGCGCGCGTATGTGGAAGGTGTAGTCGGCGCGTTCGCCAAAGATCCTCGCGTGCTGGCCTGGGACGTGTGGAATGAGCCATCGAATACCAACGGGGGTGCCTACGGAAAGATTGAACCGAAGGATAAACAAGAGCGGGTTTTGGCATTGCTGCCAAAGGTATTTACTTGGGCGCGCTCAGCCCATCCGACGCAGCCACTGACCAGCGGCCTGTGGATCGGCGATTGGTCATCTCCAGAGAAGCTGGATCCGATTGGACGAGTGCAATTGGAACAATCCGATGTAATTTCGTTCCACAACTACAGCTGGCCTGAAGACTTTGAGCAACACGTTGTCTGGCTGGAACAGTACAAGCGCCCGGTTCTCTGCACCGAGTTCATGGCGCGCCCCATGGGCAGTACTTTCGACACCATTCTGCCCATCGCCAAGAAGCACAACGTCGCTGCCATCAACTGGGGCCTGGTCGCGGGAAAATCGCAGACTTACCTACCCTGGGATTCTTGGGAAAAGCCCTATGTGTTGCAACCGCCTCCGGTCTGGTTCCATGAGGTTTTCCATGCTGACGGAACGCCCTATCGCGAGCGCGAGGCTGAACTGATCCAGCAACTCACCGGCAAGAAAAAATAGCTCTCTGGGCATAATGATGGACTTCTGTTGAAAAGCTACCAACCGCACCGGATGCCCCGGCATCTTGATAAGTGCACAAATTTAGGCGGAGGCGTAAAAAAATGAGAATGCGTAAAGAAAACCTGTTGTGGAATGTGCTGCTGGGCACCAGCGTTTATCTGCTGGATTCCCTTCGCAGCCGGCTCTCAGAAGGAGCAGATGATTTGACCGATCGTGCCCGCGATACTTATGGCGAAGCATCACGGCGCGTGAGCCGTGCGTCAGAAGCGATTCGTGGCGAAGATGGCCATGGCCTCAGCACGGTTGCTACCTTGCTGATCGGAGTCGGGGTAGGAGTAGGCGTCGGTATGTTGCTGGCCCCGGCCAGCGGCGAAGAAACGCGCGGGACTATCTCAAACAAGGTGCAGGAATTCAGTGGACGGGTGAAGGACAAATTTTCGGAAGGCCAGTCGCCCTCGACCGCGTACGGAACCTAGAAAGCATTGTTGGAAGGCAAAGCGCGGAATTTTTCCGCGCTTTTTCTTTTTCTGCTGCCTCAGTCCCTCCGAGAATTCCTTGAAGCTCGGAAGCAGAGCTCCACATCTTTAACTACTTGCTGCCACACTTCGATCTCCCTAACGCAATTCTGTTGTTTTTTGCGGCTGTATTCGCCGGTGCGATGAATGCCGTCGCCGGCGGCGGCAGCTTTATTTCTTTTCCCACTTTGCTTTTCACCGGGGTTCCAGCAGTTCCCGCGAATGCCACGAATACGGTTGCCTTGTGGACAGGCCTTGCATTCAGCGGCGGAGCGTTCCGTCATCACTTGAAGGTCCGACGCGCGGTCTTGTTTACGCTAGTGGGCGTGAGCCTGGTTGGCGGAACGGCAGGTGCGATCCTGTTGCTGCACACGCCGGCACAAACTTTCCTTCGAGTTCTGCCCTGGCTGATGCTCGCGGCAACACTGCTGTTTATTTTCGGGCGTAAGCTGATTCGCCCCAACCAAGCCGTTCCGGAGCTCAGCACCAAATCCATCGTGCTGGCTTCGGTTTTCCAGTTGATGGTTGCCGTTTACGGCGGCTACTTCGGCGGGGGTATGGGAATCGTGATGCTGGCCATGCTCACGGCATTTGGCATGGCCGATATCCACGAGATGAATGCATTAAAGATTGTGCTCAGCAGCGCTACCAACGGAATTGCGGTAATTGTTTTTATCGCCTCGCGAGCCGTCTATTGGCGGCAGGCGATTGTAATGATTGTTGGAGCCTCACTAGGTGGCTACTTCGGCGCCCGCTACTCGCTTCGGCTGCCTCAGAAATGGGTCCGCAGCTTCGTGATCGCCGTCGGTTGCGTGATGACTACTTATTTCTTTTTGCGGGCTTATTAACGGGCGCTGCCTTATGCAACTCTTGCCAGGCGCGCGGCTTCGATGCCGTCCAGAGCATTCCACAACCCTTGAGCCGCCTTCTCGCCGGCATTCAGGGCGCGGGCGGCGGCGGAATCGTTCTGTACTAGTCTGGCCAGCTGATTCTTCCACACGCGAGAGTGATAAACGTCAGCAGTCGTGTGCAGAGTGAAGTACCCGCAAGTCTTCTCATCGGCGCCGTACATTTCTCTTAAACCACGAGCCTTCTCGGCTGCGACGCGCGGAACCTGAGACTCGTAAGCATAAAAAGCAGCCAGCGCTTCTTCCGGCGCGCCTTCGCGTGAAACCTGATGAAATGAACTTACCAGCTGCCCTATTTCGGGGAGTACCGGTTTACCGGCACCATCTCTTTCGCCACCCATGCCTTCGATGAAGTCCAGCCAGAGCTCGGCGTGCGAAGGAGCGCCATCCGCTCCTATCTCTTCGTCGCGATTTGCCAGCACAGCTCGACGAAGCGAGATTGACTCAGTTCGCCCCGCAAATTCGCTCAGATAAGAAGGGAATGCATCGACGTGGTGATAATATTCGCGGCCATACTCGCGCAGATCCTCGCGGCTCAATTCGCCGGCAGCCCACGCCTTGTAGAAAGGATGGCAGAGCAGATCGTACTTCGCGATGCGGGCATCAAGTTCGGTGACAAATTCTTGTGTGGTCATTGGCTTCTCCGGTGAAAATCAATAGTACGAAGAACAAACCTTCATGGCAACTGTGGAAAGTATTCCCGCGCAATGATGCGCACTGCAGGGACGCTGCGCATTGGAACTCTGTGTCCTTTTGGACGCGTGGTGAAGATATTCTGTCCATTCTGCGGGGCAAGTACTTGCCCGATTCGGGAATACGATCACAATATCCTCTGAAAACTTCATTACATCGGTCGCGCTCGTGCGACGATTGCTCGTGCGCTTCGTCTCAGTTCTGGTGCTTTGCGCTATTTGCCTGGCAGAGAGCAATCCCGGAATTCCGCTGGAAGTTCGCTACAAGCGCGGTTACGTCAATCCTGTCGGCAAGCCGCCCGAATTTACATCGGCAATGCTGTGGGCCATCGCTATTGCCGACACGCGCGTCCCCGGTTATGAACATGCGAAGGTAGAAATCCAGCGCACGCAGTTGACCTGCCGCGTGAACGGGATGGCTGTGGTATTGAACGACGACTCGGCCGCCATCAGAGGCGGGCTTTATCGCCGCTTTCCGTGGTTTGGGACCGACGACCATGAACCGATCCCGCTTGCTTACTCCCGCAACCACGATGGGGTGATACTCCGCGTCGGCCAGAATCCAAATCGCGTCTGGCATTTCTGGGCAGCTTCGCCTCGGGTGCTCATTCCTTCAGGCCATCTCGAAGGGTGCACGGTGACGATCCGAGCAAAAATTTCGAGGGGCGCGCTACTCCAGGTCGGCTTCGATTACTGGCGCAATTCGGAGATCGAATACGGCTCTGGCGGCAACAACCATGAAGCTGGCGTCAGCGATTGGTACTTTCCCTCCAACACCTGGCAAGGGGCGAGTTTTTCAGACGTCCCCCGAAAGTAAGACGCCTTCTCCGCGTCTCTGTGCCTCCGTGGCGAAAAGCCTTTAGGCCTGTAAAATATAACGAGCGTGCAATTTACCGAGCAATTCGACATAGTTGTCGTCGGGGCTGGACACGCTGGCTGCGAGGTTGAGGCGTTTACGCGGCGTCTGAGCCGCGTGCCGAAATCCCGAGCAGAGCGAGGGACCTCGCCGAGCTATTCATAATCTCAGGGATGCAATTTACCGAACAATTCGACATAGTTGTCGTGGGGGCTGGACACGCTGGCTGCGAGGCCGCCGTGGCTTGCGCCCGGATGGGTCTCAAGACTGCTCTTTACACCCTCAATGTTGATCTCATTGCTCAAATGTCCTGCAATCCGGCGATTGGAGGCATTGCGAAAGGCCATCTCGTCCGAGAGGTGGATGCGCTGGGCGGCATCATGGGCGAAATCACCGATGCTGTTGGAATTCAGTTTCGCCTGTTGAACACTTCACGTGGCCCGGCCGTCTGGTCGCCCCGCGCCCAGTGCGACAAACAGGCTTATCGCCTCAAGATGCGCGAAATGCTCGAGTCGCAACCGAACCTGAAGATCAAGCAAGCGGAAGTCGCAGATTTGATTTTGGAGAACCCGTCGTCGGTCGTTGGTCGTCATTCGTCGGGCGAAACTTGCGAAGCACAGGATATTGGCAGGGACCTACTACCAACGATCAATAACATTGAGAACCGACGACGCATCCTGGGCGTCCGCCTTCGCGACGGACGCACCGTCGGCGCTCAGGCTGTCATCATCACGACGGGCACTTTTCTCAATGGCCTGATTCACTGCGGAGAGCAACAATATCCCGCCGGACGTTCAGGAGAACCGAACGCGGTCCTTCTCGGCGAAGCGCTCAAGAATCTGGGTCTCCGAGGCTGCCGTCTCAAAACCGGAACCCCGCCCCGCCTCGATGGCCGAACCATCGACTGGTCCAAATTCCAAATTCAGCCCGGCGATACCGATCCCACCCCCTTCAGCTTTCGCACTAGGCGGGTCGCACACCATGATTCGCAAGTGCCGTGCTACATTGCGTGGACTTCGCCGGAAACGCATCGCATCATCCGCGAAAACGTGCACCGCTCTCCCATGTATAGCGGCCAGATTCAGTCTATTGGCCCCCGCTATTGCCCATCGATCGAGGACAAGATCGTCAAGTTTCCGGACAAGACCACGCACCAGCTTTTTCTCGAGCCCGAGGGCTTGAACACCCACGAAATTTACGTCAACGGGATGAGCACGTCGCTGCCAGTCGAAGTGCAGCTTGAAATTCTGAAATCTGTGCCGGGACTCGAAACCGCCGAGATGCTCCGCCCCGGGTACGCCATCGAGTACGATGCCATTGATCCCACTGAACTCGAACGAGCGCTGGAAGTGAAAAAAATCGCTGGCTTGTTCCTTGCGGGCCAGATCAATGGCACGTCGGGTTACGAGGAGGCTGCCTGTCAGGGCCTGATGGCGGGTATTAATGCCGCTCTCAAAGTGAAGAACGAACCGCCACTGGTGCTCGATCGCTCTGAAGGGTACACCGCGATCTTGATTGACGACTTGATCTCCAAAGGTACAAACGAGCCCTACCGCATGTTCACTTCGCGCGCCGAATTTCGCTTGCACCTGCGCATCGACAATGCTGACCGCCGTCTGACTCCTCACGGTCGTCGCATCGGCTTGATTTCGGAAGAGGCCTGGGCAGAGTTCCTCGCCAAGCAAGCGCGGCAGGAGCAAATGAAGGCACTGCTGGAGAAAACGAAGCTAGCCGCGGCGATGCTTGAGAGCGAACTAACCTCCGCCCTCGGTCAGTCGCTCGCCCAATTCCTTAAGCGGCCCGAGGTCACGATTGAGCAATTGGTTCCTGTGTTGCGCGGCCTCGCTCCAGCTTTTTTCCCACAAGCACTCGACCACGACCAACGACTAGCGAAAGATTACGGTTCTCTCCCTTCGTCCCTCCGCAACGAACTGAAATCCGTTGAAACCGAGATCAAATACGAAGGCTATCTCCAACAGCAGCAGCGCGCCATTGATCGCCTGAAAAAAGCCGAGCAGAGGGCCATACCTGAGTGGTTTAGTTACTCGTCTGTCAGCGGGCTTTCGCGCGAGATGCAGGAGAAGCTGACGAAAGTTCGCCCACGCACACTTGGTCATGCGTCCCGCATCCCCGGCGTGACGCCAGCGGCGGTATCGTTGGTAAACGTCTATATAGAAATTCAGGCGAAAAGACGGGAGCAGGCAGCTGCAGTTTAGGCGCTTGCTGCCTTCGCGATCTCCAGGGTTACGCGCTTCTTCTCTCTGTAAGCCATATTTGCCATGTGTGCCGCGACTGCAGACCGGTATCCGATCTCTACCGGTGCATTAGGAGTTTTACGGCTGCGAACGCAGTCGATCCAGTTCGCCATGTGATTCTGGTCTTCGGTTTCGCCATTAATTGTCGCGCCACTCGGCCGATTCAGCTTCTCAGGCAGATAACGTATTGTTTCCTCTGAGCGCCCGCTGACCATGTCTGTTGCTCCCGCGATGTGCTCGATGGTCCCGTCGCTTCCCAGAATGTGCTCGCCCAATCCGTAGCGGCTGTTGCTGAATGTCGATTGCCAGGTCACCGTCGTTTCAGGGAAATCCAACGTGACTGCGATGGTGTCAGGAACCTCGCGTCCATCTTTCTCTGAGAACACGCCGCCCGACATGTAGGCCGCGCTCGGCAAAGGAAGATCGAGCGCGCTCATGATCCAGGCAATCTGGTGCACCATGTTTTCTGTCACATTTCCGCCGGAGAATTCCCAGAACAGCCGCCAGTTAATGAATTTATAGGGATCGAATTTTCGTTCCGGCCGGCCGTTCAAAAATGCGTCCCAGTTCACATTCTGCTGCGTGCAATCAGGCGGCACTTCGCGCACCCACTGTCCTTTCCCGTGGGGCGTGTTACGGCTCATCCAGGATTCCACCTGCGTGACTTTGCCGACCATTCCATGGTGGATCCATTTCTTTGTGTCGGCCAATGCGCCCGAACTTTCGTGCTGCAATCCAATCTGTATTATGCGGTCCGATTTTTTGCTCGCAGCCAGGCACTGCTCTGCTTCAGGAATCGACCACGTCATCGTCTTCTCACAATAGAGGTCCTTGCCAGCCGCAACTGTGTCCAGAAAATGTTTCGCGTGCAGATGCAGCGGGCTGGCGACGATGACAGCGTCAATGTCGTTCATCCCCAAGAGCCGGCGATGATCGTCGAGAGTCTGAATGCCGGGCGCCATCCGTTTCGCTTCATCATGTCTTCGCGTGTAGATATCAGCAATCGCGACCAGTTCGGCATTCCGAACCGCCAAAACTTGCTTCAACAAATCCTGCCCACGTCCTCCGACACCGATCATTCCAACGCGAACACGATCGTTCGCGCCCAGCACGCGTGCTGTGGGCAATGCCAGCAGTGCCGCCGATCCCCAGGCCGCCTGCTTAACGAAATCACGCCGTGTATTGTTCGTCATACGCCATCCTCCAGTGCCAATTCGCCCAAAGCCCGGCTCTACTCCAGCGCTCCGGCCTTTCGTAATGCATCTTTCATCCCTGCCCAACTCTGGCGCGTGGACGCTTCGGCGGTCCCCGCACCACGCCAGTGCGTCTCAAGACTTACAGCTAAATGGTAGCCATCGTTCTTGAGAGCACGAAATTGTCCAGCCCAATCAATCACGCCTTTACCCATCGCGGCCCACTCGTATTTGTTGGCATTCGGAAGTTTGGCTGCGTCTTTGCAATGGCAGTGGCCGATTCTGTCTTTCGGTAGAAGCCTGTAACCATCGGGATAGGGCTTTTCGCCGGCGCCTGCCGCGTTTCCCGGGTCCCAGTTCAGCATCAGATTTGCAGATTGCACGGCCGCCAAGAGCTTTGCCGCCTCTGCCCCGGTTGCGGTGTTGCAGGCGCCTTCATTCTCGAGCACCAGCGTAATGCCTCGTTTTCCGGCCTGTTTTGCGGCATCGAGCAGTTTCGCATTCATCGCGGCACGGAAAGGCGCGGCATCGTCGAGTCGCCAAAAATCAAAGCAACGCACCCGGTCGGTATCGAATGCCTTTGCCAGGCGAATGCTGCGCTCTAGAACGTCGCCTTGCTGATCGAACGTGAAATCTGCGCCGAACTGGGGGGACGTGGGGCTGAACTTGGATTTCGGCGCACCCGGCCAGTCACATTTAAAGAGCGGGCTGGCAATGTCGGTCACGTGCAGTTGATACTTTTTGAGAATCCGTCCGGCTTCGGCAATTTCCTTGTCGTCCAGATTGACGATGTTCTTGTTCCACATGCCGCGCAGCTCGATCCACTGCATGCCGAAGTCGCGCGCGGCAATTTCGCAAGCGCGGCCGAAGTCCTGTGTAATCTCGTCATTGATGACGGCGATACGGAATGGTGATTTCAAAATCTCGCCCCAGGCCTGCATCCCATACATAGCCATGCCGGCAAACGCGCCGGCACGGAACATGAAGTCTCTTCGCGAAAATCGAGCTGGCAATCCGGGTCCTCCCAAGATTCACAATCGCTGCACCGGCTAATCTACCACTTCAAGGGCGGCTGCCGCGTTAGAATCACCAGTGGCTTCGGCCACTCTCTTTTTTTGCCCAATGCTCAAGCCCTTCGGCCTCCTATTTCTGCTCGCATGTCTACTTATGGGCACGCTCCTGCTCAACGCCGCTCCTGCCGCGTCACCAATTCTTTTCGAACTGAAGACCCTCCCGTCCCGGCTTGAGAACAACGAAACCCAGGCCCGCAATGCCCCTGAGACCATGCCGGGCGGAGTCGCCATCTTCGATTACAACAGTGACGGACGGCCCGACATTTTTTTCACCAATGGTGCCAATATTGCCACGCTGAAAAAAGATGATCGCAAATATCGTAATCGTCTTTTTCGCAATGATGGCAACGGCGCCTTTACCGATGTTACTGATGCCGCCGGTCTGGCCGGTTCCGGTTATGACATGGGCGTTGCCGCTGCCGATTACGACAATGACGGGCATCCCGACCTGTTCGTCGCCGGCCTGCACCACAGCACGCTTTATCACAACAACGGCGACGGCACATTTAGCGACGTCACGATGAAGTCTGACCTGGACGCGAGCCTGAATCGTCCCGATCCGCAGTACGGTCCGCTCTGGGCGATCACGGCTGTCTGGGCGGACGTAAATAATGACGGCTTGCTCGATCTCTTTGTCGTGAACTACATGCAGTGGGAATACTCCGACAAGGCGCTTTGCGCCTACGAAGGCGTCACCGACTATTGCCATCCCAAGTTTTACAAAGGCCAACCCAACCAGCTTTTTCTGAATAACGGCAACGGCACATTTCGCGACGTTTCAAAAACTTGGGGCGTTCGTGAGCATGTTGGCAAAGGCATGGGCGTCGGCATGGCAGATTACGATGGCGACGGTCGTCCCGATCTCTTCGTCACCAACGACGCGTCTTACAATTCGCTCTTTCACGATGTCGGTAACAAGTTCGAAGAGGTAGCTTTTGAAACCGGCGTCGCGCTAGTTGAAGATGGAAGCTTTGTATCCGGCATGGGCCTCGATTTTCGCGACTATAACAACGACGGCTTCCCCGACATCGTCTTCGTGGCTTTGCCCAATCAGACGTTTCCAATTTTTCAGAACACCGGCAAAGGTGAATTCAAAGAAGTAACTACTCCAAGTGGCATGCGTGACCTGAGCCGACCGCTTTCGGGCTTCGGCGCGGGGCTCTACGATTTTGACAATGACGGCTGGAAGGACCTGTTCGTGACCGGCGGACATGTCGAGTCTCGATCGATGCCAGGGCAGCCTGCCGAGCAGAGCAACTTTATTTTTCGCAATCTCGGAGACTCCGGAAAGTGGCAGTCGCTCACCGACGAAGCAGGGCTGGCATCTCCGAAAGCCCGGCACCGCGGTTGTGCTTTCGCCGACCTCGACGGTGATGGACGAATCGATGTCGTCGCGACCGCGCTGGGCAAGGACGCTGAAATCTGGATGAACGGCAGCCAGAACACCAATCACTGGCTGCAAATTTCTCTGCACGGCACCAAAAGCAACCGTGACGGCATTGGTACGAGGATCAAGGTTGTGAGCAAGACCGTGGGCACCCAGTACAACCACATGACCACCAGCGTCGGCTATGCGTCTTCAAGCGACGGCCCGGTGGATTTCGGTTTGGGTCCCGACAGCAAAGCAAGCTCAGTCGAGATTCGTTGGCCGTCAGGGATTGTGCAGACCTTGCACAACGTCTCCGCTGACCAGATTGTGAAAGTTACAGAAGCAGAACCCTGAAACTTCGCCATCATTTGTGACGGTGCGGAATTGAATTCTTAAACCAATTCCAGTTCCAACTTCACTACCGAGGCGGGCGGGAAATCGAATCTCACATCACCCCCGCGCACCGTGACAGTCGCCGATCTCGGCACCAGCGTATCCGGTTGTTCAAACGTGTTCCGGGCATGGATGTCGGGAGCGCTTAGCACTATCGCGGTTCCCGACTTCACACTCGCGCCGCGTACATTGATTTCGGTCTGCATCGGTTTCGCCGTATCAGGGTTTACTGCCGTAAGCACCAGCATTTTGTCGTGAAGGGAAGCAGCGCCTTTCAACCCCCAGAATGACGCTGGTTTGCCGTCGCGGTCATATGAAATCTCTGGAGCCAGAAATTCAGTGCGCAGGCTCCGGCCCCCCTGGTGTGCCGCGTACATGCCGAACACATGGCCGACCGGTGTTACGCAAAACTTCTCTTCATGCGCGAGATAAAGGCTGTTCAGGCAATTGATCAGCTGCGCACAGCACCCTATCGACACTTTGTCGGGATGCCGATTGAAGGTGTCGAGCGTCATCCCGCTGAAGACTGCGTCGCGCAACGTCGGCAACTGTTCAAGCTGATCGGTGAGGGTGAGCGCGCTGCCATCCTTGTACCAAGGCCCCCATTCGTCCACCACAAGCTTGATGTGATGCTCAGGGTCAAACTCGCCCATGACTTGCCAGTGTCCAGTAATCAGCGATTCCATGACATCGCCCTGCTGCAATAGTTCATACCAGTCGGTCGCGTCGAAGTTGACGGCATCGCCTTTACCCTGTACCCAGTCGTGGGTTTTTCCACGGCTCAAGTTCCACGCGTAGTAATGCAGCGCCAATCCGAAAATGTCGCGGATCTCGCCCTTTCCTTTGCGCGTAATCTCTTCGAGGAACCCGCGAGTCCACGACCACGTGTCGTCATTAGGTCCGGAGGCGATGAACGACAGCGGCCCCTGATATCCGGGAACCCACGCCGTGAAGCGCCGGTACTCCACCGCGTATTCCTGCGCGGTAAAATTGCCGCCGCATCCCCATGACTCGTTGCCCACGCCCCAATAGCGGACATTGAACGGTTCCTTGAAGCCAGCTTCGGCGCGCTCGTCCGCCAAAGTGGTACTGCCCGCCGGCGAGTTGCAGTACTCCACCCAGCGGTAGAACTGTTCCGCCGGGAGACTGCGCAGGTTCGCTGCCAGGTAAGGCTGCCCACCAATCAACCGGCAGAACTCCACGAATTCATTTGTACCGAAGCGGTTGGGATCATAGCGGTGGGCTTCCATGGCTCCCGGCTTCTCGCCGCCAAACCAGAAATTTGTCCGGCGAGGCCGCTTTTCCACTGGGCCGACGCCATCGCGCCAGTCATAACTGTCTGCAAAACAGCCGCCGGGAAAGCGTACGATCGCCGGTTTGATCTTGCGCATTTCATCCACCAGGCGCTTGCGAATGCCTTTTATGTTGGGGACCTTCGAGTCTTCTCCGACCCACACTCCGTCATACACAACGCCGCTCAGGTTCTCGACAAAGTGACCATAGATCTCCGGCGAGATCACTCCCAGAGGCTCATTCATAAGAACTTCAATCGTTGCGCCGGAACTTGTCTGCGCGGAAGCCAGCGAGGAGAACCTTCGAGCGAAAGCCAGTCCGGAGGCCGCTGCCGTGGTGCGAAGAAAGTCTCTACGTTTGATCATGGCCGAAATTATGCACCTTGTCGGATTCCAACGTCCACTTCGCGATAACTTCGGCTACTATTTACTGCCTCATGCGAAACCACAAAATTCTTGTCTTACTGATCGCGGCAGTAGCTTCGCCAGTCGTAGCGCAAATATCCGATAAGCCGTGGACGGCCCAATGGATCACTGCCGCGAGTGCGCCCGCCCGCGACGAGGCGGTTTTGCATTTCCGCAAGATTATCGACCTACCCACAAAGCCCGAACACTTCCTGGTGGACGTGAGCGCCGACAATCAATTTGTTTTTTATGTGAATCAGCAGCGCGTCGGCAGCGGGCCCAGCCGCAGCGATCTCAAGCATTGGCGCTATGAAACCTATGACATTGCACCGATGCTTCGTGCAGGGCGAAACATTCTGGCCTCGACGGTGTGGAACTTCGGTAGCCATGCAGCTTTGGCCCAAGTGAGCGACCGCATAGGGTTTCTGGTCCACGGCCAGGGCGAAGTCGAACACGTTGCAGATACGGATTCTTCGTGGGAAGTTGGACAGGAAAATGCTATTACTACGCTTTCTCCCGATGTGCCGGGCTACTATGCCGCCGAACCCGGAGAGCGGCTTGATGGACCTGCATTCGACTGGAACTGGGAATCTGCCTCGATTTCCGACAAGAAATGGCAGGAGGCCGCGACACTGAGTCCGGCTTCTTTGCGAGGCGAAGCCGATTCTCACAACAGTTGGTGGCTTGTACCCGATCCACTACCAGCCATGGAAATGAAACTTGTTCCTGCGGGTCACGTTGTGCGATCCGTTGGAGTTCAAGTTCCCTCCGATTTTCCCGCCGCAGGATTGACAATTCCGCCCAACACTGTCGCCTTTATACTTCTCGATAATTCAGAGTTGACCACCGCCTATCCCGATCTCAAGGTTGCCGGCGGAGCGGGCTCGACAGTGCGCATTACTTATGCTGAAGCTTTGGTTGACGCAAGCGGGCAGAAGGGCAACCGCAACCAGATTGAAGGCAAGCACATCGTAGGTCTTCACGACGAATTTCTGCCTGGCGGATGTTTGTCGTGCGAATTCATGCCGCTGGCATGGCGGACATGGCGTTACCTCCAACTTGATGTACACACCGCAGACCAGCCGCTCCGTATCGAGACCCTGCGCGCCTGGTTCACAGCTTTTCCCTTTACTGAGCGTGCGCGTTTCCACTCTAACGATCAGTCGCTGAGCAAGATGTGGGATATCGGCTGGCGGACCGCACGCCTCGATGCTCACGATACCTACATGGACACGCCGTATTGGGAACGCCTGCAATATCTCGGCGACACCCGAATTCAGGCGCTGATCTCTTACTCTGTAGCTGGCGACGATCGTCTGGCGCGCCAGGCCATCGAAGCCTTCAATAATTCGCGTATCCCCGACGGGCTTACGCAGAGCCGTTATCCGTCTTCCCTGGTGCAGATGATTCCAACGTTTTCGTTGCTTTGGGTCGGGATGGTCCATGACTTCTGGATATATCGGGGGGACCGGAATTTTGTGCGCGGCCAATTGCAAGGCACTCGCGCTGTCCTCGATTGGTTTTTACATCAGCAGCGAGCAGATGGACTGCTCGGGAAAATTCCGTGGTGGCCGTTTGTTGACTGGGGGAAAGATTTTGAGTCCGGAACGCCGCCGCAGAACGAAGATGGAGGTTCGTCGGTAATAACACTGCAGTTTATCGAAGCTCTGCGTTATGCTGCCGACCTCGAAGACGCGGCGGGCGCTGCATCAAATGCGGCCAAATACCGAGCGGCCGCTGATCGCGCTGCACAGGCAGTGCTGAAGTCCTGCTGGAATGGGCAATATGAGCTCCTGGCTGACACACCCGCGCAAAAGCATTTCAGTCAGCACGCAAACATTCTCGGAGTGTGGCTTGATGTAATTCCGAAGAGCAAGCAAAAGATGGTGCTGGCGAAGATTTTGCCATCCAGCAGTGACGCAAGCCTTGTCGGCCAAGTAGTTCCTCCGATGACAGCCGCAACATATTACTTTCGCTTCTATCTGGCGCGAGCCGTTGAGCACACGGGAATGGGAGATGACTATCTGAAGCTGCTCGACCCGTGGAAGCAAATGATGTCGCTCGGCCTGACCACCTGGGCAGAGTCACCGGAGCCGACGCGTTCCGATTCCCATGCCTGGAGCGCTCACCCGAACTACGATCTGCTGACTATGGTGGCAGGCATTCATGCTGCGAAACCGGGATTTGAGGCCGTGCTGATCGAGCCTCACCTCGGCAATTTGACGCATGTAAATGCCGCCATGCCCACTCCGAAGGGAACGATTGAAGTCGAATACGATCGCGTTGGTACCAGGTTAACGGCTGAGATCACGCTTGCGCCGGGCGTTACGGGCGATTTTATTTGGAATAGGCAACGGTCGCCATTGCACCCCGGCAAACAGGAGATATCACTCCATTAAGGAAAATTCAGCTACTTATGCTTCGCGCCAATGAAAATTCTCATCCTTCCCGCTTCTCGAACCTCGCATCTTAAGTTCTGGCGAAGGGAGAATGCGAATGGCGAAGAGAAGCGTCTGGAAAGGTGCTCTGGCTGGTGCTGCAGCAGGACTGGCGGGCACGATTGCAATGACTCAGTTTCAAAATCTGTGGAGCAAAGCTTCGGAGAAGCTTACCCACAACGGCGGCCACGATTCGTCTTCAAAGCAATCCGAGGCTGAAAAAGAGGATGCGACCATGAAGGCGGCGGGTAAATTGGCGGAACTCGCTAGGCATCGCATTTCCCGCGACGAAAAGAAGAAAGCCGGGCCAATAATTCATTACGCTTTCGGCACCGGCATGGGTGCGATCTACGGTGCGCTTGTGGAAGTCGGCCCGCGAGACCTTCGTCGTCATGATCTGCTCAGCGGACTTGGTTTCGGCAGCGTGCTTTTTGCGGGGGCTGATGAAGTTGTAGTACCGGCTCTGGGCCTGTCAGGCAAGCCCAGCGAAAGCCCCGCCTTATCTCATCTGTATGGGCTGGCTTCTCACCTGGTTTACGGAGTCACGGCAGGGGCAGTCCGGAAGGCGCTACGCACGGCGCTGTAGGTGCTCACACCTTCGCGCCCGCGCTCAAGTCCGCATGCAGCAGCTTGTGGAATAAATTCTCTCCGGCCTCGCGCCGCACCGACAGCCTTCCCGCGCCATAGGCCCGCGATTTCAACCCGCGCTGGACCGACACGCAAATGGAGTGGTCTTCATCCTGAATGCGCTCGCTCACATCCATGCTCTTGCGATTGCGGTCCGCAGCGTCCGGCCCCACGTCGCTGAAGTAAAACTCGAAGATTACCTTCATCTTGTCGATTCCGAGCGGCAACACCAGGTTCGTATCCAGATATCCCTCGTACCAGTTCAGCATGAAGTTCGGATAAAGCCAGTAATAAAGCGCCTGCCCCTGGCGCACGCTGGCCGTCATAGCCTCTCCTCCGGCAGCTTCAATGGGACTCGATTGCAGGCAGAAGCGGTCGCCATTCGTGATGGTGTAACTCGCGTAATTCAGAATACTGTTAAGCCCCTTGTGCAGATACGGAACGTGGTAGCCGCCGTCGAGGTAGTTGTCCACGAAGACTTTCCAGTTGCAGTCGATGATCCACTCCCGCCGACCGGCATAATGAAGCCCTTCTAATTGCAGGGGCTTGAACTGCTCCACCATTCCGCCCAGGAACTCGGGCAACGGCATCGGCTCTGCATCCAGATGCACAAAGACGAACTTCTCCCACACATCGACGCTCAACGGAACCAGTCCATTCTGCCTGCGATCAAAATTCTCGACGCCGTCAAAGTCCGGCACGCCCTTGAGCGATCCATCAAGCCCGTAAGTCCAGCCG
>Ga0157373_10000607_pt1 | contig 27927 bp, 28 predicted proteins | sample C65metaG_FD_113460 | JGI IMG/M metagenome (GOLD analysis project Ga0157373, IMG submission 113460) | Corn rhizosphere microbial communities from Kellogg Biological Station, Michigan, USA - C6-5 metaG | ecosystem: Host-associated > Plants > Roots > Rhizosphere > Soil | place: USA: Michigan... | reverse complement strand
TTCTTCTCGTTGACGAGCTCGGCAATGCGCTCCTGCAGGGTGGCGCGGTTCACGCCGTATGGCACCTCGCGGATGATGATGAGGGAGCGGCCATTGGCATTCTCCTCGATCTCCATCTTACCGCGCATGCGCATGGAACCACGACCGGTGCGGAAGTATTCCTCGATGCCACGGATGCCGCGGATCTCGGTAGGAACGGCAAAGTCCGGTCCCTTGATGTGCTCCATCAGCTCCGGCAGTGTGATTTCCGGATTATCGATCTGGGCGCAGATGCCATCCACCACTTCGCCCAAGTTGTGTGATGCGAGGTTGGTGGCCATGCCCACCGCGATACCGGTGCCGCCATTGACAAGGAAGTTCGGGAAAGCAGCAGGAAGAACGGTTGGCTCCGTGAGGCGTTCGTCGTAGTTGGGAACGAAATCGACGGTGTCCTTGTCCAGGTCATCCATCATCGCCATGCCCAAGTGGGTGAGGCGGGCTTCCGTATAACGCATGGCGGCCGGAGGGTCGCCTTCCACGGAACCGAAGTTACCCTGACCATCGATCAGCGTATCCCGCATGGACCACTTCTGGCCCATGTTGACCAGAGTCGGATAGATAACGGATTCACCGTGAGGGTGATAGTTACCGGAGGTGTCACCGCAAATCTTCGCACACTTGATGTGCTGCTTGCCGGGTGCGAGATTCAGCTCCCGCATGGCATACAAGATTCGGCGTTGCGATGGTTTCAAGCCATCGCGCACGTCGGGCAACGCGCGCGAGATAATGACCGACATCGAATAATCGAGGAACGACTTCGAGAGTTCCTCCGCGACGTTGATCGGTTTGATATGTTCTTCAGACATCAGATATAGAAATCAGAATGATAGTTAGAATTAGACGTCCAGATTTCTGACGTTGAGTGCATTGTCTTCGATGAAGCGTTTGCGGGGCTCGACGATGTCACCCATTAGAACGTCGAACATCCTGTCAGCCTCGACGGCGTTGTCTTCATCGAGTCGGACGCGCATGAATTGTCGCTTTACGGGATCCATCGTAGTTTCAAAAAGCTCCTTGGCGTTCATTTCGCCCAGACCCTTGAATCGTTTGATTTGCACGCCGCGACGACCAATCTCAAGGATGCGGGCGAGGATTTCCGGCACTCCGAAAATCGGCGTGATGGCTTGTTTTTCTCCTTCACCTTCAATGAGTTCGTAGAGTGGCTTGTCTTCCGAGAAGAGCACATTGGTGTCGAACCCACGCTCGGTTAGACGGGAGAAAATCCGGGCGATTGCCTTCGATTCGTGCAGTTCGTGAAGCACAACCCGGCGGGATGGACCGACGTTCGCAGCAATCTCTTCCTCTGTCAGAATTTCATCAAAAATCCGCAGTGTGCGGTTCTCTGCAGCGTAGGAGCGGAGTGATGCTTCATCCTGGAAGTAGGTGACTTTTTCATCATTCCCGGTGCGGATACGAAGCATGAATTCCGGCAGCGCGCCATTCACCCGGGCGGCGAGGTAGTCCTTGAAATTGCCACCATTGCCCTCAATGGAATCCGAATAACGGAACAGCGAGGACAGCGTGTCCAGCACGTCTCTGAGTTCCTCAGCAGAAAAACTACGGGAACCCTCGTAGTTGCGCAGGGTGACTTCACCGGCACCCAGATCGAAGAGGATACGGTTCAGGGATTCATTATCCTGCACATACTCCTGACGCTTCTTGCGGCTCACCAGATAGAGCGGCGGCTGAGCGATGTAGAGGTAGCCGCGCTTCACCAGATCCGGCATGTGGCGGCAGAAAAAGGTGAGCAACAGCGTGCGGATGTGCGAGCCGTCCACGTCGGCATCGGTCATGATGACGATCTTGTGGTAGCGAACCTTGTCGATATTGAAGGAACCTTCCTGCTCGCCATCACCGATGCCCGCGCCGATGGCGGTGATCATCGACTGGATTTCCTTGTTCTGGAGGGCGCGGTAAAGGCGGGCCTTCTCCACGTTGATCAGCTTACCACGTAGCGGGAGAATCGCCTGTGTCCGCCGGTCGCGGCCTTGCTTGGCGGAACCACCGGCGGAGTCACCTTCGACAATATAAAGTTCACATTTTGACGGGTCGCGCTCCGAACAATCCGCCAGCTTCCCTGGCAGGCCGCCACCGGAAAGGGCGGACTTCCGCACCGTTTCACGTGCCTTCCGCGCAGCTTCACGCGCACGCGCCGCATTCACGGACTTCTCAATCACCTGTCGCGCAAGCGACGGGTTTTCCTCGAAATACTGCATGATGCCCTCGTAAACGATCGAGGAAACCACGCCCTCGATTTCCGAGTTCACCAGCTTGTCCTTCGTCTGCGAGCTGAACCGGGGGTTCGGCATCTTGATGGAAATCACACACACCAGACCTTCACGCACATCGTCACCGCTCAGGGCAGGATCCTTGTCTTTCAGGATCTTGTTCACCTTCGCATACTGGTTGATGCCGCGCGTCAGCGCCGTGCGGAAACCGGTAAGGTGCGTGCCGCCATCGCCGTTCGGGATGGAGTTGGCAAAGCAAAGGATCTGATCGTTGTAGGAATCGTTGTATTGGAAAACCACATCGGCGAAAACATCATCGCTGGTCTTCTTGCCATCGTAATCCAGTTCGATCTGGCGCCTGCCGTGAAGAATCACCGGCGAATCGTGGATGACGGTCTTGTTTTCACCCAACTGAACGACGAATTCCTCGATACCCTTCGCGTAGAAAAACGTAGCCTTCTTCGCGGACTCGGGACGCTCGTCCTCAAGATCAATCGTCAGGCCCGGATTGAGGAATGCCAGCTCACGGAGGCGCGTGGCCAGGCGGTCGAACTTGAACTCAATGGTATCGACGAAAATGGTGGCGTCCGGGAAGAACGTGATCATCGTCCCCGTTTTGCTCGGGTCCACCTCACCGATGACGTGCAGCGGCTGGGTGGTCTTGCCGCGCTCGAAGGCAATCATGTGGACCTTGCCATCGCGCATGATCTCCGCCTTGAACCAATCGGAAAGTGCATTCACGCACGTCGCCCCCGCACAGTGGAGACCACCGGGATACTTGTAGGCACCCTGGCCGAACTTACCACCCGCGTGGAGATTCGTAAGCACCAGCTCTACCGCAGGCATGCCGAACTTGGCGTGCATATCCACCGGAATGCCCCGGCCATCATCGGAAATGGATACAGAGCCATCCACATGAATGGCCACCTTGATCCGGTTGCAATAACCGGCCAAATGCTCGTCGATCGAGTTGTCCAGCACTTCAAAAACGCAGTGGTGCAGACCGCGTTCGTCCGGATCGCCGATATACATCCCGGGGCGCTTCCGCACAGCCTCCAGGCCTTCCAGCTTATCAATCTGGGCAGCACCATACTGCTGCTGCGCGGCGACTTGTGTTTCCGCTTTTTGTGGCTCGTTCTCAGTCTCTGACATAGGGCGGAGTGAGATTCCGAAATCCAGCCCCTCAGGACAAGGAACTTCGCGCAAAAAAGGTTCTTTTTTTAGCCCTTAAACCACCCACTCAAATCATTGATTCACAGCATGATATATAAAATCATCCGTTGATTTTTTTTTGCAAAAACCAATAGGCAGCCACGCACAGGCAAAAAGCCAAAATGAATGACCCCACAATGCGAAAAATCCGGCCCATTTCCCGCCGATTCTGATACACCCGGTCCACTGCGGAATCCGGCATCAGGTGTCCTGCCTTGAATTGCGGCCGCACCCGGTGCTCGCCTTTCGCCGGAATTTTCAGCCTCGCGGCCGGGAGCGACACAACAGGCGCCTGGGCATGTTCTGGGGAAACAATCCACTGCCCACAACGGGGGCAGCCTCCTCCTGTCCCCGCCTGACTTTGGGCAACAGAAAGATCCTGCCCACAATGCATGCACGAAAAGCGAATGCGCGATTCAGAAGGAGGCGGCATCACAGCACCACTCAACTTTCGTTAGCACACACCAGCAAGAATGAAGTGAGGCAAGGGCTGAAATCAAAGATCCAGACAAGCACGCTGCCAGTTGAGAAGCACCTCCTCTGGGGCGGCTTCACCCACAGCCAGACTCTCAAGAACAGCTCGTGGCGCAATCAAGGAGCTATCAATATCAAGTCTGGCAGCCACGCTTTCCCGCTTTTTGAGGAAATCCTCTACAATACGATCAAAATCCATGTCCCGACGCCGACGCTTGCCAATTGGACGTTCCGGCCAATCTGAGCGCGGCATCTCTTGCACGGCATGGAGTGCTGCATGAAAACGCTTCAGACGGTCGGCGCGGTAATGAGGTGGCAGTGCCAGCTTCCTTCCTGCAGCAAGATCGATACTCCACTCCAGAAGCTGGCGATTTGGCGAAACCATGAATGACGGCCGATCCCAAGCTTTTGCCTCCTGATCACGCCACTCCCACAATGCACGGAGGTATGCCAGACCCAAGGGATCCAGCTTTCCGGAACCTTGAACACGCCAGCTTTCCTCCTTGGCATCATCACGATCCAAAACTTTTTGGCGGGCTGCCTCGCAGCTTTCCTCAAACCATTCGTAGCGGCCTTTTTCTTTGAGGGCGCTTACAATGATGTCACCCATATCCAGTAGATAATGCACATCATTTAATGCATACTCCACCATTTTGGGCGATAGCGGGCGCTTGCCCCAGTCCGCCTTCTGGGAGGATTTGGAAAGCTCCACGCCAAAATAGTGAAGCACCAGATCGCCTAGGCCAAAGCGGCGCACTCCCAGCAGCCGGGCTCCTATTTGGGTATCGTAAACCACTGCCGGCAGATTACCGAACTGCCGCTTGAACATCGTCATGTCGTAATCCGCGCCATGCATCCATACCACTGCATCCGACAAATAGACTCCCAGCGAGGATAGATCTTCAATCGCCAGGGGATCGATAAGAGTGCATTCCCCACGGATCGCAAACTGAATCAAGCACAGGGACTCCCTATAACGATGAAGACTGTCCGCTTCCGTATCAATGGCACATACCGGCTGGACACTTCCAGCACGGCATGTCCCTAAATAACGCTCCAACTCCTCTGAAGTGACAATCATATTTGAATCAACCGGCTGAGAGGAACTTGTCAGAACACACCGGCAGCCAAAGAAAATAATCTAAAGGGGAGTATTTAAATTTCAATAAGTGTATGCCACCGATGGGATTAGGCGAATTTGTCCACTGGTAGGGGGTGTCGGATTGGATACAGTGACCGTGCCCGGGCTTCCATCATTATTAGTAACGGTCCAGCCACCCACACCGGAAACGATATTGGACCAGGAAACGCCGCCGTTGGTGCTGATTTGAGCCGTATAAACAGGTTTATCTACAGCCGGATAAGGAGCCACCCGGGTATTCAAGGCTCGGCTTGGCGACTGGGCATAGGCCACACCCGCACTCACATTGGGAAGAGCAATTTTGGTGGAAGCCGCAGCATTTGCAGCGCTGGTGCCCATGGCCCATTCGGTAATGTTGTTTACTCCGTCACCGTCATAATCTCCCGTCTCTTTACCTTGCTTTTTCTTTAGCTTCTTATCGGTAAAAGTCGCCGTCGAATAGGTGGAATATAGATTAAAGAATTTGATAGGAAGCTGGAAATAGCGGGTTGAGCCATCGAAGATCCCACTTGTCCCAAACTCACGCACCAAAGTAATCTGCACTACATATTCTCCACCGGCAGTGAAGAATGATGAAGCAGGAGGCAATGCATAAGTCTTTACGAAAGGATTGGGAAGACGAATGCGGGCAACGCTTCCGGACACTGGAGGAAATGCCGCATCACTAGTATCGCCAACATCCCCATCATCACCAATGATATCCCGCGCTGGATCGCCAGCAGGAGCAGCCACTAGATTTTGCACTGAAAAGTAGAGCTTATCCGCTGAAGCATAAGCAAGTTGGCTGGTAATTCCTTCCCAATTGATTACATTGGAAGAAGAATAATCCATCACAGCAAAGCCATCACTGGTAAAGTTCAGGCCTGTAAAACGAAAACCGAAGGATTTATTTCTCACCTTCGCATATCCCTCCACATTATTGCGAATCGTTGCAGCGATCGGCGCGAGCCTCGTAGGATTGTTTTTTACGGGAAACAAGAACGTATAGACTCCTGGAACAACGTCGGACTCGATTTTATTTCGTGAAGTATAAGCTTTGGAATAATTGTATTTCGTAATATAGTATTGACCGTAATCACCCGTCTGGCTCCTCAAGTTATAAAAAATCGAGAGGGAGGTATCCTCAAAGCCGGTGAAAGGACGAGGCAAAGTGGAAGCAGGAGCAGAAGAAAGTTTAATGGATTCTGCATACCCAGGCTCTGTCACGCTATAATTAACCATGTTCGTGATGCCATAGTATAGCGGAGGCACCCCTGGACCCGATACAAATCCTGTCGCTCCCGTTGGGCATGTTACGCTGGGAGCAAAGTTAACAGGGGACGAGCATGTATATAAAAAATTTCCATCAAGGATTCCCGCCCGGAATGTTCCATTGGTAAACGAAACATTTGAAGACGAAAATTGGCGGTATTTCTTGTCTGTTCCAATTTCAAACCGGGTGTTTTGAGCAAAAGCCGGCACGACGGACGCTAGCATGGCGCCCGCAATCGGAAGAGAAAGGGTTTTTAATCTCATAGATGGCGGTAAAGTGCCACAGCCCCCCCGCCTTACAAGCCGAAAAGCCGCATTTCAAAAAAAAGTTAGCAGTTACTTTGTATTTGCTCAAAAGTTAGGCAATTTGCAACAATTCAGCCTTATTTGTATCAATTTCAATGACTTGCCATGGCAAACCGTGCAAATTGAGATCAGCCATAAAGTTATCGGGATCGTGCTGCTCCATGTTCCAGACTCCCGCCTTTTTCCAGGTGCCTTCAAGCATTTGTTTGGCTCCGATCATGGCAGGCACCCCGGTGGTATAGGAGATAGCTTGGGAGCCGACTTCTGCAAAACATTCCTCATGGTCGCAGATGTTGTAGATGTAGATTGCCTTCGGCTTCCCATCCTTGAGTCCCGTAATGACATTACCAATACAGGTCCGCCCCTTGGTAGTCTGCCCCAGATCTCCGGGGTTTGGCAGGACGGCCTTGAGGAATTGCAAGGGAATGATTTCCACGCCGTTGTAGTTCACCGCATCAATGCGGGTCATTCCCACATTCTGAAGCACTTCCAGATGCTTCAAATAATTCGGGGAGAATGACATCCAGAACTGCGCGCGTTTGATGGTGGGGATGTGCTTCACCAGAGACTCCAGTTCCTCGTGATACATGCGGTAGATTTCATAGGTGCCCACACCATCCGGACAGGTGAAAGACTGATGGAGGGACATCGGCTCAGTCTCGACAAAGGTACCATCCTCGAAGTGGCGACACTCGGCCGTCACCTCACGGATGTTGATCTCCGGATTGAAATTCGTGGCGAAAGCCTTTCCGTGGTTGCCGCCATTCACATCCACGATGTCCAACGTGTGGATTTCATCGAAGTGATGCTTCAGCGCCCAGGCAGTGAAAACATTCGTCACACCTGGATCGAAACCGGAGCCCAGCAATGCGGAGAGGCCCGCTTTCTCAAACTTTTCCTGATACGCCCACTGCCAGGAGTATTCAAACTTTGCCACATCCTTCGGCTCGTAGTTGGCCGTATCCAGATAATCCACGCCCGCTTCAAGGCAGGCATCCATGATCGTCAGATCCTGGTAAGGCAGGGCCACATTGATCACCAGCACGGCACCGGTCTTGCGGATTAGCTCTGCGGTCTGCACGGAATCGTCCGCATCCACCTGCGCAGTAGCGATCGTCCGCCCCGTGCGTTGCTTCACGCTTTCCGCGATCGCCTCGCATTTGGAAACAGTGCGGGAGGCCAGGGTGATTTCCCCGAAGACTTCCGGGACCATCGCGCATTTGTGGGCTACGACGCTGCCGACTCCGCCGGCGCCAATGATAAGGACCTTGTTCATGATGTTTGGAGCACTAGGCGTGCGGGAATCCGCCCCCCGTGGCAAGAACTTACCCGTGACGAAACATCTTCAACCGACGAATTTTCCCGGCAACTTTTCTATCGCACGGAGTTTCATTCCCTGCGAGCTTAACGCCACCGCATTTTGTAATCTTCCATGAAAATCCACCGCTCATTCCCTGCCTCCCGCCTCCGGTCCGGCTTCACCCTTTTGGAAATGGTCATCGTCCTCGGCATCATTGCCATGATCACGGGCGGTGCCATCTTCTCCATGAAAAAGATCGGCAATTCTGCCAAAATCACGACCGCGGAATCCGATTTCAAAAGTTTCGCCAGCGGGCTCTCGATGTACAAAATCAATGCAGGCAACTACCCCAGCACCACGCAGGGACTGAAGGCACTCAAGGAAAAGCCCACCTCCGCCCCCATGCCGCGCCGCTGGAGCCAAGTGATGGTGAAGGTGAATCTCGACCCATGGGGCAATGAATACATTTATCGCTACCCAGGCAAAAAGGATCCTACAGAGCCAGAAATCGTGAGCAAAGGCCCGGACGGCCAGGAGAACACCGAGGATGATCTCAGCAGTCAGGACGAATAAGAAGTGGGGGAAAATCCGCTCCGGATTTACTCTGCTGGAAATCGTGGTGGTCCTCACTCTGGCCGCCGTCATTACAGGCGGAGCAGTGGGCCTGATGGCCTATTCCTCGGATGAGCGGAATCTGCGCGATGCCTCCAGTGAAATCGAACTCTTGGCAAAACGCGCCCGCACCAAGGCAGTTCTTGATCAGACGCCCTATGCGATCGAGTTCCGCGAAGGGCTGGTACGGCTGATGCCATACGCCATGGCGGGGAAACCCTTGCATGAAACCAGTGGTATGCTTCCCACCAATCATGTCTTCAACGTTCCGGCGGACATGCAGGTTTCCATCCTGAGGTGGAATACCGGAGAGGCATGGCTTCCCTCCAAGGGCAATTCCATCCAGATCTGGCGATTTGACCCGGAAGGACTCTCAGAACCCCTGGGAGTTCGTTTTAAGATCAATCAAAGCTGGGAGGAGGATATTTATCACCCACTGACCGCAGCCATCCAGTCCACCCAAACGGAAATCCGATGACCTCTTCCCCTTCCATGCCACGACGCGGCTTCCTCCTTCTGGAGGTAGTCCTTGCGTTGGGCATCTTTGGCATGGCGGCCACGGGATTTGCGGTTGCCCTGAACCGCATGGCCAAAGCCTCGGATCTTGCCCAAAGGGAATTGCGGCTCACCCGCGTTTTGGAGAGCGCCTTGGACGAGGCCGTGTCCATCCCCGTGCTGGAGGAGAATGTGACCTCCAAATATCTCGCGGAGGGAGACATCCAGATCCAAACGGAAACCATACTTCTGGAAGACCTCACCAATCAAGATGGCCAGCAGCTCCAGGAAATGTATCAGATCAAGGTAACTGCCAGTTGGCTGGAAAATGGCGCAGAGCAGAACCGCTCTGTGGAAACCTGGCGGTATGGCCGCATGTATCAACCATGATCTCCTGCTCACACAGCCGCCGGTCCCCCGGCTTCACCTTGCTTGAGCTGGTTCTCGCCATGCTCCTGCTCACTCTGATCGTGGGCATGGTCTTCGGCACCGCGAAAAGTTCCCTGCAACTGGGCAATGCCGTGGTGGAAACCCAGAACGAGGAAATGCTCCATCAGGCGTTTTTTGATTTCATGGGAAAACGCCTCTCCTCCCTGCCCGGCAATACCCGCTTCAATCTGAAGGTTTCTGATTCCGGCTCCCACTACCTTTCGGACCTCACCCTACAGGATGCCCCGATGAATTTTGACTGGGGCGGCCAGACACGCACGGCCAAGGCGGTGCAACTTTCTACCGTCAAGCGCCGCAGCGGCTTCCTGGATATCGTCCTCCGCTATTATCAAAACGATGTCCTGGGGGATACCGCTCAGACCACAGCTCTGGACAACAAGCCCTTCGCGGAAATTATCCTACTGGAGAACGTTCGCTTGTTCGAGTGGCGTGTAATGGATGGACGCTCCACCGAGTGGACTTACGATTGGGACGTGGAGGGACGCATGCCGCTGCAAATGGAACTGACGATTGCCTTCGGAGCACAGGGCGAACAATTGACACACATTTTCTGGCTCCCTCCGAAGACGGACCCCGAAATCTTTTTCCGCCAGATGGTTCAAACCGCAAGCCGTGAAGCAAATAGCGGTGGGGATGGAGGCAATGGTAACGGTGATGGAAACGAGCGCCCCCCTCATCCCAATGGCGGAAATCTCGGTGAGAAGGAAACATCCATCCGGCCAGAACCATGAAAATCTGCCCTCCATCCCATCATCAGCGGGGCGCGGCACTCATCGCAGTGCTGTGGCTGATCGCCATTTTAAGCATGGCGTGCATGGCCACCATCCGCGTCATCCAGTTCGATATGGAACTGACCGCCGCCAAGGTGCATGGCTCATCCGCCCGGCAATTAGCGGAAAAAGGCATCGCCATTGGATCGAATCCCGTGGTCAAGCGGGATGATCCCATGCTCCATTTCCACGATGAACTTTTGAATGAGGGCTATGATGTGAAAATTCTACCGGAAGGGGGACGGCTCAATCTCAACTACCTCCTCCTCACGGGCGATAAGGCCCTTCTCCGCGCCCTCTTTATCAACTGGGGCCTCTCCCTGGAAGAATCCCAGGCACTTACGGATGCCCTATCGGACTGGGTGGATGAAAATGACGAAACCGCCCTCAATGGCGCAGAAAAGGATTATTACGAAAAACTCGGCCGGCTGAACCAGCCATTCAATCATCCATTCTACAATCTCAGTGAGGCCAGCCTGGTAAGGGGAATGGATCGGCTGGAAGCGCTGCGCCCGAACTGGCGGGACTCCTTCACCATCTGGAGCAGTGGCAAACTGGACCTGAACGAGGCCCCCGCAGAGCTGATCGCAGCGGCGGCGGAAGTCCCGCTCTCCCAGGCGGAAGTTATTCCAGAAACTATCCTGGGCCCGGATGGCATCCGCGATACCGAGGATGACAAGCCCTTCACCAACCAGACATTATCCGAAGGGCTGCAACTTTTGGGAGTGGACCCGAACCGGCAAGACATCTCAAATCGCTTTGAAGTGGATGGTGCCACAACCCGGATCGAGAGTATGGGTTACACACCAGGAGCCACCCGCCGCATCACCGTCATTGTCCGGAACCGCACCGGGAATCCCGCCCTCCTTGATCGTACTGAAGAAATTATTCCCAAAAATGAGCAAGAACCCTGACAACACTCTCCTCATTCCCGGTGAATCCGGTTGGGAAATCTGGACCGGACAATCCGCCACCGGCTACGCTCTCTATCGCTTAACAGAGGCGGAGCACGCCTCCCAGGTGGGCGATCTTCCCAGCGGAGATGTGCTGCTGTTTTTTCCGGTAAAATCCGTGACCGCCATCCCCATGCGCGTCACCAGCGATGATGAGTCCCTCTTCAACGATCTGGCAAATCTCCATGCCGAGCGGTTGGGCCTCCGCCCCAATCCTCTGGCCGGCCAACTTACCGATACCTTTGTCATCGCCCGGGAACCGGAAAACAGCGCCCTGCTTTCCATCCACCTGCGTCCACCCACGGATGAGGAACTTCCTCCACAGAGCCCGAAGGGTTTCGATCTATCCGCCCGCGCATTTTTCCTGCCGGGGAATCAACTCGCCATCTGGAAGGAATTCGGCCGCTGGGCTTTTGCCGTCTACACCCAGGGTAAGCTCGTCTATTGTCAGATCACCTCCTCCGCCACCAGTTCCCCGGATGAAAGCCTGGCCCGTGAGGTAAAGCTCGCGCTCATCCAGTTCTCCATGCAAGGCCTGGAGATTCCCGTGGATCGCATCAATATCTGGACCACGGCGGAAAAAACCGATGTGGCCGCCCTATCCACCGCTTTCTCCATGCCGGTGGAGGTTTCTCCTCGCCCGGCCCCCACGGTTCCAGATCCTTTGAGCAAGCTGCTGCCTGCGGATGTGCGAGCCGCCCGCAAGGAGGCCCAGCGGAGGCAGACGCTCATCCTTGCTATCGCCGCCATCGCCATGCTCTATCTGGGCATCATCGGCTGGTTTGGCTTCGGCTTGTGGAAGGAAGCTTCCGATACCGAAAAAATCCTGGCCCGCGCAGACGCTGCCGCCCCGGAGGGAGCCGCCTACGCGGACCACATCAAGAAATGGGATGAACTCGCTCCCGCCATCGACATTAAATCCGCCCCTGTCGATATCCTCAACCGCATCGCCCGCGCCATCCCTCCCAACAGTGGCCTGCGCCTGCGGGTGGCAGACATCAGCACCTCGGAAATCTCGCTCACTGGGGAAGCACCCCAGCTGGAAGCCGTGAACAAATTCAGCCTGGCACTCAGCAAAAGCAACGATCTGGCCCAGTTTGAATGGTCCACACCGGAACCCACCCAGCGCGAGCGAGGGTGGGAATTCCAGTTCAAGGCCGCCGTGCCGGTCTCTCAATAACCATCCTCCTGGCAACTTTTCCCGGTTCCCGGGTTTGTCCTCCTGATTCTTTCTCCACGCCTACATGTCTGCCCGCGAAAAAAAACTTCTCATCTACTTTGCCTTGGCGGGGTTTCTCATCCTCAACTTTCTGGGCTTCAATTACTTTGTGACCCTCCGCAATCAGACGACTGTGGACAAAGCTGCTGCGGAACAAAAACTGGCGATTGCGGAAATGTTCCTGGCCAGCCGCGAGCAGGTGGTGGACGAAATGGAATGGCTTTCCCAGCATGAGCCGGAGCCTGCCGCCAATCAGGACGTGCAAACCAAGCTCCAGCAACTGGTGGAAAAAGAGGCAAAAACCGTGGGGCTGGCCATCAAGTCCCAAAAGCCCCTCCCGACGGACTCCACCGCGGGCAACCATTACCACCGGGCCAAGCTCCAAATCGTGGTATCCGGCAAGGAAGAAGCCCTTTATCGTTGGTTCGACCGCTTGAACATCCCGGAAGATCTGCGCATCGCCACCCACATCAATCTTTCGCCAAACAAGCAGGACGATACACTTATCGATTGCACTGCCACGATCGAGCAATGGTTCGTCCCGCCCGCCTGAAAATCCCGCCACCATCCCCAGCGTGAAACTTTCTTTCCTCCTCGCCTCCACCAGCCTCCTCATCATGGGATGGGCAGGGGCGGATGTGCCACACAAAGTGCCCGTTACCCGCTATACCGGATTGTGGACCAATTCGCCCTTCACCTCAAAACCTCCGCCGGATGCCATGACCGGTCCAGCCAATCCGCTAAGCGATTACGCCTTGGGTGGCATTTCCCCCATCAAGGGCGGCTACCGCGTGACCCTGCTCAACCGGAAAAAACCGGAGGAGCGCATCGTGGTGGAATCTGATGATCCCTCCTCAGCCTTCAAGATCCTCACCGTGAATCGCAAGCCCGGCGATCCCCTGGGCACCACCGTCCGCCTATCCAGCGGTGCGAACGTCGGAGTGGTCGCCTTCGATGAAAAACTGCTGACCCTCAAAGAGGCAGCTCCGCAAAATCCGAATTCCGCGCAACAAAACCCACGTCAGGGGGTTCCCGCACAGCAACAGCCTGCGCCCGATGGCCAACCCAATCCACAAGGGCGCGTTCCGCGTCCACGCACCATCCCACCTCCAGAGGAACAAACCACCAATGGACGGCAACCTGCCACCGGCCGCCAAAATATCAATGGCCGCACCCAACGCCAGACCTTGCGCTGATTCAGCCAGTATCCTTTCATAAAATCCTCCGCACTTCCTTTCGCCGTGTCTTTCGCCCGTTCCATTATACTGCTAGCCCTTGGCTCCACACTGGCTACCGCCCAAACGCCCCGCCAGGCACCTCCCGGCGTTACGATTCCAGATGCTGTCCCGCCGGGTCCTGCCGGTGCACCCGGCCCCATCCAGACCGTTGCCCCTTTGGGTGAAACCAAGATCACCGAGGACATCACGGAGCCAAAACTCACCGGCACCGCTCTGGCGGGCCTTTATCGCAAATACACCGGCCGCCGTGTCATTGTTTCCACTGCTGCCTCGGCGGCTGAGTTTTCCTTTGTGCAGGAAGCCAGCGCGCAAGACCCGCTCAGCTATGAAAAAGCCGCAGAGCTATTGAAAAAGGCAGCCACCATTGAGGGTTTCGTCTTTGTGCCCGATCCCACAGACCCGAATCTGGACATTCTCACCTCCGTCACCGGTGGCATCAAGCCCATCACCCGCGGCGTGCAGGTCTATACGGAAAGTGACGCCCTGCCGGAAGGGGATGCCCTCATTTCCTATGTGATGAATCTCAGCTACATCAAGCCGGATGAGGCTGAGCGCACTTTCATCAAGATCATTGGAGAACTTGGCGCAAATGGCACCATCGCCTCCGTTCCGAATGCCTCCGCCATCGTCATCACGGACAACACCTCGCTCATCCGCAAGCTCGTCGATCTCAAAAAGGAAATCGACAAGCCGTCCTCCCAGGTGGGCACGCGCTTCATCAAGGTCCAATATGCGGATGTGACGGAGCTGGCTGCCACGCTGAATGAAATGCTCAAGACGCAGGAATCCGCCCAGAAAACGGCGGGCGTCCAACGTGCGGACAACAATCCTACCCCAGCACCTGGTGGCAACAATGCCGCTGCGGGTCAGAGCTCCGGCGGCAGTGCGGAGGCCACCCCGGTCCAGATCGTCCCAGATCCTCGGACGAACCGGATTTTTGCCATGGGCCGCCCCGTGGATCTCATTTTCGTGGAAGGACTCGTCCGGGAGTTCGACACCCAGACGGATCAGAAAAACTTCCTTCGCCGCAAGCTGAAGTTCCTGAAAGTGGCCGAGTTCCTGCCGGTGGCAGGGGATGCCCTCACCCGTGCCTTCAGCGGAACCGGCACACCAACAGGTGCCGCCGGAGGCCAGGCGGGGAATCCGCAAAACCGGAACAACCAGAACCAACAAAACACGCGCCAGAATCAGGCACAGAACACCAATCGCACGAACACCGGCTCCTCAAGCTCCGGCAGCAGCAGCACCGGCAGCGGCGTCAGTTCCTTGGGAAATCCAGATGTCACCACCGCGCCGGAATCCCTCCTCGTCGGCCGCACCCTTTTGGTGGCAGACAACATCACTAACTCCATCGTCGTCCAAGGTCCACCCGCCGGTGTGGAAATCGTCGAGCGCCTGCTCGATCAGATCGATGTAAGGGCAGACCAGGTGATGATCTCCTGCGTCTTCGGCCAACTCTCCCTAACGGATGGATGGAGCTTCGGCGTGGATTATGCACAAACGCTTGGTACCAATCACGTCGCAGGCCGTGGGGGTTCGGGAGCTGCACCTTCGATCGGATTGGGAGGCAGCACTACCACAACGGTCAACAACGGCTCAGGCACCACTACCACTACGACCGTAAATGATTTTGATCCTGGCAGTCTGGCAGCTACCGCCGGTCTTGGACTCTATGGCAACATCGGCAACAATCTGAATATCTATCTGAACGCCAAGCAGAACGACTCCAACTTCAAAGTCCTCTCCCGCCCGACGATCTACACAGCCAATAACCAGAAGGGCACAATCGTAAGCGGCACTCAGATTGCCGTGCCGACCAGCAGTTATGCCTCCAGCACCTCCACCACCAACAGCACCAATTACGAATACAAGGACGTGGCGCTTAAGCTGGAAGTCATCCCTCTGGTGAATTCCAACAAGGAAGTGACTCTTCAAATCTATCTGACCAGTGATGATGTTGGCACTGATCGCCAGGTGGGCACTGGTGATAACGCTTATGTCATCCCGGACATCCTGAAACGGGAGCTCGTCACCACCGTCACTGTGCCGAACAATCAAACTGTCGTGCTGGGAGGTCTGATCACGGAGAATCTTACGGACAGCCGCACTGGCATCCCGGTGCTGAGCCGCATCCCCGGCATTGGCGCATTATTCGGCACCAAGACCAAAGCCAAGGACCGCTCCGAGCTTCTGATCTTCATCCAACCGTCCGTGGTGCATGATGAAAACACCCTGAGCGAGGCCCAGGCAGACATGGACCGCCGTTACGAAACTTCCGGTGATACCCGCAGTTTTGCTGATGGACCTGGTGTCCTCCCTCCACCGGATGGCATCGTCCCCGCCAATGAGAAAGCATCCTCCTACGTGGCCACCCCCGAAGAGCAACAATCGGTGAAAAAGCGCAAAGCCATCCGCCCACCCCACCGGCCGTAAGGCACGGGCGCCCATGGAGTGCGGCGACCTGGCGCAGCTTTCACTCCCTCACGATGAGCTGCTGCCATCAGCCGCCCTATTTCATCTCAGACGTCCACCACTCATCCAAAGCGGCGCCAGGTCGCCGCACTGCATGGTTTTTCTGAAAAAAAGTTTGAACGGTTTTTCCCGATGGCTGTCTGAACCCTTTGAAGACTCGTACGTAAGTTCGCGTTTTCATGTAAGGGTGAACAGCAGTTGTCCAGCTTCAGAGTGCGCTTAGTGCTTTGACGTTGCTCAGCTTGGCCACCGGGGTGGGTGCTCCGGTGGCCTTTCCTTTTTTTTCGGGGAAAGGCCCAAGTATCTCAAAAGCCGCGTCGTCCCTGCATGGCCCGCATGAGGGTGAGTTCATCCGCATGCTCCAGCCCACCGCCCGCGGGGAGACCTTGGGCGATGCGGGTGATACTGCATTTTTTCCCGCGCAGGAGATCCGCCAGGTAATTGGCCGTGGCCTCCCCTTCTACGTCGGAACCCAGCGCGAGAATCACCTCGATCTCCTCCGCAGAGGCATCGATCCGCTGGAGCAGGGGTGTGATGTTCAGATCCTCCGGCGAAATGCGATCCAGAGGAGAAAGTTTTCCACCCAGGCAGTGATAGCGACCGGAAAAGGCACCGGATCTCTCCAGCGGCAGCACGTCCGTGGCCTGCTCCACCACACAGAGTGTGCGGTCATCCCGGCGGTGGTCATCGCAGAGTTCACACCCCGCATCTGTGGCGAAAAATCCACACACGGGGCAGGGCTTTACTGCATTTTCCGCATCCACCAGGGATTTCGCCAGCGCAGGTGGATCTGCCCTGGGGTTCTGCAGCAGCCATACAGCCATCCGCTCCGCACTCCGCGGCCCCACCCCCGGCAGGCGCTTGAGTTCGCCGATGAGGATCTTGACCGGCTCTGGATAATCAGCTCTGGGCATCAGCCGGGGTGGGTAAGGGTTCATCCACCGGCATGCGGTGATTGTGGGCATAGACCAGGGCGCAAATACCGGACCACAGCGCGGCTACCAGAGGCGCGGCAATGGTGGGAGCGTGGGCAGCCAGCCCCAGCACGGGGGCCCAGAAAATGACGAGCGCCAGCGTGCTGATCCACAGAACCAGCCTCCGCCAGACACAGGGAACTCCCAGCATGGCAGCGGACAGGCCACAGGCAATCAGCACAGTAGCCCCCCATACGATCCATGTGGGAAGGGATTTCGGAAAACCATCCAGTCCACCTGCTACAAGCACGCCCTCCGCCCAAACATCCAGCCGGGCCAGAAAACCAAGAGCACCCAGCCCCCCGGCCACGATGAGACCCATGCTACTGATCGCCAGGGCTGGCAGAAAAACATGCCCGGCGGGCAAATGGGAAGAGTGACGACTCATGCGGACTGCGGAGACACTACGAAAGGATGGCGGGCATTCAAGCCAGCGCTGCATGAAGGAGGGCCAAATGTCCTGCCGGGGAAACCTTTTCCAGCACCGCCAGCACCTTTCCTTCCGCATCGATCACAAAGGTGGAACGTTCGATTCCCATGTATTTTTTACCCAGCATGGATTTCTCCACCCATACGCCGTAGGCCTGCACGATCTCCTTCGCCACATCTGCGATGAGCGGGTATGGCAGCCGGTGCTTGTCGATGAACTTCCGGTGGCTTTTTTCGGAATCCGCACTGATGCCGAAAACATGCGCCTTATCCCGCAACTCCTCCCAGCCATCCCGAAGCGCACAGGCTTGGATGGTGCAGCCGGGCGTGCTGTCCTTCGGATAGAAAATCAACACCACCGGCTTTCCCCGTAGAGCGGCCAAGCTGAGCATTTCCCCATCCTGATAGGGAGCGCCTACCACAGGCGCAGTGAACTCGGGAGCAGCAGAACCAATGGCGGGCTTCATGCAGGTGACTCAAGACAGGCCGCGCGGTGACTCAAGATAAAAGGAGAAATGACACGGCTTCACTTTCAAGTTTCGCAAAGCCCTTCCCTCTGCTTGAATGAGACATGACCCTTGCCAGCAAGATCACCGTAGGACGCCTGCTGCTGGTGCCGGTGTTCGCGGCGTTTGCCATCAGTTATGGGCTCACCGTGGCGAGCGGCCATGCCCAGGAATGGCAACGGTGGACTGCACTGGCGGTCTTTGTCACCGCCTCCGTGAGTGATGCCGTGGATGGCTGGATCGCCCGCCACTGGAACCAATACTCCGCCTTCGGAGCCTTCATGGATCCTCTGGCAGACAAGGCTCTGCTACTCTCCGCCATCATCACGCTCTCCGCCGTCAACTGGGGGCCTGATGATTGGAATATTCCTCGCTGGTTCATGTGGCTGGTCATCGCCCGCGATTGTGTGATCCTGATAGGCATCCGCATCCTCTGGTCCAGCGGGCACAAGAAAATCCGATTCGCCCCCCACTGGAGTGGAAAAGTCTGCACAGTCACCCAGATGTTCGCCATCGGCTGGGTTATGCTGAAGATCGTCCCTTTTTCTCCGATCTACCCCTGCATCGTTGCCGCCATCTTCACAGTCTGGTCCGGCCTGAACTACATCGTGGTAGGCATGGGAATCCTCGGGAAAAAGCCCCAGTGATTCGTTTCAAATCCAGTGCTAGGGATTGAGGGGTTTGCCCCACTCACGGCACTTCCACCTTTTCCCCCAGATGGCGGGGGCGGGTGTGGAGAATATTCACATCCAGCCACATTTTCACACGGGCACCGATTTCCCGCAGCCGGGTCTTGGTGGAATATTGGAGCTCCACATCCTGGGCATTGAAACCGTAGGCATCCATCCCATGCGCCTTCGCCAAATAGATGGCGCGCTGATTCTGGAATCTCTGGGAGATGAAGAGGATGGAACTGGCTCCAAAGACCTCCTTCGCCCGCACCACGGAGTCCAGAGTGCGTAGGCCGGCGTAATCACATACGATCCTGTCCGCAGGCACACCCCGCTCTATCAATGCCAGCCGCATTTTTTCCGGCTCATTGTAGTAACGGCTGCGATTGTCTCCCGAGACAAGAAAGGCATCGATTTTTCCCGCCTTCCAAACACGGATGGCGGCATCGATGCGGTAACGGAAATAGAGATTTTCATTCCCGTTCACCCGGTCCGAGGTGCCGAATACCAAGCCCACCTTCCTCTTCGGCAGACTGCCCACCTCCGTAAACAATCGCCCGTGGGAGGCCCATACCGCCGTTAAATTCGCATAAATCACCACCCCGCCGAAAAGCAAAATCCCCAACAGCACTATGCGCAGGAGCCAGCGGAAAAAGCTCCGCTTTTTCTTGATCGGCTTCTTCATGCTCCGGGCGATGTGAGTAATTCCGCCGGGCGGCTGGGCCATTGCAACAGGGATTTCACCGCATCCACAAAATGCCCGGTGGTGGGATTGGCAGGAGCCAGCACGCGCAGACGGTGGGCGGATTCCGCGAATTTCACTTCATGAAAACGGCCTACCAGCTCACCGTCCACCTCCATCGGCACTTCGCGGTCGGCGCGGACGACGAAGGACTCCGCCTGGAAGTAACTGGTGGATTCCGCCAGATCCATCCCACCCAGGGCGAGACCGCGCAGGGAATCCAGGACAAACTTGTAGCCCGCTTCCTTGAAGACGAGGACATCCAGCTTCGAGTCACAGTTATCCGCCTTCCGAAAAAGGCGGAACTGCCCGCCGTAGAGGGAGCCATTCCCAGCCAGCACGGCCACGCCTTCCTCCCGGAGACCATTCGAGCAGATGATCTCCATCTTCGGTGGTTTCTCTCCCAGCACCTTCACTGCGGCCAGTAGATAGGCCAGGGGGCCGAGCATTTTTTTGGACTCCCACGTCGTTTCCTCGATGACCATGGCATCGAATCCCACTCCGGCCATCTGGACGAAGGGCGAGCCATTGCCCTCAAAGAGATCGATCTCCCGGACATTTCCCTGGGCGATGATATCGAAGGCCTTTCCCAAGGAACCGGAGGGAATCCCCAGTTCCCGGGCGAAAACATTCATCGTTCCCGCAGGGATGACTCCCAGCGCGGTTTGCGAACCGGCCAAACCGCTGACGACGGCATTGAGCGTGCCATCCCCTCCGGCGGCAATTACCACCGGCTCCCCGGCTGCGGCGAATTTTGCAGCCAGTTCCCTGGCTTCTCCAGCATGATTGGTGGCGTAGAGGGCGAAGTGATTCGCCTTTTCCATGAGGAAACGCAGCGTTTTATCCCCCTTCTGGCTCCTGGCCCGGGGGTTGAAAATCAAAGGATACCGATGCGGCGTCTCCATGGCCTGATTCTTCGCCGATGGAGGCCCTCACTGCAAGACCGCGATGACCTTCTCCACTGGCAGACCCATCACATTTTCAAAACTGCCGGAAATTTCCGCCACGATCCGCTCACCATGCTCCTGGATGCCGTAGCCGCCCGCCTTGTCCAGCGGGTTCACTAACGAGAAATATTCTGCGATCTGGGCGTCGCTCAGCGGGTGGAATGTCACATCCGTAAGATCGTGGAACGTGTGGCGTCTCCCACCTGGGAAAATCACGGAGACTCCGGTGCATACCTGGTGGGTCCTGCCCGCCAGTTTTCTCAGCATCGCATGGGCCATTTCCAGAGTGGCCGGCTTTCCAAGCGGCTCTCCATCAATGAATACCAGCGTATCTGCTCCGATGACGGTAGCCTGCGCCAGAGTCTCGGCCACTGCCGCAGCCTTCAGCTCCGCATTCGCCTCACACAGGGCAGCCGGTGCCATGGAGGCATCATGAATCTCCTCCGCAGGCGAAGGCACGATTTGAAAAACCAGCCCGGCGCGCTCAAGAAGCTCACGGCGGCGGGGAGAAGATGAGGCCAAGACAATGGGCATGCCGCCACATGCACCGAAAAGCTATCCCGGGCAAGAGCGACTCACTCCCGGGCCGCCAGAATGGGTGTGGCGGTGATTTCCCAGCGCTGGGAACCACGCAGGAATTTGAGCCTCACCGGCCGCCCGGGGCTCAGGTAGAAAAACGCATTGGCCGCGTCCGGGTAGTTCGTCACCACGCGCCCGCCCACTTCCAGCAGGATGTCATTCGGGCAGATGCCCACTTGATCGGCAGGAGAGCCTGCCGCCACCTTTACCACAATGGGCGCCTGGTTTTCCGGCCGAAGCGTTAGTCCCAGCCAACCGCGCACCCACTTGCCAGAGGAGGCAATGTCCTGCTGCACCCGCAGAACCGCTTCCGCAGGAATGGCGTAAGCAGCCTTTCCCTTGTCCGCACCCTGAAAAAGCAAGGCTGCCACCCGGCCCTGCTCATCCAGAAGCGGAGTTCCTACGGGTGGTACCAACTGATCAAATGATACCCTCAGCAGAGCAAATGGCAGCACTTTTTCTCCTCTTTGCTTCACCCACCCTTCATTGACTCCCTTCAAGATACCCTCTGTGGTCGAGCAAACATAGGCCTCCCCCATGACATCCCTTGCCCTGCCGATCCATTGGGGGCACCGCACTTCCAGCGCCTCCTCCGGGGCGAGGAAAACCAGCCGTGACACCGGATCGCAGGCAGACCATTTCACTGCCAGATCCACATTTCCGCGTTTCAGGTGCACATTCGCAGGTGATGCACCGGCAGGCAGCACAGTAACGAGCATGGAGCCATCCGCCAGCGGACTGGCCGTAGTGATCACCTCACTGCCGGCAAAGGACACAGACCAGCGCGGAGAAACGGCCACTGCCTGGGCCAGCACCACCCCACAGAAAGGAAATGCCACCACTCCCACCCACAGGATACGCTGCAGCACCCGCCGCAGCAGCCATGCGAAATCCTCCATCATCCGGGAATCTCCGCTTTTTAAAAGGACTGTTCGCCCAAAGTACCTTGGGCAGAGGGCCGGAGATCCAGCTCTCCCAATTGCTCCACCGGTGCGGCAGGCACAGCAGGGACCACCTCATGCCTTACCGGTGCGGCAGGCAGGCTTTCCATCTGTGGCTCCTTTGGCATCAACAGAAATGCGGCCGTGATGGAGGCATACGCCAACCCCGCCGTGTAGGCCCACTTGGCTGGACCCAGATCACTCAACCACGTGGAAAAAACTCCCAGACCACGGACAAGACCGCTCTTTTTCACCGCCTGCTGGCGTTGGCGATGATGAAAGTCACAAAGGAAATCCTGCCAATACCCCTCTTCCGGGCGCATGTCACGCCGGAGGGCTAACAGACTTCCAATTTGTTCAGCCGATGGTTTCACGGTGGTTTACGATTAATAATTATAAAATATCTGCCCCACCCGCAAGGAATTTTTAAAACCGTTCCTTCCAACTGTCCTCCAGAGCGGACTGCAGTTGCTGGTGTGCGTAGTGGAGACGTGAGCGAACGGTGCCCTCGGAAGTATTCAGAACCTTGGCAATCTCCCCGTGGGACATGCCTTGGACGTCATACATCGTGACCACCATTCTGTGGGAGTCAGACAACTTCCGCAGCGCGATGTTCAATTTTTTCTGCAACTCATTCAGATTCGTCTTCCGCTCCGGGTCCGCCTCCAGCGCCTGATCCACCATCGCCGGGTGATCCTGCAGGTAGGAATTCGGATCATCCAGACTCACCCCCGTCCGCCGTTTGCGTTTCTTGAGGAAGTTCAGCGTCAAGTTCACCGCGATCTGGTAAATCCAGGTGTAAAAGGAAGAGTTTCCCTTGAACTTTCGGAGGGATTGGTAGGCGCGGGAAAAGATTTCCTGCAGCAGATCGTGCGTATCCTCCTTGTGGGAGGTCATGTGGTAGACCAGCCCGTAGAGTTTATCGCCATACTTCAGGATAAGCGCATCAAAGGCCCTCGTGTCGCCTAGCTGAGCGCGCGATACGAGGTCCTGGTCAGGATCGGGGGGACGAGTCTGACGAAACATGGAGGGGGGTGTGAGCAGCAGGCAAGATGCTACACACTCCCAACACCCTGTAAAGAATGCTGAGCCCTGCCACCGTCTGGGAAAAAAACAGAGTCGCCTTTTCCCCACTGCACGTTTCTCCTAGCAGGGTATGGCATTCTATACCGCAAATTCCGACTACGAGGAAAAAGATAGCGACCCCATCCGCTTGGAAGCCGGCGATGAGATCAGCGTAGGCCCTGCCGACCGCGTATGGCCCGGCTGGGTATGGGCCACCGACAAGGATGACAATGACGGCTACGTGCCCGAAGACATCCTCGAGCCCCTCGGCGAAGGCCGCTTCGCCGCGACCGAACCCTTCGACCCCACCGTCCTCACCATCAAGCGGGGAGATTCTCTGGAATCCCTCCGCCAGATCCATGGCTGGCACTGGTGCCGCAATTCCACCGGAAGCGAAGGCTGGGTGGCGGGGTATCTGCTGAAACCGGCGTGATGGCAGCCGCCTTCACCCATAAAGCCCAAAAAAGATCCAGTACCGTTCGCCAAGCGTCCAACATCTCAAACGATACTAAATCTGCTCCTGGTAGCGCACACTTCATCCGCAGGCAGAAGCTTTGAGGACGTGATGCCCACAGGGCATTGCAAACTCTTTTTTTTCCAACGTTTGGCTTGCCAAGGTAGGATGATTTTCCTAAGCCCTCCGCCCCCTCTAAGGCTGCCGATTCACCAAAGAACACCCGGGGGACTTCACATGCAGCAGGTTTTCATCAATCGCCCGTCCTGGATCAAGGCGGGAAACCATTCACAATCAATGATTAACGAACTCATCTCTGAAATGGTGGACGCTGGCGTCCACTACGGTCACCAAACGAAAAAGTGGAATCCACGCATGAAGCCCTTCCTTTTGAAGGACAAGAGTGGGATCTACATCATCAATCTGGAAAAGACCGTCCAACAACTGGACAAGGCATCGGATTTCCTCGCAGAGCTCGTCGGCAAGAACAAGAAGGTTCTCTTCGTCGGCTGCAAGCGCCAGGCCCAGGACGCCATCCGCGAAGCTGCGGAAGCCACTGGCCAATACTACGTCAACCACCGCTGGCTCGGCGGCATGCTCACCAACAGCCTCACCGTTCGCAAGTCCGTGGAGCGCCTGAAGTACCTCGAAAACATCGAGAAGCAGCCTGAGTTCAAGGCCATGTCCAAGAAGGAACTCGCCGCCCTGGGCCGCGAGCGCGAAAAGCTCCTGCGCAACCTCCGTGGTGTGCGCGATATGGACAAGAAGCCGGACGCAGTGGTCATCGTGGACTCCGCCCGCGAAACCATCGCCGTGGCTGAAGCCCGCCGCCTCAACATTCCAATCGTCGCCCTGGTGGACACCAATGCTGATCCAGCCGTGGTGCAATACCCGATCCCGGGCAACGACGATGCGATCCGCTCCATCCGCATCATCCTCCAGAACCTGGTGGATGCCATGGTGGCAGCCCGCAAGGCCTGATTTACCCCTTCCGTGGGCGGCCTGTCGCAAGATAGGCCGCCCCTTTTTCTAATTACCCATCACTCTATTTTCATCTCATGATCACCGCTGCTATCGTCAAAGAACTCCGCGATAAGACCAATGCCGGCATGATGGACTGTAAGAAAGTCCTCACCGAAACCAACGGCGACCTGGAAGCCTCCATCAAGCTCCTCCGTGAGCGCGGCATCGCAAAGGCTGGCGCCAAGGCTGACCGCGCCGCCACAGAAGGCATCATCGCTGCCCGCGTTTCCTCCGATGCCAAGTCCGGCATCCTTCTGGAAATCAACTGCGAGACCGACTTCGTTTCCCGTAACGAAAACTTCCAGTCCTTCGTCACTGAAGTTTCCGACACCCTCGCCGGTGCCAATGCTGCCGATCTGGACGCCGCCCTGGCCACTCCACAAGGCGACAGCACCCTGGGTGACACCGTGAAGTCCAAGGTGATTGAACTCGGTGAAAACATCCAACTCCGCAAGTATGTACGCTTCGACGCAGCAGAAGGCGGCGTGGTTGCCTCCTACATCCACCTCGGTGGCAAGGTCGGCGTCCTCATCGAAGTGGGCACCACCAAGGCGGAAAGCGCTGATTCCGAAGCATTCAAGGAACTCATCAAGGATCTCACCCTCCACATCGCAGCCAGCGCCCCCAAGGGTCTGTCCCGCGAGGACATCCCTCAGTCCATCGTGGACAATGAGCTGGATATCTTCCGCACCCGCCTCATCGCAGACGGCAAGCCTGCAAACATCATCGAAAACATCCTCAAGGGCCAGATCGGCAAGTTCTTCGCCGAGAGCTGCTTCCTTGAACAAGGTTTCGTGAAGGATCCGGATATCAAGATCTCCGCCCTTCTTGAGGCCAAAGGCAAGGAACTCGGTGACACGCTCACCGTGACCCGCTTCGTCCGCTTCGGCCTGGGCGAATAATCCTCTGCGACAACGCGAAAAACTTCAAAAAACGCCCGTCTCCACTCAGGAGGCGGGCGTTTTTGTTTAGGGAAGGAGAGGCACATTTGCTTTCCGTGGAAACTCCAGATATGCTTTTAGCTTCGTTAAGCCAGATATAACGTTAACCAAAATGATCAGCATTTTCGTTTAATTAATTTATATTGATTATTTATATGGGCTTAAAAATTGCCTTTTGAGGCACTGTAAAAAGAAACGTATAACCATATTTATCGTTAAATTTAACCACTCACTAACAAACCTTAGAGCTATATGCAAATCGCATGATTTAATTTAAACACGGTTAACTAGGTAAGCAGCATTTCAAATCAGGATAAATGCACTCCAATATTCGAATAAATCGATCGTTGGTTTTCAGCCTTTTACATTCATTCATGAAAAGACTCAGGCGACAAAAACGCATAACGCAATTTTTAGTTGATGGGATGATGACATTGCAAATAGACGCCACGGTGACAGTCCCGGTATAGGCGCACGTATATTTTGTTCGTTTAGACCTGCCCTGTCTAACAACCCATACGACAAATACCCATGAACCCAAATGACCGCATATCATCGAGCCGTCTTACAGAAAGCCTCTTCAAAAGGACTTTGCAGGACCCGGAAAAACCCGCAATTCTGTCAAGTGACAAATTGATGGGGAGTGCTCCAGACCACCCTGCATATCGTGAGGAGCACGAACGAGGTCGAATCGCCTCGATCACCTTTTCCGTAGCACTGATGATGGCGGCGCTAGGAGCGGCCTCTCCTGCATTTTCCGCAGTTCCCTTGGGCAAAGCTGGAGATGGAGCGAATGGCCAGGGAAATACCGGTGGTACAGGTGGCACGGTGAATACCGCAGGAACGGCAGGCACCGGTAACGGTGTGGCCACCAACTCCGGCGCAGGTGGCGGTGGCGGCGGTGCAGGATCCACAGGCGCCTCTGGAGGCAGCGGTGGTGTGGGAGTGAATTTCGCAGGAGGCGCAGGCGGCACCGGTGGTGCAGCAGCAGGACTTTCCGGCACTGGTGGAAATGGCGTGGATGGCAGCAAGCCCGTGAATGTGGGGGGACTGGGCTTAGCCACCTCGGGTGGCGGCGGTGGTGGTGGGGGCGGTGGTGCCCACGGATTCATCGGAACCAATCCCAACGTAGCCCCGGCTCTCGTAACTGGCGGTAAGGGTGGAAATGGTGCGGACAATGATGCCACGGGCGGACCGATCGGAATCGGCGGCGCAGGTGGTGGTGGCCAGGGCGGCTTTGGCGCATGGCTCAATGGCGGAGGTTCCCAAGCCTTCAACAATACCCTGCTGGGCGGAGCTGGCGGAAACGGAGGAAACGCCATCGGTGTGGATTCCCAACCAGGCGATGGAGGAGACGGAGGAGCCGGACTTTACCTCAACTCTGGAAACGTCAATTACAGCGGCACTTCCATCACCGGTGGTAAGGGCGGGAATGGTGGCACCGGGGCGGAATTCCTCTCCAACTTCGGCTCCGGCGGAGCTGCTGGAACGGGCGGCGCAGGAGCACTCATCGAGGATGGAGCCAGCCTGCAAACCTCTGGTGCCACCAATATCACAGGCGGTGCCGGTGGCACGGGCGGCGCAGGTGGAGCAGGCGGACTCATCCACGCCAATGGCAGCGCAGGTGCCGCCGGGGGCACCGGCGGAGTGGGCGTGCAGGTAGGCAACAATGGTAACGCTGCCTTGGGCAGCAACCAGTTGAACAGCAATGCAGATATCACCAACTATGTGGCCAGCAATGGCGCAGCCACTGCCAATGGCGCGGATCTGGACAATGATGGAGACATCATTGGCGGCACAGGTGGGGCTGGCGGTGCGGGTGGTGCGGGTGCTGTGGGACTTATCGGTTCCACAGGCTCTTCCGCCGCAGCCGCCGCCGATGGAGCCGCAGCCACCCCGGGAGTGGATGGGCCGGATGGCGTGGCCGCTCCCGTGATCGTGGGCGTAAATGATGGCTCGGATGGAGCTGTGGGAGCAGCCGGTGGAGATGGCACGGATAGCGTGACCGTCCCCACCCCGGCACCAGCAGCACCCGTCACCCCTCCAGTAATTCCTGGTACCGGGACTGCGGGAACAGCACAGGCCCAGGCAGGCGCTGGTGCAGCAGTGGGAAGCGGCACGGTTGGAACTCCTGCCGTGAATGGTGCGGATGGCGCAGATGCCACCTTCGTCCCACCCACTGCCGGCTCAGGCAGTGCGGGATCCAATGGCGGAACCGGAGGAAATGGCGGAACCGGCCTTTCCAATGCCCAGATAGGAACGGCAGGCCAAAACGGGCAGGATGCCCAGAATAATGGAACCGCTGGCGGTGCTGGCGGCACAGGCCCGGATGGAAACATCGGCACTGCCGGATTAATCGGAAATATCGGCGGCGTGGGAGCCGCAGGCACCAATGGTTTCGCAGGCTCTTCTGCCGTAGTTCCCGGTGCACCAGGCGGAGTGACTGGAGTGGCCGCTCAGAATGGTGGCAATGGAGTGGTGGGTGCTGATGGTGG
>Ga0157373_10000603_pt1 | contig 27940 bp, 27 predicted proteins | sample C65metaG_FD_113460 | JGI IMG/M metagenome (GOLD analysis project Ga0157373, IMG submission 113460) | Corn rhizosphere microbial communities from Kellogg Biological Station, Michigan, USA - C6-5 metaG | ecosystem: Host-associated > Plants > Roots > Rhizosphere > Soil | place: USA: Michigan... | reverse complement strand
GACTGGATGAACTGCATGGGCAGCAGCAGTGGCGGCAGCCATACCAGCAGCCGGGGCAGTGCCGTCAGCCGATTCCCATCCAGCCAGATGAATACCGCTGTGATACCGGTGGCGATGGTGGTGAGTTGCCACGCGCGCGATGCTGCCTTTTCTTCGAAATCCCAGCGCAGCCGCAACCATTGTGCGCCCTCCACCAGCAGGGCGGAAAGCAGCGCCGTGATGTAGTGCCCCGTCACCACTCCCCAGAAAAGGAAAGCAGCTCCCAGCAGAAAACGCGGCGGTGGATGGACCTTGTGGATGGTGGTGTGGGGAGTGAGGTTTTTCAGGATTCAGCATGCAGGCGGGTGGGCAGCAGCGCCAGATCACGTGCCAGATGGCCGCATTCCACCCAATGGCCGGGAGCGTCCGCAGGCCGTGTGCCGTGGCCGATGATGATGGGTGCGCAGGCGATTCCTGCACGGATCAGTTTCTGGAGAAACTCCTGCCGGGCGGCATCCCAACCGTTCAGGATCACCACGCAGGATGTCAGGTCGTCTCCGTGCTGGATCACCAGCCGCGCCAATGGGGAAAAATCCGTCTCATACTCCGGCCCTACGGCTGCCAGTACCTCCAGCAGCATGTCCGCCCGGGCCAGGCCACGGCCACTCGTCACGCGGTGGGCCTGGTTTTTGATGAACATCAGATCCAGGATGGTTTCGCTGCTGTCCAGCGTGGCGGCAAAGGAGGCTGCCACTGAAACGGCATCCTCAAAGGCGGCATCCGCTCCGCTGGGGGAAAATGTATCCAGCACCAGTCCATAGCGGGGGTAGTGGGTATCCTCCAGCTCCTTCACGATCGGGCGGCCCGTCCGCGCCCAACTTTTCCAGTGGATCTGGCGCAGTGGATCGCCTGCCCGGTAATCCCGCAGCCCCACGAATTCTCCTGCATTGCCGATCGCATTGGAGGTAGAGTCTCCACCGATCTTGAAGGCGGCATTTCCCGGCAGCTCGATGGGTGGCAGGAAATAACGGCGCGGCAGCACCGTCAGCGTGGCGGCAGGAGCGCTCACCTGCAGTCTGCGTTGGAACAGCCGGAAGGGATCCGGCAGCAGTACCCGCAGGTCATCGAGACGTAATACTCCACGGCGCAGCGGGCAGAACTCCATCACGACACGGCCTTTTTCACCCGGCCGCAGCACGATTTCATCTTCGGAGATGCCACCGGCGACGGCTGTGTTTTTAAGCAGCAGCCACTTCCACCGGTAGTAGGCCAGCGTGCGGTCGAAAAGGTTTCGTTTCTCCTCGCCCGGCTCGCGCTGGTGGATGAATTCCCCGCTGCTGGGGCGGCAATCCGGCGGAGACTCTGCCAGCCACGCCTGCCGGATGCTGCGGCTTCCCATGTTCTGCACTTGCACGGAATAGCGGATACTTTCCCCCGCCGTCGCGTGGCGCGGCAGCTCACGCCGGGCCTCGATTTTCACCCGTCGCAAAAATGCCCACGGCAGCGCAATGGCCATCATGCAGAATGTGAAGGAAAAGATCTGATAGACGGAATCCCGTGGCTGGCCCAGCGCGATGAAGCCCGTGAGCAGCATCACCAGTCCTGCTGCCAGACCTGCCGGGCGCAACCTCCGCACGAGGAAGAAATTCACCCCGGAGGATCGGTAATAGGCGCGGTGCAGCCAGCGGTCCAATCGGTGGCGGGCGTTGGCATTCATGAGAGGGAGGGGACAAATCAGGCTGGCACCGGCGTTTGCTCGATCAGATCCGCCACGATCTGGCGGGCACTGATGCCTGCGTACCGGGCTTCCGGCGTGAGCACCAGCCGGTGGGCGATCACATCCGCCGCCACCGCTTGGATTTGCTCTGGGGAAACGAAGTCCTGCCCCTCGAACAAGGCGAGCGCCTGGGAAACCTTCATCAGTGCCAGGGAGGCACGCGGACTGGCGGGGAGCTGCACATCCGCCCGGCCCCGTGTGGCGGAAACCAGCGCCACCACATAGTGGCGCAGCTCATCACTGAAACGGATCTGGCGCGCTTGTTTCATTAGTTCCAGGATTTCTTCACGGCTGGCCACCGGCTCCAGCACATCTACGGGATGATGGTCCTGTTGGTCCGCCAGGATCGCGGCCTCTTGATCCGCTGTCACATAGCCCAGCGTGCATTGTAGGGCGAAGCGGTCCATCTGCGCTTCCGGCAGGGGATAAGTGCCACGGAATTCCACCGGATTTTGCGTGGCGATGACGAAAAAAAGCCCCTCCAGATCGTGCCTCTCGCCCTCGATGGTGGCCTGCCGTTCCGCCATGGCTTCCAGCAGTGCGCTCTGCGTCCGGGGAGATGCTCGGTTGATCTCATCCGCCAGCAGGATGTCCGTGAAGATCGGCCCCGGGTGGAAGCGGAATTCCTGGCTGAGGGGATCCAGCACGGAGACGCCCAGAATGTCCGATGGCAGTAGATCCGGGGTGAACTGCACCCGCTTGAATCCCGTGCCGCCTATCGCCTTGGCAATGGCCTTCGCCAATGTGGTTTTCCCTGTTCCGGGGTAATCCTCCAGCAGGACGTGTCCACCCGCCAGCATACAGGAGAGCACGCGGCGGATCACCTCTTCCTGGCCTAGGACTACGGATTGGACGGCCGCTTCCAGGCGGCGGGCGGTGGTGGTATCGATCATGGGTTTTGAGAGGACGGCAGCGGCTACAGCGCCCTCGCCAACTCGCGGACCAGCTTAGGCCCTTGATAGATGAAGGAGGTGTAGATTTGCACCAAGGAAGCACCTGCCTCGATTTTTGCCAATGCATCTTCCACACTGGAAATGCCGCCCACCCCGATGATGGGGATTTTTCCGCCCAGATGGCTGGAAAAGCTGCGCAGCACCTCGGTGCTTTTTTCGCGCACAGGTCTGCCTGATAGTCCGCCCGCCTCGCCGGCACGGGGATGCCCGGCCACTGCCTCACGGTCCAGTGTCGTATTGGTCGCGATCAGGCCGTCCAGCCCGCCTTGCAGGAAAACATCCGCCAGATCCTTGATCTGCGGCTCATCCAGATCCGGAGCTACCTTGAAAAGCAGCGGCACGAGCTTGCCATGTTCCGCCGCCAGCTTTTGCTGCTCATTTTTCAAAGTCCCCAGTAGCCGTGCGCTCGCCTCCGCCCCTTGCAGGTCGCGCAGGCCGGGGGTGTTCGGGGAGGAAAGATTCACCGCGATGTAATCTGCCACCCCGTACGCTTCACGCAGGCACGCCAGGTAATCGTCCGCTGCATTCTCATTTGGCGTATCCTTGTTTTTGCCGATGTTGAAGCCGATCACGCCTGGGTAATCCCGCGTGGCCTTCACATTCGCCACCCCGGCTTCGATGCCCGGATTATTGAAGCCCATCCGGTTGATGATCGCCTCATGCGGGATCAGCCGGAAAAGGCGCGGCTTCGGATTTCCCGCCTGCGGACGCGGGGTGATCGTGCCGATTTCCACGAAGCCAAAGCCAAGCCGCCCGAGGGCGTCGATGGTGTTGCCCTCCTTGTCCAGCCCGGCGGCCAGCCCCACGCGGTTGGGAAACTTCAATCCCATCACTTCAATGGGGGAGGTAAATTCATCCGCTGGCAGCGCGAGTTTCAGCAACCCGCTTTTCTCCGCCAGTCGCAGCCCGGCCAGACTCGTGTGGTGGGCTACCTCTGCCTCCAGTTGGAAAAGCACCGCCCGCGCCCATGGATACATTTCTTCGATCACGCCCCAAAGTAGGATGGCGGTTGCTTTCTTGTCGAACATCTCATGCGCCAGAATGGCACAATGCATGCCCGAAAAGGCGTTTTGGCACACTATAATGCATATCTTGAAAAATCAAATGCTCATTTTCAGTGAGTTGCGTTGATGGGGATGCGGCATGATGCGTGCTGGAAATATGGTGCGCCAGTTTCAGCGTCCATCCTGCATCCCGCTCTGTGGGCACATGGTCGTCACATTGAAATCACTTCTCAAAAGAAAAAAGGAATAATTTCCCGCTCGGCGGCGTTCAATAAGTAACCCTATCCCCAAAATATTATGGCCTACGAATCAGACAGCAGCCTGAAGCTCTACATGCGGGAGATTTCCAAGACACCTCTATTGACGGTGGAAGAAGAAATCGCCCTCGCAGAGCGTATCAAAAAAGGGGATCCGGAAGCCCGCTCCCACATGATCCGTGCGAATCTCCGCCTGGTGGTGAAGATTGCTCAGGATTATTCCAACTACGGAATGCCGGTTACCGATCTTATTTCTGAAGGAAACATCGGCCTCATGAAGGCTGTGGAACGTTTCGATCCTGAAAAGGGCGGCAAGCTTTCCACCTATGCAGCCTGGTGGATCAAGCAATCCATCAAGCGCGCCCTCGCCAACCAATCCAAGACCATCCGCCTTCCTGTCCACATGGTGGACAAGATCGCCAAGATGCGCCGCATTTCCACCATGCTGGCCGAAGCCTTGGGCCGTGAGCCTACCGATGAGGAACTCGCCGATGAAGTTGGTCTTCCCCGTCGCAAATTGGCCATGCTCAAGCAGGCCTCCCAGCGCCCTACTTCTCTCGATGCTCCCATCAATGAAGGCGAAGCCACCGAATTCGGTGAAGTCATTGGCGACGAGCGTGCCGGCAACCCGCTGGACATGCTTTCCGACAAAAACCTCCATGGTGAACTCGATGGACTCCTCTCCGTTCTTGATGACCGCGAGCGCAAGATTATCGACGAGCGTTTCGGCCTCACCGGCAAGACGCCCATGACGCTGGAGGAAGTCGGTCGCGAATTCGGCGTCACCCGGGAGCGCATCCGCCAGTTGCAAAACTCCGCCCTCACCAAAATGCGTCGTGCCCTTCGCAAGAAGGAAAAGCCCATGCCAAAGCCCATCGGCGGTGGCTTGGCCGAAGCATAAACATAATTTCTCAGGTTCAGAAATGGTATGGAGACCGCAGTGGGGGAAACCTCACTGCGGTTTTGCTTTTCTGCTTCCACTCGCTACAACAAATGTGGAGCGAACGATGAACCCTTTGCCCGCTCATGACTGTCCGCTCTGCTGCAGGCCGAATGCATGCGCCCCGGCCAAATGTGGCTCGTTTTTGGTGGAATGTTGGTGCCGGGAAATTCCCTTCAGTCCGGAGCAACTGGCCCATGTGCCGGAAGAACTGCGTGGCAAGGCCTGCCTCTGCCGCTCATGCGCCATTGGCACTGGCGTTTCCCAACAGCCCGCGCCACATTCTGCCATGCAGATCTCTGGCCTTCACCATGTGGCGATCATTGGCTCGGATTACGCGAAATCGAAGCACTTCTACACCCAGGTGCTAGGGCTCCGGGTGATCGAGGAAACCTATCGGGAAGCGCGGGATTCCTACAAACTGGATCTGGAAATCCCCGGTGGCTCCCGCATCGAATTGTTCTCACTGCCCGGCTCTCCGCCGCGCCCATCCTATCCTGAAGCCTGCGGGCTCCGCCACCTGGCACTCGCCGTGGCAGAAATCGGAACTGCCATTGCGGAACTGGAGGCACACGGCATCGTGGTGGAACCTGTGCGTGTGGATGAACTCACGGGCAGACGGTTCACTTTTTTTCCGGATCCGGATGGGCTGCCCATTGAGCTATACGAATCCTGATATGGATCTTTTTGCACCAGACCCTGTGGAAAATCTGCTGCCGGGAGATGGCGTGGTGAATTACCATGGGAGATTGCTGGCAGTAGAGGAGGCGGATGCTTTTTTCACTGCCCTCATGGCGAAGGTGCCGTGGAAAAAGGATGAGATCATCATGTTTGGGAAACGCATCATGACTGCGCGGGAAATCGCGTGGTATGGAGATGAGGGGCTATCCTATACTTACTCGGGCACGACCAAACTCCCTCTGCCATGGTCCCGGGAACTGCTGGAACTCAAGGAGCGGGTCGAAAAGGCCAGCGGGGAAATCTACAACACATGCCTGCTCAATCTCTATCACCACGGCGGTGAGGGCATGTCATGGCACAGCGATGATGAAGGCGCACTGGTGCGTCACTCCGCCATCGGCTCCGTCAGTCTGGGTGCGGAGCGGAAGTTTTCTCTCAAGCACAAGCAGACGCGGGAAACGCGGTCCATCCTGCTGGAGCATGGCAGCCTGCTCATCATGAAAGGGGCCACGCAGCAGCACTGGCTGCACTCCATCCCCAAGACCACGCGGGTGAAGACTCCGCGCATCAATCTCACCTTCCGGCAGATGAAGTGGTGAAGTGAGGCAGGCATTCCTGCCTGCCCTGGGAGATAGGGATCAAAGCCCGCTTTTCTGGATCACATCACGGAGCTGCTTTTGGAACTCCACGATGTCTTCCTGGCTGGGGCGGTAGCCCGGCGTATCTGGGTCCAGTCCCGGGCGGCCATTCTGATCGATCATCCAGATGCCTGTCTCGCCATCGCTGAAGGTCACTTTTCCAGAGACGAGTGAGCCGGGCAGTGTCAGGCTGTCCATGGTCACGCTCACAAATCCGGTGGGCACGGGTGGCGCTTTTTCCTCTTCCTTTTTCGGTTCCACCTTAGGCTCCTCACGTAACTCGATCTTCAGATCCAGCACCAGGAACCGGGTATCCATGTAGGTCACGGAAATGCCGTATTCTTCCTTCAGCCGCCGCTGCAGGTCGGACATGGTGGCTCCCTCTGCCGCCCATTGGTGTAGAGCGTCTTTTTGTTCTGGAGTGAGTTGGCTGGTGCTGAACATGCCTTTTTCTGCCCCGCCTCCTTCCCCGCCACAAGCCCCAACAGCAGGAAATCAGCCCCTCGTTCCATCCCGGCGCGCCTGCACTGCCAGGCGGAATGCCTGACGCTCGCCGTAGCGCTTTACGGAATAGCGTATGCATCTGCGCTCGCCGGATCCCAAGGACCATGTGGCTTGCCAAAAATAATAGGCTACTCCATTCGGGCCGGAGATCGTCACGCGGGAGACGCCCACCACGCCGGAAGAATTCCTTGCGGAAGTGAGGCACACGCGCACGCCTTCCGTCTCATCCAGTTTTTCCAGCACTTTGTCCCGCCATGCTTTCGCTGCCTCCAGGGAACGAAGGGCACCGCCCAGACTGCGGTCGGCAAAGTATTTGGCATACCTTACCCCCCTACGTTGTAGGCGCACTTGCCACCCGAAAGTGCTGGTTTCGGGCCGTTCCATGCGAGTGATCGCGAAGGTGTCGGTTCTTTCTGCCATTGGGTTTACTCAACTTCGGGCGGTCTTGTCAGAAGTCAACCCACTCTCTTCCAGCTTGATTCGCATGCGAGGTGCTCCAAAAACATCCCGTGTTTCAGACTCTCCACGAACGATTCGGCCATGCGACCTTGCGCGCGGGCCAGGAGCCCGTGATCCACGCACTGCTCGCCGGGCGCTCCGTGCTGGCGGTGTTTCCCACTGGCGGAGGAAAGTCTCTCTGCTACCAGTTACCGGCTCTCCTGCTGGATGGGCTCACGCTGGTGGTTTCCCCCTTGATCGCACTCATGAAGGATCAGGTGGATGCCTTGAACGCGAAGGGCATCCCGGCTGCCCGCCTGGATTCCACGCTGGAAGTGGAGGAGGTCCGGCGTATTTATGAAAATTTGGAAAAGGGCACACTGAAGATCCTCTACATTGCACCAGAGCGATTCTCGAATGAGACATTCCGCCAGCGCATGGGGCGGCTGCCCATCCAGCTCATCGCCATCGACGAGGCACACTGCATTTCCGAGTGGGGCCACAATTTCCGCCCGGATTATCTGAAGCTGGCAAAAATCTGCCGCCGTCTGAAAATCCCGCGAGTGCTGGCGCTAACTGCCACTGCCACTCCCAAGGTCGCCCGGGAAATCCGCAAGCACTTCCGGATCGCAGCGGAAGATCATGTGCAGCTCAGCTTTCATCGCCGGAATCTTGATCTGCGCGTGACGCCCTGCACTGCCGCAGAGCGGAAGGAAGTGCTGCTATCCCGCTTGAGCGAGAATGAGGGCGCGGCCGTGGTTTACGTCACCCGCCAGGAAACAGCGGAAGAAGTTTCCACCTTTCTCGCCAAAAACGGCCTGTCCTCCCGGGCTTATCACGCCGGGCTGCCGGATGAATTCCGCGCGGATGCCCAGCGGGCCTTCATGGAAGGGGAGACGCGGATCATCGTCGCCACCATCGCCTTCGGTATGGGCATCGATAAATCGAACATCCGGCGGGTGATTCATTACAACCTTCCGAAGAGTCTGGAAAACTACACGCAGGAGATCGGCCGTGCCGGGCGTGACGGGCAGCCCGCCATTTGTGAAATGCTCGCCTGCGGGGAGGATCTAACAGTGCTGGAGAATTTCATTTATGCGGATACTCCCACGCCGCGTGCGTTGGGGAATTTGATCGACCGTGTGTTGCGCCTCGGAGAAACGTTCGACGTTTCCACGTATGATCTATCAGTCACCTGCGATATCCGCACCACGGTGATTTCCACCGTTCTCACGTATCTGGAGATTGCGGGCATCATTGAGGCCACCGGCAGCTTTTATGCGAACTATCAGGTGAAGCTGCTGCGGACCGAGGAGCAAATCCTGGCCGGGATTCCTGCTGCCGAGCGGAAGTTTCTGAAAGCGCTGCTGGCCGCCGGGGAAATGAAGCGCTGGATGTTGCACTTCCACCCCACGGAATTGGTGGAATCAATCGGTGTGAGTCGCGCACGGATCGTGGCTGCGATTGGAAATCTGGAGCAATCCGGTGAAGCCATCGTGAAAGTCTCCGGCGTGCGCCAAGGCTATCGTCTTAAGAAAGACCCGGGAGATCTGCGTGAACTGGCGGAGCGCATGGCCGAAACTTTCCTTTCCCGCGAGCAAGCGGATCTGGATCGCCTTCGCCAAGTGCTGGGCCTGTCCTCCCAGCGCGGTTGCCTCACCGCCTATCTCACGAAGCACTTCGGAGAAATTCTGCCGGAACCCTGCGGCCATTGCGACCGATGCCGTGGAATTCCGGCCACCACGATCAAGCGCATCAAACCGCGCAAACCAAACGACGAGGAACTGGATCAGGTGCACACTCTTGTCGCGCAAAATCACCCCCAGCTTTCATCGCCCAGGCAGCTCACCCGTTTCCTCTGTGGTATGACCAGCCCCGCCACTACACGAGCAAGACTGACCAAAAACGATGCCTTCGGGTTGCTGGCGGATCTGCCTTTTGCGGAAGTTCTAACGATTGCAGAAGTTTTCGACAGGCGGTAGAAAGCCACGCGGCATGCCCTGCGAACTCGGGCGGGATGAATCCCGCGCTCCATTTCACCCATTGCGTCTGCAAGTCGTGTGAGAAAGCCGCAGCCCGTTGGCGGGCGCGGCATGGTATTCGGGAATCACGGGAAGCTCTTCTTGTCGTCTGCTTCCAGATAGTCGAACAGTGTGCTCTTGGCTGGATCAATGCCTGCTTCTTCGCAGACACCTATGAACCATTCCTTTTTCTCCGGATTGTCGTAGGGGCGAGAAGCTTCCACACCATCGGCCCATTCCTTTTTTTCTTCGTCGGTTTTAGGGATACCGGTGGAGTCCAACCAGAGGGCGATTTCCAAGTCGGACTTTCCGGCTTCCAGCAGCGGTTTCACTTCGCTGCCCTTCACGCCTTTGAAGTCGAAGAGCATGTTGTCCAAGGGACAGTCAAAGTGATACTCGCCCGCTGTTCCGGCAATGACCGCGCGGCCCTTGTCCGCCATGCGGCCGAGGAGGGGATAGCCGCCAATGCGGGTGCGTGGACTGGTCGGGGCTTGTTTGGTCAGATCTTTTGCTGTGCTCATGAGTATATCGGTTGATTGAAAAACCCATGAGCATGGCGCGGGATCGGATGCCCGTCAAATGGACGAGCTTGTCACGCTTGCGACAAAAGCCACTCGCGGAAGGCTGCCTTGTCTGTGGTGAGGGGGATGGCTACCTTTTCACGATCTGCAAGAATGGCCAGACGCTCCGGGATTTCAGCGTAATCCTTGCCCAGTTCTGCCTCCATCACATCCGGGAACTTCGCCGGGTGCGCGGTTTCGAGGCTGATGGTGGCTGATGTCGGGTGAGCGGTGCGCCAATCGCGTGCTGCCAGCCATGCGACTGCTCCGTGGGGATCGATGTCGTAGCCGTAGAGGGACTTTACCTCGCGGATGGCCGCACGGGTTTGGTCATCGGAATAGCTGGCACCGGAAATGAGCTGTTTCATTTCATCCCATGAACCGCCGAAGAGCGCGTGCATGCGGACAAAATTGGAAGGGGAGCCCACATCCATGGCATTGGAGATGGTGGCCACGCTCGGGCGCGGTGTGTATTGCCCGGCGCGGAGGTATTCCGGCACCACATCATTGCGATTGGTGGCAGCCACGAAGTGATCCACCGGCAGGCCGAGACGGACGGCCAGCAAACCGGCAGTGATGTTTCCGAAATTTCCAGATGGCACCACGAAGACGGGCTTCACGCCTTCCGGCAGTTGGCGGGCAGCATGGATATAGTAGAAACTTTGCGGCACCAAACGGGCGAGGTTGATCGAGTTGGCCGAAGTCAGGTTGAGTTTTTCAGAAAGCTCGCGATCCAGAAACGCGGATTTTACCAACGCCTGGCAATCATCGAAGGAGCCATCCACTTCCAGAGCGGTGATGTTTCCACCCAGAGCGGTGAGTTGCTTTTCCTGCAGGCCGGAGACCTTGCCCTTCGGATAGAGAATGATCACCCGCGTGCCGGGGACATGGTGGAAGGCGGATGCCACGGCTCCACCGGTATCACCGGAGGTGGCTACCAGCACGGTGAGCAGCCGCTCGTCATCACGCGTGAGCCATGCCATCAGGCGGGCCATGAAACGTGCGCCGAAGTCCTTGAAGGCGAGAGTCGGTCCGTGGAACAGCTCCAGAATGTGATCGCCGGGTGCGAGTGTTTCCACAGGAGCATCGAAGGCGACGGTGCCTTCCACGATTTCCTTCAGCGCGGCGGCAGGCACGTCTTCACCGAAAAATGCTTCCGCCACGGCGAAACCGATTTCCTGAAAACTGAGGAACCGCCAGATCTGCCAGAAGTCATCACCCAGCACCGGCATTTTATCCGGCATGTAGAGGCCGTTGTCCGGTGGGAGTGAACGGAGGATGGCCTCCTTCAGCTCAACGCGGTGGGCGGGATTATTCGTGGAATGATAGAGCACTGCTTTGGAAAGTTAGAATAAATTAGAAGCGCACGTTGGTGCCTACTTGTCGGCATTTGGCGACTTCTTCACGGCCTGTCGATTCCTTGACAACCTCTCCCACGTAGATCACCACATCGTTGGATGCAGGAACCATCACTCCCCCTGCTGGCACCAGAAATGTGCCATTGGATGTGGATGTCAGGTTTTGGCGGATGAAATAATTCTTACCCTGCTGCACTTTCACGCTGAGTGGAGCTTTTATCTGATTGCAGGTCTCCAGCCCAAGCATGGGCATGCCACTCGATTGGACTTGGTAGGTGCCGGGAGATGCGGGAATTGCAATGAATGTTCCAGGTCCATTGCTTCCCGCTTTTTGTTGATTGACCCACACTCCCTTGGACAAGGCTCCAGAGTAGAATGCATATGGCCTGTATACATAGATCAAGCCCTTGCCAGCAGGTGGGGTAAAGGCTTTTGCTGCCTCTTTTTCCGGTTTGGGAATAGATGGCCCTACAACACAGGATGCCATTGAAAGCGCTGCCAGGGCGCACCCTGTGAGCGAAAAGATACGTGAAATAAAGTTCATAACAGATATTAAAATATTAGTTAGCCTTCGATGACGTGGACGCCCAGCGGATTGATGCGGGAGACGTAAGCCTGATTGGTGACGGGGATGGCGGTGAATACCTTACTGATGGCATCCGCCACCTTGCGGGCGATTTCCTCACCTTCACAGAGAGCGAAGACGGATGGGCCAGCACCGGAGATGGAGAAGCCGAGGGCTCCTGCTGCCAGAGCGGCACGCTTTGCCTTATAGAAATCGGGGATCAGCTTCTGCCGGCGCGGCTCTGCGATCACATCATGGATCGAGCGGGAAATGAGGCCGTAATCTTCCTGAATGAGGCCGCAGATGAGGCCTCCCAAATTGCCAATTTGCTGAGTGGCATTTTCCAGTGGGATTTCCTTCGGCAGGATTTCGCGGGCCACCTTGGTCAGGATCTCGATGTCCGGATGAACCACGGCCGCCCAGAGATTCTTGGGAGCCGGGATCTGGGCGAAGTCCAGTTCATCATTGGAACGGATGAAAACGATGCCGCCGAGCAGGCAGGGAGCCACGTTGTCGGCATGCCATGCGCCATCGGCGGAGGCCTCACCCGCCATGGCGAAGGGAAGGAGCTGCTTCTTGCTGAGTGGTTCACCGATCAGCTTGTTCACCGCGTAGGCACCGGCCACTGCGGAGGCGGAGGAGGAACCCAGGCCGGAGCCGAAGGGCATCTTCTTGTGAATCTCCATCTCGATCCCGCGATCGGTCATGCCCAGATGCTTCAGCAGGTCCAGAGCAGCGACGCCCGCAGTATTCTGAGCCGGATTTTTCGGCAGCTTGCCATTGTCACCGGTGATCTTGGTGATGTGCAATCCGGGTTTGTCGCCAAAGCGTACCACGATTTCATCGCCCGGAGCATCGATGGCGAAGCCAAGGACGTCATAGCCGCAGGCGACATTCGCCACAGTGGCCGGGGCGAATACACGGATTTCAGATGGATGGGACATGGGAAGGAATTGGCAGAGTTCAAAAACCCGGCGTGAACCGGGTCAACCAAGCGCGGGCGCGGACTCTGCACCGGGATGGCCTGATGTTTCAAGCCTTGCGCGGCCATTTTGGCCGATTGGTGACAAACCGGCGCTGATTAGAAGAAAAGGAACCGTTTTTTCTTCTTCCGGTAGGAGCCATCCCCCACGGACAGGACCTCCACGTGCACGGTGGCCAGCCCGTTTCCGTAAAAGCCGATTTTTTTCGCAGCACGGGGCGTGATGTCCAGAATCCGATTGGGAATAAAAGGCCCCCGGTCATTGATCCGCACCTTCACGGATTTCCCGTTTTCCACATTGGTAACCTTTACCATGCAGGGGAGAGGGAGTGTCTTGTGGGCTCCGGTGAGATGCCAGGGCATCACCTTTTCTCCCAGCGAGGTGGTGCCGCGTTTCAGTCCCAGCCAGGAAGATTCGTCATACCAGGAGCAGATGCCGGTTTCCTCGTAATCCAGAGCTTCATCCACACTCATCGGCTCATAATGGTAGCCGCGCACGTTGTAGCTCCGTTTCTGGTAGCCCTTGTAGCCGCCGGGGTAGGCGAAGCAGGAACTGAGGATGATACAAAAAAACGCCACACCGAAGGATGCGGTGAGGCGTTTGAGAAGGGGTGCTATGGAGGAAGATCGGCTCACTGTCGCTCGCGGATGACTTGCAGCGTGGTCGCCACCTTTTCCTTCATTTCTTTCCCCGGCTTGAATTTCACGGCAGCACGGGCAGGAATCGGGACGTCCTTGCTTGGGTCTTTGGGATTGCGGCCGATCTTTGCTTTCATTTCGCGGACTTGGAAAGCTCCGAAATTGCGCATCACCACGGTGTCTCCCTGGGCCAGGGCGTCGGTGACTTCATCAATCAAAGTCTGCACGACTTCGAAGACATCCTGCTGGGTGATTTCGATGCCTTTTGCTCCCAGTTTATCGGTGATTTGGATGACAAGTTCGCGTTTAGTGATTGTGGCCATGGAGGTTATGGGAATGAAAGGTGGTTAGGGATGTACCGGGAGCGGACACCATGCAATGTTCAAATTGTGCCGAAATTACTCGAACCGAACCAGATGCGGTTTCCGTGCCAGTGGCAGGAAAAAATGCGCGGCAGGCCCGCTAGAAATGGCCCAGAACCGCAGAAGTGGTGCGGAAATGGATTTTTGCGACCTTGCCGAGAGCCTCATGGCCGTGTTTGGCCACAACTTCCCGCCCAGCAGTGATCACGGCCTCGGAGGCACCCAACGGGAGTTTGATTCCTCCTGCTGTAGAGGTTTTGTCCATCCAGTCCACAAACCGCTCGCGGGCAAGGATGGAGGCCGCTGCCACTGCCGTATCAGATTCTCCCTTGGTGCGCTGCTCCAGGTGGATGCTCAGCCCTTTTTCGCGCAAGGCCCGCTCCAATACCTCCGCCCGGGCAAATTGATCACTCAATGCACGTGGGCAGTCCGGCCGGGCAGCCGCCAGCTTTTCAATGACCCGGGCATGTCCCCAAGCCAGTAAACGGTTGAGATTTCCGAAAGAAGCGTGCATTTCATTGTAGCGCTCCGGGCCGATGGAGACGACTTCATGCAAGCAGCCCGGAGTTTCCCGAATGAGTGCTGCCAGCTTTCTAATGCGGGCCGCGCTGGTGATTTTTTTGGAATCCATGATGCCCTGATCGATCAGGCGGCGGGCGATTGCGCCATCCGTATAAACTCCGGCGATCACCAGCGGGCCGAAAAAATCTCCCTTGCCGCTTTCATCAATGCCGAAGTGAGGCTCAAACTTATCCGGCTCCAGCACTTCCTCGTAACCCAGGCGGGCTTCCCCCAGAATAAATGGCTCCAGAATGAAACGGATGAAATCCTCAGTTTCCTTTCCCTGGATGAGCACTTTGGGCCCTTTTTCGTAAACCGTGATGTTCATCTTGCCCTTCTTGGCAGCAAAAAGCGCATAGGGCTTGGTTTCAAAATCATAGCCATGCTCAGTCAGAATCTGGCGCAGGGCTTCCACCTGTCGGGGATTGAGCGGAGCGGTGTGGGTGGTCACGACGACTGAGCATGCAGCTTGAGGCTTTTCGATTCAAGGATAGAGCGGCGCATCTGCAGACGAAAAAGCCCACCCCCTCGAATGGAAGGGGGGGGCTGGAAATTCCGGCTGCCAGGCTCAACGGTTTTTCTTCCGATTATCGTCGTCCTCCTGCTGTTGCTGCTGGCGCTGGGCTTTTTCCTGTTGGCGTTGGGCTTCCTCCTGCTGACGTTGGGCGCGTTCTTGCTGGCGTTGTGCTTCCTCCTGTTGTCGCTGCGCACGTTCCTCTTGCTGCCGTTGTGCCTCCTCCTGTTGGCGTCGGGCGCGTTCTTGTTGTTGTTGAAGTTGCTCTTGCTGCTGGCGGGCGCGCTGTTGCTCACGCTCGATTTCCTGTTGCTGCTTGCGTGCCTGTTCTTCCTGTTGGCGCTGGGCGCGTTCCTGTTGTTGTTCAAGCTGCTCCTGCTGCTGGCGGGCGCGCTGTTGCTCGCGCTCGGTTTCCTGCTGCTGTTTGCGTGCTTGTTCCTCCTGTTGGCGCTGGGCGCGTTCCTGTTGTTTCAGGGCGTCATCCTGTTGCTGGCGTTGGTCACGTTCCTGTTTTTGTTCTGCTCCCTCCTCGGCACGTTCCTGTTGTTGACGCGTCTGCTGTTCCCGCTGCTGGCGGAGTTTTTCCTGCTTGGCTTCGTCCAGTTGCTGTTGCTGATCCCGGCGACGCTCTTCCTTCTGCTGGCTATCCGCTTCCTGCTGGGCGCGGCGCTGGGCTTTTTCCTGTTCCTGCTGGCGGTGTTGTTCGACGTTCGCTTGATCCTGTTGATTGTTCTCTCGTTCCTCAGCTTCTTTTGCGGAGCGGCGGGCTTCCTCCTGCTGGCGTTTGGCTTCACGTGCCTCTTGCTTCTCTTGCTCTTCCGCCTGTTGGCGGGCGCGGCGATCTTCCTTCTCCGCCCGGGCTGCTTCATCCCGCTCTTGTTCCTTGCGGGCCTTGTCTTCGGCTTTTTCCGCCTGCTGCTGTTGCTTTTCCTGAGTCTTTTCGAGGGCTTCCTGGCGCTTCCTTTCGATTACTTTTGCCTGATCGTCAGCCTCTCGGCGGTTTTCCTCCAGTTTCTCTAGGCGGCGGACGTTGAATTGGTTTTCACCCCCCATTTGAGCGATGGTCTGCTCGGCCTGATCACGGCGATTTTTCCGCGATTCACGGAATCGATCGGCTACCTCGCGATCCAGTTCGCGGGGGCGCTCCACGCTTACATTTTCCAGTCGCTCACGGATTTTCTTGGGTCGCAGCCCATCGTTCCAATTCACGGCCACATTGGGCGCCGCAAAGTTCAGCCTGCCGTCGGAAAACCTGGGTCTCATGGAAAGGCGGTCTCCTCCTGGGCGGCGATGCTGATCGACATCCAGGCGATAGTAGGGGAACGGCTTGCCGATCCTGTCGCAAATGCGGCGATAACGGGGACCGCCCACGAAAATCTGCTGATTCACCACTGTGATATTGGTGATGTTATTCGTGTTCTGATAGTAATACGAGCCACGGTCATAAGGCAGGCAGTGGCGGTAAACCGGCTCACTGAAATGGCGGACCTCCACATAGCTGAACCATGAGGAACTGATCGCAAAAATCGTCTCCACAGAGGAATCCCAGCGGCGTCCCCGGTAGGCCAGCGTCTCGGGCGGCAGCGGTGCCCAGCCGATGTGGTCGTCGTTTTCCCGCCATGTCACCCAACTCGGTGCCCATTCATCTCCCGGTACCCAGACCCAGCCGTGCCCTCTCAGCAATGCCCAGCGGCCATAATGATAGGTGGCCCAGCCGAAGGGCTCATCGGAGACCCAGGTCCAGCCCCGGTCACTGCATACCCAGCGGCCACGGGTGTAGGGCCGCCAGCCGCTGTCGCGCACCACCACCGGCTGCCACACATAGCCGTAATCCGGTGTCTCAAACCACGATCCGTATGAGGAAAGGGAATCATAAAACATATTGTAATCTCCCACTGGCACGGATTCGGTGGAGGGGGAAAATCCGATTGCCTCCCGGCCCGCCATATCCCGCTCCCGGTCACTCAAATCGGCGCTGTAATCATCCAGATCCGCTTCCTTTTCCTCCAGGCTATCCTGTTTTTGCTCCAGGCTGCCCTCGCGCTTTGCCAGAGCTTCCTCACGTTTGCGTAGATCCTCATCCTGTTTTGCAGCCAGCTCGCCCTTGGATTTTTCCAGTTCCAGCCGGGCGCTTTCGATTTCCATCCGTTCGCGTTCGATGGACTCGCGCTCGGCAGCCAGCTTCTGGTCTTCCAGTTGCCGCTCCAGCTCGCGCTGCCGCTGTTCGGCGCTGTTGGCCTTCCGTTCCAGTTCGGCCAGCTTGCCGTCTTTTTGTCGATCGCAACTGGAGGTGGCAAAAATGGCCATCACTGCAAAGGGGAGGATGCGTGGGGTTTTCATGGAATTGATAGGAATAAAGCTATGACGATGGCGTGGGGGAATCCATTCAGCAGAAAAAATCAATCAGGGGGAGCCCAGGGTGGATACCTCATAGTCCACCCGGGAAGGGATGCCCTTGCTGCCGGGGATCTCGCGCCGGTGCACTTTCGTTCCCAGCAGTTGTTCCAGCATTCGCACTTCCATCAGGATGGCGCGTGGGTAGCGCTCATACACCTGTTGCAGGGGATGGTGATATTCCTCGATTCGGAAACCCTTTTCCGGATCATAGCGGCAACGGCCGAATGAGCCGGCCTTTTCCCGCAGGGCGGAAAGCAGCGTCGCCTTTTCCACCAGGGATTTTGCCTTGGCCAGCTTGGGCTGCCACTTCTCCTGCTGGTGGTGGAAGTATTGGAAAATCAGGCGCTCCGGCGCATTCTCACCAAAGAGCGCCTTTACCTGCTCCAGTAACTCCAAAGTGAAAATCACTCCCGCCTGGGGAAAAAGCGCATCCGCCTTCTCCGTCAGTCGATAGAGGATTTCAGGCCTGCCCACTTCTGTGCGCGGAAGGCGTGAGCGTTCCAGGTAGCCCAATTCCTTGAGGTCCTCGCAATACTGCTTAGCGGCCATGTAGCTGGCATCCAGCCGCCGGGACAACTCACTCACGGGTAGTCCACCGGACAGCTTTAGCTGTTCGAGCGTCGTCACCCATTGCGGCTTCACTAAATCTCGAAATCCCGGAAGAAACATCTTTAACTAATTCATTTTGCTCAGATTTACTTCTTCCGCAAACTCCAAATGATCCGGGCATAAAAAATCCGCCGTCCCCGGATGAGGGCGGCGGATGGGAGAAGGGGTGATGTCAGTCCGTCATTGGCGTACTTTGGCGTAGGCCAGTTGGCGCGCAGGTACCGGGGCCGGAGTGGCCTTGGCCACTTCCTCGCCTACGCGTTTCAGCAGGGCGATGAGGGAGGCGGTGATGAAATATTCCTTCAGCAGGGTTTCGCGGCGTTTTCCGTCCCGAGTTTTACGGATGATTTTCATGAGCTTGTTTGGATATCGTCTGGAAACAAACTTTCCAGATGTCCTCCATGTAACAGCAGATGCCCGGCAGTGCAAATTGGAATCCAGTCCTTTTTTGTAACGCCTTTGCGACATGGAGTCATGCTTTCCTTCGATAATCCTTGCACTTTCGCTGAATCGGATTCGGGATTTGCACCCCTCCATGTCAGCACGCACAGGCATCCTTCTCGTTGTTTCCGGTCCCTCGGGTTCCGGAAAAACCACCCTTTGTCGGCGATTGGCTTCGGAAGGGGAGGCCCACTATTCCATTTCCTGCACCACCCGTGCGCCCCGCCCAGGTGAAATGAGCGGCAGGGACTATCACTTTTTGAATCGCGCTGAGTTTGAAGAGCGTCTGGCTGCCGGGGACTTCCTGGAATACGCCACCGTTCACGGGAATCTCTATGGCACGCTCAAGTCCGAGGTGGCTGGCTTTTTGGAAAACGGCACGGATGTGGTCATGGATATCGATGTGCAGGGAGCCGCTCAGATCCGCGCGTGTGAGGATGAGGAGATCCACCGCGCGATGGTGGATCTTTTTGTGATGCCTCCCAGTGAGGAGGAACTGTATGGCCGGCTCTCCGGACGCGGCACGGATAGCGCTGCAGTCATCGCCCTGCGGATGGAGAATGCGCTGGAGGAAATGCAGCACTGGAGCAGCTACGCCTATTGCCTGCTCTCCTCCACCAAGGAGGAGGATTACGCAAAATTCACCGCTCTGGTAGCCGCCGAACGCCTGCGTGTTTCCCGCATGCACCGTTGATGGGATGCCACACGGCCTGCATCCCTCGCTTGCTTTAATCCTGCGGCACCTTTGCGCGCCTGCACCGCTCAGGACAGGGGGCGATTTTCAAAAACGCCGTGATGCGGGAGATATAGAAAATGATCATGGGCGGAGTAAACGATCAGTCACCGTATCATGAGGATGCAGGAAAAGTATGCCATGGACCCTGCGGAATTGTAAGAAACAGGACATCCAGCAGTGAAAATTGGCACAACTTGTTACACTTTTCGCCGATGTCACCGGGGAATCTCTGCTAAACTTTCCATCACTGGCCCAGAATGGAAACCACCACGCACATCGCCATTGTTGATGATCACGAAGATATCCGGGACATGCTGGCCCGCTATCTGGGGGAGCGGGGATACCGTGTGAGCGTGGCGGATGGAGGAACAGCCCTGCGCAGGCTGTTGGCAGAAGATGCCCCCTCACTCATCGTGCTGGATGTCATGATGCCCGGTGAGGATGGCTTGGAATTGTGCCGTGAGCTGCGGACCACGTCCCAGATACCGGTGATTTTTCTCACTGCCATGGCCGAAGATATGGACCGCATCATCGGTCTTGAAATCGGTGGCGATGACTACCTCACCAAGCCCTTCAATCCCCGCGAACTGCTGGCCCGGATCAAGGCGGTGCTGCGACGGGCCACCCAGTCCGGCGGTGGGGAGATCCAGCCCGGCAGGTTGGGTAAACGCATTGGCTTCGATGACAAGATCGTCGATATCTCACGGCATGAAATCATCGGCAAGGATGGTGTGGCCATTTCCCTCAGTAATGCGGAATTCCGGCTTCTGAGCGTCTTTCTCCGTCACCCCGGCGTCGTCCTTTCCCGCGATCAACTGCTGGATCTAACGAGCGGCCGGACGGCTGATGTCTGGGACCGGACGATTGACAACCAAGTCAGCCGCTTGCGACGGAAGGTGGAAAGGGATTCCACCCGGCCTTCTTTGATCAAGACCTGCTGGGGCGATGGCTATCAGTTTACGGCGCAGGTGGTGAATCTATGAAAAGCTTTTGGACCCATACCATGGCGGGCAGACTCATGGGAGTCATGCTCCTCGCTGTGGCTCTTTCCCAAGGTGTTTCCCTGCTGGTGCATCACTTTGAGCGCATGAGCGCCCTGCGCTGGGCGCTGCGGGATGAATGCCTGGGGCGCGTAGCCTCTGCCTACCGCCTTACGTTGGCCACTCCACCGGAGGAAAGGGCGCAGATACTGGAAAACAGCGGCACTCCGCTCACCCGCTACTGGCTTACCGATCACAAGCTCGTGGATGCTTTGGCCTGGCAGAAGATCGCCAAGGAAAAATTGCTCATGCCACTGCCGGGAAATTTCAAGAACTCCTCCGGCACCCTCAATCGCTTCCAGAATGATCCCGTGCTCACACGTGTCACGGAGACACAATGGATCACCCTTCCACCGGAGTCATGGATGCTTCGTCTTCCCGTGGAGATGGCTTCTCTGGAAAAGTGGAATGGCTACGGCTTCGCCGTCCAGTTGGATGATGGCACCTGGCTGAATACCGCGTATGCCAAGCCGGATTACCTCGTCAGCCCCACCGTGACTCCCGGTTATTATGCGGCGCTGGCATTCACGATTGTCATTTTCCTGTTGGCCGCATTTTACGTCTCCCGCCGTATCTCCCGCCCTCTCCAGCGTCTATCAGATGCAGCGGAAAGGTTGGGCCGTGGCGAGGATGTGGAATTGATCCCGGAAGAAGGCCCGGATGATATCCGCTGCACCGTGGCGGCATTCAACCGCATGCAGGTCCGCCTCCGCCGTTTCGTGGAGGACCGCACGCGCATGCTCGCCGCCATCGGTCACGATCTCCGCACGCCCATCACCTCTCTCAGGCTGCGTTCAGAATTCGTGACCGATCCGGAGATTCGGGAAAAACTTTTGGCCACCCTGGATGAGATGCAGGGCATGACAGAGGCAGCTCTTTCCTTCGCCCGCTCGGAATCCACCGCAGAGCCTACGCGCAAGGTGGATCTCACCGCCCTGCTCGAAAGCCTCTGCGATGACCTGATAGAACTCGGCTGGCAGGTGGAATTTTCCGGCGGAGATCGCGTCACCTGCACCTGCCGCCCGGATGCCATCCGCCGCGCCATCCGGAATGTCATCGAAAACGCCGTCCGCTACGGAGACCGCGCCCGTGTGAGCCTCCAACCCACTGCCGATGGCGTCACCATCCTCGTCGAGGACGATGGCACAGGCATTCCCGAAACGGAGTGGGAAAACGTCTTCGGCGCCTTCGTCCGCCTGGAAGCCTCCCGTAATCGGAATACGGGCGGCGTCGGCCTGGGCCTCTCCATTGCCCGCTCTATCTTCCGCGCCCACGGTGGCGATGTCACCCTCGCCAAAGGCCTCGCTGGATTCCAAGTAAGGTTGTTCCTCTACTGCGGTTGATTTCCCTAAAATCCCCACCCTCCGGAAGTTTGCTTGCCCTGCTCCCGGTCCCAGCCTAGAAACGTCCGCGCTTGCCTGCGGAACTCATTCACAGAAAGTGTTTTCTACATAAGGGCCTGTAGCTCAGTGGTTAGAGCAGGGGACTCATAATCCTTTGGTCGTGGGTTCAAACCCCACCGGGCCTACCTTTTGGGAAGCGTAAAAGCCGTGTCCCTTGGAAGGAACACGGCTTTGAGAATCAAAGCGGAGCTTGTAGATCAATTTCTGCGACGGCGGCGGAGGAGGAGTCCGCCGGAGAGGAGACCAGCGAGCATGGTGCTGCTTGGCTCCGGGACGGCGGCGGTGACACCGGCGTAGATGCCGGTGCCGGAGGAGGAGGTTACCGAGAGATTGCCCGTGGTGTCGATATCGAACTGGATGAGGCTGGCGGAGGGGGAGTTGGTATCAATGTTTGCCAGGGTGCCATCGAGAATCGCGACCGAGAATGAATCCGGTGTGATGCCATCAATGTTTTGGGTGACGGTGATATCGAACAGGATCTGGGTGCCGGGATTGAATGTCTGATAGAATTCACTGAACGCAGTGTCATTGGTAAACGTGACGGAGGTCAGGAGGCTGCCCGTCACGCCGCTGCTGAGTGTGGGGGAGCCGGAGGCGCTGCCGCCGCCAAAGCTGAAGCTGCTCAAGACCACGGTATTGTTGCCCGGTGTGTCACCGCCATTGAATTGGAAATCGAGCGAGAATGGCCCGTTGCCTGTGGCGGTGAGGGTGGAGGTATCGATGGTGGCGTGATAGACGGCTGCATTTGCAGCAGCGGCGGAGAGGAAAATCCCGGCTGCCAGCAGGAGGGTGCCTTTGAGAAGTTGGTTTGTTTTCATGGTATGAATCGAATGGAATTTTTTAAAATGAGGCGGCAGTTAGGGGGTGACGATGCCACTCAGCGGACGGTCCGAGTAGGTGATGCCGCCATTGCTCGGGTTGGTGAATTGGAGCGTGACGGTAGTGGATTCACCGGGGGCCAGATTACCGGAGGAAATGGTGATGTATGGACTGCCGGCAGGCAGGGAGGTGGTGGTGTTGCCGGTCTTGTTCGAGAGAGCGGCATTCGAGCTGAGATTGTCCAGCGCGAGGTGGAATGGTCCCGTTAGAGTGCTGCTGTTGTTGTTGGTGAAGGTCACCTGCTGGGCATACAGTCCCGTGCTGCGATTGCGCACGAATCCGCCGCGCTTGACGGTGGCTGCAGGAGCGATTTCGTGGAGGATGAAGAGCTGGCCGCCTTCCACCTGATCGGATGTAATGCCTGTATTGTAGTGGGCTTGAGCGGAGCTGAGATACCATGACTCACCCGGATTCCCCTTGTGGCGGGGGCTGCCAGCCATGATGGAGGTGATATCGGTAATGCCGGATGCTTCCTCATCGTTGTTGAAGGGAGAGGTGGCATTGGTGGTCACGCCTGTGGGGAATCCCGTGCCGGAAGCCACGCGATCGCCGAAGCGGGCCCGGTCATGCTTCAGAATTTTTTTCAGGCTGCCGGATACAGGATCGAAGTCCCACACCTTGCCATTGTGGACTGCCCCACCCACGTCCTCCTGCAGAATGATGTGCCCATTCTGCGCGTTTACGCAGAGGTTATCGAGCATGTTGATGAGCTCCCCATCCACGACGCGGCCATCCAGAAGGATGTCGATTTTTCCGCCGAGATCCGGATTGGTGATGTCATCGAAAGTCAGACGCCAGAGGCGGCTGCGGCCGATCTGGCTGCCGACTCCATCATTGACGGAATCGAGTCTATCAGTCGTTACGAAATAGAACACGCCCGGCCTGGCGGGATTCGGATCCCATGCGCCATCTTCCGGGCGGGAGAAGGAGGTGGATGTGGTGAGGGAAAGCGTAAAGCGGGTTCCGTTGGTGATGTTTGTAGCGCGGGTGGTGGCATTCACGACCTCAATGGGATTCCCCGTCACCAGCACATGCTTTAGCGTGCCATTGGTGAGGCCGGCCTTGTCCACCTCGGAGCCGGTGGCGAGCTTGGTGCCCACGTAAACGGAGAGGGCATTGTTTTGGATGCCGGAGCCACCGTCATTGAGGCCGATGACCACGGTCTTGTCTTGGGAAACCGGGCTGGCGACGGCATTTTCCCATGCACCGAATCCAGTCGCCCCATCGGTATTGCCGTTGGTATTGAGATTGAATTTACCGAGCACGTAGCTTTTGCCCGTATCCGGTCCAGAGACCACGGTGCCCTGCACCCAGCCGGAACCGCCTTCCTCTCCATTCATGAAAATGCGGGCCGTGGTGCCGAGTGTGCCGGCGGCATTGATGAATGCCGTGGAGGCTGCCAGATCCGCTGAGCAGAAGCGGGAGAATCCGAAGGTGTTAGGCGTGGTTTCGGACTGCTGGGTAGTGGCATTCCAGCGGTAGATTTCCTTCATGGCATCCTCACCGGAGACGATGGCCAGGGTGTTCTTGTTGATCACGTAGCGGGAGACGAAGGCGCCCTTGGAGCCGTGTGCGTGGAGAGCGCCCGTGGTGCCGCTGCCCAGCTCATGATTTACCAGAATGGTAAAGGTGCCATCGCCATTGTCGAAGGCGCCGGTGCCGTCCGGGAGGCCTGCCATGCTATAGGTGCCACCCCCTACCTTTGTGACTGTGTCATCGGCCACGGTGACGTTATCGACAGTAAGGAGTGAAATGGTTTCGTAACCCGGCAAGGTGGGCAGGACGTAGGGGGAGGAGGCGGTGCTCGGACCAGTGATCTGGGCGGAGGCTGTATGCGCCATGGCAACTGCAAGCAGGCCTAGCGAAGAAGGGAGTTTAAAGTTATTCATGGTATTAAGCAGTGACTAGGAAATCAGGAAGCGATGCGGCAGGGTTATCATCCGCCGTAAAAATTCCGCGCGCATTTCGTTATCCATCTGTCATGTGGCGCAAATCTCTTTGCGTTTCGAATTTGTCGCATCTGATAGAAATGTATGTTGTTGTGATGAATCCATGGCATATGAGACGAAATCGTTTCATTTCGTGCGTTGTTGGGGAGTGGGAGAGCGCCTTTACAGACGTGAATTTATTCGCCCATGAAATCTCACTCTTTCCTGCCGTTTGCCGCGTTCACATTGACGATGATGTTAGTTGCATCACCTGCTGTTTTTGCCGTCGAAGGTGCCAAGGTGGGTAATGCCTTCCAGCAAACCATCCTGGTGGCAAATCGTGCGGAGTATAAGCCAACAGCCTTTGTGGATGAGCGTGTGATCAATCCATGGGGGATCGCGCTGCGTCCCCCGGGAAAGGGGGGGCATATCTGGCTCAGCAATGCCGGGAATGCCTCCACCACATTATATATCGGTGATGCGAATGGTGAGCCGCTGCGGCAGGATGGACTCAAGGTGGTGCCCATTGATGGCTCGCTTTATTCCTATGAGGATGGCCTGAGCAATGTCACCGGGCAGGTTTACAATGCGGCCAGCGATGTTCCGGGGCAGCCGATCGAATTTCCAGTCGAAGGGCCTACAAGCAATCTCACCAGTGGCACTCCAGTACCCATGGGTGTGCGTTCCGGCTCAACGAAGTTCGTTTTCGTAACGACGGATGGCACCATCAATGCCTGGCGCGCAGGCACCGCAGAGAGCATGGATACTGCGGTCATCGTAAAAGATTTTTCCGATAAGGGGAAAGACCACGATCCCAACTCCCGGGTGTTTCCCGCCTTCACCGGAGTGGCAATGACCACCGATGCCTTCACGAAGGATGCCAATGGCAATCCCCAGGCAGATAACCGGCTATATGTGACGGATTTCCAAAAGCGTGAGATCCGTGCTTTCAACAATCGCTGGGAGGAAATTACGGCGGAAATCTCATTCGAAAAACCACCCAGCCTGTCGGATACCTATAGCCCCTACAACATCCAATGCATCGGTGACAAACTGTGCGTCACCTACGCTGTGCTCAATACGGAGGCGGATGATCCCGCAGAAGATCTGCCGGGGGAGGGAAATGGCCGTGTAGCTTTTTTTGATAGAGATGGCCACCTTCTCCAGGTGATAGCAGATCAGGGAAAACTGAATTCCCCGTGGGGTGTGTGCACAGCGCCGGAAGGATTCGGTGAGTTCGGCGGCGATCTGCTGGTTGCGAATTTTGGCGACGGGACTATCGCCGCCTATCGCAAGACGGGAGAGTTTCATGACTACCTGCGGGATGCCGGGGGCAAGCCCATCGCCATCGAAGGCATCTGGGGAATCGTCTTTGGCAATGGTGTGAGTCTGGGCGATGCAATGTCCCTTTATTTTACCGCCGGGCCGAACGTGGAACAAGATGGAGTTTTCGGACGTTTGATTGTTATTAAATAGCAGATTTTCATGCGCCGCTTTGTGGGAGTCAGTTTGGGCGTTTTGGTGGCCGCCATGATAGGATGGGGCCTTTTGTCTCTGGACCATCCGCACAGTTATCCAGCTCAGGTTTCGCTAGCCACACGGCGGCCGCGTGTTTTCCCCGCCCACATGCAGTCGGTCCCCGTCGGTGGTTTTTCCGGGAACCTGCAACCATTCCGACCGCCGGAGGATCGAAGGGAAAACATCCGCCATCTCCTATTAAAAGGGCAGGTGCTTGCCGCGCAGACCGCCATCAGTGAATGGTACACGGCAGATCCTGCGGCAGCGGTGGATTGGTTGGAAATGCAACCCTCATGGGCCGAATACCAGCCTGCCATCTCGCAAATTGCCAAAGAGATGGCTGAGGCCGGTTATCCCCTGGATGCCCTGAAATGGGCGGAACTCCTGGAGGAGGGGGAAAACCGCGAAGAAATCATTTTCGAAATCTACGCCACCGGCAGGCGCTACAATTGGCTGACTGATGATCAAATCAGGGCTGCTCCATTTTCATCCCGGAAAATTGACGCTCTTCTCAGTGGTGCGGCGGATGATTAGCTCAACAATGAAAGCTGGCATCGATCTGATAGGTTTGCGAATTACGTTGTGACCGCTTGTTTGCGAAAAGCCCGTGGGCTTAATCCCGTGTGGCGCCTGAAAACCACGGAGAACCGTTCGGCATTGGGAAAGCCCACTTCTTCCGCAATCAGGGCCATGGAGCGGGTGGTGGTGATGAGCAGGGATTTCGCCATTTCCACGCGCATCGCGCATAGCCGCTCCCAGGGAGTGGCGCGGAGATAGAGCGCAAATTTCCGCTCGATGGAGCGGCGGGACAACCGCAACTCATTGCAGGCGGAACCCACGGAAATTTCATCGCTCAGATGATCGCGGAAATACTGGATCACTCGTCGCACTTCAGTGTCAGCGACTGCTGCTAGAGTTGTGGAGTGTCTCACCTGCACCGGGCCTGGCTGGACGAGGAGTGAGGTGAGAGGTGCTTTTTTTCCATCTAGCAGACGTTGCATCCATTCCATGGCCAGGGTTCCGACAGTAAGCCAGGGAATCTCCACACTGGAAAGCGGGGGATAGCTGAGGCCGCAGACCCACTCATCGTTATTTGCTCCCACGATGGCCAAATCCTCCGGCACACTCAGTTGTTCTTCCGCAGCGGCATCCATAACAAGTCTTCCCAGAGGATCATGAACGACAAAAATTCCAGCGGGTTTGGGGAGACTGCGCAACCAGGAGCGGAGTGAATCGGTCGGCTCGTTCGAGGATTCCATATAGTCGCGCGGATTGCGCTCAGGTTGCTCAAAGATGGAAACCGGGTAACTGCGGAGCGCTTTCTGGAATCCGGACAACCTCTGCACGGAGTAGGGCATGCCATTGTGCACGCAGGCGAAGTGGGAGTAGCCGGCAGTTTGGAAAAAATCCGCTGCTTTACGGCCTACGGCCTCGTCATCCACATCGATAGATACAGCACCCGGATGGATCGTATCGGAATCGGCAATGACGGTGGGAACACCGATTCTTAGGATCGCATCAGTAATCCCGGACAGCGATTCCGTGATGATGCCGTCAGGCTCCAGTTCTTGAATGCATTTTACCAATTCGCCAGGGCGCCGATGAATATTGATGATGCGGAAATCAAAGCGGCCCGGAACATACGGCAGCAGGGCGGGGACTAGGCGACGCACAAAAATATCCGAAGTGGCGATAATGATCCGTCGGCTCATGAACGGCAAAGAGGAATTAGGATTGACGTAAATCCACAAGAAAAAACCGCAAAATGCGGTGGTTGCAAAAGACGAAACCCCACTAAGATGAGCGCGTTATCTTCAAAAATCCAACAATCCATCATTCCATGTCCAACACATCGTATTTCCCAAGTATTCCTAATATCCGCTACGAAGGGCCTACCTCGAAAAATCCCTTTGCCTTCAAACACTATAACCCAGATGAGCTGATCGAAGGAAAGACGATGCGGGACCACATGCGCTTCGGTGCCGCATACTGGCACGTGATGCGGAACGGTCTTTCCGATCCCTTTGGTGGTCCTACTGCCGTGACTCCATGGGACGACCAATCGGACTCCGTTGAAAACGCCCTCAAGCGCGCCGATGTATTCTTTGAGTTCCTCGACAAGATCGATATCGATTACTATTGTTTCCACGACCGCGACATCGCTCCCGAGCTGAACAACCTCGCGAAGTCCAACGCCGCTCTTGAAAAGGTGACTGACCACCTGCTGGATCTGCAGAAGGCCCACAACAAAAAGCT
>Ga0157373_10000595_pt1 | contig 28114 bp, 30 predicted proteins | sample C65metaG_FD_113460 | JGI IMG/M metagenome (GOLD analysis project Ga0157373, IMG submission 113460) | Corn rhizosphere microbial communities from Kellogg Biological Station, Michigan, USA - C6-5 metaG | ecosystem: Host-associated > Plants > Roots > Rhizosphere > Soil | place: USA: Michigan... | reverse complement strand
TTTTGAACTGGAGGCTATAGATTATCTGCTCAAGCCTATCGATGCAACGCGGTTCACAAAAGCTGTAAACAAAGCTGTTGATTATTATAAGTACAAAAATAATTCTCCTTCATCCCCGGATGATGCCTGCATATACGTCAATTCCGAATACCGGATGATGAAAGTCGTATTAAAGCATATCGAATATCTGGAGAGTATGGAAGATTACGTCAAGATACATCTTGAGGGGGCCGTCCCGGTACTTACCCTGATGCCACTCAAGCGTATACTGGAAAAACTTCCTGCAGAAGACTTTAAGAGAATCCATCGCAGTTTCATCGTCCCTGTAAAAAAAGTCAGGTCTTTTCAGAACAGAAAGATTAAGCTTACATCTGTTGAGCTTCCGGTTAGTGGAAGTTATGCTGATGAAGTAAAACTCTGGTTGAAACGATAATTTATATCATTCTCATTATCAATTACGCTCATTTGTGTGATTTTAGATGCGGTGGCTGATGTTTGGCAGATGAACTATAATAAATTATGGTATTTCGCGTTAACTTTTTGACATTTCGTTTTAAAAACTCATTCTGATTTGTGTAGAGTTGTTAAAAAGTGTTAATATTGTCTGACAAATGATTGGAATTGCCATCTTTGGGTGTTGAATCTTCAACAATTAGAAAGATTAAGACGATAGGTGTTGAATTAATGTAATTATGTTGTGAGAACTGCATTTCTGTTGATACTATCATAAAAGAAAAACCCGTTCATACAGGTTTATATTTGGTTAGAAAAGGGATGACTCTGGATGGATCATCCCTTTCTTTTTTAACCAATTTCCATAACGCATCTTCAGAGTTGATTCCTGGTAATTTTACCTTTCACAATAAACAGTCTTTTAATAACATTACGGTCAAGAATAGTATCACCTTTATAATTTGGATTTGAGGCGCGAAGTACAATCTTGCTGGTGCTGTTATGCTCAAAAAGCAGTTTTACAGTGGTAATATTATTGGCGTATTCATCAGTAATGATCAGGTAAGCTTCGCCCCACTGAATGATGTCTTTGTTGATCACTTCTCTCACTGCAATAATTTCACCACTTGCATACTTAGGGTACATGCTGTCGCCGTAGATGGGCAGATAGGCATCACAATCATTGAAAGGTCTGAAATTCACATAATACTCCGGCCGTTCTCTGAGCAGATTAAATTCTCCTGATGAGATTTCAGATGGATTAATATTGATGAATGGCACACCTTGATTTGAGTCTTCCCTTCCGGGAATTTCCGCCGCATGGAGTTCATCATCAGTAAACATATTGCCATTGCCTGTGGCCAGCCATTTTTCATTGATATGATAATATCTTATCACCTCTTCTGATAGCCGTCTTCCGATCCTTCTTGCGCCATTTTCTATAGGCGAGAAGTTGTTTACATGTTTGGCTACTACCCCATAGAACTCCTGTAAGGTCATTTTCTTCGCTAAACGTATCTCTTTTAAGCGAGGTCCGAAATTTTCTCTTTGATTGTTAGTCATTTATTTAAGTTCGAAAATTAATTGTTAAAATATAATTTTGTTATAGAAAGATAAAGTTATCTTTAACTACAATCTATTGCAATGTAAGAAATAAATATTTGAATATTTATATTGTTTGAATTATTTTTTTATTCACAGACGTTAATTTACGCTGTTTTATTGTTTGAGACTACTTTTTGCTCCAAAAACGGATCATGAGGACATGAAGCTAATTTTGGCGACGTCTCAGTCTGCAGCCTGTTCACAGAAAGATCGTGCTACTTATGCCCGCTTAGGTGATAATTTTATAACTTTAGCCGATCAATTATAAATATCGCTATGTACAAAACATTACAACCTGTTCTCAGACAGGAACTTGAGCAAATAGAGAAAGACGGATTATATAAACGTGAACGCGTTATTGTAACTCCCCAGGGAGCAGATATTAAAGTAAGCACCGGCCAGGAAGTTGTAAACTTTTGTGCCAACAATTATCTGGGTCTCTCTTCAGACCCCCGGGTGACTGCAGCAGCCAAAAGCGCTATTGACAAATATGGCTACGGGATGTCTTCTGTACGTTTTATCTGTGGCACACAGGACGTACATAAGGAACTGGAGGAAAAACTGTCTCAATTTCTCGGTACAGAAGATACCATATTATATGCCGCTGCTTTTGATGCCAATGGCGGAGTATTTGAACCTCTCTTCAATGACCAGGATGCTATTATCTCTGATGAGTTGAACCATGCTTCAATTATAGATGGCGTGCGTTTATGTAAAGCGAAGAGGTTCCGTTATAAACATAATGATATGGCCGACCTTGAAGAGCAGCTTAAAGCCGCTTCGGGAAACAGACACCGGATCATCGTTACCGACGGTGCATTCTCTATGGACGGTACAATTGCGCAGCTGGATAAAATCTGTGATCTTGCAGACCAGTATGATGCTTTAGTCATGATTGATGAATCACACTGTTCTGGTTTTATGGGTAAAACCGGCAGGGGTACTCATGAGCACTGCGGTGTAATTGACAGGATCGATATCATCACAGGAACTTTAGGAAAAGCTTTAGGTGGTGCTTCAGGAGGATTTACTGCCGGCAAAAAAGAAATTATTGACATGCTGCGCCAGCGTTCCAGACCTTATCTTTTTTCGAATACACTCGCCCCGGCTATTGCTGGTGCTTCAGTAGCGGTACTGGACCTTTTGCGTGAAACAACGGAACTGAGAGATAAACTTGAAAAAAATACGATGTATTTTCGTCAGCAAATGACAGCGGCAGGCTTTGATATCAAAGAAGGTGTACACCCGATTGTACCTGTGATGCTGTATGATGCCAAACTCGCCCAGGAATTTGCTGCAAAAATGCTGGATGAAGGAATTTATGTAATAGGATTTTACTATCCTGTTGTTCCGCAGGGAAAAGCAAGGATCAGGGTGCAGCTTTCAGCAGCTCATGAGCAACATCACCTGGATAAAGCAATAGCTGCTTTTGTGAAAATCGGTAAAGAGCTAAAAGTAATTTAGAGCGCATTCTTTTTTACTTCCGCGGGGCCGTCTTTTGATTTATTCAAAAGACGGCCTCCTGATGTAATGGCGTGTGTGTTATAAATATATTAAGGATTAGCTGTATATTTGGCATTATGTTGCAAGATAAGATCACACAGTATACGATTGAAATAAATGCTTTTTCTACTGAAAATGCAGATGAACTAGAGCAATTCAGAATAAAGTTCCTGGGTACAAAAGGAATTATAAAAGATATTTTTGATGAATTTAAGGCTGTATCACCAGAGGAAAAAAGAACCCTGGGAAAGGTTTTAAATGAGTTCAAACAACTTGCCGAAGCAAAGTATCAGACTTTGAAGGAGCAGGATACTACGGCAGCAGCAGGGAAAGATGCTAACCTTGACCTTACACTTCCGGGCGCGGGATTTGAAGTGGGCACAAGACATCCGCTGGCGCTGGTAAGAAGAGAGATCGTCGACATTTTTAGTAAACTAGGCTTTGTAGTAGCCGAAGGACCGGAAATTGAAGACGATTGGCATAATTTCTCCGCATTGAACTTCCCTGAAGAACACCCGGCAAGAGATATGCAGGATACCTTCTTTATAAAAAAAGGTGGTGAACATGGTGATATCGCCTTGAGGACTCATACTTCCTCGGTTCAGGTGAGAATGATGGAGGCTGGAAAACCGCCATTCAGGGCTTTAATGCCAGGACGTGTATACCGGAATGAGGCCATCTCTGCAAGGGCACACTGCTTCTTCCACCAGGTAGAAGGATTGTACGTAGATGAGAAGGTGTCCTTCGCAGATCTGAAGCAGACACTTTTTTACTTTGTGCAGGAACTGTATGGTGAAGGTACCAAAGTGCGTTTCCGTCCTTCTTATTTCCCCTTCACAGAGCCTTCAGCAGAAATGGATATCTCTTGTACGATCTGTAAAGGTGATGGTTGCCAGTTATGTAAATATAGTGGTTGGGTAGAGATACTGGGTTGTGGAATGGTTGATCCCAATGTGTTGGAAAATTGTGGTATAGACAGCAAGAAATACAGCGGATTTGCTTTTGGTATGGGAATAGAAAGAATTGCAAATCTAAAATTTGAAATAAAGGATCTAAGGTTGTTCTCAGAAAATGATGCAAGGTTCCTTAAACAATTTAAAACGTCATTGATCTAAGAATGATCAGAGCTGCCTGGATTATTTTAACGGTATTAGTTCTCAGTGGCTGTGGTAAGGCTTCCAATATGGTACCTAACGTAGCGGTAAATTTCAACCGGCCGCTAACAGACCCCAGCTTGATAAATTTAACCAACTCAGGCCGCGCCGTGCTGATTGATGGTTATGGCGTATCAGGTTTGGTACTCTACAGGACGATACTAAATGGCTATGTAGCCTATGACCGTTGCAGTACAGTAAATCCGGGAGAAAGATGTGCTGTCGTGTTAGATGAAGGAGCTTTTACCGTAACAGATCCCTGTTCAGGAGCAAAGTTCCTTTTGGAAGATGGCAGCCCGGCAAAAGCCCCGGCTACACTGTCTTTAAAGCAGTATAGTGTAAGAGTATCAGGTAATACATTACAAGTAACTAATTGATGGAACCAGAAAAGATTAAAGAGAGCATCATTAGAGCTGCTAAAGAGTTATTCAGGAAATACGGTTATCACAAGACCAGTGTAAACGAGATCGCAAAAAAGGCAAAGATCGCGAAAGCTACGATATACAAATACTTTGAAAGTAAGGAACAGGTTCTTGACGCTATCCTGATGGATTACCTCGACCTTAACCTTACCGAGATTTTAAAAAATAAAGCGCAGTTCAGCGATGAGGAAGAGCACCTGAAAGCGCTGGTGATGAAAACCTGCAGACTCACTTATACAGTTTGCAACGAGTTTATTGGCTGGGATTTTGTCCGTGAAAATGCCAACTCACAGGAATTCCTTAAACACCTGTCAGACCAGCTGGAATCGCTGTTACTCTCTGCCTATCTTGGCCTCGATCATTTTAAAAACAACCCTTCCCGTAGAGAAGGACTTGCATTTCTGCTTAAAGCAAGTAAAAGTATAGTATTCTCTTTTGCTTTTACCTCTGTTAGTGATGCTGACGTCCGCAAAAACTTTGTAAGTTTCCAAAAAGAAATACTGCCTTTCCTGGTGAAAGCTGCATTGTAAGAGCAGGGTCAGTATTACCAAAGTAATAATTTAATGTCATTTCTTTGCATACCGTTTTGGTTTTCGGTATGAAAACGGTTATATTTACGTGTAACGTCGTTTGAAATGAGCAAAGAGATCTTAGAAATTTCTATTTTGGTTGATGAAAAATTTGATGTGAGCTTTAATCTTGTACAAGGCATTTTCGGATTAATCCTGAAGGTTTTTGGAAAATAAAAGCTGATTACAAATCATCCTTTAAAGGGGATAATTCTCATCCTCCTGAAATCCCTGTGCCCAAAAAATAGGAACTGTTAAATACAAGCTTTAGCTTTGCAGCAGAATGAGTAGAAATAGAAAAGCTGGAACAGTTACCATCCTTCCCACTTTAAGTATCATTGATATTGCTGAAGAGGGCAAAGGAGTAGCCAAAGCAGACGAATTAGTCGTGTTTGTTGATAAAGCCGTACCAGGCGATATCGTTGATGTAAAAGTTGTAAAAAAGAAAAAGAATTTTGCTGAAGCCGTTATCGAAACGCTGCACACTGCATCAGATTTAAGAACTGATCCTTTTTGCCAGCATTTTGGAACCTGTGGTGGCTGTAAATGGCAGCACATGCAATATGACGCGCAACTGCATTTCAAACAGAAAAATGTTGAAGCTGCCTTACAGCGACTTGCAAAAGTAGATACCTCATCTATGGAACCTATACTGGGCTCTGCAGAAAATAAATATTACCGTAATAAACTTGAATATACATTTTCCAATAAACGCTGGCTGAATGCCCAGGATATGGCCGACCGGGATGATCTGGAAATGAATGCCCTGGGATTCCACGTGCCGCTGCGTTTTGATAAAATTCTGGACATTGAGCATTGTTACCTGCAGGCAGAACCTTCCAATACGCTGAGAAACCAGGTACGAGGATACGCACTCAGGACAGGTTTGAGTTTTTATGACCTGCGCAATCACGAAGGGAATCTGCGAAACCTGATTATCAGAACTTCTTCTACAGGTGAGGTGATGGTAGTTGTGGTATTTGCTTTTGTAGAGCAGGAGCAGGTGGACGGACTCATGGCATACCTGAAGCTTAATTTTCCGGAAGTTACCTCGCTGATGTACATCATTAACCAAAAGAAAAATGATACTATTTTTGATCAGGATGTAATTTGCTATGCAGGCAGGGAGTATATTTTTGAGGAGATGAATGGTCTTAAATTTAAAATAGGAGCCAAATCCTTTTATCAGACCAACTCATTGCAGGCACATGAATTATACAAGATTACCAAAGAGTTTGCCGGATTCAAGGGCGATGAACTGGTCTATGACTTGTACACCGGTGCAGGTACCATTGCCAACTTTATTGCAGGCAGCGTTAAACGGGTAGTCGGCGTTGAATATGTACCAACTGCTATAGAGGATGCAAAATTTAACTCTGAACTGAACGGTATTGATAATACCATCTTCTACGCGGGCGATATGAAGGATATCCTGACCACTTCCTTTATTGAGGAACATGGAAAGCCGGATGTGGTAATTACAGATCCTCCGCGAGCAGGTATGCATACTGATGTGGTTACGCGTTTACTTGAAATGGAAGCAGAGAAAATTGTGTATGTAAGCTGTAACGCAGCCACACAGGCCAGAGATCTTGCTTTGTTAAAAGAAAAATATGAAGTGAGCAGAATCAGACCAGTAGATATGTTCCCGCATACACAACATGTTGAAAATGTAGTTTTGTTGAACCTGATTAAATAATTCAGATGGATATAGAAGAGTTAATGCCACAGCAGCCGGAGGGAGCAGGAAAAGAGAAAAAAGTGAGTCCGCTGGTAAGTCTCGAAAAGGACCTTGAATTGTATAAGGAATCTATTCATGAAATAGCCATCGAGATCATCGCAGAAGGCATATCAAAAAATCCAATATTTGTTGCCCACCAGCATACTGTTTCTATAGGAGAGATGATCCTGAACAGGGAAGAACTTAATACCAACTGGACAATTCAGGCTTCGATGTTTGAGGAGTTTGTAGAAAAAGGCATCATTCAGCCGGCATACAAAGAGCTTTTTTTAAAAGCTTATAAAAAGCCGGAAGATTATATGTGTGTGTTTGTGATCGTACCTGAAGGGGCTAACTTCATTTACTACCCCTACAAAAGCACTAAAAGATAATATCAAAACCCATCCTGTAAGTTATAGGATGGGTTTTACATTTCCGCTTTTGGAGCCCGCAGAATTCTCCACAACTGCGCTGCCTTTGTAACGGATATTTCCGCCGCTGCTCGCTGTTGCAGCCAGTTCCTTTGTCACATTTACCTTTACATCAGCACCTGAGCTTGCAGTCACATTTGCATACTCTGCGATGAGCTCCAGGCTATTAATACGGCTGCCCGAACCCGCTTCGACGTTCATTCTGGCAGCAGTGCCCTTCAGTGAGGCCGAAGCACCACTATTGGTTTTCAATTGCAGCTGAGGGCATTCTACGGTCGCAGAGACATTGGCACCAGAAGAAACTGAAATATTAAGTATCCCCGTTTTAACAGCATTCTCCGTCTTAACCGAGCTACCATCACTTGCTTCAAGGATGTTGAGGTTTTTATAAGTAATGAATACTTGTGCCGTTCTGTTGAGCCATCTTTTCTTTGTGCTTTTAATCAGTTTCCAGTTCACAGTGACACTATTTCCCGACTGCTCTACCACGATAGCGTCTATGAGCGTTTCATCAGCAACAATTTTGGCAGATTCTGCTGTGCCCTGTGTAATGATCAGCTCAATACCTGTGTTAACATGTATTTCTGAAAAGTGTTTCAAAGCTACCTCTCTGGATTGCTGCATCTGTGCGCTGGCAGCAGATGCAGTGATCAGTATTAAAAACAGTACCGGCTTAAGTAATTGGAAAGATTTCATATAAATGAGTATAGTCTAATACCCAAATATATTCATTAATCTATTCTGGATACGCTGGAACTTCTGGAATTACTCAGATTTTTTAAATCGGCATTACCTTTATAGCGGATATTACTGCCGCTATTGGTATTTGTCTCCAGTCCTTTGGCCACGTTGATTTTAATATCGGCGCCAGAGTTGGTATTTGCCCTGGCATATTGGGTGGCCAGGTTTAGGGCGTTTACAGAGCTGCCGGAGCTGGATTTAACGGTCATATTGGTCGCTGTTCCAGTCAGTGATGCCGAAGCTCCGCTATTGGTTTCCAGCTCCAGTTCATTACATGCGATTCTGGCATTTAAACTGGCTCCTGAAGATACAGAGGCATCCAGATGGTCAGTTTTTAATACGTTATCGGTGGTCAGTGAACTTCCGCTGCTGGCAGAGATGCTGTTCAGCTTTTTGTAGGTAATGTAAACTTTGGCATTTCTGTTTTTCCACATCTTTTTCAGACCCCAGTTATCCTTCCAGCCAACTTTGATCCGGCTGCCACTTTTCTCCAGCACAACATCGTTAATAACTTCATTTTCGGCAACAATCCTGGCAGATTCACTACTTCCCTGTGTAATATGTAGTGCAATGCCGGACCCTACTGACACTTCTGTAAAATTGTTTATCGCTACGTTTTTTGTTTCCTGCGCTTTGAGGTCCAGCGTCATGGTCATCAGTGCGACCAGGCAAGTAAATGCAGGTTTAATTATGTTTAAAGTGTTCATATCTCTTATTTTGTTTGGGTTTACATAAATTAGACGCCACAGAGCTCCAAACGTTGCAACGTTTTGTAATTATTTTTCAGATATTTGATTCAGAAGCATAAAATCCTTCTTTTTGTACGCTAACAAACATTTACAAATGGCCGATTCACGATTACTGATACTAGATAAAAAACAAATCCAGCAAAAAATCAACCGTATGGCTTACCAGATCCTGGAAGACAACTTAAATGAAAAAGAAATTGTGCTGGCAGGTATTTGGGACAGGGGATATCAGCTTGCACTGCGACTGAAGGACGTTTTGCTCGAAATATCAGATCTTAAAGTAACGATGTTTAAAATCGAACTGGAGAAGGATGAAAGCAGCCTCTCTGCAGTGACAGACCCGGAACCGGCAAAAGTAAAAAATAAAGCAATCATCCTGGTGGATGACGTGCTGAATAGCGGCAAAACCCTCGCCTACGGCTTCGGTGTATTTCTAAATACTCCTCATAAAAAAATACGTACCGTGGTACTGGTAGACAGGAGTCATAAGATTTTTCCTGTAGCAACAGATTTCGTAGGCCTGCAGATGGCTACGGTATTAAAGGAACATGTTGATGTGGTGCTGAATGTAGAAGGACAGGAAGATGGTGTTTACCTGAGCTAACTATGCTGAATCTGGCATTCATCTATATCATCCTGATTTTCCTTGTGCTGCGTTTTTCTGTTACCCTGTTCAACTTTCTGTCTAATCCGAAACTGGGTAAGTACAAAAAGCATTTCTCCAGCAAGGTTTCTGTCATTATCCAGGTAACAACGGATTCTTACAGTCTGATCAAACTGCTGACAGCTTTGAAAGGGCATGATTACCAAAATATAGAAGTGATTGTTACACAGCCTGTAAAATTAAAAAGCAGTGCTGAACTCCGGGCAATTTGCGACAGCGATCCGCGTTTTCAGCTACGTAAGAGAAACTCCTTTACAATTGAAGATGCCACAGGTGATTATCTACTTTTTCTGGAACCACAGGTAATTATCCATGATGGGTTGATCAACAGTCTGATCTACAGGGTTAAGGTCTTTAATCTCACGCTGCTCAATATCATTCCCATGGCCTCGCCTTCCGGACTAATGAATCATATCCTGCTTCCTCTTAACAGCTTTGTTCTCTTTAACTTAATCCCATTGCGTCTGGTACGTCTTTTTTCGAGTCCCGTATTCGCTGCCGGGAGCAGTGAGTGCATGTTCTTTGAGGCAGCAACCTATAAAGAATACAACTGGCAGGAGAAAGTCAATAAAAGAATCCCTGAAGCCGTGGATGTAGTGAGGGCAGTTAAAGAGGAGGGGCTTAAAGCTGAAACCCTGATAGGGCATAAGTTGATTTCATTGCCTGCACCCGCACAAACTAATCGTTTATTCAGCAAAACGGCTGCACAACTGCTAAAAGCTTTTGGCGATAATGTATTTGGTGCCTTGCTCTATGTTTTACTGGTAGTCACGGGACCACTGGTGATGTTCCTCAATTATGAATACAGTCTCCTTATTCTTCCTGTGGGACTTATTTTTCTCAGCAGACTGATGATTTCGTTCTTATCGGGACAAAACCCCTTCTGGAATGTACTCCTTCACCCGGTGCAGATGGTTTTCCTGCTGGCCGCGGTGATCCGCGAGACCTATCTGCGCAGCAGACGCCTGATCAAAACAAGGTTTGTTTAAATCAAAATAAGAGTTATATAATATGTTTGTCCGATAACAAACTCTTTTTGCGTAATTTTGTAGTGTAAATGCATAGGCACAATGGCCATTGATAAAATGAATGATATGAAATACGATTTGTCTGTTACTATTGATAAAGCTTCAGGTTTTTGTTTTGGAGTGGTATACGCAATAGAAATGGCTGAAGATATTCTGGCCGATGAAGATTATCTGTATTGTCTTGGTGACATTGTGCACAATGATGAAGAAGTACGTCGTTTAACAGATAAAGGCTTAAGAATCATTGATCATGAGCAGCTCCAGCATCTTCAGAATGAAAAGGTACTGATCAGAGCACATGGTGAGGCTCCATCCACCTATCAGCTGGCATTGGAGAATAACCTGATTTTAATTGATGCATCCTGCCCTGTAGTGCTCAAATTGCAGAACAGGATCAAAAATTCTTACGACGACAAGGAGCAAATCCTCATCTTTGGTAAACACGGACATGCAGAAGTGATAGGCTTGCAGGGACAAACAGATGGCAATGCCATCGTATTCCAGGACCTTGCCGAACTGGACGATGTTGATCTGCCGGCTAAGTTTACACTCTACAGCCAGACTACAAAAAGTACAGAAAAGTTCTACCATATCAAAGACCAGCTGCTCAGCAGGGGCTATGAAGTGAAAGCTAATGACACCATCTGCAGACAGGTTTCCAACAGGTATGAAGACCTGGAGAATTTTGTAGTGAATTACGACAAGATCATCTTTGTGTCAGGCAAGAAGTCTTCCAACGGGAAGGTATTGTATGATGTATGCAAAAAGTTCAATGACCAGTCATATTTTATTTCCGCCATTGATGAACTGGATCTGAGCTGGTTTAATCCGAATGATAAAGTCGGTATCGCCGGTGCTACCTCCACGCCGATGTGGCTGATGGAACAGGTTAAGGCCAGGCTCGAATCTTTCTGATCGTCTTGTTCATCATTAAAAAGTAATTATTAAACAGCCTTTTCGTAGGCAATTCAGCTAAGTGTATATTTGTTTCAGTAGTCAGTCTGGTTTTTAAGTCCGGCTTGATTTCTAGTATTTTTATGGGAAAAAAAGGTGTTTTATTAGTGAATCTGGGGACTCCCGACAGTCCTGAAGTAAGTGATGTAAAAAGGTATCTGGATCAGTTTTTAATGGATGAAAGGGTGATTGATATTCCCGCCTTCAACCGGACCTTACTTGTAAAAGGTATTATCGTCCCTTTCCGTAGTCCTAAAACAGCAAAGCTGTATAAGGAGATATGGGATGAAAATGGATCCCCCTTATTGTACTACAGTAAAATACAGGCTGCCATGGTGCAGGAACAACTGGGGCCCGAATACCATGTGGAGCTGGCAATGCGTTATCAAAACCCATCTATCGACAGTGCCCTGGCCAATATGAAAGCAGGATTGGTAGAAAGTATCCAGGTGATTCCTCTGTTTCCTCAATATGCATCAGCCAGTACCGGATCAGTGATCCAGAAGGTGATGGAGATCGTTGGCACATGGCCAACAATTCCTCCGGTATCATTTGTGACCTCTTTCCATGACAACGAAGTGATGATCGAGACCTTCGCTGATAACGCCCGAAAATTCCAGCCTGAAACTTATGACCAGATATTATTCAGTTTCCATGGATTGCCCGAAAGGCAGCTGAAGAAATGCGACCACTCAGGGAGCCACTGTCTTAAATCAGAAAACTGCTGTGCCACTTTAACTGATGTCAATAAATTCTGTTACTCCGCGCAATGTCATGATACTGCCCGTCTGATTGCCAAAAGTCTGGATATCCCAACAGAGAAATATTCTGTATGTTTTCAATCCAGGTTAGGAAAAGAACCATGGGTACAGCCATATACTACTGATACGCTGAAAGACCTTGCAGCCAAAGGCAAAAAGAAACTGCTGGTATTTTGTCCGGCTTTTGTGGCCGACTGCCTTGAGACCTTATATGAAGTAACTGTAGAATATGGTGAAGAATTCAGAGCCCTGGGAGGGGAAGAGGTGCAACTCGTACCTAGCCTTAACGATTCTCCAAAATGGATAGAGGGTCTGGTAAAGATGGTCAGAGACCAGCATATGCCTAAATATACGGCTCTAGATGTTTAACGATCTGTGCCGTTGAGCCAGTCTTGTCTTCAACATATTTTTTTGCAGCAGGCCCTGCCTGCTCATCTTTCTGCAGTTTGATAAAAGCTGCAGAAAGCTCCTCTGCAGAACCAATACTGATTGCTGCCTGCAGGGCAAGCAAATCCTTTGCTTCCTGAAACTTATCATATTTAGGACCAAAGATCACCGGCAATCCGAAAGCTGCAGCCTCCAGAGTATTATGAATCCCCGTACCAAAACCACCGCCGATATACGCGATTTTCCCATACTGGTATACTGAAGATAGAATCCCTATGTTATCGATCAGTAATACCTGCTGATCCGCAGGTGAAGCCCCCTCAATTAACTGTGTATATCGTTTTGTATCAGGTACCAGTTTCAGGATCTCCTGCAGGTGTGAGTCATGGATTTCGTGTGGCGCAATAATGAATTTCCAACCCGGAAACTGAAGGATCAGCTCTTTAAGCAGCTGCTCATCCGGCAACCAGGTGCTTCCTGCGATAAATACAGGTGCCTCTCCGCAAAACTGCCTGATGAGAGGCAGCTCCTTTGGTGTCTTTGCATTTTCAAACACCCTGTCAAACCGCGTGTCTCCGCTGAGGGCAACGTTGTTTAGATTCAGCCCCTTCAGCAACTGTACACTTTGCTCATTCTGTACAAAGAAGTAGTGTACACAATTCAGCATTTCCCTGTATAAATTACCATACCATTTAAAGAATACCTGCTCCGGTCTGAAAATTCCTGAAATGATAAATAGTGGTACCTGCTGCTGATGGAGCTCCTGAAAATAATGGTACCAAAATTCATACTTGGTAAATATGGCAATCTCAGGATTAACCAGATGGATAAATTCAGCTGCATTTTCCTTCGTATCCAGAGGCAGATAGAATACGCCTTCCGCTAGAGGAGTGTTCTTTCTGATTTCATATCCCGACGGAGAAAAGAACGTAATTACAATCGGTTTGGCCGGGTATTTGTTTCGCAGTTCTTCTAAAACTGGTCTTCCCTGCTCAAACTCTCCAAGAGAAGCAAAATGAAACCAAATGTGTTTTTTTGTAACGTCAATCTTATTCCTAATGACATTAAAAATATTTCTTCTTCCGTTTAAAAATAATTTAGCCTTTGTATTAATTATTGCAGCTATGTGGAGAACTATTTTGTATAAAAAAATTGCAAAATTATAAAGCCAGAGCATTTTGTACGTTTATTTATTATCTTAGCCGAAGATACTCGATTAAATTGGAAAATTTAACCATTATCTGCAGCACGATACACTTATTGCGTTATGAATTCATACAAGTTTATGTAAGCTACTTAATTATTTAAAATATATTCATATGAAAATTGCCGTAATCGGAACAGGGTATGTTGGACTCGTAACTGGAACTTGTCTTGCAGAAACAGGTAACACTGTAATATGTGTAGACATCAATGAAGCTAAAGTTTTGAAAATGCAGAATGGTGAAATACCCATCTACGAACCAGGACTGGATGTGTTGTTTTTGCGTAACATCGAGCAGAAACGATTGACATTCACTACTGATCTTGCTTTAGCAGTGAAAGATGCTCAAATTATTTTTATGGCGCTTCCAACGCCTCCAGGTGGTGATGGTGCCGCAGATTTGTCGTATATCCTTGGCGCTGCCAAAGACATTTCTAAACTGGTTACAGAATACAAAGTGATTGTTAACAAATCTACAGTACCGGTAGGAACTGCTGATAAAGTACAGGCAGTTTTCGCTGAAAACACATCTGTTGAAATTGACGTGGTTTCAAATCCTGAGTTTCTTCGTGAGGGTGTCGCAGTAGAAGACTTTATGAAGCCTGACCGCGTGGTTATCGGTACACGCAGCGAACGTGCTAAAAAATTAATGGGTGAATTGTACGGCCCTTACGTACGCCAGGGAAATCCTATCCTTTTTATGGATGAGAAATCTTCTGAGTTAACAAAATATGCTGCAAATTCATTCCTGGCTACAAAAATCACTTTTATGAATGAAGTGGCTAACCTTTGTGAGCTGGTAGGTGCTGACGTGGATTCAGTACGTAAAGGTATCGGTTCTGATGAGCGTATCGGAAAACGTTTCCTTTTCCCTGGTATCGGATATGGTGGTTCATGCTTCCCTAAAGATGTACAGGCCCTGGCCAAATCAGCTGAAGAAAACAAATATGATTTCGCGATCCTGAAGGCAGTAATGGAAATCAATGAAAAACAAAAAACTGTACTCGTAGAAAAAGTAAGCAAATATTACAAGGGAAGCCTTAGCGGTAAACATTTCGCATTATGGGGACTTGCTTTTAAACCTGAAACTGATGATATCCGCGAAGCTCCGGCATTGTACATCATTGATGATCTCGTTAAAGCTGGTGCTACTGTTACTGTTTTCGATCCTGAAGGAATGGAAAATGTTAAAAACGTAATTGGTGATAAGGTTGTATATGCTGAAAACCAATATGACGCTTTAACAGGTGCTGATGCACTACTGATTGCTACTGAATGGTCAGTATTCCGTAATCCGGACTTTGAGAAAATGGAAGAAAAATTAGCAAACAAAGTCGTATTTGACGGTCGTAACTTATATGACCTGAATAAAATGGTTGAATTGGGTTATTATTATAACAGTATCGGCCGTAAATTAGTTGAGAATGGAGCGTAAAAGAGTATTAATAACCGGCGCAGCCGGTTTCCTGGGATCGCATTTGTGTGACAGGTTTATCAAAGAAGATTACCATGTCATTGCAATGGATAACCTGATTACAGGTGACCTGCAAAATATTGAACACCTTTTTGCGCTGGAAAACTTCGAGTTTGCCAACCATGACGTGTCCAAGTATGTATATGTTCCAGGAAAGCTGGATTATATCCTGCACTTTGCTTCTCCGGCCAGCCCGATAGATTATCTGAAAATCCCAATCCAAACCTTAAAAGTTGGTTCACTGGGAACACATAACCTGCTGGGACTTGCCAAGAATAAAAATGCCAGGATGATCATCGCTTCTACTTCTGAAGTGTATGGCGATCCTAATGTAAATCCTCAGCCGGAAGAATACTGGGGTAATGTAAACCCGGTAGGACCAAGGGGTGTTTATGATGAAGCTAAACGTTTCCAGGAAGCGATTACAATGGCTTACCATACTTTCCACGGTCTTGAAACCCGTATTGTTCGTATTTTCAATACTTACGGACCAAGGATGCGCCTGAATGACGGACGTGTTTTACCTGCCTTCATTGGCCAGGCACTGAGGGGTGAAGACCTTACTGTTTTTGGTGATGGTTCACAAACGCGCTCATTCTGTTATGTGGATGACCTCGTGGAAGGAATTTACAGATTGCTGCTGAGTGATTATGCACAACCTGTAAATATCGGAAACCCTGATGAAATCACGATCGGACAGTTTGCCGAAGAGATCATTAAACTGACAGGTACCACACAGAAAGTAATCTATAAGGAACTTCCTGTAGATGACCCAAAACAGCGCCAGCCGGACATTACCAAAGCCAAAGCTCTGTTGGGCTGGGAGCCTAAGGTAGGCCGTGCCGAAGGCCTGAAAATTACCTATGAGTACTTCAAAAGCCTGCCTGCTGAAGCTCTGGTAAATAAAGAACATAAGGATTTTACAACTTATAACCGCTAATCAGCAATGGGCAAAATTTTAGTTACCGGAGGCACCGGATTTATTGGTTCTCATACCGCTGTTGAGTTGATCAATGCAGGTTATGAAGTACTCCTGGTGGATGATTTTTCAAATTCCAATCCAAAGATCCTTACTCAGCTGGAAACGATCACCGGCCAGAAACCGGATTTCACTGAACTTGATCTCTGTGATGAACAGAAGGTGACCGACTTTGTAGCAGCTCACCCTGATATTACCGGAGTAATTCATTTCGCAGCTTTTAAGGCTGTAGGCGAATCAGTAAACTTCCCGTTAAAATATTACAGGAATAATTTTTACTCGCTGATCAATGTGATTACTGCATTTAACAGTAATGTCAACCTGGTATTTTCATCGTCATGTACGGTATATGGTCAGCCAGACCAGCTGCCTGTGACAGAAGATGCAGCGGTGAAAGTTGCAGAGTCTCCATATGGGAACACTAAACAGATTGCTGAAGAAATTTTGAGGGATACCTGTGCGGTATCCCCTGATTTAAAAGTGATCTCACTGCGTTATTTTAACCCGGTTGGTGCCCATAATTCTGCTCTCATCGGTGAACTGCCGATAGGTGTTCCTCAGAACCTGGTGCCTTTTATTACGCAGTCTGCAATAGGTAAACGTGGTCCGATCACTGTATTTGGAAACGACTACAATACCCCTGACGGCAGTGCAGTAAGAGATTACATTCACGTTGTGGATCTGGGCAAAGCACATGTGGCTGCAATACAGCGACTGGAGAGTGCTAAAGCTGAAGGCAACTACGAAGTATTTAACCTTGGTACCGGAAAGGGTTCATCAGTATTGGAGATTATCCAGGCCTTTGAAAGCTCTACAGGTGAAAAGCTGGATTACAAGATCGGCCCGAGAAGGGAAGGTGATGTAGAACAGGTATGGGGAGATGTCACTAAGTCGGCTGAAGGTCTTGGCTGGAAAGCGGAGCTTGATGTCAATGAAATGATGCTTTCTGCCTGGAACTGGGAAAAATACCTGAAAGATAATCCCTTCTAAATGTTATTAAAGGATCATAAAGATCTGAAGGCTGCAATAACAGCCATTCCTCCCAAAGAAAAGGACAAGTTGTTGCTTCGTCTGATCGCAAAAGATAAGGTGCTCACTGAGCACCTTCATTTTAAATTGCTTGAAAATGAAACAGACCTGGAGGAAAGGCAGTCTTTGCTCACTGAAGAGATTGATGACTCCATTTCAGCCTTGCTGAAAATAAAGAAATCTACGTCCAAAGATGCACTTGCAGCCTTTAGAAAACTCAACGGCAGGGTAAATCACCATTATAAGGTAACCAAAGATCCGAATACTGAAGTTGAACTTCGCTTACATTTATTAAAAATTGTACCTTTGGACTACAAAGAGAGCGTTTTCTCTCCATTGGCAAAGTTTAACGAACGTCTGAAAACATATTTTTTAAGGACTACCCTTGCACTGTATAAGAAGTATATAAAACTGCATGAGGATTTACAGTATGACCTTAAGGATGATTTTAACGCCGTGCTTTCAAAAATGGAAGAACAGCAACTCTCCAGGGCAGCACGTGAAATTGGTCTGCCGGAAGAAATATAATAAATACCAATAAGCCAAAAACATTTAAAAATACATCTCATGAAGAAGATTCTAATTACCGGCGGGGCAGGGTTTATCGGCTCTCACGTAGTGCGGAGATTTGTGAACAAATACCCCGATTACGAAATTGTCAACCTGGATAAACTGACCTATGCGGGTAATCTTGCAAATCTGACAGATATTGAGGCTAGTCCTAATTACAGATTTGTGAAGGCAGATATTACTGATGCTGAAGAAATCAATACCCTGTTTCAACAGGAGAACTTTGATGCGGTGATCCATCTCGCAGCTGAATCACATGTAGACCGTTCCATCACGGACCCAACGGCATTTGTAATGACCAACGTTATCGGAACTGTCAACCTCCTGAACTCGGCGCGTGAGTTCTGGAAAGGCGACTATGATAAAAAGAGATTCTACCATGTATCTACAGACGAAGTGTATGGTGCCCTCGGAGATTCAGGTATGTTTACAGAAACTACAGCATATGATCCGCACAGCCCTTACTCTGCATCTAAAGCTTCTTCAGATCATTTTGTAAGAGCGTACCATGATACCTACGGAATTGATGTCGTGATCTCTAACTGCTCTAATAACTATGGTTCACATCACTTTCCTGAAAAGCTGATTCCTCTGGCGATCAACAATATCAAGAATAGTCTTCCAGTGCCTGTTTATGGCAAAGGTGAGAATATCCGCGACTGGTTATGGGTTGAGGATCATGCACGTGCGATAGATGTGATTTTCCATGAAGCTAAAACGGGGGAGACCTACAATATCGGTGGTCATAATGAATGGAAGAACATCGATCTCATACATTTACTGTGTAAGATCATGGATAAAAAACTGGGACGTGCTGAAGGAGAATCTGCAAAGCTGATCACGTTTGTGACCGACCGTGCAGGACACGACCTGCGTTATGCCATTGATTCTACCAAACTACAGGAGAAACTGGACTGGGTACCGAGCCTTCAGTTTGAAGAAGGACTGGAAAAAACTGTTGCCTGGTATCTGGAAAATGAAGAATGGTTAACAAATGTTACTTCGGGTAATTATCAGAAATACTACGAAACCCAGTACAGCGCAAGATAGTACCGGATCGTAATCAATCCTTTAATACAGGGAGCTTATCTGAGATAGGCTCCTTTTTTTTTACTCGTAACGCAAAGCTTCTACAGGATCCAGACGGGAGGCCTTTCTTGCCGGATAGTAACCCGACATTACGCCAACGAGGACGCAAAGGGCAAAGCCACCAAAGATAAACATCCATGGTATAATGAAAGATCCTCCCATTGCCAGGGATATTGCGTTGCCCAGCAAAATTCCGAAGATAATCCCCATGGTTCCACCCATCAGGCAGATCATGACAGCCTCAATGAGAAACTGTTTCCTGATTACTGAAGGATTAGCTCCAATAGCTTTTCTGATACCAATTTCGCGCGTTCTTTCTGTCACGGATACCAGCATGATATTCATGAGTCCGATAGAGGCGCCGATGAGTGTAATCACGCCTATGGTAATTCCACCGATAGCAATCATAGCGAGGTTCTCAAATAAAGTTTGTGCTACAGCATCACTCTTGGTAATTTCAAAATTGTTTGGTTCGGTGATTTTTACTTTGCGCACCTTTCTGAACTCGGCAGTAGCTTCTCCGATCACGGTTTCCATTTGCTCATTACTGTTTACAGTGACTGTGAGGGTATAGGAAGGATTTGTGCTGGAGTTGATTACTTTTGCCTTATACAGTGGAATGAATACTGCCCTGTCTGTATTGGAGCCCATGCTGGAACCCTTACTTGCCAGCACGCCGATTACCTTCAGGCGGCTATTTCCTGCGGTAAGGACCTTGTCGATCGGAGATTCGTGTTTAAAGAGGGCGGTAGCGATCTCACTTCCGATAATACACAGATTGTTGCCCAGTTCCGCCTCAGCACTGCTGAAATTTCTGCCCTGTGCCAGATCCAGCCCCTGGGCCTTAAGGCCGTTTTCGTCAATTCCCTGGATAGATATGTTCGGGTTAGTTTTTTCTTTACTGAATTTGGCGGTAGCGCCCCTGGTGGCGATGACGCTAATAGTTACGGATGCAGGTGCATCAAGGCGGTTTTTAAAAGCCAGCGCATCTTCATAGCGGATAGATTTAAAAGGTTTGGGTCCTTCACCGGGCCCACCAATGCGGATACCCGTACCGCGGTTCCTGATCGTAAAGGAATTTGCTCCCATATTGGAAAAGGCTTCTGTCATGCTCTTCTTCACGGCGTCGAGCGTCGTCAGGATACCTACCAGTGCCGACAAGCCAATGGCGATAATCAATGCGGTGAGCATGGTACGGAGCCTGTTGCTTTGTATCGCCTGCAGTGCAAGTCTGACATTTTCGGTATAAGTCATTTCCTCAAATCGATTTAGATGGGACAAAATAAAAAAGTCCCGTTGTTATGACAACAGGACCTGTAAAATGTTACACGCGAAAGAATAAAAAACTTACACAGAGAAACTTGTCCCGCAACCACAGGTACTGTCTGCATTAGGATTGCTGAAAGTAAAGCCTCTTGAGTTCAGGCCATCCTGCCAGTCTACCTGCATGCCAAGTAAATACATCTGGTGTGCTTTATTCATGAAAATCTTAATCCCGTCAATGATAAATTCCTGATCGCCGTCTTTCTTCTGGTCAAAGCCCAGCAGGTAGCTCATTCCTGAACATCCTCCACCTTCAACTCCAACACGCAATCCAAAATCATCTGATATTTCCTGCTGGTCTTTTAATTTTAAGAGTTCTTTAACAGCCGTTCCTGTAAAGGAAACCGGCGCAAATGCTGTATCAACTGTGCTCATGATATATCTGTTTAAGTACTGTAGCAGTATGACTAGTTACAAAGATAATAACAAATGGTTTAATTAACTTTATTCGTAATAAAAACACATTTTTGTGACCAATTAACTATCGACAAATGAATTTACAATATTTTTTATCACAGGTAGCGGTGCATGCTGCGGGTGGGCTGATTATGATTACCGGTTCCTGGTATTTGCTGAAAAACGACATCATCAGGTATATCCGAAAGGAGCCTGCAGCCAGCAAAGAGGAGGATAAAGTAGCATTGCTGCAGCTTCGCTTACAGGCGCATGAGCGCCTGATTGTCTTTGTAGACCGCCTGAACCCATCAAATCTTTTCATCAGGCTATATGAGCAGGGAGTACCGGCAGTGCAGTTACAGGCACGGATCCTGAATGAGGTGCGAACGGAATACCAGCATAATGTGAGTCAGCAATTGTACATCAATGCAGCAAGCTGGAATGTATTGCGTAAATTGAAAGATGATACCATTGCCATGATCAACAATGCCGCTGGTACCCTTCCCGCGGATGCCAGCGGCAGGGACCTGAGCAGGACGGTGCTGGAACATGTGGCAGGAATTGCCGAGAACCCCTATGACCTGACCATTCAGCTGATCAAGCAGGATATTCACCAGATGTTTTAAGTATGGAAGAAAAAAAATGTTTTACCAGCTCTGCGATAGAGATTAAGCCTTTGTATACAGCTGCCCCTGCGGTCAGTGAAAAACCCGGCGAATTTCCCTTCACCAGGGGGATTCAGAAAGACATGTACAGGGGGCGTTTATGGACGATGAGGCAGTATGCCGGTTTCAGCACTGCTGAAGAATCCAATAAGCGCTATCATTATCTGCTTCAGCAGGGTACTATGGGGCTTTCCGTCGCATTTGATCTCCCTACGCAAATTGGCTACGACTCCGATCATGAATTAGCTGAAGGAGAGGTTGGTAAGGTGGGAGTGGCGATTGATTCCCTGAAAGATATGGAGCTTCTTTTCCAGGGCATCACACTTGAGCAGATCACGACTTCCATGACCATCAATGCAACGGCTTCCATTCTGCTGGCGATGTATATTGCACTGGCCAAAAAACAAGGGGCAGATCTGCGTCAGATCTCGGGCACTATCCAGAACGATATCCTGAAAGAATATGCAGCCAGGGGTACATATATTTATCCTCCCAAACCTTCCATGCGTATCATTACCGATATTTTTGAATATTGCAGCAGGGAAATTCCCAAATGGAATACCATCTCAATTTCCGGTTATCATATCCGCGAGGCTGGTTCTACAGCAGTACAGGAACTGGCCTTTACGTTATCTAACGGAAAAGCTTACCTGAATGCGGCCCTTGAAAAAGGACTTGATATCAATGTTTTCGCCAGGAGGTTATCCTTCTTTTTCAACTGCCATAACAATTTTTTTGAAGAAATTGCCAAGTTCCGGGCTGCCAGAAGGATGTGGGCAAAGATAACCAAAAGCCTTGGTGCTACTGATGAGAAGGCGCAGATGCTGCGTTTTCATACCCAGACCGGGGGTTCAACACTTACGGCGCAACAGCCAATGAATAATATTGTGAGGGTAACCAACCAGGCGATGGCTGCAGTACTCGGAGGCACTCAGTCGCTGCATACAAATGGTTTCGATGAGGCGCTTTCCCTGCCGACAGAAGCAGCCGCAAAAGTCGCCCTCCGGACACAGCAGGTGATCGCATTTGAGAGTGGGGTGACGGATACTGCAGACCCCCTTGCAGGATCGTTTTTTGTAGAAACACTGACCGATCAAATTGAGCTTGCAGCACAGTTATACATTGATAAAATTGATACTATCGGCGGAGCTGTGGCAGCCATAGAAAATGGTTATATTCAAAATGAGATTGCTGCCGCCGCCTATCAATATCAACTGGAAATTGAAGATGGTGGCCGGGTTATTGTTGGCGTGAACAGATTTACACAATCAGAGGAAGTAATTACCGATACGCTGCAAATTGATGAGTCTATCCGCAGTATTCAAATTGAGAAGTTAAAACGTTTAAAGCAAGAGAGAAATGCCGCTGAAGTGGCTTCTGCGCTGCTTAATTTAAAAAATGCCGCTCAATCTTCGGAAAATCTGATGCCTTTTATCCTGAATGCTGTAGAAGTTTACGCTACTCTTGGCGAAATCGCAGATGTGCTGCGAAGTGTTTTTGGCGAGTACTAAAAATACGTTAAGAAATAGTTATCCACACAAAAAATTGAGGTTAAGTGGGGTATGGCTCTGCTGTTTAAGTACTTACTAAATAAATGAAATTTTAGTTTTTTTTGTTGATAATTTTTTGAATCTTCGATCTCCCGGAGCAGCAATTTCAAGAAGCCGTTTCTACTACCTAAAACCAAGAATTATAGAATATATATGGAAAAAACTTGTGCAGAAGTATGGAAGAACTGTCTACAGATTATTAAGGACAATATCCCGACCCAAAGTTTCAAAACTTGGTTCGAACCGATCTCTGCCCTTAAACTGGATGGCAAAGTCCTAACCATACAGGTGCCCAGTTTATTCTTCTATGAATGGTTGGAAGAACACTATGTAGGCCTGCTCAGGAAAACCGTAAAAAAACAATTGGGAGAAGAGGGCCGGCTGGAATACAATATCGTTGTGGATAAGTCGTCAAACAGTGGTTCACCGTATACCACAAATATGCCTTCCAATGGAAATGGCGCTGAGGCTAAGATGCAGTCTATGCCTATTCCTGTTTCTATCAATAAGGATATCAAAAACCCTTTCATTATCCCGGGATTAAAAAAACTGAATGTAGACCCTCAGCTGAACTCCAATTACTCTTTCGAGAATTATATCGAGGGCGACTGCAACAGGCTGGCACGATCAGCGGGTTATGCTGTAGCGGCTAAACCGGGAGGTACCTCCTTTAATCCGCTGATGATCTATGGTGGTGTTGGTCTGGGCAAGACTCACCTGGCACAGGCAATTGGTAATGAGATCAAAAGAACAATGCCGGATAAACTGGTAATTTATGTCTCCTGCGAAAAGTTCTGCCAGCAGTTTGTAGACTCCCTCAAGAACAACACGATCAATGATTTTGTAAACTTCTATCAGGCAATGGATGTAATCATCATGGATGATGTACATAATTTTGCCGGCAAAGAAAAAACACAGGATATATTCTTCCATATTTTCAACCACCTGCACCAGTCGGGCAAACAGGTGATTTTAACCTCCGATAAAGCACCGAAAGACCTGGCAGGACTCGAGGAACGCTTGCTCAGCCGCTTTAAATGGGGTCTTTCTGCAGATCTGCAGATTCCGGATCTGGAAACCCGCATAGCGATCCTGAGAAAGAAAATGTATGCCGACGGTATTGAACTTCCGGAGGAAGTGGTGGAATATGTAGCGAACAACATCGATAATAATGTAAGGGAGCTGGAAGGTGCCATGGTTTCGTTGCTTGCACAATCTACCCTCAACAAAAAAGATATTGATCTCGGACTTGCTACGCAGATGCTGAAGAACTTTATCAAGAACACCACGAAAGAGATTTCCATGGAGTATATACAGAAGCTGGTATGTGAGTACTTTGAGGTGCCTCTAGATATGGTGAAGTCTCCTACGCGGAAACGGGAGATTGTACAGGCCCGTCAGATCTCGATGTACCTATCTAAAAGCCATACCAAATCTTCATTGAAAACAATCGGGGCTTTCTTTGGTGGCCGCGACCACTCTACTGTCATCTATGCCTGCCAAACCGTAGAAGATCTTATCGATACCGATAAGAAATTCAAAGGTTATGTGCATGATATACAGAAAAAGCTCAAAATGAGCTAAGCAGCTTTTTTACCTGATCGCTTCCAGCTTTAACAGCCCGTAAAACAGTGCCGCTGCGTGCAGCGACTGATCAATTTTATTTTCCAGCAATAGTTGCTTCACTTCCTGAATCGTATATTCTTCAACATTGAGGATCTCATGGTCATCCAGCTGTTGTTCCTGTGTTTTTATACCGCCGGTAAGCAGATAAGTGAAGGTTCTGTTGGTAGAGGTAGCAGGATTCGGAAATAGCGTAGCAATCAGCTCACAGTGCTCAAAGGAATAACCTGTTTCTTCCAGTAGTTCACGTCGCACTCCGATCTCAGGATCTTCCCCAGCTTCTATTACACCTCCAGGAACTTCCAGCGAAATGATATCGGCGGCATGGCGGTATTGTCTGACGAGGATTAACTTATTATCGGCAGAAACTGCGATTGCATTTGCCCAGTCGGGATACTCCAATACATAATAGTCATCTTTAATCTCGCCATTTTGTAATTTACAGGTATCCACACGTAAAGTAGCCCATTTCTCTTTCACCAGGTATCTGGAAGAAAGCTTCTGCCATTTTAAAATTTCCATCAGGAATTAAGGTTTAAGTATTGTTCTATGCTTTTCTGCCGCCCGATATTGATCATATTGATGACATGATGTTTGATTTCGAGCATCTGGTAGATCAGCTTCAGTTTCTTCGCTAATAAAATATTCGCTGTGGATACATCCCCGGTATTAAATTTCAGGTAAAGGAGCTGTGAGAAGAAGTCCAGTTTTTCTGCCGGGAAGTCCTTCTGCTGCAGGAAAAGTTCAAAATCCTCCATACTGCATTGCAGCAGATCGGTGTAGAGGATGCCAAAATCATTTTCCAGCAGCTCATCAATTCCGCGGTCGGCTTCTTCCAGCTTGCCTTCATGTTTCAGTCCCATCAGCTTTGCCAGGGCCTGCGCAAGCTTTTGTATTTCGGCTGTTAATAGGTCACGTCTGTACATAAACTACCAGCTGCCGCTACTGCCTCCGCCACCAAAACTACCGCCCCCGAAACCTCCGAAGCCACCGCCTCCGCCACTGCTGCCACCACCCCAGCTGCTGCCGGAACCTCTGCCGCTATTCATCAGGCTGCCCAGAAGCATACCTGTTAAGAAACCTGAGCCGGAGCCGCGACCGCCGTAAACTTCGCTGCCGCCACCGCCGCCACCTTTTCTGATGATAATGATGATAATTACGATGATGATAATGAGAATAAATACTCCGCCTGCAGGACTGTTTTTCCCCCGTCTGGCCTTTGGATTATCATTTTTGTACTCTCCTTTGGTATATTTGATAATTGCAGTAGTACCTGCATCAAGTCCGCTGTAATAGTCGCCCTCTTTAAAATAAGGCTTAATTTCATTATCAATGATCCTTTTGGTGATGATATCAGGGAGTGCCCCTTCCAATCCGTAGCCTGTTTGCATCGCAATCTTGCGGTCGCCCAGTGCTACCACAATCATCACCCCGTTATTTTTCTTGGCGCCACCGACGCCCCATTTTCTACCCAGACCTAATGCGTAATCGTTGATGTCGTACTGTCCGGCGCTCTTAATGATGGCAATTGCGATTTGCGTTGAACTGCTATCGTCAAATGCCACCAGTTTATTTTCAAGCTGCTGTTTTTGTACTTCCGTGAGTGTTCCTGTATAGTCGTTTACCAGTGTATTGGGTTTGGCAGGAAAATCCTGTGCAAAGCCACCGGCATATATGAATGTCAGGAAGAGTGCTAAGATTATTTTTTTCATCTGTGCTTAGTTAGAATTCCTGTTGTCCATAAATATAATGTCATTAGGCAATTCATTGATATCTCCATTTTGAGGAGGGAAGTGTGTAGCTAATTTTTCTCCTGCCAGCTGGATCCCGGCAACAATACCATTCAGGAGGTTGCCACCGGCGAAATGTGCCTTCATGGCAATCTGTGTAGTTTCCCAGAAATCCGCCGGCACCACACGGTTAATACCTCTGTCGCCAATAATAGCGACTTTGTGGTCGTCATATGCGATATAGATCAGTACACCATTGTGCAATGATGTCTTATCCATTCCTAATTTACTGAAATAGGCTGTTGCACGGTCAAATGCTTCGCCAGGGCAATGTTTTTCTACGGCAATCCTGATTTCGCCCGATGTTAATTTTTCGGCATTGCTGATAGCGCTGGTGACCAGGTCTTGTTCTTGTTCAGTCAAAAATGACATATGTAATTTGAATTAAACAGATAAGGGTAGTACATGTTATTAAACACGTCATACCCTTATTTGTTGTACTGTAGATTAAAATTGTACTTTAGGAGCGTTCTGAGCGCCTTCATCTGCTTTAAATCCGACTCTTTGTTTAAATCCGAACATGCCTGCAGTAAGGTTGTTAGGGAATGATCTCACTTTCGTGTTGTATTCCTGCACAGAATCGTTGAAGTCCTTACGGGCCACAGCAATCCTGTTTTCAGTACCTTCCAGTTGTACCGACAGGTCGCTGAATTGTTGTGTAGCTTTCAGTTCAGGATAGTTTTCTGTCAGCACCATCAGGCGGCTTAATGCCTGACCTACCTGACCCTGTGCAGCCTGGAACTGCGCAATTTTTTCTGGCGACAGGTCATCAGCATTGACTTTGATCTGGCTTGCTTTCGAGCGTGCCTCAACAACAGCGGTAAGTGTACTTTCTTCAAATTTAGCTGCGCCCTTAACAGTACTCACTAAATTAGGTATCAAATCAGAGCGGCGCTGGTATTGCGTTTCTACCTGGTTCCATTTTGTTTTTACATCTTCATCCAGCTTCACCATTGTGTTATAACCACAGCTGCTCAGCATTGTAGTGAAAAACAAGGCTCCGATAACTCCTAATATTGCTTTTTTCATTTTTTGTTCTATTTTAGTTTAACAAGGTTAATTTACACATTAAGATACAATTTCCATACCTATGTTACAATAAGGGGCAAAAACATGACAAGATGTACTGATTTGCCTATCTTTGCTGCTGTTCAGGATAAAAACCTGACAGGAATTTATGCAGAAAGATATCGAAATTACCATTGCCCCGGAAGATGCCGGCCAGGAAGAGCAGATCCTCAAACAGCTTTCCCTTGCCCTGAAAACAGATCAGTCGCGCATTAAAGGTTATAAAATTCTCAAAAGATCAATTGACGCACGCTCCCGCAGAGTGATCTATAGAATGCAGGTAAAAGTGTTCATAGATGAGCCAAAAACGGCAGAAGTTTTCAATCTGAAGTATCAGAACGTCAGCGATAAAAAGCGTGTGATCATCGTTGGTGCTGGTCCGGCAGGCTTATTTGCGGCGCTTCAGTGTATTGAAAATGGCATGAAACCTATCGTGCTTGAGCGCGGTAAAGATGTCAAACAAAGAAGAAGGGACCTCGCCCTGATCAATAAGGAAGGTATTGTCAATACAGAATCCAATTATTGTTATGGTGAGGGCGGTGCCGGAACCTACTCCGACGGTAAATTATATACGCGCTCCAATAAAAGAGGCGACATCAATAAAGTACTGCAGATTTTTGTCCAGCATGGGGCAACAGACGACATCCTCGTTGATGCCCGCCCGCATATCGGCACCAATAAACTGCCGCATATCATCACTGCGATCAGAGAAAC
>Ga0157373_10000594_pt1 | contig 28114 bp, 40 predicted proteins | sample C65metaG_FD_113460 | JGI IMG/M metagenome (GOLD analysis project Ga0157373, IMG submission 113460) | Corn rhizosphere microbial communities from Kellogg Biological Station, Michigan, USA - C6-5 metaG | ecosystem: Host-associated > Plants > Roots > Rhizosphere > Soil | place: USA: Michigan... | reverse complement strand
CTGCTGCCGCCCTTCTCGCCGTGGATCTCGATCTGTTGCGCTGCGCCCATGCTTTCCTCCAGGCATAAAAAAACCGCCTCGCGGGCGGTTGGTGTGTTGCTGTCCTGCTTACACTTTGTCTTCGGCCAGGATCGAGGCCGAGATGATCATCCCGCCCCACCGGCGTTCGCCGATGCAGATCGGCACCGGGTTGCCGCTGGCCGTGGTGTTCTTGGCACTGCCGAAGGCGTAGGACGGGGCGTTTTCGGGGGAGGCGCTTTGCTTGAGGCCCTTCGCTTGAGGGCTGAGCATCTGAATCACACCACCAGCCACCAGTCCAGCACCCAACTGCACAGCCCAGGGCTGGCCGAAGTACGAGCCGGCCACGACCAGAACTGCGCCAATGATCGTTTGAAGAAGGCCTGCTCGCTTGCTACCGGAAATGACGGGGACGATACGAATCTCTTGGGTACCGCCGAGGCCGAAGTCTTTTTCAGCCACGTTTTTCCGGTTTCTGAAAATCGCAAAACGCATCCCTTTGCGCTCAAGATCTTTAATAGCGCCTTCGAATCCTTCGATGGTGCACTTTAACGCCTTGAATGCCTCGCCAACGGACTTGCTGCCAAGCTCGCGCTGATGGACACGACCAAACAGCTTAATAAGCGGGCCTGAAAGAAGAATGGTTGTCATGGCTGGGTTGTTACTTGCCGTCGCTGCCACAGCTTTCTCCGGTCATAAAAAAACCGCCCGTAGGCGGCTTTGTCATTGCATCGTGGGTGATAAATCCATACTCATTGATGAGTCGATGGATATCCTGAATTTCTTGGTGGCACCAGCCTTTATGTTGGCTTCGCGCTCTTTCAACCCGCTGCCGCATGATGACGCGCCGACGATGTGCTCACCGGATGCAACGTAAAACTTTGCGGTTTCGCCAGCACCAATCTCGGCAGCTTTTCGCCCGTCGATGCTCACGGAGGTATTGCAGCCGCCACCGACAAAGCCGGAATCACGGGTAACGATCAATACAGCGCCATCGGCAGCAGGGTTCTGATATGCGAACAGTCGCGAGCTCGGTACAGGATCCGCCTTTCCTGAAGGGATTGGCGTGGTGGCACAAGCGGTCAGCAACAATAAAGCGATAACGGTAGATATGAACTTCAAAGTCCTCTCCTTGAGGCAAGCCTATTCACGCATCATGGAACAAAGGGGCTGATTATCTCGTCCGCTATGATAAATGGTTCCGAATACGATTTTTTGCCAATCGAAAAATAGGACGCTCTCCGAGTATCCGTATCGAGAAGCTTACCGCCCCTATTTGGCCAGGAAGGATAAATTCCATCTGGATCAGGCTTTCCAAAAACCGATGTTAGATACTTGACTCCAGAATTGTAGCCTGCCTTCGTTCCAGGAATGACGACCGCGCTATAAAATAAGCCATCAAAAAAGCACAGCGTGCTCTTTTGCATTTTTTCCGCGCCAAGAACGCCAGGCAAGTTATCCCCTTCGTAGCAAACATCTAACCCCTCACCCTTTGCCTTTTGCAAAGGCGGCCCAACATCTGGATATCTTTTACCAAGCTGATACCCAAGCAGAGACAGCGGTTGCCCTTCATCTATGGATAGATCAAGTGCGCCCGAATCAAATTTGTATTGGCGGGTACCTATTCCACTCACGTTCAATTCGACAAAAATTTGTTTGGCTCTGGCAACGGAGCCGGCGAAAGCCACAACCTGTGTCGGTATCAACTGTCGTCCATCATCGGATGCAAAAAGTTCTTCTCGAACCTTGCCGTCATCAAATTTGATACTTGCACTACAAAGCGATTCGTCTGGTTTAGGACAGCCTTTGACCTTACCGTCTTCTAGATGCAAAACCACGCCAGGCTTTCCATCTTTTTTGTCCAGTACCATCAAGGTAGCGTTGGGCCCACCGCCATTCATAGGCTTTGCTGTTTGGCTGAAAGCCATCGTAACGCTTCCGCGCATCTCGTCTTTTACTTCTGACTTAACCCATTCGGCATTAACAAAAGGCGCGAATACCATTCCAGCCCATAAAGCTGCAGACAGCGAGCTTGCGTTTTTGCTCATCCATGCCACTCCTGTGAAAAGGTTTATACCTTATCACCGAGATCGACAGTGACGTAGCACCAGTCGCGTGCGGTCAAGCCACGGCCCACCGAAAACGATAACCTCGGAAGGCCGGCCGTACAGGTGGTGCAGCAGGAATGGCCCAGAACCAAACGTCACGGCGTCCTCGCCGGGCAACGCGGGATCGGCGCCGAGAAAGATCCCGGCATGGTTCGGATAAACCGTGCGCCCCACTTCCATCACGATCATGTCGCCGCGCTGAGGCTGGTCGACCCGGTAGAAGCCGGCAGCCTCGTAATTTGCCTCGTACAGGCTGGTGTTGTCCTTGCTCTCCCACCAGCCGTCGGCGCGTTTGAAGGCTTCGAACTCCAGCCCCCACTCGCGTTTGTACCAATCGGCGCAGACCTGCCAGCAGTCCCAGGAGCCGTGGACGAACGGGCGCTTCAGCAGCGGCGTCTCGCCCGTGGGCACCACCGTCCGCAAGTCACCCTCTGGCCAGCTCAGGATATGCCACGGCATGGCCGTCGCCTCGCACATGGCCAGGTCGCACGATGACGGCCTGCTGGTGGCGTCTGGATGCGAATGCACCACGCCGATCACTTCGCCAATATCCTCCGCCGCTGCGTATTCCTCCGGGTCGATGCGGAATTCCTCATTTGGCTCGGTTGAAATATTGCGGCAGGGGTAGTATTGCTGCTTGCGGCCCACTGCCAGCAGCAGCCCGCAGCACTCTTTCGGGTACTCGGCAGCCGCGTGCGCCTGGATCGCGTTCAAAATGTGTTTACGCATGTCAGCTCCGTGCGATCAGGGAAACGGCCGGGAAGCCACCAAACGGCAGCGGGTTGCCTTCGCCAAACCGTGGGATGCAACCCTTGCCCAGCGTAGCGTCACACTCGTCCAGCTCGGGGTTATCGGTAACGACGCCATCCTTGGTCACGTACGGGCCGGTGTAGCCGCAGTTTGGCCCGCGGTATCCGCCCGTGAGGCACCAGTGGCACAGAGTCGTGGCCTGCCGGCCGATGGACTCGTTGCCGACGTCGCCCGGGCTGGCAAGCTCCCAACTGACGTTTTCCCCGTCCTCATTCGTTTTCTGGTCGATGTACCAGACCTCGATCGTCTCTTGGGTTGGATCTGCCGTCGGATTGCCGGCCGGGAAGTTCGCCGCGTCCAGGTAGGTGCCCAGCGTGTGGCGCATCGTCAGCTTGAACTCGAGCAGATCCTCGAACGCCAGGCAGAGCGCGGTGATGCGCCCATTGACGTTGCCGACCGACAGCGTGGGCCGAACCGCCGTGCCGTCCCCGTTCGCCTCGATGCCGTCGATCTGCATCGGCCAGGCGCTGTACTCGTTGCCCTGCCAGTAGATGGCCTTCGCCGGCAACTGATCTGCGTTGTCGCCGGCGGCGATCAGCTCGGCCGCCGTGTGCGGAATTGCGTGTCCATGGAAGCGCAGCACGTCCGCACCGTAGTCCGTGCCGTCCAATTCAAAGAGCAGCACTTCGCTGCCAGGCTCAAGCACCTGGATGTCACTGATCAGCGGCATGATTGCCCCTTATGGATGGAATGCACGCTCGAACGTGGCGGTGAGTTTGAAAACGCCGCCGCCCACCGGAGTGGGCACGGGGTTCTTGCAGGTGAACAGGCCGAGCTGGCCCAGAGGTGTCGTCCAAATGAACGCTTTTGCCCCGGCGTGCCGGTCGAGGAAAGCCATGATCTCCAGCACTTTGGCCTGCGGGCCGCTGTAGGTGATCGGATAAGCGTCTTCCTTGTTGTTCGGCCCGTCCCCGACTTCCTGCTTGTAGCCGTCTCCGAACTTCGCGGTGCGGACCCGGTAGGTGATCTCTGGCGAGTCACCGTGCTGGGTCGGCCAGGTGAATTTCTCAATGGCCATCAGCCTCTCCCATTTGTAAGGCGCCAAATCGAGCCGCCCGGCTGCAGGGCACGGGCAATTGCGGTCTCAGCTTCGGCTTTCGCAGCTTGCTGAATTCCCTTGCCCAGCTGCGTGGTGTCTTCCGTGCTGGCGGCACCGCCACCATCCTGTGTTTGCACCGATACAGCGACGGGGAAGTTGTAAACGTTGCCACCACCGCTCCCGCCGCCGCTGATTGCGCGAACGCCAAGTTGACCGCCAGCGGTGCGAGTCAAAGGCATGATCGCCTCCGGCCCCGCCTCGCCCATGACGCCCGTCTGACCGCCCGCCATGCCGAAGGCTGTCGGCTTGCTCACAACCGAGTTGGTGAACGCCGCGCCATTCGCGAACATCTGCACGCCGCCAGACCATGCACCGCCTTTGGCTTGGATGCTGCCCGGCGTGAAGCCCGACAAATCACCGCTATAGCCGGCGGCAGTAGAACCCGCCGAGGCCGCCGTGCCGCCGCCACCGAAGTAGCTCGCACCCGCACCGACCAGACTGCTCAGCAGCGCAGAACTGGCCTGCCGGGTAGCAATCCGCGCCATGTCCGCCAAGATCGACTTGGTGAAGTCCGAAAACGACCCCTTGCCGGAGATTGCGAAGTTGACGACCGCGTCTTCCATTGAGCTGAAAGCGTTGGTGAACAGATCTCGCGTCTGACCTGCGATGTTGCGGGCACTTTCCAGGTAGTTGCTGAACGCCGAAGTTGCGCCGTTACGCCAATCACTCTGCGCGGCCGACATCTGCTCGTAGTTGCTGAGCACTGTTTCGCTCAGGTCCTTCTCGCTTCTGTTAATCGCGTCCAGCTTGGCCTGGTACTCCTCGGCGCTCATTTTGCGCGCCTTGTCGGCCCGGTCCCGCGCCAGATCCAGACGCTGCTGGTTGGCTCGATCAGCAATGCCGTTCAGTTCGCCATTGATGGCGTTCTCGCGGTCGCCACGGCCGACACCATCCGCTGCACGACCGCCAGCGCGCCGCAGGGCGACGTTCTGCTGGTCGAGGGCATCGGTGTAGACCTTGATCGCCTGCGCCTGCTTGGCGAGCCGGCCCTGCTCGTTCGTCGCGATGACTTCGAGCTCACTGTCGGCTTCCTTCTGAGCCTTGACCATGTTGGCCCTGGCATCGGCGATCTTTTGGTCGAGCTGAATACGCTGCGCGGCCGACGTGCTGGCCTTGCCCTTCGCAGCCTCCAACGAACTGATCTCGGCCTGATAGGCGGCGGTTACTTCGTCGCGCTCATTGCCGATCAGCGCCTGGCGCTTGAGCAGGTAGTCTTCCTGCGTGACCAGCCCAGCCTTCTGCGCGGCTTCCAGTTCCTTCTGGGCGCTTTTATATTCACCGAGGATCAGCGAGAGCTGGTTTTTCGAGTCGTTGAACTCGGTCAGGTTTACCGGCGATGTCGCAGCTTTCGGATCCTTGTTCTTATCCTTGATGTTTTGGATTGTCTTCGAGACAACCGCTTCCTGCACCAACGGGTCGTTCGGGTTGGCCTTGCGCAGCGCCTCGACGTCCCGCTTGTACTCCTTGATCAGCTTGTTGCGTTTTTCCTCGTTGGTGAGGTTGGAATCGCTGATTGATTTCAGCCTTGCAGCCGCGTCAATCCCATCTCTTTCAACCTTTACTCGGTCGCCGACAAACTTGGTTCTCGACTTCTCAGCATCGATTTGAAGCTCAAGGAAAGCCAGTTCCCCACGGTCTTTCTCAGTGTCACGCGTTTCAAGCCCCAGGGCTGCCGCACGACCTCCGCGGCCCTGATTCGTTTGAAGCCTTTGGCGAATGACATCGGCTTGCTGCTCAAGAGTCTGAATTCGTCCAATTTCTTTTGCCGAGTCAAGCGCACCGGATGCCGCTGACTTGATTTTGTTCCAGGCGCTCTCGATCAGGCCGAGGTTCTGAGTGACCTGCCCGGTGCGCTCCTCAATGGTGTTGGCGTAAGTATCGGTTAGCAGCTTGGCCGCTCCGATCGTATCGCCCTGCTCTTTCAGAGCGACGATCTGTGAGTACACGGATGCAGTGAGGAAATTGTACTGGTCGTTCAGCTCCTTGGCCGCTCCGACCGGATCCTTGGCGATCTTCGCGAACTCTGCGACCGTTTCATCAATGGATTTGCCGGTGGCTTTTTCCATTTTCAGTGCGGCCGATGTGATCTCCTCGAAGCTGCCGCTGGCGATCTTGCCATTGCCTGCCAGCTTGGCCAGCACATCGGCCGCGGCGCCAGTGGTGCCGACCGTTGCGCTCACCTGCTGCGCCATGGAAGCCAGCTGAGTAGCGCTTGTTCCGGCGGAGTTGCCGGTGAAGATGATTGCCTTGTTGTACTCGTCGGCCTCTTGGCTGCCTTTGTAATAGGCCAGCGTCAACGCGCCAACAGCCGCAGCAGCGACAGTAAACGGGTTGACCAACCCGAGCACGTAGCCGCCCAGCGCTTTCGCAGCCGGAGCGATGCCGCCGAACATATCTTTGAGCTGGCCGCCCTGCTGGAGCAGCACAGTCAGCGGGGCCTGTCCGCCTTGCAGCGACACAGCAATATCAGTGAACTGTGCAGGCACGCCACGCAGCGCCGCGGCTGTCTGTTTGGCGGTGTTGCCAGTGCGGGTCAGACTGTCGTCAAAGCGGGTCAGATTTGCCCGGGACTGATCGATCTTCGCCTGGTAATCGCTGAACGTCGATGCATCGAGCGCGCCCAGCTTTTTCTGCTTTGCCAGCTTTGTTTCAAGGTCGTCCAGCCGGCCCAGCGCTTTGACAGTGGGGTCAATCTCGCCGAGCAACTCGGCAAGCTCGTCCTTCTGCTCTTTTATCGCGGCAGAAGCCTTTTTCGTGCCTTTGGCTACTCGTTCAGCCGCCTTTTCTGCGCGGTCGCCGGCCGCCGTGAGCTTGTCGAGGTCGGAGCTCGCCTGCGCAGCATCGGTCGAATCGACCTTGATGCCGAGTTCAGCAATAGAAGTCATGCGGGCTCCGTTATTTCGATTCGCTCATCACGAGCATGGCTTCTGCTTCCATAACGCGAATGTCGTGGAAGACTTCAGGGATTTCGCGCCGCTTCATGCCCAGCATTGAGGCCACCGGTGGCAGGGCGTTGTAGTCCAGCCCGGTAGCCCCGCCCATGCCTACACGCCATTGCGTCGACATCGCTTCGAACAGCAGAAAGGCCGGCCAGTTGTCTGGCCAGACCTCATACTCTTCTTCAGGGATGTCGGCGAGCGTCATGCCGAAGGCCGCCAAATCAGCTTCGGACGGCCCGGGCTCGTAAAGGATGCGGGCGGCGCCGGTCAGTTTCCCAGGCGGGCCGGCTGGTAGGCGCCCTGGTAGGCGGTGAGAACGGCTTGAGGCGCACCAATGCAGGTGGTAACCAACGCAGTAAGGGACTCTTCAGACAGTTTTTCGTCGAAGCCCCAGCCCTCGATGATGTCCTTGAGCTGGCCGACCTGCAGCGAAATCTCGGCACCGGTAGCTTCCTGCCAGTTCAGTTCGTCTTCCTGCACCTTCTTGGCATGCTCGTCGCGCGCGGCGTTCCATTTATCGAAGTGCGCGGCCAAGGTCAGTCGGTCCATGTACTTGAATTCAAACTCAACGCTGACCGGCTCAGCACCAACGCGCGGAATCGCGACCTTCGCCTTGAAGGTCGGGTTCTGGGAGATCTTAATCTTGGCCATGGGTTACACCGCCGCTGCGTAACGGGTTGGGCGGCCAGCCAGCGACAGAGTGATGACTCGAGTCATCAGGTTGTTGCGGCTGAGCGCCGGGGTCGACGTGATCGACACGTAGCAGTTGTAAACGATGCTGCTACCGCCTGGCAGATTCAGGCGAAGCACACGGGTCTGCTTGTCTTCGTCAGCCGCTTCGACAATGGCCACGTAAGGCAGGTCAGGATCGTCGGCGACAGTGACCGCCATACTGATTGGGTTCTTGGTCGTTGGAAGCTGGCGATCATCATCATCTGCCAGAAACCCGAAGGTGAGGAACTGCTGATCGCCGCCGCTGGAGTTCAAGTCGGTGATCTGCGAGATCTCGGTAAAGCCGGTGACTTCGCGCACGGAGCCAGCACCGGAACCCGCCGGGTACGGTTGGAGGTTGGTGGTGTTGATGCCTTCCAGCGCAAAAGTGCCGGTCAGACTGTTCGCAACGCGGGCGGCCCGATCATTCAAGCGAGTCCAGCCCGAGGTCACAGCGATAATGTCGCCATCAGCCAGGCCGTGCGCTGCTGCGGTCGCCACGGCGGGGTTGGCATTGCTCAGCGCCGTGACGGGAATGGCAGCGCCGAATGCAGAAGCGATTTCAAGCGTGGCGCCGTTGGGGAGTCGAAAGCCCATGTGTGTTTCCTCTGTGCAGAAATGACAAAACCCGCTCAATGGCGGGTTCTGGGTTTGCCCAACGGGCGGATTAGTTGGTGTCGGATCGGTATTGGAACGAGGCCGGTACCGTGAAGGTGTTGCCGTCTGGTATTCCCGGCCCTGGCGCAACCGGCGTCATCACCAGTGCGACAAGCCCTGCGCGGGGAATACGCAGGTTCAGCGGGAACAGTACCGCCAGTTCGTCAGCGATGCCGCTCGCCTCGGTGCGGTACTTGCCCGATGGCGTCACGATGTTGACCTGGAACACGCCGGCGTATATCCGGTGATCGCCGCTAAGCGTGTTGCTACCCGTGACCGCCGGCAGAGTAAAAGCCCGCAGGTATGTCTCGCCGGCCGCCGGCGTGTAGGTTTCGTTCTCGACTACCACCTTCAGCGGCTTTGCCCGAGCCTTGGCCCACGCGAGCAGGCGCGACTCGAAGGCCGCAGCAATGGTGTTGTGGCTCATACCTGATTGTTCCTGATGGCTTCTTCGACGATCTGCTGAAAGCGAGCCAGCGTTATCTGTACCATGCCGGCCGGGGCCTTGGCTGAGTGCCCATATTCGAGCGGAATGGCATAGGGCAGATTGTTCAGGATGTAGGCCGCCTGCCCTGCCGTGAGATCGCTGGCAGAAGCGACCAGCGAGGCGATCGCGTCCTGGCCGGTTGGATCAACCTCGTCGAAGGTAATGTTTTCGATGTTGTCGATCGACAGATGCCAGTTGCCTTTGAATCGGCCCGTGTCGACTGGTGAGAGGCGAATGACTGAGGTGCCAAGTTCGATAACAACCTCGCGAAACACCTCGTCGATTGCGTCTTTCGCCTGCTCGGCAAATTGCGCCAGGCTCTCAGCAAAACTTCCCTGCTGGCCGCCGTAGCGGCTTGTCATGTGATTCGCCATTACTTGCGCACCTGCAGCTCGAAGCCGACCGCCAGACCGGCGAAGTTCCACGGAGTGACGGCTATCGCCGTGTAGACCGTGTCATCAAATGTGATTTTGTCGTTGCTTTGCGGTGTGGGCATGTCTTCGCCGGACAACTGAACCGGCGAAACCAGTAGCTTCACGTCGCCGCGCACGATCAGCGTTCCGTCGATGTACTTGTTGTCGTACTCCTCGCGGAAACCGGAGCCATTCACGACCAATTCGCCAGGTGGCTGCGGGTTGTCGGGGTCATACTCGCCCAGCGTCTCGCGACGGAGCACCAATTCCAGCCCCTTGCCGCCCTTGCTGCGCGGCGCGAGCATGCGCGTTGCCGTAGCCTTGGCGCGGTCATAAATGTCTGGCATCACTTCCGCCTTATCTTGTAGATCGCCGAGCATCGACAGTTCGCGCGCTCACTCCAGCCAGCACCCAGCGCAGAATCGCCGGGGTAACGAAGCAGCGCGCCGTTCGGGCTTTGAAATGGCTGATCTTTCTGCACTTCCTGCCCGCCCATGACCGAATGCGTGTGCCGCACCTTTTTGTCGGCCCGATCGCGCCATGTTTTCGTCACCGAGTCGCGATCAAGACCTTGGGCAATGAGTTGCTCATACACCTGGTCACGGCCAGCTCCGAAGGATTCCAGCGCCTCAGCCTTGGAAAGCATATCGGCGTAAGTCTTCATCAGCCGATCAGCGTAGCGACCGGCGATCTTGTCGACGTCAGCCTGGGCAACTGGCTTGCCCGCATTGATAGCGCGGTTAACGATGCTGTCGAAGCGGCGATCCCTGCGCTTGCGCTGCAAATAGTTGCGCATCTCATCAGGGCTTCCGCTCAGCAGCTGCTGGCGGGCGTTGAGGACGTACTGCGCGTAGTTACCGGGCAGGCCAATCACGCCACCTGAGCGTGAGCCAGTTTGCGCGCTTACACGCCCCAGCAAATCGAGCGCCGCCTGGCGTGGGCTTCGGGTCATTGGCGTGGCACCCACTTCGACTTGCACCGAATGCGTGACAATGCGACTGCGCGAGCCGATAACCGCCCGGATCGCCTCGCGCACATTCAAATCCGCGTCGCGTCGAATCTCGGCGGCTTTTTCCACCAGCCACTGCTCTGGCTCAGGCTTGCGGACGTCGAATTCAAATCGCCCCAGATCCTTGGGGATTACGATCGCTTTGATCTCGAACTTGGCGCCTGCGAGGTACACATTTCGAGCCAGCTCGAGGAAAGCCGCCAGCGCCCCCAGGCTCAGTAACGCTGCCAGCCCGTTTTCGTCCTCTTCGATTATCAGCCGCTCGACCTCAGCAACCGTGGCTGCGTCCACCACCAGCTTGACCTGTGCCAGATAGGCCCGCTGCATCGCGGGCTCCATTCCTTCGATGGCCTGGATGATCTGCGCCGGGGTCATACCACGAACACCGCTGGCAGCGTGTAGCGGGCCACCAGCACAGGAGCGATCATCTCGTCGATGATGCTGATCACCGGCCTGACCGACGCCGCGCCATCTGCGCCTGCCGCAACCGAGAACTCTTCCTCGATCGGGCCGACCTTCTGGCGCTTCACTGTGGACGCGGCCACGAAGTCGGGGCTTAGGCTGCCGGGCTCGACCAGTTCACGCAGTGCGGCTTCGTACGTTGCCTGCTCAACCTCAACCGGCACTTGGTCGGATGGGATTGCATGCCCCTCGTAATCCTCGGCACCGGTGCGCGGCCACTCCCTGGCTTGCCCTCTGCCCTCGGTCTTCACGCCGGGGAACAATGACTGCCACACCCCAGAAGCCAGCAGCTTCCGATAGCGGCCGTCGATGTAGACCGATGCCCGGATCAGCGCGGCCTGCTTCGCCACGTCATCGCCTGTCCACGCGGCATTCGCGCGCGCAGCGTGATAGGCGTCAGCTTCTGCGACGGTTCCGTAAAAGTCTGGCATCGGGATATCTCAATAGGTGGAGCGTCATGCGCTCCGGTTTTGCGGGGTGTTACGCCTTGGCAGCGGCCAGTGCGGCCTGCAGGGCTTCCAGATTTGCTTCTTTGTCGAACTGGACGTTCAGGGTGGTCAGCTCGTCGATGACTTCCTGCTTCTTGGCCTGCTCGGCGGCGGCCTCAGCGTCCTCCAGCTTCTTGCGCAGGGTTTCGACTTTGCTGTTGCCAGCGGCATCAATGCCCAGCGCCTTCAGCTTGGCGAGCAGTTCTGCCTTTTCGTCGCCGGACGGAGCCTCGACAGCCTCAAAACTGAGGACATCGATTTTCTTGGCCTGCTCGAGCTCTGCCTCTGTCAGGGTCAGCTCCCGGCTTGCACCGATGCCGATCATCTTGATCGCGCCCATGGACCAGAGGCCGCGCGGGCAGGTGCCGCTGTTGGTGACTTTCACTTTCATGACAACCCCCTTATGCAGGCTCGGACACGCCGTCCATGTACGCCATGGCGCCTGGCAGGCGTACTTCAACACCGCCGGTACGCGCGATGATGCCGGTCTCGAAGCCCATGATGGTCTTCTGATGAACCGGCAGCACCATGCGAGGCATTGGCAGGTGGAAGCGGATCACGTCCAGAGCGCGACGGTACGCGGCGATACGACCACCGCCACCAGCACCTGCGGTCGACAGCGAGTCGGCCGTCAGGATGGTCAGCGGGCGACCGGTGCGCGCGGTGTACACGTTGGAAGTGCGGAAGCGCTCCAGGATGGTCGGGCTGTTCGCTTCGGTACCGACGAAGGTGGTCGAGATGTAGTCCATCACTTCGAGAGGCAAGGCCAGGGTATCGGCAAGCTCGACGTTGTTCGACGCCTGCGGCACCAGCTTGAGCAGAGTGTTGAGGTCGTTCAGGATCTGCTGCGGCGTTTTGTCGACGAAGAGCGTGGAACTACCCGTGCCAGTAGCCGCAGCGGTGATGGTCTGCACGTTGGACTGGTTGACAAAGCCACGCCAGTTTTTCTCGGTGCTGCCGGTGGTGGCGATGTCGTAGAGCAGGCGCTCGGTGGAGCGACTTGCCGACATGGCTTTCAGGTCGTTCAGGTTGCGGCCATACAGAGCGGCCTGATTGACCTCTTCCAGATTCCACTCCCAGCCGGAGCCGATCATGGCGTAGTCGTGTGAGCCTTCGCCCCACGAAACGTTGTTGAACGGCATGTCATTGGCGGCGCCGGATAGGAACTTGGCTTCGCCAGCGAGTTGCATGCTGTAGAACTGGGTGCCGATCGCCCACTGGTTGCCTTCGGTGACGACAGGCATCAGGTCGCGGTAGCTGTATTCCGGGTAGCGAGCTTCATAGATCGCGGTTTCGATGTTGCGGCCCTGGGCTACAACGAATGGCAACGCTGCTTGAGCGTCTGCGAATGCTTGTCGCATGTTATGCGCTCCGGTTCTTGAGGGAGATTTCCACGATGTCGCCGGCGGCACCAGTGGTGTCGAAGAACGCGCTCGGGATCGGGCCAACAATGCCGGTGCCGGCAGCGTTGGTGTAGGTGTTGGTGGCGGTCACGTAGTAGACCGGATCGCCATCGACCACCGGCGTGCTGACCGTCACGTACATCTGGCCGCGTTCACGAATGGACGCGGTGAAGTACTGCGGGTAGCCGTCGACCAGAGTCGAGCCTGCTTTCACGGCCGGGACGGCCGGAGTCAGCTTGGCAATGCCGACGAACTTGCCGCCGGCTGCGAATGGAACAACGCCATGGTCACCGGCGCCGCGCTGGACTGGCTCGCCGAAGCGAACACCGGCAGCGTTTTCGATGGTGCGGCTGATGTCGTTCTTGATCTCTTCGTTCGCCGAGGCGCCATGAAGGCCCTTGGCTGGACGATCAGGGTAAGTCGTTTGATAAGCGGCCATGATGGCTCCTTACTTGGCGGGCTGAGTGGAGTTGAAGTCGGCCAGCATCTTCGCGCGGGCGGCTTCAGCCGGGTTTTCGCCTGGCTTACTGTCCTGATGGATCATGTGCTGCCGGAACGGGTCATTGGCCGGGTTCTTGGCAGCGTCCTCGACCAAGATCTCGAAGCGCGCGTCGATGTAGGCATCAGCCTTGCCGGCCACGGCCGCATCACCCAACTTGGCGACCACGACAGCCTTGCGGATGTCAGCGTCGGTCTTGCCGGTGTAGTCGGCGTCAGCGATCGACTTGGCCTTGCTGATCAGGTCGGCGCGGGCGGTGACTCGCTTGTCGATATCGGCATCGCTGAGCAGCTTGGCTTTCAGGTCGTCGATCTCGGCGTCTTTCTTCGCCAGTTCGCCATCCTTCAGCGCCAGCGCAGCGGTATGCGCGTCGGTCAGGGATTTGATGTTTACCCCGGCATCGGCCAGCTGCTTGGTCAGCTTGTCGATTGCCTGGGCGCCTTGGTCGGTCGTCTGGACGGACAGGCCATCAACGATGACCGTACGCAGTGAATCAGCCATGTCATGGCCTCCTTGGGGGGTGTGTGGTTCGTTGTCACCAAAGCGAAGTTTTTCGCCGCCGCGAGCGCGATACTCAAGACTGAGGTGATTCATTTTCATGGGCCCGAGATAGGCGTGATACGCCTCGCCTTCTGGCGTAACACCATCCTGGAAAACGACTTCAGCGCCGTACCCCATGGACAGTTCGCGCTTGCCTGACTCGTAGTCCTCAATCGCCTTGGCATCCATCAGCACCAGCGGTACCTTGACGAACTGCCCGTCCCGAACAACCTCGCCGCCGGTGTTGCCGATCGCGACATCCTTCCAGTTCTTGGAAGTGACGCCTTCGCCGCCCGGGTGACCGTTGGTCATTGGTCGGTACGCGTAGGAGTGCATCGCATCTTTGTGAAATACCGCGCTCTCCGGTCGGTACACGCGAACGATTGGCAGGTCCCTCAGGCCGTGTTCGTTATCAGGATCAATCTCGGTTCCTAGGTAGTCCTGAATGCCGGTGCGGGCGACCCTGGCCTCTCCAACCAGATAGCCGTCCTCAGTGCGCCGCACTCCCGTGACTGGCACGGAGTCGGTGAAGATCATGGGGCGAGCTCCTCGAAGATCTCGGGACCCAGCTCAATCGCGCCACGGTATGGCTCGACCTTGTCGATATCGACGCTGCCGGGTTCGTAGGTGAAGGTGATGTGGGGCTGATAGTCCGGCCAGTCCCAAGAGGCGCCAGCCTCAACGATGGTGACGTGCCGCCAAGCCAGCTCCGAGCTGTTGAACAGCAGCACCACTGCGTCTTCGCCGAACTTGTCGATCAGCCTTGCGCCACCTGGTGCAATCTTGAGCTGGCCCTTGCCATCGCCCGACCATGACTCGCCGACCTTCATCCAATCGACCGGGTTGCGGCTGTAGGCGACGGTGACGTGCAAGTCAGCAGTTGGGACGGTGGATTCGAAGCCCTGCGACTTGGCCCACGCGATGATCTCAGCGCCGTTGATGACCTTTCGGGACACATACAGCGAGCGTGGCGCTGCGTCAGTGATGGCCTTCTTCGACACTGGCTGATCAGGCCCAGTGCTCGGCAGGTCATCGTCGTCATCGGGCAGCTCGTCGCCGAACTTCTCGATCGCCGCTTCCAGGCCCGGCATAACGCTCAGCTCGACCAGCAGATTCACCGCGGCGGTCGAGAGCGCATCCTCAGGGAAAAGTCCGGAGTCTTTCAGCGCCTTGATGGTGTCCGCTGTGGTCTTGCCGATATCGGCCCGCTCTTTCGCCGTGGCCTGCCATAGCGGCGACCAGGTGTAGTGGATCTCTTTGGGCCTGCTGCCCAGTGCAGAGCGGATCAACCCCTCGTCCAGCACGCTCATGGCCGGCTTGATCTCCAGCTTCTGGCGTGAGGCGACGTTGTCGTAGTAGTTGCGGGTGTTCTCTTCGCCATTGGCGCCCAGCCCGGTCGAGGACTGACCAAACATGCGGGTTCCGGGGATATCGAACGCGCCAGCCACACCCTGCTCTGTCTTGGCGATCACGTCCGGCAGCGTGCCGAAGCTGGCTGACTTCGAGGTGTGTGTCTCCTGCCCGTCCAGGATCAGCGTTCCGTTGATGCCCTTGGCCGTGGCAGCAAGACGCAAGCGCTCCAGGAGCAGGCGCTCGTAGTTCTTGTCCTGCATGCTCGACATCAGATTGGGAATGTTGATGACGTCGATCTTTGCCTCGTAGACCAGGCTGACCACGTTGGCGACCGTCTCGTCGTAGTGACGCACAGCCGGCATTGCAGATAGCAGCACCGAGTCACCCCAGCCGAAGCCGGTGCCCACGGCAAGCTCGGGATCTGGATGCGGCACACCGACGAAGATGACCAGGCGCGACGGGTGAATCTCCACCGTCGAACCCGGCAACCGGTAGGACTTCGGCTTGCCGAAGCGCGGGCTCTGCGGATCCTGCTCGATCTCGGTGGCGCTGAGTTGGCGGCGAGTCATCACCGTCAGGTACTTGATGCCACCCTTGCCGATCCGATCCGGTTTCAGCTCTGACGCTGTGTCGCGCTCACCGGTACCGATGAACACCGCAGCGCCGCCGAACAGACGGGCCTTCAATAGGGCCTCCAGAATCTTGCCCTTGACGTTGAGGCGATCCTCTTCGGCTTCGATCAGCTCGATCTGAGCCTTGTCGGCCTGCCAGTTGCGCCAGTTGCGGCACGCATCAACGGCCGGGATGCTCACGCCCTTCTGCGCCGTCCACGATCCACGAAAGGCGTTCAGCAGCTGCTGGTCGTCCATAACCGGGAGCGCATAGTGCGAATGCGATGCCTTGTCGCGCGCAGTGCCCAGTCCTGCGACCAGGTTCTGCAGGCTGTCTTTCAGATAAGTGAATGCGCTCATTGGTCGCTCACGTTCGCGAGTGTGTAGCTGCCCGCAATCGGGAAGCGCTGGACAATGAAGTAACCGACCGCGTCGACCGGGTCTTCAGTGCCGTCCTTGTTGGGTTCGCCTTTGTCGTCGTAGGCCTGCTGCTCCAGCACCTGAGTAGTGACCGGACAGTTGTCGGTGTTGATCAGGTAGCGGCGCTTCTGGTCGATGTTCAGGAGCATGGCGTTCACCGCCAGCACCCGATCACGAACCGCTGGGTTCGACGGGTTCACCATGACCATGAAGCCGGCGGCGCGGAGCAGGCTGTGATCCGACTCGCTGCCGCTGACGCTCTTGCGGTTCTTGCCGCTGGCGTCCGGGTAAACCGTGATGCTGTGGCCGGGGAACCGGCGCTTCAGCTCTTTGATCATCGCCGGCGTGTCGAACAGGTGCGTGGCCTCCTCCAGCAGCAGCGGCAGGCCGTCACGAATGACATGCACCGTCGCGGCCATCCGGTTGATGTTGAAGTCCATGCCGATATGCAGCTGTTCGCCTGGACGGATCGTTGCGTCGGTGTGGTTCTGCTTACGGCAGAAGTTCGGATACACGCTGCCCGACGTCAGGTTGACGAACAGGCCGTCGATGTAGGCGTCCACCAAGTTGGCCGGGTACGACTCTCGCAGCGACTTGATGTAGTCCTTCGGCAGGTTCTTCGCGTTCTGCCGCGTGGAGGCATGCACGATGCCGTACAGCGGGCGCTGGCTCGGGTTGGCAGCCAGCTCCTTGACGAACTTGCGATAGACCCAGTTGAAGCCCTCCGGCGTCGTGGTGACGTCGATGGTGTTCATGGCGCGGGTCGGCCACACCGTGGACATACGCGCGATGATCTTTTTCCACGCGCTGTCCGCCTTCTTGATCGCCATGCAGTCGATCTCGTCGACCAGTGCGTGAGCGATGTTGAAGCCGACGATGCGGTGCGGGTGCTCCATGCTCTTGCAGACAATGGTCGATAGGCACCGGCCCCGGTTGTCGCGCAGATAGACGCGCTTCTTGCTCGGCACGATGTCGGCGAACAGGCCAAATGCCTCAGCCACCACCGGCATGGTGTCGTAAAAGATGTCCGCGATCTGCGGATAGGTCGGCGCGAAGTAGCCCTGCGGAATGCCTGGGTGCTCCAGTGCGTTGATGCACATCCGGACGCAGCCCACGAACGTCTTGCCGCTTCGGTAGCCGCCGACGAACGCTGAAAACTTCTTGGGGTGGCTGATGAACTCGAACTGCGGCTTATTCAGCTTCAGGGTCGCTTGCATCTTCTACCCCGATGATTACTTGCTTGGGCTCGGGCAGGCCCTTATTCGGGTCTTCCAATTCGCGCTGCAGCTTTTGGATGTTGAGCCGCTTGATCTCGTCGTCCAGCGACTTGTCTGGCTCTACGCGGCGATTGACGTATGCGTCGCCAACTTCCTTTGCCGCCTGCTCGAGTATTTGCATCGCGAGACTGATATTTTTCATCGACTCGGCCTTCTCGACGTACCTGCTCATGGCGCGCAGCCGAAAGGCACGGTTGGCGATCGGGATGTCTACCGTCTCCTCCCTGAATCGCTTTCGGGCGTCGTGAAACATCTCCACCCAGCGCTTGGCGAGTGTCTTGCTGCATCGTTTGGTCGGGTCGTGCGTCTCCACCTGCTGGCGGGTCACATCGATGTTGAATTCGCGCTTGACGGCCTCTGCCACCTGGGAGGGTGTGTCGAAGCAGGCCAACGCCTGAACGATGAAGGCCTTCACCTCGCTGCTCAGGGCTGCCATAGGATTGGGTTCCGTCTATTGCTGTCTAACCTCAGGCCGACTTGAGCAGACAGGTTCCGCAGGCCCTCGAAATGTTCAGTTTCCCCACCTCGGCAGGATTGTTTGCAGCGTCCACCAGCTCTTGAACTGCCGGGCTTGCACCGTAGCGGCGGACAACACCGACAAACTCTTCAACGTCGTGTCCGCGCATCTCAAGCCTGGGCAATCCTTCCTGGGTGAACTTGGGCGCGCCGTACTGATCGGTCGCTTGAGCAATGTGATAGAGCTCGTGCTCGACCAGTGCGCAGAAGTCAGCGTCGCTACACTGGGCGCAGTAGTCGGCAGCCAGAGTGATGATGTAGGCCGGCACGTCGCCGAACCAATCCATCATCTGCTGTTCCATTCTGGCTTTCTGCCAACCGCCAGCACGGAACGCGACCTGTTCGGCCTGGCCCACCACCGTCCGCCCCTTCTTCGTGAAGGCGGCAGATGCCCACATCACACGAATGTCTGCATCGATCAGATGGGCGTGTTCTTCGTTGTGGATGCTGCCGGTATCGGCGAGGATCTCGGTTTTGAGCCACTCCCACACCTCGGGCGCTGGGATCAGGCGAATACCGAAGCTGGAAAGCTCAGACAGCTTGAGTAGCGACTCTGGAGGCATTGGCCTGTTCATGGCTCACCTTGCACTTGAAATGATGGCTGGTTGCCGGTATTGGTAATCGCTCACTCAATGCAAGGAGCAACAAATGGCAGGCGCAATTGATTCAATCGTTAACAACGCAATCGGCGGACGATCTGCAGAGGTTAAACGCGCTACCGCAGTAGCTGCGGCGCTAGAGGTCATCATCTCTAAATGCGCTAACTCTCCCGGACACCATGGCCAGGTAGAGCAAGAGATGGAAAATCTATCCAAGTATGCGGATCAAATTGAGGCTGCACTCACCCGAGGCTGACGAGACGTATAGCACTCACCCGAGCGCTACCAGACGTGTCGCGACACAATTTGCTGATTGGCGAAACGTGTCGCGACTACACCTTCAACTCGAACACATGCCCTCGTGTCGCCCAGGCATAAGCCACCACACCGGCATGTAGCATTACGCCGAACGGGTTGATCCAGTGCCCTTGCATTGCGGTAACGAATGCGCCGAACGCCCCAATGGCCACCAGGTAGAACGCCGTGCACAGCAGCGGCTGATCAACCGGGCGAATCCGGCGCAGGTAATCGCACGCAGCCAAGGCCACCAAGACGCACAGAAGCGCGTCGAGCACCCCTAGCGCGGAAACAATGATGCTGTTCATGTCAGGCACCTCGCGCCGTTACGAACGACCCCATTGCCGCCTTCAGTGCCGGGATGATGTTCATCGCTGTAAGGCCCAGCACGAATGCCACCCCACACAGCAGATCATCATTCACAGCCAGATCGAGCTTTGGGGCGAGCCATAACGTCACTGGTTGCGTTAGGTAAACCGAAAATCCGAAGCCAGTAGCCACAGCAGTCGCTGCCTGCCCCCTGGTAAGGTCTTTCAGAAAACCAAGGGACAGGATCGAACCGACGAAAGCAGCCATGACCACACCGTACTTCACCAGCACGACGCTGGCGGCAGTGCTCGCCGGTTCTGCCATTGGAGTCTCCATGGGAAATAGGTCGGCCCCGCTGCACTCCCAGCTCGGAGCAATGGGTGTGGGGAGCCGAAAACGAAAAAAGCCCCTGCGAGTGCAGAGGCCCTGAATAGGTGCGCTCGTCTTTCCGAGCTGTCTGCCAAAGGCCTTTTCAACGTCAACGCCCCTATGCATCGATCTCGCTGATCAAGTCTCGCGCCACCCCGAAAGCAAGTTTGAGGTCAGGGTGCACGGGCTGCCGGTGTTGATTCCGTACGTCTCACTATCCGGCTATCGACGTCCAGGCCTTCCCGAGGGCTGTCCTGGCTACAGGTGAAACTACAGATTCTTCTTGTGGATGCGCCAACCCATGGCGACACCAGGGTGGAGGTATTCGCCAGTCTGTGGATGGCGAGAGAAGTCCGTCTCCCCAACCTGCCGCGCGACTGCCTCCCACGCTGCTCTGTCGCGCTCCAGCAGATTGGCTTTGGCCTTCAGCTTCATGCGCACCTCCCAACGAGTCGAATTCGAGGCAATAAAAAACCCGGCGCAGTGGCCGGGTTTAGTCGAGGCGATAAAGCCTCAGATGGAGCGGGGAACTGCGCCAGCAGCGACACAGCTACACGCGATGGCAGATATCACGGTTACAACAGGCTTGAAAAACAGCATGGTTAAGCTTGGGATCTCGGTCATCTTACTACCCTCATTCGCGAGCGAAATAACTGTCGCGATCAGCATTTCTGGAGTTGTGTAAAGCACGGTCATGAAGACCGCCATAACAAACAGCAATGCCATCTGGGTAGCCGTGAGAGCTGCCGGAATCGAACCGTTCGCCCCCCGAAGCTATTTCGTCAATCCTCAACACACGCAGGAATGACAGGATGGGTGAATAATGCGACATGGCGACATGACATTGCAAGCCCTTTTGAGGGACTATTTTACGCCGCCTCGCCTTCCAGCACTCCGACCGCTTCAAGCATGTGTTGCGCCTCGACCAGAGCCTCGTTCACAAGCGACTCCAAACTTTCTTTGATGGCCTTGTTCCAGCGCTGGTAGGTGCGCTCCGTGAGCCCCTGAGAATCCCAGTTAGTCATGTCGTAGTTCGAATCGGCCAGGACGATCATCTCGCCGGGCTTTTCCTCCGCCACCGAGCGGGCATGCTTGTTGGCCCTGGCAACGTCAGCGTCTGCCGCCGCGTTGCGCCAGTCCCACTGCCCTTTCTCTTTGTTCTCCCGGTGCTTCGGCGCCTTGATCTGGGTTACCGCTCGCTGAATGCCCTTCACCTGTTGCGGCACAGCCCACACCAAGACGGCCTGTTGCGTGAAGCGCTGCGGTGCCGGGGTCTTCACCACGGCGACCAGCCGGCCGATGGAATCGATTTTGCGGCCACGGTGAGTGCTGTACTTCGCCACCAGGGCGTTCCAGTGCCGCGGAGAAAGCTGGGCGTGCAGAAGCTTGTGCACGATGCAGTCAGCCAACAGCGCTGCATCCTTCCCGGATATCTCACCCTTGAGCTTGCTGGCCTGCACCCGGGGCTCGACGTTACATCCGCCGGAACTGTTGATCGTCTCGGCGGCCAAGGCCCGAACTACTGCTGAGATCACGTTGTGGTAATTCATGCTGCCTGCCCCTTTTTCAGTTCTCGGGTCTTGGCCCGGTATTCGGCCTTGATGGTTTTGATTTCTTCGACGGTGTACTTGCGGGGCTCATGAGGCCCCTCCAGCCAGGCCACGGTTTCGGCGCCGATGCGCTGCACCAGCCGGATGCGGTACTCGACCGCGTTACCAGACAGGTTGCGATTGCACTTCACGCACTGGCGGTGGATGTTCAGTGGCTCGAAGCGCAGCTCAGGACAGGCGCCGACGGATCGGTAGTGGCCGGCGTCCCAGCGGCTGCCGGTGATCAGGTCGCAGTCGCTCGGCATTGAGTCGCAGCTGATGCACGGCTGGTGCGCGTCACGCAGGCGGACGTACTCGTTCACCGCGGCCTGTGCTTCGCGCAGATGATCCGCCCTGCTCTTCAGCTTCTCCTTCCGGACCTTGATCTCGGCGCGCCCAATTTGAGCCAACGCCTTGCGGGCTTTCTCAGTGTTCGCCGGCGCGTGGGCCAGCGCGCATTTCGGGCCGCACACGACCTGCGTGGTGTTGAACATCGGCGCGAACTTCTCGCCGCAGGCCTTGCAGGTTTTCTGCTTCACATCCTTGAGGGCAGTTCGCATCAGTAGCGCCCTCCCCACTTATCCTGCTCGGTCCAGCGCACGCCATGCTCGGCGCCGAAGGCATGCATCAGCTCGAACAGATCGCTGAACCACTTCTGCGACTGCTTGCGGGTCGATACGGCCATCACCACGAAGCCACCATCGAGACCGGGCTCGGCGCGTTGCTTCTCCAGCGAGGCACTGAAAAGGCACTTCCAATCCTCGTCGCTGAGCTTCTTGCCGTACCAGATCACCTGGTTGGAGACGTCCTTGAGCATTGCCCACATCTTGCGGTTGCAGACGTCAGGGCGTTTCTCGTCCTTGATGACGACGATCTTGGGCTTGGTGAAGTCGGTTGCGTGCAGGACGCCCATGAGACGACTGATATCGCGTTGACTGCGGATTGCGAATTCGGTCATGCCGCAACCTCCGTTGCCATAGCGTTCGTGTATTTCTCCACCAGGTGGGAACGTGAGACGAACGCATCGACGACGAACCCTCCGAGATCGATTGCGAGGGGATCACCGTTGCCTTGGCCGCGCGGCACGTAATATTTGCGATCCTCGCGGCCCTGAACCGGGTCAATCACGAAGTAACCCTCATCGGTCACCTCGATCAAGATCTGGTGATTGCCCGCCTCGATATTGAGCGAAGGCGCCGTGCAGAGATAAACGCCCTCGTCCGCCAGCGGCGGGTTGTCGACACTGAAAAACGCCGTGTATTTGATCCCGAGGTATTCGAGCATTTCGCGCATGGTCAGCTCGCCCTCGCGGTATGGCTTGTGCAGCTCATTGATGACCTCAGCAGCAGGTCGGCCAGCAAGCATCGCGAGGCACGTTGAAACGCAACTCACCGGGCACGGCTGCATTTGGCGAACAATCAACGGGGTCATGGTCGCTTTCTCCTTGAGTCTTCACGCATCGGCTCGGTGACGGCCTTCTCGACGCTCCAGCCGTAACGAGCGATTCGGCTTTGCGCGACCTTGGGCGGAATCCCGAAGTGCTTTGCCAGCTCGAACACGGTCCCGCGAACACCTCGGACGATGTGGCACTGCTCGCGCATGCTCCAAAGTTTTACGGTCATGTCAGAAACCCTCCTTGCCGCGCTGAGATTCCCACTCGAACGGAACAACGATCAGGCCACCTTCCCGCAATCGGTCAACGCAGCGGTCACCCATTGCCCGACCCAGCTCATCGGCCTGCAGGTTCGAAATGATCACCGTCGGTGCCTCGCGCTCGTACCGGCCGTTGATGATTGCGAACAGCGTCGTCAGCTCGAAGTCGCTCGGCTGCTCCTTGCTGACACCTATCTCGTCCAGCACCAGCAGGTCGGGATTGATCAGGCTGGCGAGGATGTCGCCCTCGGTTCGTTCGCTGTACCGGTCATACGTGGCGCGAATTGTCTGGAGGACTGAGCCCACGGTTCGGTATACGGCTGTGCGGGTTGTCTTGTGCAGCAGCTCATTGGCCATGGCCACGCCAAGGTGAGTCTTTCCCGTGCCTGGCTTGCCGATCAGCACCATGCAACGCCCTGACTCACGGATCTGGTCGAACGTGGCGACGTAGTGGCGGCAGAACTTCAGGGCCTTGCGCTGCTCGTCATGGTCGGTCTGGTAGTTGTCTAGGGTGCGAGTGGTGAACCGTTTCGGGATCAACGCATCACCCAGCTTGCGGGTCAGGGACAATCGCATTTCGTATGCGGCGTTGGCCTTGGCGCTGGCTGCGCGTTCTTCGGCGATGACTCGCAAGCACTCAGGGCAGCCGCCCTTCAGCTCTCGGCCCAGCAGTACGGTCACCTTCTGGTCGAAGTTGCCGTGCTTCTCGCATTCGGCCGGCTGGGTGCGGATCGGTGGAGCGCCCTCAGGAAGCGATACGGCTTTTTCAGAGCGCATAGCTGCCGTCCTCCCGCTGGATCAGGCCGGCCTGGTAATCGCGTTCAGCGAAGCCGGTGTGACGGGATTGCGGGAACGGGTGCACGTTGCTGGCAAACTCAGGAATCTCGTCCTCCCAGCGCTTGCCATTGAGCCACGTCGCAGGGTGCGGGATGAACTGGCCCCGTTCCTTGGTCCAGTCAGGCGTCAAGACCTGCTTGGACAGAGCTGCGACCATCAGGTCGTACAGCGCTTGATTGACCTTGAGCTTCGCCCACGCCTTCTCGGCTTTGTCCTTCCCTACCTTGCGCGGATAGAGCTTCCAGAACTTCGGGAACAGGTCCTCGGTCACCACCGGAGCTTGCGACGGAGTGAGGGAATCAGGAATCAGGAATCCGGAATCAAGAGAGAGGGAATCAGCAGGGAAAGAACTGTGCTTGTCTGGTGCTTGCACCGGGCTTGCACCATGCTCACCTTCCGACCCATCTAGAACGGGCATTTCAGGGATGATGCTCTTAGCTTCTTTGACGTGAGGGTTCTGGTGTTTCGACCAGTTAACGATCTGGATAGCCTTGAATGATCCAACGGTGTACCGCGTGATGAATCCCAAATGATCCAGGTCGGCGAGCATCTTTTCGATGTCGACGTTGTCAGCCGGAAACAGGGCCATTTTCAGACGTCGCGGGCGATCCTCAAGGCGCCCTTCCCGATCGGCCTCAGTCCACATGCCGATGAAAAGAAGGCGCGTTGCAAAATCTACTTCAGCCAGGTGTTCGTTCGAGAAGAACCCCGGTTTGATATTTCTGGATCTGGCCATCATGCGGCCCCCTTGAGTGCTTTATCGTGCGTGAACAGCCCGTTCCAGTTCTTCTTCATGGGCAGTTCGCCGGCCAGATACAGATCGTAGAGGCGCACGGCGCCCTTCTTCAGCAGGACCGGCGTGAAGGAAACGAACGGCTCGCGGCCGTGGGGAGTGACTTCGTGCTGATGCTCGGTCATGTACTTGTCGCGGGCGTAAGACGCCACGCGGAAGCGCAGTCCGGATTTGCTCTCGTTGTAGAGCCAGCTGCGACCTTCGAGGAACTTGCCCACCTGCATGACGTTGACCCCATTGAGGCCCTTGCAGAATTGGGTGTGGGTCATCCCTTCCTTGAACAGGTTCTCCGTGGAATGGATTTTCGAGGCCTGGGCTTCGACTTGGATGGTCAGTTGCAGGCGCTGCTGCTCAGCCTCGAAGGCGAGCTGGATGAGATCCATGCGGGACAGTTCGCGCGGCTGGGCGATCTGCCCTTCCAGCTCCTGCCAGCGGTCCACCAGCGCAGCGGTGAACTCTGGGCTGAGTTGAGCGACGACAACGAAGCTGTCGCGCTTGCAGACAAGGTACTCAGATGCCTTGCGACCGAGGCTGTCGAGGTATTCCCCCATTGGGGGAAGAGCAATCACCGGGTTTCCATTCGCGTCAGTACGCGCAGAAAGTCGTTCGATGGATTGTTTGACCTTGTCGTGGCGCGAGCCGACTAGGTCCGCGATCTCGCGAGAGGACATCGTGTGTCGCGACACATTTTCGGAACTATAAAAAGGTGTCGCGGGCTTTTTGAGGGCCTGTACATCATGGTTAGAGGTATGCATAATCGGCCTCACAGATGCTTTTGATGTATGCAGTAGAAGAAACCACCGGGCCTGGTGGTTTTTTTTCGCCTGCGATTTGGGGCTTGCTACTTCTGGACTTCATCAGCGAATCCTTTTTCAGTCCCTTTTAAGTCCGGCGGCGGCTCTCGCCGAGGCACCGGAAGATTGCGCAGCTTTCCGGAGCCTTTTGGCCTGGTCTTCTCGAAGAAACGCTCTGTTCCAAGCTTTGCGGCGTACTGCTCTGGCGTCAGTCCTTCTGCTTTCGCAAGTCGCACAAGCTTTTCGTAAAGCCTTCCATCGATCCCGTGGCAGATCGTGGTTTCAGGCACAGGGCCTCCTGTAGGCCTTCAGGCCATGTGGCGTTCATCGGTAACATCGCTCTCGACGATGCTTTCCAGCTTCTCCTCCACGCACATGCGCACGAACACCGCGAGCTGCAGCTTGTGAAGGCGCGCCACTGCCTTCAGTGCCTCGTAGGTCTCATCGTCGTAGCGGGATTTGATTTCCCGATCCTTCAGGTGACGGCTGTCGTCGTAGGCCATAGGGGTCTTGCTCCTTGGTGAATGGAAAGTGGTTATGCGGCGGATTTCTGGGACGGGAACGGACGCTGCTCTTGTGCCGACAAGCTGCCGTCATCTTCGAGGGTCACGTACACATCACGGCCTACGCGGATCGCCTTGCTGAGGGCGCCCTGCGTACAGCCGAGCAGCTGCGCGGCCTTGGTATGGCCGTGTTCTTTGGCAAATTCGGTGAGTGGGATTCGGCGCATTGCGGCGTCCTCTGCGTAGATTTCGCCACAAGTATGACCGCCGGTATTGTTAACAGTCAATACCGGCGATATTGGTTAAGTAAATACCGTGGGTAATAACATCACTCAATGAAAAAAGACTCCCGACGGCTACCGCTATCAGACTGGCAGCTGCAAGACAGCGCCCGCCTGAAATCCCTTTTCCAAGCAAAACGTGGGGAGCTGAAGCTCACTCAAGAAAAACTCGCAGCCGAACTCGGTGATGGCGTTACTCAAGGCGCCGTCAGCCATTTCATGAATGGGCGTACCGCGCTCAGCGTCAACGCTGCGGTGGTTTTCGCGAAAGCGCTTCAAGTCCCTGTATCGGATATCAGTCCGACGCTTGCCGCTCAGATAGAGAAGATGGCCGCCTCTCTCCCGGATTTGCGCCCCTCCCCGCAAGGGGCGGAAGACATCCGCATTCCGCCAAGAAGCTTCGATCTTCGAAATGAGCCTGGCTATACAGGCGTGCTGCAGTTGACCGCGCGAGGATCCACCGGCGACGGCGACGACAATCCTCACGTCGAGATTCGTGGCGTCATGGCGTTCAAGTCGTCTTGGCTGCGAGCAAACAACCTCAATCAGCGGCACCTGGACGTCATTTACGCGAACGGTCACAGCATGGAGCCGACCATCAACGACGGCGACGTGCTGCTGGTGGACGAGTCAAAGATCGAGCCGAAGGATGGCCAGATCTTCGCCATGCAGAGCGCCACCAAAGGCACGATTGTGAAGCGCTTGGTGAAGTCGGATATCGACGGATGGATCATTCGCAGCGACAACTCGGACAAGGCGCGCTACGGCGATGAGGTTTTGCGAGATGGCGAAATAAACGAAGTCCGCATCATCGGTCGCGTCGTGTGGCGTGGCGGAATGCTGTAAGTAATAAATTAAGCGCGGAGCGCATGGAGAGCACGTGAGCACAGAACCGGATATGGTGAACATTGGTGGAATTCACGACATGCCTTACTGGTGTGAGCCCAAGGAGATTTTCGCCTACCTGGATACAATTGCGCCTCAAAGAGGGTCGAGATTTTTATGCCCGGTTTGCTCCAGTAACCAATGGGGCTGTTCGACGATAGGCTTTACAGACGACGCAGGGATTACTAAAGACGTCGTTGCCCCGTGCCAATTCCCGCTAAAAGCACCTGGTGGAGGTACGGTTGGGATGAACGGTAAGGAACTTCCTAATTATCATTACGCCCTGACTTGCTTGACGTGTGCAAACACGGTTTTCTTAAACGCAGCAATGGTGCAAGGCCGCATTCAACTCTTGCGGGAGCGGCCTGATGAGCGAAGCTAGGATTTTTCATGACTACCATCTCCCGAATGGAGTCGGATTAGCTACGAATCCATCCAATTCCGACTCTGAAAATAAAAGCATTTCTGAGATTTTGGAAGGATTGAATAAAGACTCGAATGATGAATTTGTTCGGCTAATTGATCAGTATGAAAAGTCTCTGACGGCAGGCTTGGATTTCGATGCCCACCAGTATCGTTCTATTTCTTATTACCAAAAAATGTACAGCCTTCTAAATCCTCTAGCGATACCACATGGTCCTTGGCAGGTGGGCAACGACGAAGTGTACATGGGCCATACAGAACCTCTGAAGCCCGCTACAGATGACAAGACATCCAATGCTGTCCATACTGAAGACATGACTGAAATTACGCGTGACGAGCTGAAAGCCCATCTTGAGAATCAAGACCTCAAGGTCGACGCTCGCCTTGGGAAATTCGAGCAGCGAGTCTCTGATGGTCTCACAGAGATGAATCATAGCTTGCAGTTGCTCGACAAAGACCTCGCCGGTCTTCGAGGACTCAAAGGCACCATAATCCTAAACTCGGTTTTATCCGTAATCGCTGTCGTTGGTATCGTCATCGCGGTGATGGCTTATGGTACGTCGAGTTTCGATTCTGGCAGGGATACGGCACAGCTCCTCCAAGAGCTTCGCCAGCAATCGTTCGAAAATAAACAAATGCTCGAACAGATAAAGGCCAACCAGGCGCCTAGTAAATAAGCAGTGAGCAAGCCCGGCCTAGCGCCGGGCTTCTTATTCACGCCCTCCCCGATCTGACCCGCAGCCCGCCACTGAGCGGGCTTTTTCATGCCTCTATAAAAATACATGACCGGCGGTATTGACCACATACAATACCGGAGGTATTGTTTGCATATCGCAGCGACACAGCCACTGCGAAGGGCCTCAAGAGACCCGCCGCTCTTTAACAGTCAGGAATCTTCGCGGATCGATCCCCGGAAACGGGCATAGCGCGAAACACAAACTTCGATCCCCATGCAGGCTCTG
>Ga0157373_10000593_pt1 | contig 28147 bp, 24 predicted proteins | sample C65metaG_FD_113460 | JGI IMG/M metagenome (GOLD analysis project Ga0157373, IMG submission 113460) | Corn rhizosphere microbial communities from Kellogg Biological Station, Michigan, USA - C6-5 metaG | ecosystem: Host-associated > Plants > Roots > Rhizosphere > Soil | place: USA: Michigan... | reverse complement strand
CGCCAATATTGTCGGCCATCAGCAGCTTGAGCCAGTCCACCAGCTCGGACGTGGAGGGTTTCTTCTTCAGGCCCGGTACTTTGCGCACGTCGAAGAACACGTCCAGCGCTTCGCTGACCAGGTCTTTCTTGATGTCCGGGTAGTGCACATCGACGATTTTCTGCAGGGTGACGCGGTCCGGGAAGGCGATGTAGTGGAAGAAGCAGCGGCGCAGGAACGCATCCGGCAGCTCTTTCTCGTTGTTGGAGGTAATGATGATGATCGGGCGCTGCTTGGCCTTGATGGTTTCATCGGTCTCGTAGACGTAGAACTCCATCTTGTCGAGTTCCTGCAGCAGGTCGTTGGGGAACTCGATGTCGGCCTTGTCGATCTCGTCGATCAGCAGGATGACCCGTTCTTCGGATTCGAAAGCTTCCCAGAGCTTGCCCTTCTTCAGGTAGTTGCGCACGTCATGGACCTTGTCCACGCCCAGTTGCGAGTCCCGCAGGCGGCTGACCGCGTCGTACTCGTACAGGCCTTGGTGGGCTTTGGTGGTGGACTTGATGTGCCAGGTGATCAAGCGCGCGCCGAAGGACTCCGCCAGTTGCTCGGCCAGCATGGTCTTGCCGGTGCCCGGTTCGCCCTTGACCAGCAATGGCCGCTCCAGGGTGATGGCGGCGTTCACGGCCAGCTTCAGGTCATCGGTGGCCACGTAGGCGCGGGTGCCTTCGAACTTCATCTGCAGTTTCCTCGAACGTGTCGCTGGCCCGGCTAGGCGGGGCGCGCGAAATAAATGGCGTGCCCGACTATAACGCGACGTCCCGCCGACTGTGAACGCAGACGCTGTATTCAGTCTCTGAATGGGGCGTCACATGTTGACCCGGTCTTGGCGGATGGCCGGACAAAGGAGGGCGATTGTGGCGAGGGAGCTTGCTCCCTCGCCACAGGCTAGTCCTTCGAGGGCGGCGGCTGCTCGTAGCGCGCGTTGAAAGCCTCGACGAAACCGTTGCGTAGGATCTGCAGGAAGGCTTCGAAGGCGCTGATGTTCTGTTGATGGACATTGCCGCTGAGTTCAACCCGGGTGGCGAACTGGTTCTTGCGCTGGTTCTTCAGGGCCGTTTCGCCTGCGCCGACCAGCGCTTCCCAGACCGAGCGGAAAATATTCTTTTTCTCGTTTTCCACGTCTTGCTGCCAATCGAACACGTCCACATCCCGCAGCAGCGGTTTGATGTAGCCGCTGAGCCTGGCGTTGTTCGCCTCGGCCTCGATCACCAGGTCGCCATGCCCGGCGTTGAAGTCGAACTTGCCGTAGGCCGCGGCGAAATCGTTCAGGCGCTTGAGTTCGATGTCCCTGGCCCGCAGGCGGAAGTCGAAATCCTCGAACTTGCTCAACGGGTCGAAGGTGGCTTGCACCTCCAGCGGCGCGTGTTCGGCCACCAGGGCCTTGCCCTCGAAACGGGCGTCACGCTTGCCTTCGGTGTCGACCACGTTGGTCAGGTTATAGAAACTGGCGTTGACGTCAGTGGCCCGGAGGTTGACTGGCGGCTTGGAGTTGAAATTGCGAAAGGTCACCTTGCCGTCCCTGATCCGCACCTCGTTGAACGTGATCGGCAGCAGTTTGCTCAGTTGCTCACGCCAGTTGGTGCCCTGGCCGGTCTGGGAGTTCTGCCGGTTGCCACCACCATCGACGAAGTTCACTTCGGGCCGGGCGAACTCCGCCTCGGCCACCACCGCGTGGTCGTACCACAGCGAGTGCCAGCTGACGGACAGGTCGACCAGCGGCGCATCGACGAACGGTACCGGGACCTTGCCGTCGACCTTGACGATTTTCAGGCCGTTGATCCGGTAGGCCCCGCGCCAGAGCGCCAGGTCCACGTCAGTGACCTGGCCGCGGTAGTCGCCCATGTCGGCCAGTTTATCGTTCAGGTAATTGCGCACGAGATAAGGCAACGTGAAATGCAGGGCCACCAGCACCACGACGATGGCCGCGAGGGTCCACAGCGGCCAGCTGTATCGACGCTTCATGTCATTCAGTCTCCGGCGATATTAAAAGCATTGACCGTTGCAGCACGGGGAACGTTCGGTGCAACTGGACGCCCTTGGGTAACAGGCATACCTTTAAGCGCTTGTATTCACGCCTCACTAAGGACCTCGTCATGAGCCGTATCTACGCTGACAACGCCCATTCCATCGGCAATACGCCACTGGTGCAGATCAATCGGATTGCCCCGCGGGGCGTGACCATCCTGGCCAAGATCGAAGGGCGTAACCCGGGGTATTCGGTCAAGTGCCGGATCGGCGCGAACATGATCTGGGACGCTGAAAGCACCGGCAGGCTCAAGCCGGGCATGACCATCGTCGAACCGACCTCGGGCAATACCGGAATCGGTCTGGCATTCGTCGCCGCTGCTCGCGGCTACAAACTGATGCTGACCATGCCGGCCTCCATGAGCATCGAACGGCGCAAGGGCCTCAAGGCCCTGGGTGCCGAGCTGGTGTTGACCGAACCGGCCAAGGGCATGAAGGGAGCCATCGAGAAGGCCGCCGAGATTGCTGCCAGTGACCCGTCCAGTTACTTCATGCCGCAGCAGTTCGATAACCCGGCGAACCCGGCGATCCACGAAAAAACCACCGGTCCGGAGATCTGGAACGACACCGACGGCGCGGTGGACGTACTGGTGGCGGGCGTGGGCACCGGTGGCACCATCACCGGGGTCTCCCGCTATATCAAGAACACCTGCGGCAAGCCGATCCTGTCGGTGGCGGTGGAGCCCGAGAGATCGCCGGTGATCACCCAGGCGCTGGCGGGTCAGGAAATCAAGCCCAGCCCACACAAGATCCAGGGGATTGGCGCCGGATTCGTGCCGAAGAACCTGGATCTGTCGATGGTCGATCAGGTTGAGCGGGTGACGGACGACGAGTCCAAGGCCATGGCCCTGCGCTTGATGCAGGAAGAGGGCATTCTGTGTGGCATTTCCTGTGGTACGGCGATGGCCGTGGCCGCACGCCTGGCGGAAAAACCGGAGATGCAGGGCAAGACGATCGTGGTGATCCTGCCGGATTCGGGCGAGCGGTACTTGTCGAGCATGCTGTTCAGTGATCTGTTTACCGAACAGGAAAACCATCAGTAATACGGTGGCAGGACAGCTTCTGTGGCGAGGGGATAAATCCCCTCGCCACAGAAGCCTTCAGCAGGATTAAAGGTGTTTTGACCAGGGTCAGCCAGGGTTCAGGTGACGCCTGTTAGGTTTATTGCGTCCTGCACAATGGTGAATATTGCGTCAGACGATTTTTACCCGGGCCATGAGCCGTTAGCATTGCCCGCCCGGCCAAGTCGGGCAGTTGACGTTGCACCCGCTGTTTTTGACAAGGAGTTATGAATGACCGTTTCGTTTGTCGCCAAGGCGTCGGTACTGCTGCTGTTTCTGGGCAGTACCCTTTACGTGCACCTGCGCGGCAAGGCGCGTTTGCCGGTGTTGCGCCAGTTTGTCAACCATTCGGCGCTGTTTGCCCCCTACAACACCCTGATGTATCTGTTTTCCGGCGTACCTTCCAAGCCGTACCTGGACCGCAGCAAATTCCCCGAACTGGATGTGCTCAAGGACAACTGGCAGGTTATCCGTGATGAGGCGATGCATCTGTTCGACGAGGGTTACATCCGGGCTGCCGAAAAGAACAACGATGCCGGCTTCGGCTCGTTCTTCAAGAAAGGCTGGAAGCGCTTCTACCTCAAGTGGTACGACAAACCGCTGCCGTCGGCCGAAGTGCTGTGTCCCAGGACCGTCGAGCTGGTCAACCGGATTCCCAATGTCCGCGGCGCGATGTTCGCACTGTTGCCGGGTGACAGCCATTTGAACCCGCACCGCGATCCGTTCGCCGGCTCGTTGCGTTATCACCTGGGGCTTTCCACACCCAACTCCGACGATTGCCGGATCTTCGTCGATGGCCAGATCTATGCGTGGCGCGACGGCGAAGATGTGATGTTCGACGAAACCTACGTGCACTGGGTCAAGAATGAAACACCCCAGACCCGCGTGATCCTGTTCTGCGATGTCGAGCGCCCCTTGAGCAATCGGTTGATGACCCGCCTCAATCGCGCTGTCAGCGGCATGCTTGGTCGCGCCACCGCTCCGCAGAATCTGGATGATGAACGCGTCGGCGGCATCCACCAGGCCTACGCCTGGAGCAAATCGTTCAGCGATGGCATCAGCGGCCGGGTCAAGCAGTGGAAACGCAAGTACCCCAAGGTGTACCGGGTGATGCGGCCGATACTGGCGGTGCTGGTGCTCACGGCGCTTGGCTATTGGTTGTTCGGTTAGCCATTGCGCAATACATCGGGCGCTGGTTATAGTCAGCGCTCGTCGGGTTTTCGAACCCACCTCCCCAAGAGATCGGCTCATGCCTGTATTCCCTGTCATCGCGGTTGTGGTTCCAGCGTTCAACGCTGGCGTCGTGCCGTGCGGGAATCGGCAGCCTGTTCAGACCGGTCAATATCCCCCACCTGTCAGTAGCCCATCGGTATACGCCGTCGTATCACCGCCGGGTGTTGGCGTTCAGGGCTGATCGGCAACGGTTGCCATCCCCCTGTGCCTGCCTGAAAAAACTACTGGACTTCAGCTTCGGCTGAGTTGGCTTTTGCCTGACTACAGGTGGTATCCATGTTTTTCCTATCCAAGAACGCCTTGTTGGCGGCGGCTTCCACGAGCCTGTTCGTCCTGCTGTGGAGCAGCGGGGCAATCTTTTCCAAACTGGGCCTGGCCCACGCCTCACCTTTCGCTTTTCTGCTGATCCGTTTTGCCATTGCGCTGTTTGCGTTGGTGCTGTTGATCCCGGTGTTCAGGTTCAAGCTGCCCACGGTCGGAAAACCTTTGATCTATGCCGCGACCACGGGGTTGGTGCTGCTGGGGGCTTATCAGATTTTCTATCTGCTGGCCCTGCAAATGAACGTGACACCCGGCGTGATGGCCACCCTGATGGGGGTACAACCCATCCTCACGGTGGTACTCGTGGAACGTCAGCGTTCCTGGTCGCGTCTGTTCGGCCTGGCGCTCGGGTTGGTCGGGTTGGTCATGGTGGTGTATCAGGGCATCGGGTTGGCGGGGATGTCCTGGGCCGGAATGCTCTGCGGGTTGCTCGCTCTGGTGTCCATGACCGCCGGGTCGATCATGCAGAAACGCATTACCGATAATCCCCTCGGCACGCTGCCGGTGCAGTACTTGGCCGGGCTTTTGCTATGTGCGGTGTTCGTGCCGTTCCAGCCATTCCATTTCGAGACCAGCGCGGGCTTCATCGTGCCGGTGTTGTGGATGGGGTTGGTGGTCTCGGTGCTGGCGACCTTGCTGCTGTACCGGCTGATTGCACGGGGCAACCTGGTGAATGTCACCAGCCTGTTCTACCTGGTGCCGGCGGTGACCGCGGTCATGGATTACCTGGTGTTCGGCAACCGGCTGGCGCTGTTGAGCTTGCTGGGGATGGCGCTGATCATCGTCGGGCTGGTGTTTGTGTTTCGTAAACGGGGCTAGCCGTTAGCGGTTCAGTGACTGCAGTACCTCCATCGCGGGCAAGCCATGCTCCCACAGGACGTCGCATAACCTGTGGGAGCAAGGCTTGCCCGCGATGACATGCTCGAATGCGCCGATGCACTATCGGGCAGACACCTCGACCGGTTTCTGCACCGCCGGGTTCAGCACCAGCCACAACGCTGCCGCAATCAGCAACCCACCATACAGATGCGCCATTCCCAGCGGCTCATCCAGCAACAACGCTCCCCATAGCACGCCGAAGGGCGGGATCAGGAAGGTGACGGTCATGGACTTGACCGGCCCGATGGAGCTGATCAGCCGGAAATAAAGGATGTACGCCAGCGCGGTGCACACCAGGCCCAACCCGAGCAATGACAGCCAGACATTCCAGCCACCCCAACTGGCCGGGGGATGGCTGATGACGCTGTAACCGAACAGCGGCAGCAGGAACACCGTGGCGCCGAACATGCTGCCCAGGGTCGAGAGACGGCTGTCCAGCCCACCTTGATGATCGAGCCAGCGCCGGGTGAGGAATCCGGCAAAGCCATAACAAGTGGTCGCCATCAGGCAGGCGAGGGCGCCCATCAGCAATTGCAGGTCGAAAGCCACCGGGCCGGCGCGGGTCAGGATGCCGACGCCGAGCAGTCCCAGGAACACGCCGCTGACCTTGGCGACCGTCAGTTGCTCGCTGAAGAACAGTCCGCCGATCAACACCCCCATCAGAGGCGTCGTGGCATTGAAAATCGCGGAATAACCGGCCGGAAGGGTCTGGGCCGCCAGGGAATAGAAGGTTGCCGGAATGCCCGAGTTGATCAGGCCCAGCCCCATCACGACTTTCAACTTGCCGCGGAAATTCCAGTCGACCCGCATCAGTGCCAGGATCACCACCAACCCGACGAAGGCGATGGAGACCCGAAAAAAGGCCGTGGGGATCGTGCCGATGACGGGCGCGATAATGCGCATGAACAGAAAACTCGCCCCCCAGATGGCGGCCAATGACAGCAGACGCAGGAGATCGACGAGGTTCACGAGGGATTCCTTCCATGGTTGGGTCGCAAGTGTCGCCCTCCCGGGGACCGATGGCAATGGTTGCGTTGCCGCGTGATTGGCCTCTAAGCTCAGTCGCTCATAACAAGACGCCCCCGCCGAGGTTTTCCCTATGCCGCAGCCATGGCCCGCCAGCGATATCGCCCGCTCGATTCTCGACGGCTTTGACGATTATCGCGAGCATTCCCGGCAGATTACCGACGGTGCCCGTGCCCGGTTCGAGCAGGCCCGGTGGCAGGAGGCACAAGCGGCGTCGGCGGCGCGGATCAATCTGTACGAAGAAAAAGTCTTCGAAACCGTGGCACGGCTGCGCAAGGCTTTCGACGCCGAGGCGCTGATGGATGTCGGCTGCTGGCCGCTGGTGAAAAGTGCCTACATCAGCCTGATCGACCTGCGCTTCGACGATGAGCTGTCCGAGACCTGGTACAACTCGATTTTCTGCGGCCTGTTCAGCCATGACCTGATCAGCGACGGCACCATGTTCATCCACACCACCCGGCCGAGCCTGCGCCGGGCCCGCTCTGCGCAGACCCGTACCTACAAGCCCCAGGGACAACTGGACCGGATGCTCGCGGGCATCTTCGCCGATTACCGTTTCAGCGAGGACTACGCCGACCTGGCGGGCGATCTGCAGCGCCTCGAAGCCCAACTGCGGGAGACCCTGCCGGATTGGGTCTGCAAGGACCCGGAACTGACCGTGGAGCTGTTTTCATCCGTGCTCTATCGCAACAAGGGCGCGTACCTGGTTGGCCGGATCTTCACTCGCGACGATCAGTGGCCGCTGGTGATTCCGCTGCTGCACCGCGAGGGCCGGGGCATCCAGATCGACGCGCTGATCACCGACGAGGCCCAGGTCTCGATCATCTTCTCGTTCACCCGCTCGTATTTCATGGTGGACGTGCCGGTGCCGGCGGAATTCGTCGGCTTTCTCAAGCGCATCCTGCCGGGCAAACACGTCGCCGAGCTGTACACCTCCATCGGTTTCTACAAGCACGGCAAGTCCGAATTCTACCGGGCCCTGATCAATCACCTGGCGAACACCGACGACCAATTCATCATGGCGCCGGGGGTGCGCGGCATGGTCATGAGCGTGTTCACGCTGCCGGGCTTCAACACGGTGTTCAAGATCATCAAGGACCGCTTCTCGCCGTCGAAAAACGTCGACCGTGCCACGGTGATCGAGAAGTACCGGTTGGTGAAAAGTGTCGACCGGGTCGGGCGCATGGCCGATACCCAGGAATTCGCCGACTTCCGTTTCCCCCTGGACAAATTCGAACCGGCATGCCTGGAAGAACTGCTGGAAGTGGCACCCTCCACCGTGTCGGTGGAAGGCGATACGGTGCTGATTCGTCACTGCTGGACCGAGCGGCGCATGACACCGCTGAACCTCTACCTGGAAAACGCCAGCGAGGCTCAGGTGCGTGAGGCGCTGGAAGACTACGGCCTGGCCATCAAGCAATTGGCGGCGGCGAATATCTTTCCCGGCGACATGTTGCTCAAGAACTTCGGCGTGACCCGTCATGGCCGCGTGGTGTTCTACGACTACGACGAGATCTGCTTCCTCACCGAAGCCAATTTCCGTCACATCCCCCAGCCGCGCACCCCGGAAGACGAAATGGCCTCCGAACCGTGGTACTCCATCGGTCCGCTGGATGTCTTTCCCGAAGAGTTTCCGCCGTTCCTGTTCGCCGACGCCGGGCAACGCAAGCTGTTCGACCAGTTGCACGGTGAGCTGTACAACGCCGATTACTGGAAAGGACTGCAAGAGGCCATTCGGGCGGGGAAGGTGATTGATGTGTTCCCGTATCGGCGCAAGGATCGGAACAACGAATAACCCCGTGGGAGCATAGCTTGCTCGCGATGCAGGCGCCTCGGTCCCCCGGGGAGACCGTGTCATCTTCATCGCGGGCACGCCTTGCTCCCACAGGGGCGCAAATCTGCGACAATCGCCCCCTGCATAAAGCCGACGACCCTTTGCGTACCCGATGACTGACCAAGCACCCGCTATCGACAAGCTGCTGAAAAACCTCGACCACGCCATGCTCGCCGACCGTCACCGGTTGCGGCGGCAGTTGCTCGAGCTGCGCAAGAAGCCCGATGAGGCCAAGCTGGCCCAGTGGGTGGCGCGTATGCAGGCGTCGTGCGACCAGGTGTTGGCGCGCAAGGCCAGTCTGCCGCTGATTCGCTACGACGACAATCTGCCGATTGCCGCCAAGCGCGACGAAATCAAGGACGCGCTGCTCAAGCACCAGGTGCTGATCATCGCCGGCGAAACCGGTTCGGGCAAAACCACGCAGTTGCCAAAGATCTGCCTGGAAATCGGGCGCGGCCAGCATGGCTTGATCGGCCACACCCAGCCGCGCCGGATCGCCGCCCGTAGCGTTGCGAGCCGGGTCGCCGAGGAGTTGGCCACGCCGCTGGGCGCGCTGGTGGGGTATCAGGTGCGGTTCGAGGACCAGAGCGACGCCAACACCCTGATCAAGTTGATGACCGACGGCATCCTGCTGGCCGAGACCCAGAACGATCGCTACCTCGAGCGCTACGACACGATCATCGTCGACGAAGCCCACGAGCGCAGCCTGAACATCGACTTCCTGCTGGGGTATCTCAAGACCCTGCTGCCGCGTCGCCCGGACCTGAAGGTCATCATCACCTCGGCGACCATCGACCTGGAGCGCTTCTCCAAGCACTTCGACGACGCGCCGATCGTGGAAGTCTCGGGCCGCACCTTCCCGGTGGAAACCTGGTACCGCCCGCTGACCCTGGAGCAGGACGAAGAGGGCAACCGCGTCGAGGACGACCTGACCGTCGACCAGGCGATTCTCGCCACCCTCGATGAAATCGCCGCCCATGAGCGCAGCGAGCGCCGCAGCCCTGGCGATGTGCTGGTGTTCCTGCCGGGAGAGCGGGAGATTCGTGACGCGGCGGAAATGCTGCGCAAGGCCCAGCTCAAGCACACTGAAATCTTGCCGTTGTATGCGCGCTTGTCCCCGGCCGAGCAACAGCGGATCTTCCAGTCCCACCCGGGCCGTCGGGTGGTGCTGGCGACCAACGTCGCCGAAACCTCGCTCACCGTGCCGGGCATCCGCTACGTGATCGACAGCGGCACCGCGCGGATCAGCCGCTACAGCTATCGCGCCAAGGTCCAGCGTCTGCCCATCGAAGCCATCTCCCAGGCCAGCGCCAACCAGCGCAAGGGGCGTTGCGGGCGGGTCGAGCCGGGGATCTGCGTGCGGCTGTACAGCGAAGAAGATTTCCTTGGTCGACCGGAATTTACCGATCCCGAGATCCTGCGTACCAACCTGGCGGCGGTAATTCTGCAGATGCTGCATCTGCGCCTCGGCGAGATCACTGACTTCCCGTTCATCGAGCCGCCGGATGGCAAGGCCATCAGCGACGGTTTCAACCTGCTGCAAGAGTTGTCGGCAGTGGACCGCAACAGTCAACTGACCCCGTTGGGCCGTCAGTTGGCGCGCTTGCCGGTGGACCCGCGCATGGGCCGCATGTTGCTGGAAGCGGCGAAGCTGGGCAGCCTGCAGGAAGTACTGATTGTCGCCAGCGCCATGTCGATCCAGGGTCCGCGGGAGCGTCCGCCCGAACGGCAACAGGCCGCCGACCAGGCCCACGCCCAATGGAAGGATCCGGATTCGGACTTCGCCGGGCTGGTCAACCTGTGGCGTGGTTTTGAAGAGCAACGCCTGGCCCTGACGGCCAGCCCGTTGCGCACCTGGTGCCGCAAGAACTTCCTCAACTACCTGCGCCTGCGCGAGTGGCGCGACGCTCATCGCCAGTTGAGCCTGATCTGCCGCGACATGCAGTTGAGCCTCAACAAGGACCCGGCCGATTACCCGAAACTGCACAAAGCGGTGCTCTCGGGCCTGTTGAGCCAGATCGGCCAGAAAACCGAAGACGGCGACTACCTGGGCGCCCGCCAACGGCGGTTCTGGGTCCACCCTTCGTCGGGCCTGGGCAAGAAGCGTCCGCAGTGGCTGATGACCGCCGAACTGGTGGAAACCACCAAGCTGTACGCGCGCATGGTCGCCAAGATCGAGCCGGACTGGATCGAACCGCTGGCCGGGCACCTGATCAAGAAGAACCACTTCGAACCCCATTGGGAGAAGAAACGCGGACAGGTGGTGGCGTATGAACAGATCACCCTGTTCGGGCTGATCGTGGTCGGCCGCCGGCCGGTGCATTACGGGCCGGTGGACCCAGTGGTGTCGCGGGAGCTGTTCATCCGCGAGGCCCTGGTGCGCGGCGAGATCCAGTCCAAGGCCAAGTGCCTGGCGGCCAATACCCGATTGCTGGAGCAACTCGACGAGCTGGAGGCCAAAGCCCGGCGCCGCGACATCCTGGCGGACGAAGAAACCTTGTTTGCCTTCTACGACGCGCGGTTGCCGGCCGAGATCCACCAGACCGCGACGTTCGACAGCTGGTACCGGATCAACAGCCAGAAAGACCCGCAGCTGTTGATCATGCGCGCAGAGGACGTGCTGGCGCGCGAGGCAAGCGAAGTGACCGCCGCACACTTCCCCGATACCTTGCGCGTCGGTGACCTGACGTTGCCGCTGAGCTACCACTTCGAGCCCAACCATCCCCGCGACGGTGTGACATTGCGGGTGCCGGCGCCGCTGTTGCCGATGCTGCCGCCGGAGCGCCTGGAGTGGCTGGTGCCCGGCATGATCGAGGCCAAGTGCATTGCCCTGGTGCGCAACCTGCCCAAGGCCCTGCGCAAGAACTTCGTGCCGGTGCCGGACTTCGTCAAGGCTGCGCTGCAGCGCATCACCTTCGCCGACGGCTCGTTGCCGCAATCCCTGGGCCGTGAGCTGCTGCGCATGACCGGCGCGCGGGTCAGCGACGAAGCCTGGGCCGAAGCAGCGCAGCAAGTGGAAAGCCATCTGCGCATGAACCTGGAAATCGTCGACGGCCAGGGCAAGTTCCTCGGCGAGGGACGCGACCTGGCCGAACTGACGGCGCGTTTTGCCGAGGCCAGCCAGGCAGCGTTGGCGGTGCCGCAAAGTGCAAAAAGCCAGGCGCCGGTGGAGGCCAAGGTCTTCGCGCCGGTGGCGGAAAAGACCCAGCAGAAGATTGCCGGGTTGTCGATGACGGTGTATCCGGCGCTGGTGGAAGAGGGCGGCGTGGTCAAGGAAGGGCGTTTCCCTACCCCGGCCGAAGCCGAGTTCCAGCATCGCCGCGCCTTGCAGCGGTTGTTGATGCAGCAGTTGGCGGAGTCGGCCAAGTTCCTGCGGGGCAAGTTGCCGGGGCTCACGGAGCTGGGGTTGCTCTATCGCGAACTGGGTCGCATCGACAACCTGGTGGAAGATATCCTGTTGGCCAGTCTCGACAGCTGCGTGCTGGAAGGCGAGGCGAGCCTGCCCCGCGACGGTGCCGCGCTGGCGTCCCTGGCCGAGCGCACGCGCGGCGGCTGGACCGAACACGCCGAACGCCTGGCGAAGCTGACCCTGGATATCCTCAAGCTCTGGCACGGCCTGCAAAAGCGCTTCAAGGGCAAGATCGACCTGGCCCAGGCCGTGGCGCTGAACGACATCAAGCAACAGCTCAGCCATCTGGTGTACCCGGGCTTCGTGCGCGAAACCCCGCATCAATGGCTCAAGGAGCTGCCGCGCTACCTCAAGGCCATCGAGCAGCGTTTCGAGAAGTTGGGCAGCCAGGTGCAGAAAGACCGGGTCTGGAGCGGCGAACTGTCGAACCTCTGGGCCCAATACCAGACCCGCGCCGGCAAACACGCCCAGGAAGGCAAGCGCGATCCGCAACTGGAGCTTTACCGCTGGTGGTTGGAGGAATACCGGGTGTCGCTGTTCGCCCAGCAGTTGGGAACCAAGGTGCCTATTTCGGACAAGCGCCTGTGCAAGCAGTGGGGGCAGGTGGAGCCTTGAGGCGACACCGTTGATCCTTGTGGGAGCGAGCCTGCTCGCGATGAGGCCGGGTCAGCCGACATCCTTATCAGCTGACAGACCGCTATCGCGAGCAGGCTCGCTTCCACAGGGTCTTGTGCCTTGCCCTGGCTTTTGCATCAGGGTTTTGTGTCTTGGCTTATGGAGAATGGGCCAAACGCCAGCGTTTATGGCAAACTTCGCCGCTATAAAGCCGGTCCCGTGGTTTTGAGCTTCAATTCCCCGGGCGGATCGGAATAAAGCGATGCCAGGTCTGCTTCCCCAGGATGGGAAAAGACCCTTTGCGTATTGGTACGTTGGTGCCAATGCTTTCTGCCTGAACAGATCAGAGACACGACCATGCATAACGTCGTCATCAGTGGCACCGGCCTGTATACCCCGGCCAACAGCATTTCCAATGAAGAGCTGGTGCAATCCTTCAACGCATACGTCGCGCAGTTCAATGCCGACAACGCCGACGCCATCGCGCGCGGTGAAATCGAGGCGTTGACCGAGTCCAGCGCGGCGTTTATCGAAAAGGCTTCCGGTATCAAGAGCCGCTTTGTCATGGACAAGGACGGTATCCTCGACCCGCAGCGCATGACCCCACGCTTGCCCGAACGCTCCAATGAGCAATGGTCGGTGCTTTGCGAAATGGCCATCGGCGCCGCGAAACAGGCGCTGGAACGCGCCGGCCGTACCGTCGCCGACATCGACGGGGTGATCGTCGCCTGTTCCAACTTGCAACGCGCATACCCGGCCATCGCCATCGAAGTCCAGGAGGCCCTGGGCATCGAAGGTTTCGGTTTCGACATGAACGTGGCCTGCTCCTCGGCGACGTTCGGCATCCAGGCCGCGGCCAACAGCGTGCAATTGGGCCAGGCCCGGGCGATCCTGATGGTCAACCCTGAAGTGTGCACCGGTCACCTGAATTTCCGTGACCGCGACAGCCACTTCATCTTCGGCGACGCGGCCACCGCTGTGATCATCGAGCGGGCGGACCTGGCGACCTCGTCGCATCAGTTCGATGTGGTCAGCACCAAGCTGCTCACCAAGTTCTCCAACAACATCCGCAACAACTTCGGCTTCCTCAACCGCGCCGCGGAAGAGGGCATCGGCACCCGTGACAAGCTGTTCGTCCAGGAAGGCCGCAAGGTGTTTCGCGACGTCTGCCCGATGGTGGCCGAGCTGATTGGCGCTCATCTGCAAGAAAACCAGCTGAGTGTCGAGCAAGTGAAGCGCTTCTGGCTGCACCAGGCCAACCTGAGCATGAACCACCTGATCGTGCGCAAACTGCTGGGACGCGAAGCCACCGAAGAGGAAGCACCGGTGATCCTCGACCGCTACGCCAACACCAGCTCGGCGGGTTCGGTGATTTCGTTCCACCTGAACCAGGATGATTTGCCCAGTGGCTCGGTCGCGGTACTCAGCTCGGTTGGGGCGGGGTATTCAATCGGCAGCGTGATTCTGCGCAAGCGTTGATTGAATGACCTCCACCAACGACACTCAATTGCTCCAACGCCTGCTGGCGGGAGAGCAGCGCGCCTACAAGGAGCTGGTCAGCACCTACCAGAGCCCGATGCGCGCGGTCGCCTATGCCATCGTTGGCAGCCGCCATGCCGACGAAGTGGTGCAGGACGCCTGGCTGTCGGTGGTGCGCAACCTCAGTGGTTTCCAAGGCCGCTCCAGCCTCAAGACCTGGTTGCTGACCATCACCGCCAACGCTGCCAAGGGGCGCTACAAGCAGAACCGTCGCGAGGTGCTGCTCGACGACCTGCCGTCGCCCCATGGCACCCTGGGCGACGACCGCTTCGCCGCCGATGGCCACTGGCTGCTGGCGCCGTTCGCCTGGCACCAGGACACGCCGGAAGCGCTGCTCACGGAGGGTGAATTGCGCGATTGCCTTGAGCACACGTTGCTCAGCCTGTCGGAACTGCAGGGCAGCGTGTTGACCTTGCGCGAACGCCAGGGGCTGGAGCTGGAAGAGATTTGTAATCTTCTGAGCATCTCGCTCTCTAACGTACGCGTGCTGTTGCATCGCGCCCGGCTGAAGGTCTTCGCGACCGTGGAACATTTCGAGGAGACCGGCGAATGCTGACCTGCAAGGAACAAGTGGCGCGCTCCAGCGATTATCTCGACGGTCAATTGAGCTTTCGCGAACGCCTGATGGTGCGTCATCACCTGATGTTCTGTCCCAACTGCCGACGTTTCATCCGCCAGATGAAGCTGATGCAGGCCACCCTCAGAAAACTCCCCGAACCGCCCGTCCCCGACCTGGATCACCTCGCCGAAAAACTCGCCGCCGAGCGCCGCCGGCATTCACGCTGAATCTTGAGTCACCACAACACACCCTGTGGGAGCGAGCCTGCTCGCGATAGCGGCCTGTCAGTTGACAGAAATGTCGACTGACACGGCCTCATCGCGAGCAGGCTCGCTCCCACAAGGGGGCGGCTCAATGAAAAAAACCTGGCGTTGCTGAATCAGACGGATGATGGGACCGATGCAACGACGTCAGGCGGTAAGATGCGCGTCGGGCTTCCTTGCCCGAGCTTTAGTGCGATGATCAGAACTTCGCTTCAGCATCCAGTTGCAGGGTGTTGATCTTCGAGTCCTTCAGCGTGGCGTTGGTGTAGTCGGAGTCGGCCATGAAATACGTCGCGCCGAGCGAGAAGTTCTTGTCCAGTTCGTAGCTCGCTTTCAGCTTGCTGCCACGCGAACCGGTGAAGCCGTTGGCGAAGTCGGAGTCGGTGAAAGCACCGACCACGGCGTTACGCTGTACGTCGCGATAGTTGTAGTCCAGGCCGAAGCCGAAGACCTTGGTCTTGGCACCCACCAGCCAGCCCATGTCCTGATCGTTGCTGGCGTCCTTGTTGTTGACCACCTGGCCGTACAGCGACAGCGGCATTGGCAGGCCGCCGATGTCGAGCTGGCCAAAACCTTCGTACAGCTTGAATTGCTCGTTCGCGCTGTTGCCGTTGATGGCCAGGCGGCAGTTGTTGGCCGAGCAGGTGTTGTTGATGTCGTTGTCGTTATCGTAGGCGTAGATACTGCCACCCAGGGTCATTTTCAGGTTGTCGGTGATCGCGAAGCGAGCGCCCAACTGGCCTGCGTAGAGGCGCAGGTCGTGACGGAACTGTTTGCCTTCGCCGTCGACGTTGTCCTTGAGGTGTAGTGGCCGGCGCTGCCGAACAGCTCGGTGCTGGCGCCCAACGGGTATTTATAGGAAGCCGACAGACCTTCCGGGCTGATGTCGCTATCCCAGATGATGTCGCCCATGCTCACCCATTGCTGTGGCATCTTGCCGCCCACGAGGTGCAGGTTCTTGATGGCGTCCGGGTGGTAGTCGACGTAGCCCTGGTCCAGCCACAGGTCTTTCTTGGTGAAGTTGTTGTCCAGGCTCTGGTTGGTGGAGCGCGAATCGTTGTCGCTGCCGGTGGCGATGCGGATGCCGGTGTCCACTTGCGGGTTGATTTCGCTGTAGGCACCCAGGCGAACGCGGATACGTTGACGATCCTGGTCGCCGGTGTTCGAAACGCCGTCGTTCTTCACGGTTTCCTGGCGGAAGCGCACGTCACCTTTGAACTGGGTCTTGGCCGCCCACGCCAGTTTCTGGTCGAAGGAACTCAGCTCATTGGTCTTCTTCGCGGTCGCGGCGATCTGTTCGTTGGTCTCCTGCTGGGCCTGGCGAGCGATCTGTTGCTCCTTTTGATCCCTGGCCAGTTCGGCTTGCAGTTCGGTGTACTGTGCGGTGGTAATCGAACCGTTGGCCTTGAGTATGTCGAGCAGTTTGGCGTCGACTGCGGCGCTGGCCGGTACACTCATGGCCAGCAGCAGACCGCCACACAGGGCCGCCGCAGTTTTTGTGGAAGCAAGACGCATATCAATCTCCGAAGGATGAGAGAGGATGACGGATCATCCAAGACACAACCGACCGTTGAAGGACGGAAACGGTGACCGGGTTGTTAGAACCCGGCGCTCTAAAAACAGGCGCCAGTATCGCGATGGTTTATGACAGGGCGGTGGCAATGTGATGGCGCATCGGTGACCATTCAGTGTCGTTCTGAACTTTTTCGAGCGTGTCTTGTCGGCCACTGCGGGGTGTGGAACTCACGGCGATAAGCGATACTGGCCCGGCTCTGAATCGCGAAGTGGAGAGGATCGATGCCGTTGCAGCGCCTGCACAGACTGTCTGAAATAGCCCCGCACACCTGGGATGCCCTGGTACCGCAGAGTCAGCCGTGTCTGCGCCACGCCTTTCTCAGTGCGCTGGAGGACAGCGGCAGTGTCGGCCCGCATTCCGGATGGCAGGCCGAGCATTTGCTGCACATGGACGGTGATCGTCTGATCGCCGCGTTACCCAGTTATCGCAAATGGCATTCCTATGGCGAGTACGTGTTCGATCATGGCTGGGCGGACGCTTGCGAGCGTGCCGGCATCGACTATTACCCGAAGCTGCTGACGGCTGTGCCGTTCAGTCCTGTCAGCGGGCCGCGTCTACTGGCGGCCACGGTCGAAGATGGTTTTGAGTTGCTCAAGAGCTTGCCGGGCTACCTGGAAATCGAGGGGCTTTCCAGTGCCCACATCAACTTCACGGATCCCTTCACCGACACGGCGTTGATCGGGCAAGAGGGCTGGCTGCAGCGGATCGGCTGCCAATACCATTGGCATAATCGTGACTACCGGGACTTCCAGGATTTTCTCGACGCACTCAGTTCTCGCAAGCGCAAGCAGATGCGCAAGGAGCGTGAGCAAGTGGCGGGGCAGGGTATCGACTTCGAATGGTTCGAGGGGCATCAACTGGACGAGGCCCAGTGGGATTTCGTCTACGCCTGCTACGCCAATACCTACGCCGTGCGCCGACAGGCACCGTACCTGACCCGGACATTTTTCAGCCTGCTGGCCGAGCGCATGCCCGACGCCATCCGCGTGGTGCTGGCCAGGCAAGGATCGCGGCCGGTGGCGATGGCGTTCAGCCTGGTTGGCGGCGATAGTTTCTACGGGCGTTACTGGGGCTGCCTGGCAGAGTTCGACCGCCTGCACTTTGAGACCTGTTTCTACCAAGGCATGGACTACGCGATCGCCCAAGGCTTTCAGCGATTCGATGCCGGCGCCCAGGGCGAGCACAAATTGATTCGCGGTTTCGAACCGGTGATTACCCGGTCATGGCATTACCTGCGCCATCCCGGGTTGAAAGCGGCGGTGGCGGATTTCCTTGTTCGGGAACAGGCCGGGGTGTTGGCGTATGCCGAGGAGGCGAGGGGGGCGTTGCCGTATCGGCAGTGTTGAGTCCACTGGCTGAAATGGGGCCCTGTGGCAAGGGGATTTATCCCCTCGCCACAGGTGGGTTGAGTCAGGTTTCAGTCAATCCCCACAAACCCTCCCGTCTGATGCTGCCATAACCGCGCATATAACCCGCCGTGGGCCAGCAGTTCGGCGTGGCTGCCGGTTTCGGCGATGCGGCCGTTTTCCAGCACCACCAACCGGTCCATCCGAGCGATGGTCGAGAGACGGTGGGCGATGGCGATCACGGTCTTGCCTTGCATCAGCGTCTCGAGACTTTCCTGGATCGCCGCTTCCACTTCCGAGTCGAGTGCTGACGTCGCTTCGTCCATGATCAGGATCGGCGCAGCCTTGAGCAGCACCCGGGCAATGGCGATGCGCTGGCGCTGGCCGCCGGAGAGTTTCACGCCGCGTTCACCCACGTGGGCGTCGAAACCGGTGCGACCCTGGGCGTCCGACAGCAGCGGGATGAACTCATCGGCACGGGCCTTGCGCACGGCTTCCCAGAGCTGCGCGTCGGTGGCGTCGGGCTTGCCGTAAAGCAGGTTGTCGCGAATCGAGCGGTGCAGCAGCGAGGTGTCCTGGGTGATCATGCCGATCCGTTCACGCAGGCTCTCCTGGCTCACCTCGGCGATGTCCTGGCCGTCGATGAGAATCCGCCCGCCATCGACGTCATAAAGACGCAGCAGCAGGTTGACCAGGGTGGATTTCCCCGCGCCGGAGGGACCGATAAGACCGATCTTTTCCCCTGGCTTGATCACCAGGTTCAGGTCGTCGATCACACCGCTCTTCTTGCCGTAATGGAAATCCACATGCTCGAAGCGCACTTCGCCCCGGGCCACGGCCAATGGCCTGGCATGCTCGCGGTCGGTGACGCTGACCGGTTGGGCAATGCTCTGCAGGCCGTCCTGGACCATACCGATGTTTTCGAAGATGCCGTTGACCACCCACATGATCCAGCCGGACATGTTGACGATACGGATCACCAGACCGGTCGCCAGGGCAATGGCACCGACGCTGATCAGCGACTGGGTCCACAGCCACAGCGCCAGGCCGGTGGTGCCGACGATCAGCAACCCGTTCATGCTGGTGATGACCACATCCATGCTGGTCACCACGCGGCCGGCCAACTGGGCCTTTTCGGTCTGTTCCTGGATGGCTTCGCGAGCGTACTGCTGTTCGAAATGAGTGTGGGCGAACAGTTTCAGCGTGGTGATGTTGGTGTAGCCGTCGACGATCCGGCCCATCAGCTTGGAGCGGGCATCGGACGACACCACCGAGCGCTCCGTGACCCGTGGCACGAAGTAATAGAGCGAGCCGATATAGGCGGCGATCCACAGCAGCAGGGGGATCATCAGGCGCCAGTCGGCTTCGGCGAACAGCACCAGCGAGCTGATGGCATAGATCAACACATGCCATAACGCGTCCACGGCCTGTACCGCCGAGTCCCGCAGGGAGTTGCCGGTCTGCATGATGCGCTGGGCAATGCGCCCGGCGAAGTCGTTCTGGAAAAAATTCAGGCTCTGCTTGAGCACATAGCTGTGGTTCTGCCAGCGGATCAGGCTGGTCATGCCGGGGCTCAGGGTCTGGTGCACCAGCAGGTCATGCAGGGCCACGAAAATGGGCCGCAGGACCAGTGCCACCACGGCCATCCACGCCAGTTCCAGGCCATGGACCTTGAAGAAGTCGACGTTGGGGGTGCCTTGGGCCAGGTCGATGATGCGACTCAGGTAACTGAACAGCGCCACCTCGATCAGTGCGCCGATCAGGCCTACCACCAGCAGGACGGCGAAGCTCGGCCAGACTTGTCTCAGGTAATACGTGTAGAAGGGCAGGACGCGGTTCGGCGGGGCCGAGCTTGGTGCGTCGCGGAAGATGTCGATCAGCTTTTCGAAACGGCGATAAACCATGGTAAACAGCCCGGGCGGGGGCTCTCCTTTTTTGCTGTGAGCGGCGCGGGATTACCGTCGCCGCTCAGGCTTGCCCTGTACCTTCAGTTAGTCGATGCGCTTGGCTGACTTGATGATCACAGGGTCGATCGGCACGTTCTGCATGCCCTGTTTGGTGGTGGTCTGGGAGTTGACGATGATGTCCACCACGTCCATGCCCTTGACCACTTTGGCGAACACGGCGTAACCGGCGTCACGGCCCGGGTCGAGGAACGCGTTGTCGGCCACGTTGATGAAGAACTGGCTGGTGGCCGAGTTCGGATCGGAAGTACGGGCCATCGACAAGGTACCGCGAACGTTGTGCAAGCCGTTGCTGGCTTCGTTCTTGATCGGCGCCTTGGTGTCTTTTTGTTGCATCTGCTGGGTGAAGCCGCCGCCCTGGGCCATGAAGCCCGGGATCACACGGTGGAAAATCGTGTTGTTGTAGAAACCGCTGTCCACATACTCGAGGAAGTTCTTGGTACTGATGGGGGCCTTGACCGGGTCCAGTTCGATTTCGATCTGGCCGTTGGTGGTGTCCAGCAACACATGGGGCGCAGGCGCGGCCATCAGGTTGGCGGCAAACAGAACGGAGCCGGCGGCGAGGGCGATCTTTTTCAGCATGGGTTCATTGATCCTGAGTGGTGGAATCGAGTGCGATCAAAAAGTCGAGCAGGGTTTGGTTGAAGCGTTCGGGTTGGTCCAGCGGAGTAGCGTGCCTTGAATCGGTGAAGACCACCAGCCGTGCATCAGGCAGCAGTTTTACATAGGCTTCTTTCAGTGCCACCGGGGTGTAGTCGTGGTCGGCGCAGATGACGAGGGTTGGACACGCCACCTGCGAGAGTCGTTCCTGCACCCCCAGCCCACGACGGCATCGAAGCTGGCGAGATAAGCATGTTTGTCGTTTTTTGCCCAGCGTCGGGCCATTTCAAAGCGTAAATCCGCCTGTTCGGGCTTGGGAAACAGCTTGCCCCCCAGAGCCTTGCCGATGGTTTCCAGGCTGAGGATACGCATCAGGCTCCAGCGCTTGAACCACTGCCAGCAATCGTCCAGGGTGCGGATCTTGACTTGCGGCGCGCTGTTGACGATGCACAGGCTCTTGACCCGCCCGGGCTCATCCACCGCCAACTGAAAGGCGATCATGCCGCCCATGGACCCGCCCACCAGGTGCACCGGACCCAGGCCCAGGTGTTCGATCAGGGCGATCAGGTCGGCGCTGAAGCCTTCGATGCTGTAGGGGCCGCGGGGCTTGTCGGAGCGTCCGTGGCCGCGCACATCCACCACGATCAGGCGGTAATGGGCAGACAGCACCGGAATCTGCTTTTCCCAGTCCAGGGTGCTGGAACCCAGCCCGTGGACCAGCAGCAGGGGGGCGCCGTGGCCATATTCCTCGTAGTGCAGATTGCAATCTTCGTGTGCGAAATAGGCCATTGGCGAAGTCCTTGTCAGGCTTGTTCAGGGGCGGCGAACGGCGCATCCAGTGGTGCGGTATCGAAGGTACGCAGCAGTTCGATGAGGATCTGCGTGGCCGGGCCCAGGGGTTTTTCCTTGTTCGAATACAGGTAGAAGCTCGGGTTGCGGCTGCCACCCTGATCCAAGGGTAGCCGCTTGAGCGTGCCTTCCCGCAGTTCCCGTTCAATCATGTGCCGGGGCAGCCAGGCAAAGCCCAGGCCGCTGCCGACGAAGGTCGCGGCGGTGGCGAGGCTGCCGACGGTCCAGCGTTGCTCGGCTCCGAGCCAGCCGACGTCCCGGGGTTGCTGGCGACCGGAGTCGCGGATCACCACTTGCAGCTGACTTTCCAGGTCCTGGAACGTCAGCTCGCGATTGAGTCGATGCAACGCGTGTTCGGGATGGGCTACCGCGACGAACTCCACGTCGCTCAGCTCCGCGCCGAGGTATCCGGGGATGCTGAAGCCAACGATGGCCAGGTCGGCGACGCCTTCGAGCAACACCTCTTCCACGCCCGACAGCACTTCTTCCCGCAGGCGCACCCGGCAGCCACGACTCTGCGGCATGAACGCTGTCAGGGCCCGGACGAGACGAGCGCTGGGGTAGGCGGCGTCGACCACCAGCCGTACTTCCGCTTCCCAGCCTTGTTCCATGTGGTGGGCCAGGTCTTCCAATTGGCTGGCCTGTTTCACCAGTTGCCGAGAGCGCCGCAACAGCACGCCGCCGGCCTCGGTCAGCACCGCTTTGCGCCCATCGATGCGCAGCAAGGGCACGCCGAGCTGATCCTGCATGCGGGCCACGGTATAGCTCACCGACGATTGGGAGCGGTGCAACACGTCGGCGGCCTGGGCGAAACCGCCGTGGTCCACCACGGCCTGCAACGTTCGCCATTGATCAAGGGTCACGCGGGGCGCTTTCATATTGAGCTCCTCTTGTCCTAAGCTGGCGGTCCCTTGGTGGAGACAGCCGAATGAAGAAAATCTGTTGTGCAGTGCTGGCCCTGTTGCCGTTGACTGCGTTCGCGTACCCGATCGATGTGGAAAAACACCTCGACGGCCTGAAGATCGACTACACCGCCTACGACACTGACGCCGACATCGGCTCCATCCAGGTCAACAACTACGGCAGCACCGACGCGGCCTGCACCGTGGTGTTTCGCAACGGTCCGGAAGCGCCTCGCACCCGCAAGATCGATGTGGCCGCCGGCAAGTTCAAGAACGCCACCGCCAAGTTCAACCGCAACATCATCAAGCTGCGCATCGAGCTGACCTGTAAGCCAAAGTAATCCGAAACTGGGACGCTGGTTCAGCTTATAAACGAATTTATCGATGCTTTGCAGCAAATATTTGCGCTTTTTCATCGATATAGTCCCTATTAATCTCTGCTCCATCGACTGACAACACATTCAGATGGAGCCTACATCCCATGTCCCGCGTTCTGATCATTGAAAGCAGTGCCCGCCAGCAAGACTCGGTTTCCCGTCAGCTGACCCAGACCTTCATCAAGCAGTGGAAAGCCGCTCACCCGGCTGATGAAATCAATGTCCGCGACCTTGCCGTCAACGCCGTGCCTCATCTGGACGCCAACCTGTTGGGTGGTTGGATGAAGCCCGCCGAGCAACGCAACGACACCGAGAACGCCTCGCTGGAGCGCTCCAACGAACTGACCGATGAGCTGTTGGCCGCCGATGTACTGGTGATGGCCGCGCCGATGTACAACTTCGCCATCCCAAGTACCTTGAAAGCCTGGCTCGACCACGTGCTGCGTGCCGGCGTGACCTTCAAGTACACCCCAACCGGGCCTCAAGGTCTGCTGACGGGCAAGCGAGCCTTCGTCCTGACCGCTCGCGGCGGCATCCACGCCGGTGGCAGCTCCGATCACCAGGAACCCTACCTGCGCCAGGTCATGGGCTTCATCGGCATCCATGACGTGACCTTCATCCATGCCGAAGGCATGAACCTGGGCGGTGACTTCCAGGAGAAGGGCTTGAATCAGGCCAACGCCAAACTGTCACAGGTCGCCTGATCCGTTAATCCTCGGGTAATCGTCGGGTGGTCTAGTGGCTTGGCGATTCCCTTCAAACCGTTTCGCGCATCGAACCTCCCTTTGCACTTATTGCTCCTGAGTGCAGTAGCCCGATTGAACGCATTGGCGAGATCGGGCTTTTTTTTGAGAATGGTTTTTAACCAGTCTTCACTCTATGCTGGGCGGACAGAATGGAGGCTGTGAAAGATGTTCAAACTCAGGCGGAAAACATGGGCGTTACTGCTGGTCTACATCATAGGGGTCAGTGGCTATATCTATTACCTCTATGTCGAGACCCAGGGGATCCTGACCGACAACATCAATAGCAAACTGCTCCATGCCGCGCTGGGCGCTTCGGCCATCCTCGGTGACCGCTATCATGACAACCTGACCGACAAACTGTCCAAATCGCCGGAGCAAGACTGGGACGCCATTCAGCGGCTTTCCAGTTTCAACGAGTCAATGGGCACCGCCTTTGTCTACAGCGTGATCAAGCGTGATGGAAAGGCCTACCTGATCAGTTCCAGCGCATCGAAGAATGAAATCGAGGAAAAGAACTTCGTGCGTTTCTTCGATCCATATCCTGATGCCAGTCAGGCGCTACTCGACAGCTTCGAGCGCAGCGAGCCCACCTGGATCGACTACTCGGATCATTTGGGGGACTTTCGCGCCGTCTTCGTTCCGATGAAGTCGAAGGACGGTACGGTTTATGTGGCCGGGGCGGAAATGACGTTGGCGGCTTACTACCACCAACTCAATCAGGATTCGCTGCACCATATCATTCTGGCCATTCTGGTGTTCCTCGCCTTCAGCCTTTTCCGCACCCGTGCTCATCTCCAGCAATTGCAAACGAACGAGCGGATATTGAACGAGGCAAAGAATGCCGCCGAAGAGGCAGACCGCTCGAAAACCAGATTTCTAGCCACCATGAGCCATGAGATCCGTACCCCCATGCACGGGGTCATCGGTGCAACCGAGTTGCTGGCACGTTCATCCCTGACCGTCGAGCAGAACAGCCTCCTGAAGACGATTCAGACCAGCGGACGAAGCTTGCTGTCGCTGATCGACAATGTTCTCGATCTGGCAAAAATCGAGGCGGGTAAACTTGAGTTGAAGCCTCGTGTATTTGAATTGCGGACCCTGGTTTCATCCAGCGTAGAAATTATCCAGCAAAGCATCAAGGACAAGCCGATCGTTATCGAGACTCAGGTTTCTGTGAGTGTACCCCGTTGGGTTAAAACCGATCTCGATTGTCTGCGTCAGGTATTGATCAATTTGCTGGGCAACGCGATCAAGTTCACCGAAAGCGGAAAAGTATCGCTTACGGTCACGACGAGTGGACACGACGCTGGAACCCGGCTCGACTTCTCCATACACGATACCGGCATAGGCATCCCCGAGGAGCGGCAAGGCAGTCTGTTCGAACCCTGTGTTCAGCTTAAAGGACAAGCCAGTCAACGCTCCACCGGGAGTGGTCTTGGTCTTTCCATTTGCAAGAAACTGGTCGAAGCACAGCAGGGGACGTTATCTTTTACCAGCCAATCGGGAGTCGGTTCGACATTCACCTTCGCGCTCCCCATGGAGCCTTTTCGAGGCTCGGAAATCCCCTTGGATGACGAGCATGCAGCAGTGGATTTCGACTCATATTTCGCCACGCGTTACCCGCTCGATGTCCTGCTGGTAGAGAACCATCCGGTGAATCAGAAAGTGGCCATGGCGATGCTGGAAGCGCTGGGGTACACCCCTGATCTCGCATCCGATGGCCTGGAGGCGGTCAGTCGGTGTGCGACTTCGATGCCAGAGGTCATTCTCATGGACATCAACATGCCTGTGATGGATGGGGTGGAAGCGATCCGTAAGATCCGTGCGCTGCCCCAGGGCAATGCTTGTTACATCGTTGCTTTTACCGCGAGTGTTTTTTCGTATGAGGTCGAACGTTTCAGGGCCGCCGGTGCCGATGACATTCTAACCAAACCGGCGAATTTCCAGGCCGTGACTCGGGTGCTTCAGCGTGCAGCCAACGATCGGCAGCAGCGTCAGGTTCGCACGCCGGCGATGGATGAAGTGTCCTGTTGAAGTGGTTTGGGGTGAACGCCTTTCACTGATCCGGCAAAAACCGCTATCTTCGCCGCCTTCCGAAACGAGGGGCGTATGGGCTATCTACTTTTTGTGACATTGATCCAGGCATTTTCCTTCAGCCTGATCGGCGAATACCTGGCCGGGCATGTGGACAGTTATTTCGCGGTGCTGGTCCGGGTGCTGCTGGCCGGGCTGGTGTTCATTCCATTGACCCGCTGGCGCCAGGTGGAAGCGTCGTTCATGCGCGGCATGCTGTTGATCGGCGCCTTGCAGTTCGGCGTGACCTACGTCTGCCTGTACCTGAGCTTCCGCGTGCTGACAGTGCCCGAGGTGCTGCTTTTCACCATCCTCACGCCGCTGCACGTGACTTTGATCGAAGACGCGCTGAACCGCCGTTTCAATCCCTGGGCACTGGTCGCTGCACTGGTGGCTGTTGCCGGCGCGGCGGTGATTCGCTATGACCGGATCAATCCGGATTTCTTCATGGGTTTCCTGCTGCTGCAACTGGCCAACTTCACCTACGCGGCCGGGCAGGTGCTGTACAAGCATTTGGTGGCCCGTCACCCGAGCGACCTGCCGCACTACCGCCGTTTCGGCTACTTCTACCTCGGCGCGCTGGCGGTGGCGTTGCCGGCGTTCCTGCTGTTCGGCAAGACGAATTTCTGGCCGGAAGCGCCGTTGCAATGGGGTGTGCTGGTGTTCCTCGGCCTCGTCTCCACTGCACTGGGGCTGTATTGGTGGAACAAGGGCGCCTGCCTGGTGCAGGGCGGGACGTTGGCGGTGATGAACAACCTGCACGTGCCGGTGGGGCTGTTGCTGAACCTGTTGATCTGGAACCAGCACGAGGCATTGGGCCGATTGTTCCTGGGCGGCGGTGTCATTCTGCTTGCGGTGTGGATCAGCCGGTTGAGCCTGCGCAAGCCGCTACCTGTCTAGTCGCCAATTGTTCGACCAGGAAGTCGATGAAGGCCCGGGTTTTCTGCGGCAGGCGCCGGGCTGACGAATACACCGCGTTGATGCTGATCGCCGGCGCCTGCCATTCGCACAGTACTGGCACCAGCCGCCCGGCAGCCAGAGCGTCTTCAACGATGAAATCCGGCAGCAGCGCAATGCCCATGCCGGCTTCGGCGGCCTACGCCAGCAAGTCGCCGTTGTTGACGTGCAGTGGGCCGGTGACATTGACCCGTTGCGTCTCCTTGCCATTGCTTAATTGCAGGCTCACGCCACTCTGCAGATAGCCGTAGTTGAGGCACTGATGGGCGCGCAGGTCCTGGGGTGTCTGCGGAATGCCCGCACGGCTGAGATAGGCCGGGGCGGCGACCATGATGCGCGGCGCCGGCGCCAGTTGACGGGCGATCATGGTGGAGTCGGGCATGCTGGCGATGCGAATGGTCACGTCGAAACCGCCGCGCACCGGATCGACCTGTTGGTCGCTGAGCACCACTTGCAATTCTATGTTCGGGTGCCGCTCATGGAACAGCGGTATCAGCTTGCCCAGCCGTCGCAGGCCGAACGACATCGGCGCGTTGACCCGCAACACCCCGCGTAACTCACCGATCCCATTCCTTGCCCGCTGCTCGGCCTCATCCAGGGCCGCCAGGACCTCCCGAGCCGCTTCGAAATACTCGGCGCCCGCTTCGGTGAGATGCAGGCTGCGCGTGGTGCGTTGCAGCAGTTGCACGCCGATGGCGTCTTCCAGCGCTTGAATCTGCTTGCTGACTTTCGACCTTGGCACATCCATGGCCCGGGCGGCTGCCGCGAAGCCGTTCTCGCCCACGGTGACGACAAACGCACGCATGCATTCGATGCGATCCATGATTGTTCCTTTTTTAGAATCAATGATTCTCGATTTTAGGTAATTGTCCCTTTTATGGCTAGCCCCTAAAGTACACCCATGCCGACGACATCACCGCCGAAGCGAACGTCGACAAACCCTAACCGATTGAAATTTCGATATTAAAAAGGAACACACCATGTCTATCCGCGAACTGCTGAACCCAACCAACTCCGCCCTGATCCTGATCGACCACCAGCCACAAATGGCCTTCGGCGTACAGTCGATCGACCGTCAGACCTTGAAGAACAACACCGTCGGCCTGGCCAAGGCAGCGAAGATCTTCAACGTACCGACGATCTACACCTCGGTCGAAACCGAAAGCTTCAGCGGCTACATCTGGCCTGAGTTGTTGGCAGTCCACCCGGATCAGAAGCCTATCGAGCGTACCTCGATGAACTCCTGGGAAGACAAGGCCCTGGTCGACGCGGTGAAAGCCACCGGCCGCAAGAAACTGATCATCGCGGCGCTGTGGACCGAGGTCTGCCTGACCTTCCCGGCACTGGAAGCACTGGCTGAAGGCTACGAGGTCTACATCGTCACCGACGCCTCGGGCGGCACCAGCAAAGAAGCCCACGACATGTCGGTACAGCGGATGATTCAGGCCGGTGCGGTGCCGGTGGCCTGGCAACAAGTGCTGTTGGAGTACCAACGTGACTGGGCACACAAAGAGACTTACGAGGCGGTGATGGAACTGGTACTGGAACACAGCGGCGCTTATGGCATGGGCGTGGACTACGCCTACACCATGGTGCACAAGGCTCCGCAGCGCCAGGTCAAGTAACCAGTAGATAGCTGCAACCCCTATGGGAGCGAGCCTGCTCGCGATAGCAATCAGTCAGACGACATCGATGTCGACGGGGATTGCCAATCGCGAGCAGGCTCGCTCCCATATTCTGTATGGGCGCAACGCAGTTTCCCCCCCGTTTGCGTAAGATAATTAACGCCAGCTCCTACGCCGCTGGGCATTGGGTATAGGCCGGGTCTGGCGTAGACTCCCGCAGCTTGGATTGCCAGTGTTACCGGCTCGGGCGGTGACGTCTGTGATGGAATAGATGAATAGGGAGCTGTGAAATGGACAAGGTTGATGAACTTATTATTGCGGCCTTG